>Ga0209337_1000751_pt1 | contig 25935 bp, 14 predicted proteins | sample LinPmetageLP53_FD_184044 | JGI IMG/M metagenome (GOLD analysis project Ga0209337, IMG submission 184044) | Marine viral communities from the Pacific Ocean - LP-53 (SPAdes) (version 2) | ecosystem: Environmental > Aquatic > Marine > Oceanic | place: Pacific Ocean | collected 2010-02-08 | reverse complement strand
ATACTTTATAAAAGAAACCTCCAACGAATATTACAACATGGCTATGGATCGTTTTTACGATGCTGAGGATGGTAATATTTGGTTATCCTTCCCATCTGCTGAGAGAAATAAGGTAGATGAAGAAACCTTCCTAGTACTTAAAAAAGAACATGATACCGACATTTATGTAGATGAACCTGCTAGATATAAAATTGTCGCTATTGAAAACGAAGCACCTAGATTTATTAAGTTGCAGAATATATCCATGGGTGGTATTAAAGATGCTGATACGGGCGCTTCCGGCTTTTCTGACATAATTGGTCACGCTAATGGGACTGGGTTTCCTTTTCCAGAAGGATTTTTTATTACAATTAAAGAAGAGGAATTTTTACAAGCTGGGTGGAAAGAGTCTTTAATAAATCAAGATATTTCTCAAACTTTTATAAGAGTAAAAGGGGCAGCCGGTATTAGTAATTACTATAGATTAAAACAAATCACCTTCGAAAATATTGGTGCTGGATACTATAAGATGGAAGTTGGTAAAAAGTTTGGGGCTGATATGAGTTTTACCTCCCCAACTGGATTGTTTATAGATAGAGACCAACAGTGTGAGGTTCAAGTGATGAAAAAAATTGCGGAAAACAGGGCAGAATTCGAGGGTAGATTTTTCGTTAAAATATTAAAAGACGCTACTCTTATAAAAAGATTGGGAATAGTTTTTGGTAATACTCTGGAATACATCCCAGTTGATTCCATGCAGGTTCAATATATAAATCCACAAGCTATACAAGCGCCAGGAGGTGGAGCTTCGTGGTTCGGGAAAGATAAGTACAAACTATCCGTCTCACAAGACAGTGATAATCAACCTCAAGACTGGGTTCCTGATGGAATTTACGAGGGACATGGGGAGAATTATTGGTCGAAAGCTAGTAAAGTTGGGAGCAATCTGGGGACTGGTTGGTTTATTGATGCCGTAGAAGGTTTTAAACCCACTAAAGGAAAAACATATGGATGGAGTAAAGGTACAAAATCCATAGGTATAAGATGGAGCCCACACGGAGGATCATACGAAGGCATAAATCCTTGCACTGACTGGTACGATAGCACTATTCCACCTCGATATTTAAATCTACTGGGAACCGGGACTTATGGTGGAGGTAGTGGTGGTGGTTATTTGAATATTAGTGATGTAGGTCGACCAATAGCCTCTACTGGAGCAGCGAGATTACGTACAAAAGGTCAAGCTGATGGTGGAGCCGTTGCCCCTTCTTATGGTATAGATACTGCCTCTGGAATTATTAATTTATCATACTCTGGTTTAAATGAGGACCATGATAATGGTGAATATATTTCAGATAGTAGTTGGGAGTACTGTAACGGTTACTTTAACGATCCAAGTAAACACGGTAATGACAAAGCTTTTATAGAAAAGTTAATGACACCAGGTACTGTTTGGAGATGGAAAGAGGATCCGGATCAAGTTTTATATACAACAATACAACAAACTGGATTAGGAACTAGTTATTCACCGATCACCTCAAACGAATTTGATAAAGCACAGTCAGATCATGATGGACAAAAGGGAACTCTTTTATATAACTATGCTGTATTTGGAGATTGGATGCAGAGTAATCACCACCAATCCAAGCGTCATTGGAATGGAAGTTCATCAGGGCTTATCCAATGCTCCGGAAACACTATCTCGAATGACAAGGTTGATTTTATAAGTAGAGATATAGCTACTCATAATCCTTATAGTTGTAGTTGCTGGTTATGTGTTGAGGGGAACTGTACTTGTAATATTGGAAATTGGCAATTATACCAGATTCAAAATGAATGCTCTCCAAATAAGCACACTACTAGCGCCGCTGGTGATTGGGATTCTCTTTTTATTAATTGGAGCACTCCACACAAAATGTATCCTATAGGGACACCTAAATGGGGAGTTGCGGATAACAAAAGAAGGAGATTTACATTTCAAGCAGAAGCGTTTGGTCAACCTAATTTAGGTATAAACCCAGGCGATCCCATGGGCTCAGGTCCACACGGTTATTTACCAACAAACGATGTAAATTTTTTACCTCACTTTGATGTTAGCGCACAAAAAATTGACGTAAATCCACTTACATCAACGGCATTTGCCGATCCAGCACCTGGAATTAGACCAGATGGGATGTATTCTGGATATGACAATCCAGGTGGAGGGTACTCCTGGGATCCAGATGGAACAGGTTATCCAGCCCTTTGGCCTAATATACCTAACGTAAAAAGATGGGGAGACCCCACGATAGAAGGAAATCATTATTCTGCAGATCCTGGTAGTGTTACTTGGGAGATAGTAGAGCAGTTTGAAGAAGATGTAGATAAATTCTCAAGTACAAATCCAGCTATATGGGAGACGGAACCAAAAGAAGATGTTGGATTAGATATATATTATGAAGTAGGACAAATATACCCTATACACTTAAATGACTCTACTATAGAGCAGTTTGTTGGAGCGGTTCATGACGACTCAAAAATGAATTCTTATGTACAATGTTGGGATGGTGGTGTTATGTCTACGGCTAACACTGGCAACATAGCATTAAGCGCTGGGGGATCTAATGACGTGCGAATCTTCGCTGTTGAAAATGACCAAGTAGCGCTTTGTAGCGTGAGTGCTTGGACTACTACTACCCCGCCAACTATTACCCCTTTAGATAAAAACAATTCATCACACGTTACGCCAGTAGACGGGTCATATTTAATGATATGGAGAGCGGATGGAAGTTTGACAGAGGCGCATGCTTATTGGCACCATGATGTTGGACCATCTGGTAATCAAACGTCTTTCTATAGATTAACAGGTGCAACGGGTGAAATTGGTGTGCACAATAAGGAAGTGAGATTACCTTGGTTTAATTGTTATGCTTTTGGGAATGGAGTAGAATCTGATAGAATTAGAGATGATTATAATCAAGTTCAAATAGATGACGGGCCAAAAGCATCTACAACAATTGAAACACCATATTTAGAAGAAAGAAGAAAGAATGGATTTATATGGTCAGGAATTTATAACTCTACAAGTGGAGTAAACGATACAAATCAATTTATTCAAGCTGAAGCTATAACAAAAGACACAAACCCTTCTTATGGTAGTATACAAAAATTACACGCTAGAGACTCGGATCTAGTTGCTTTTTGTGAAGATAGAGTTTTGAAAGTACATGCAAATAAAGACGCGCTGTATAACGCTGATGGAAACACTAACCTTGTTGCCACAAACAACGTGCTTGGTACTATTAGGCCTTTTGTTGGGGATTTTGGAATATCATTAAATCCAGAGTCTTTTGCTTCTGATTCTCACAGAGCATATTGGTCTGACACTAGTAGAGGAGCTGTTTTAAGATTATCTCAAGATGGTATAACAAGTATATCTGAAGCAGGCATGCGAGATTGGTTTGCAGATAGATTTAGAACTATAGGTAATAATGATATATTTGGTAGTTTTGATGATAATAGAGGTGAATACAATATAACACTAAAATCTACAAATTACTCTTCTAGTGGACCTACTCTCTCTTTTAGCGAAAAAAGTAAAGGTTGGGTTTCTTTTAAATCTTTTGACCAAGAGAATGGTATTAGTTTAAATAATACTTACTATACTTTTAGTGATGGTAAAATGTATCAACATCATACAAACCAAGTGAGAAATAATTTTTATGGACAACAGTTTGATTCTTCTGTTGACATAGTCTTTAATAAAGTCCCTGGATCTATAAAAAGTTTCTCTACTCTAAACTACGAGGGTTCGCAAGCTAGAATAACTCCAGAAATAAACGATAACCCTGATTACTACGATAACTTTATAAAAACCGGTTGGTACGTAAGTGACATGGTTTCTAATGCCCAAGAGTTAGGTGTTATGGAGTTCTGGGACAAAGAAGACAAGTGGTTTAGTCAAATAAAAGGAGTTGCTACAGAGTGGACGGATGATGGTACGGCTGGTAATATAGATCCTAGGGAATTTTCATATCAAGGAATTGGGAATTCAGAATCTGTGCTAACTGAATCCGGCGATGATTGGGATGTTTATAGTTGGAACTGCCAAGAATTCCCAGCGCCTCAAGGTTGCGAGTGTACTCAAGTTACCGGTAATGGAGGTAGCTATGCCACAGAACAGGAATGTTTAAATAGTATTGGTAATTGTTGTGGAGAAAATAACAATACTGCTTCTTTTGATTGTATTGATGGAAGTTGTACTGATCCTGGCAATGGGAGTGGTCAATATACAACTTACTGCGAGTGTGTAATTGAAAGTGGTTGTTGCGATGAAGGCTTAGCGTTAATGTATACCTGCCAAAACATGGCTGTCCCAAGCACTACAATAGTTGGATGTATGGATGACGGCTTTAGTACTAATCCTTTTGTAACACAAAACAGACCTTATGGTTGGATTGGACCTGCTACCAACTACAACTCTAGTGCTAATGTTCCTGATTGTGGTTGTACTTATTTAACGTCCGCAAGTTGGGATTGTGTAGAGGGCAATTGTGTAGATCCTGGAACTGGCCAAGGTCAATATAGTAACTTGGCTTCTTGTGACGAGGAGTGCAACCCAACGCCACCTGTGAGTTACGATTGTACAGACGGAACATGTATAGATCCTGGTGATGGGAGTGGATTTTACACTTCACTGCAACAATGTGAAAACTTTTGCCTGCCGGTTTCTAATAGTTATGATTGTATAGATGGAAATTGTGTAGGTTTACTTGGTAGCAACGGTCCATATACTACTTTTCAAGATTGTGAAGAGAATTGTGGTTCGCAAGGTCCTTGTGACGATTATCCTGGAGACTTAACCTATAACTATGCAGAGCAAACCGGGACATGTTGTGGTAAATGTGATCAATTTATAACTGGTGATCCGAACCATCCTTGTTATAATTTCTGTGTAGAATGGGGAGATTGCTGTGACGGTAATGACCCAAACCCGTATAGCTACAAGTGTTTAAACAATGGAAGTTGTGTAGGTATGGCTAATAACAGTGGCCCATATTCAACGTGGCAAGATTGCCAAAACAACTGTGGTCTTTTATCCGATCCTTGTGAGGGCTTTGTTTACAATAATTGTTGCGGTAAAAACTGCCCTGATATAATACAAAATTACCCTAACAGCCAGTGTTATGATTGGTGTGTAGAGTGGGGAGATTGTTGCCCGACAATACCTACACCCGAAAATTCGTATAGTTGTAGTACTAATTCTGGGATGTACACTGGTTTCCCACAGCAATACATTCAACCTTACACTTGTTTTGAAGTTTTAAGCAGTTATAACAACCAATCAGTTCCGTTTGGTGATCCTGGTGCTGGTATTTACCCGTCAATGGCTCATTGTATCGATAGTGGTTGTGAGGGGTGCGAAAACAGCGAGGCTTACAATCAAAATGAATTTGCGCAATATGAACTAGATGATTTTTGTTGTAATTGGCAACCAGAAATAATAACTCAAACAAATCCTTCTTGCCCTGGGGCGTATGATGGCGAAATAAACGTGTGGTTGACTAGTAGTTCTTATAATTATTACAGTCAGATGGGTAGTAGTTTTCCTGGTTTTCAGATAGATCCATATATTATAATTACTGATGCTTCTGGTAATCACATTAACACATCTGGAACACAATCAGTGAGTGGATTGCCAGCTGGAACTTATAATATAGAACTATTTAACTGTGATGATGGTTCCGTTATTCCTCAAGGTTCTGAATTGGAATGGTATGGATGTCAAACGCCTGGTTGCACTAGTAGTTTTCAAATAACACTTACTGATCCTGAGGAATTATATGTTAATGGCGTTGTCGTAGACCAAACCCCAAATGAAACTGGAGCGCCTGAAAACTATGACGGATCTGTAACTATAACTGTTGGTGGTGGAACACCTCCTTACGCTTACGCATGGTCTAATGGTCAAAGTACACAAAATGTTAATGGATTAGGATTAGGACCTATAGCGGTAACAGTTACGGATGCCACTGGATGCACAGTAGGAGGATCTTGGTTTGTTTTAACTAACTATCCTTAAGGGAATTAATATCATAAATAAAAAAACATGGCAAAATATCCAAAACTTCCATCACCATTAGGCAGCAGCAGCAGCGGTAGCAGCAGTAGCAGCAGTAGCAGCAGTAGCAGCAGTAGCAGCAGTAGCAGCGGTAGCAGCAGTAGCAGCAGTAGCAGTAGCAGCAGTAGCAGTAGCACTCCAAAAACTAAAATTGAAAGTTTAGAGGCTAAAAAAGACGCTGACATTTTACAAAGCAGGGAAGAGGAAGTTAAACAACTTTTAAGTGGAGATCAAGCTGAAGCTTTAGAGGCGTTAAAGCTTGTAGATGGTTTTGAATTAACTAAAGATCAGGAAAAGGCTTTAGAAATAATTAAATACGAAAAAAATAAAAAAAGAGAATTAGAGCAAAGGGAGAATATAAAAAAACAAAAACTAACAACTAAACCAGATATAGTTAAAGACGATAAAGACGTTGAAGTTAGAGTTTACAACCCTATAACTAATAAATTATACAACACGGTCTCTTGCCCATGTGGACACCTTCCAATTATGGATGGTCGTGGTGGGGTTTTGAATTGCGAAAGAAATGAGTTTGGTGAAAAAAAGTTTGTAAGACCTATAAATGTTAAAAACCACAAAATAGCTAGTAGACCACCTGTGATTGGTGATAAGTGGTTGTGTGACGGTCAGTTTGCAAACTGTGAACAAGACGGCTTTAAGTGGGACACGTTACACGTTGTCCTTGTTGAAAGGAATAGAACAGAGGTTTTAAGTTCATTTTTAAACTCAGAGGTTTCCCAATTAAGTTGTTATATTCCCAGTTTTATATTAACAGATGAAGATATTCTTGTAACAGAAGAAATGTTTAGTTCCAGTAGTGCTATACATGCTTATGGAGTCGGAGGGTGGGAAAAAGTAAACTTTAACAAACCTGATGCGTTTTTTGGTGATCTTCCTTTATTCAAAAACAAAGATCAAGCTGAGGCTTATGACAGCTATTACAATGGTCGTTTTCATTCGACTAGCATTAATGAAAAAGTAGGTGATAATGTTATTGCTGGTTATATACCAGGGCAAATTAATCCAAAATCAAGAACTATAACGAATTGTTTTATAGGAGAACACGATTTATTAAAGCTAAGTCTAAAAAATAACTGGAGAACAAGTAGTTATAATTCTTCAAGGAATAAAATTCAAATTGGTAAAAATGGAGATACACTTTCTGTTATTATTAAGGGAAAAAAACCTATTTATAGTATAGAGGTGACGGATAGTTCTGGCCGTTCGATATTGGAAAAAGAAATAAAAAACTTCAAACAAGTAGATAATAGACATGTTATCCCAATACGCTTTCCAAAGTTGTTATCTGGTAAAAAATCAGAAGTCTATGACTTTAAATTAATTCCATCGGCTAATATTGAATATGATGTTAGAAAATTTAAGTATGCAACCCCTACGGTTAAAGCTGGGATAATAGTAGGTAAGATTTGGCAATATGCAGATCCTGTTCTCACGCTAACAGCGTTAACAGATTCAATCATTACAGGTTCTTTTTCTCAAACATCTGTTGATGTTACTGGAAAACCTCGTTCCTCTAGAGACTTTGAATCTAAAACTCACACAACAAACTTGAACGTAAGTAGTGGTAATTTATATTTAAAAAATGACGTAGAACTAAATCTTAGTACTTTAATAAAGGCAGCTGGGGAAAATAATGTCTCGACAAGATACAAAAGTGGCGAGAAGGGTTTTCCAACATGTGTAAGTGAAATTGCTGTTGAGCACGGGACAGCCAATTTAGAGGTTGGGATGACTTTAAAAGGAGAAGTGGAAATTACTAAGACTATAATGAAGAAGGTGGTCGACGAACAAAAACCAGCGTATGATCAAGAAGTACAGTACAACGCATCTACTAGGGTGGCTGTGGCAGACGACGCACTAAGTGCTGTGTACGATGTACAAAGTACTGAAGATTTATTTCCAGGAATGCTAGTTACTGGTGAAAACGTTTCTACAGAACTTATTTCTATTGATAGTGAAAAGCGAGTAACTTTAGGTAGAAGTTATGATTTAATTAAAGATACCACGTTAAGGTTTTCTCATGTTAGCTCCGCAAGAATTGCAGAAATAAAAGGAAAAGAATTAATAAGCGTCTCACCTTGTATAGAACTACCAAACCAAGCGGCTTTGACTTTTGAGAGTGGCGTAAAATCACGTCTATATGGTAGCGTTACCGTTGACAATAGTGGTAGTAGTACCATGGTTGTTACATCTACAATTGACGATGCTTTGTTTGGGCAGGCGGATGAAACGTTTAGTTTATCAATTGGAGACTTTATAACAACGAAGCCAAACGCAAATAATTACTATATAGAGGTGGCGAAAAATTCATTTTCATATATCAACTTTATTAGCACTGATAACGATCAAAATAGGTTTAGCAAAACAGTAAACATTTTATCTAACAATATTGGTGAATTGACTAACACTGATAACTCTTGGTATAAGAGATACACACCTACACCAAACTATACCGGTAAAGACAGAGTAAGATTTACAGTTTCAGATGGAACAACCTCAAGTGACGAGAAATCAATATTCATAACAGTAAAATAATAATTTATGCCAAATGTAACTTTAAACTTTAATCACGATATAAACGTGTCTGTTCAAATTGGGGATGTGGCTTACTACACGGTAACAGTTCCAATTGGGAACCCAAGTTCAAGTCAACTTAATCCAACTTGGACATATGGACCTAACTACGAATCAACGACAACTCCACACTGGACTCAAACTAGAGAGAGCGTTATAATGATAGGCACTATAATAGAGGTAACATTAACCTCTATCACGTGTTTTATGCCACCAGCTTTGGTTAGTCAATACGGTCCACCACCAGAAGGTGCTTTTATAATGTTTAGTAAAGACAATAAGGCAAATTTAGGTAGTTTACTAGGTTACTTTGCTTTGCTTAAACTTAGAAACAACTCTACAGAAGAGGCTGAGTTATTTGGAGTAGCCGCTAGATTTGTGGAGAGTAGTAAATAAAACGTAATAAATGTAACTATAAATATATAAAATAGAATTATGGCAAAGAAAAACACGGGAGATAGTCCCTTACATTTTATCTCAGGAGCGATAAGCGCTTTAGGAGCTTATGACTGGGGTGGTAAGAGAGCAAAAGCAGAGGCTGGTGCTCAAGATGAATACAATCAAATGAAGTCAAAGTTCATGGGATTAGATACTAGCAATTTATATGGTGATGTTTCAAATCCATACGCTAATATGGAGAATACTATGGAAGATTTAACAGTTAATACTCAACAGGCTGATTTTATGGCCCAACAGGGTGCTCAAACAAGGTCTAATGTTATGCAAAACATGAGGGGTGCGGCTGGTGGATCTGGTGTTGCTGGTTTAGCTCAAGCTATGGCTAATCAAGGCCAACAAGCCTCGCAACAAGCATCTGCATCAATAGGACAGCAAGAATCGGCTAATCAAAAAGCCTCAGCACAGCAAGCTGGACAACTTCAAACAATGGAAAGACAAGGTGATTGGAAAGCAGATATGACAAGAAGATCAGGAGCTGAACAATCTAGACAATTGGTAAAAGAGAAAACAAACACTTTATTTGGAATGGCTACAGACAAGTTGTCAACTGCAAAGGCAGCTGTACAAGAAGGTAAAGATGCTATGTACTCTGGTGTTGGCGATATGTTTTCACCGTTTTAAAATAAAAAATAGATATGGTTAAAAATAACTCAAACAAAACTTTAAAAGGGGGAACCCTTCCAACAGTTAACGTTGCGGGACAAGCTCCAACAAAGCAGTCTAAAGTAATATCTAATTCTATGAAGTTTTTAGATAGTGTTACTGATGATGATATTAGTAACCCTAGGTGGATACCGGAGTCTATTCAAAAGTATTTAAATCCTTTTATAAGAAAAAACAAAGCTTTGTTTGACAATCTGTTAACAGAGAAGGAAAAGTATGAAAAACATAGCGATGAATATATAAGTATAGTTAAACAAACTGAGAAAATCGCTAAGTCCTTTATAAATGTTAAAAACCAAATTGACGAATGGAGAAATGGAGTGGGCAAGTGGAAGGCAGACGCTGCTACCATGAATAAAGGTACTCAAGATTCTACTTACTTTACTGGATCCGCTGTGTATGGTATTCAACACGATGAAATGCACATTGATGCTAATGGTATGTTAAATTTTTTAACAAGTCCAGAAGAAATTCCTAACGACATGGTATATGGAATGGCAAAAGAAAATTATAAAGAGAGTGGGCAATGGGGTATGCCGGTTGGTGGAAACGTGAGATTAGCAGATGTTGGGGAGGTTATAAAAGAACCTTTTGCGCAAAAAACACACGTTTTTAAATTAGCGGAAAGAACAAAATCAGATAGTGTTTCTGGTAAACCTTTTAATGCTAATTGGACTTATAATAATGCGTTAGATAACTTAACAACAGGAGGTCCAAATGCTACTATTGGAATGGCTTTTTCAGATTTAGCTTCAGATGGTCAAACAAAAACTTTCGCTGAGATGTATGATGGGGGAATGAAAAAAGAATATTACGTACATCCTGACACTGGAGAAGATTTACCAGAAGGAGTAGTTTGGATGAAAGATCCAGCTAATGCAGATGTTTTAAGTAAACTTTTAGCTAAGTATATTACTAACGTTATGAAAGATATACATGGTCCTACTATAGATGAGGAAACAGGTTTGGTAAAAAAGTCGAGATCACAACTAGCGCAAGATATTATCAAGAAATATAGCAAGAAAAAGCTAAAATAAATTATATGGCAACAAAAGAAGAGGTATTACTAAAAGCAGTTGAAGAAGAAGCATCTGATGAGGAATTACTTGTGTTGGAACAAACCCCAGATAGTGAATTTGACTTAGAGGTTGATCCTAATGCTAATAATATTATTAACGACGAAGCAAGCGGTATTCCTATTGTTGGTGGTATTAATGATAGCAATACTGAAGACAACTTTTTAGAACAGCCAGTTGATAATGTAGAAGAGCCAGTAATAACAAAGGAAGAGTTTAATATATTTGAAGGAGATGATGTTGAAGAGCAGCTTTCAAAATTGATCAACTCAAAACTGTCACACCAAGGCATAAGCGCAAAAGCTTCAACTCCAGAAAAAGATGTTATTGAGATAACAAATTCTGCCGGTACCACTATAGAAATACCGCTATACACTGGTTATAATGTAAAAAACCATGGGGCAGGAAAAGGTGAAAGCCCAATGTTCTCAATGGGTGGTATGACATCTGACCAACCTTATGAAGACTTTATAAATTTTATAAACACACCTGTAGATCAAAAGCAAGCTGATATATACCAAAAAACTAAAATTAAAGCCGATGAGGACGGTAGTTATAATATAACTATACAGCACGCTGATAACTTTAGAAAAAACTGGATAACACTTGACCCGTCAAAAGCCACTTCGGATCAAATGTTAGAACTAACAACTCTAATTGAAAATGAAACCAACAAGGCTTTAACATCTGTCTCTATAGATGGTAGAAACATGTCATATGCAGGTTTAGATTTGTATAATAATTCGTTTGATTTACAAAATATAACCGAAGAAAATAGAGAACAAATTTTAGACGCTGTTTACGAAAGAGTTCAAGCAACTCTAAGGTTTGGAAAACACAGTAAGTTTCTTGATAAAACAGGGATAACTAGAGATGAGTTTAATAAAGTAATAGGTGGTGATGATTCTGGGTTTTTTACAAATACCGTTAACAGTTTAGCTTCAAAACAACGAAAAGAAAATAACATAAAAGCGTTAGAAGAAAGTTATAATGAGGTTAGTAAACCTTTTATAGAAGAGCAGACTACTAATATAAAAAACTCATTAACTGAGCAAGAAAAAATTCATTTTGATTATCAAAAAGAAAAATTAATAGAAATAGAGAAGTTAAAAAGAGCTATTGATAGTGAGGATAAGGACGGTGCTGATGCTATCAGGGTGGTGATTGATGGAATTGATAGAAATATACTCGCCAACGCTACCACTACTCACATTAAACACACGTATAGCGTTAGTGGAATGCTTGTGGTGGAAGAGATACATAACGTTAATGAGAGACTTGCAACTTCTTTTATAGACAATGATGTGAGCGAATATAGGGCTCAAAACGCTGCTGACGCTGGTACCGCTGCTCTTTCAGATATTGATTTGTTCATGCAACTTATATTTGATGCGAATCCAACCGCTACACCAAGGGAGGCATTACAAAAGTATTATGACACCAAAACCATCAGACATCAACAGTTAAAAGTGGAGGGTCAGGACGCTATGATCAAGTTAAATGTTAAAAGCTTAGAATCTGCTATTGATTATGAAGCGCCAACACACGGTGAGCCAGATTTTACAAACGCCTTCACTGGTATAGGTAAATTAAAAAGAGTACTAGGTGATTTAAAAAGTCACGAAGGTTATGAAAAGGGAGAGATTGAAATATCGCTAAGCGATCTTTTAGATTCAGGCGCTGACGCTCGTGACTTTAAAGGTTGGCTTGATTGGTTGGCAAATCCTTACTCTCAAAGCGTTATGAGTGAAAAAGATTTAGAGTTGCTAGAACAGTACGAACTTGTTTTAGATCAAAACATGGGTGAAAGAAGAGGTATATTTGATTTGCTATATCTAAACGCTGATCCAGAAGGTTTTGAGAAACAAAGTTGGTATGGTAGTATGTTTAGAGAAGGCGCACAAGCAGCACTAACATCTTGGCTTGATAGAAGCGCAACAGAAGCACAGTTGATATTGGGTGGTGGGGATTATACAGAGAGAGCGTTGAAAGATCACATACAAACATCTTTGTATAATTATAATGCTGAATTTGCGGGAGAAACTGATCCCTTCACGGGTGAAGCGTTTCAACCTATAAATCTTTCAGATGAACAAATGGAATCTCTAGCTAGATCTTTTGGTGAGGAAGTTGGAGAAGGAGTCGGCGCTTTTATACCAATGATGGTGGAGTTTGGTATTATAAACTCTGTAACAGGTGGTATTTTATCTTATGGTCAAATAGGTAGAGTTTATCAAATGTTTAGAACAGGTAATAAAGCCCAAAAACTAGCGTACCATGGATTTAACATAGCTGTAGAAGAAGCTAAGATGCAAAACATATGGGGAATGCATGCTGGTGGTGGTACCGCGTTTTATACAGTAGGTACAGCTACGCAGGGAATAAGTCCTTTTAAGAAGGAGTTTGCATTTTTAAATGCACTATATCAAAAAACTGTACACGCTGGTGTTGTTGGATCTACCGCCTCTGAGTTCGCTGGAATCTCAGAAGACGCATGGTCTGCTTTTATGGGTAACAAAGATTTTGCTTCTAATTTCAACGAAATGTATGGTGACTTACCAGAGTTCGGTAAAAGATATTTAATAAACGCAATGGTGTTTGGTATGACAGGAGCTCACCACGTAAAAAAGCATGACTTCTTACCAACTCAGCAAAAAATAGATTTGAGAGCGCAATTAAACAACGCCAACGCAACGTTTTACGACCAGATTGTTCAAAAACATTTTTTATATCCAAAACAAGGTGAAAAAGGTTGGAATGAATTCATGCCAGTTTTTGGGCAAAAGCCGCACACGTTAGAACAAGTGCTAGAGTTAATGCCTGAAAAAATGAGAAAAACATTTCACTCAAACACGGAATTTAGCAATTTATTAGGACAGCAAATAAGGATTGAAGAAAGACATCAAAGATTAGATCCCCTTGGTGGTAAAACAAAACAAGAGTTTGAAAAACTTCCTAAATCTGAACAAGATATAGTGCTAAAGGATTTTGAAAAGAATTTTAGAAAAGAAGAACTTGATCCATTAAACGAAAGAATGAAAAAGTTATTGGGACCAGATTTCGTGCCAATTAAACTTGAACTTAGTTCTGATAGAGGTAGATACGACACTAATAAGAAAGGCCAAGACAAAGGAAATACAGCTCAATATTCTAAAGAAACAAAAACAGTTTTATTAGATCCTAAAAACTTTGGAGTTAATAACAGTAAGTATAAGCATGAAATTGGTCATGCTATTTTAGATGCTCACTTCGCGAAAAACCCACAGGGTAAAATAGGTTTTCTTAGAAAAATGAAAAGCATTTTAAGCACTCTTGATCTTAAAACTCCTGAAGGAACACCTTTGGCAGAGGCTATTGAAAATGCTTATAAAAAAGATTCTGATGGTGTTAAATTAGAGGAATACATGACAAGCGTTGTAGAGATTTTAGCGAATCCAGCTATATATAACCAAAAAGCTTCTAGCTCTGTATTTTCTTCTATTAAACAACAATTTGTAGGTGTTTTAGAAAACTATGGATATAGTCCAAATATAAGAACACGACAAGATTTAATTGACGCTATAGGAAGAATTGCAAGGGGATATACTACTCCCGCTAATATCGTAAAACTTGCGGAAACACCTATGTTAAATGTAAAAGCACATGCTAAAAATGTAGAAATTGAGAAGGAATCTGTTTTTGGCTCTAGAGAGTTAAACCAAAAGAAAGAGGCTTTAAAAATTCAACATCAAAAACTAATAGCATCAAGCGTAAGCGCTAACACAAGGCTCAAAGAGTTGAAAATGATAAAACCAGATTTATTATCTAAAGGGGAGAAAGTTGAAATAAAAGAATTAAATGCGTTAATAGAACAAAACAAAGTTGAGCTTGTACCTATCAACAAAGAGATAAAACAAGCTGAGGAAAACATACAGAACAACGAGGTTAATAAGGAAAATATAACCATATACAAAGATCTAACCGCTAAAAAAGAAGCGCAGTTACAAGAGGGTGGTAGACTATATGAAAAAGTAAAAGAACTTGAAAAGTTAAAAAAAGAATTTCCAGAAGGTTCGTCTGAAATAACAAGATTAGAAAAAGAAATAAGAGAAAACAAACTATCACAATCAGAGGAAATAGCACTGCAAAGAGCGGGTAACAAACTAGAAAAAATCAATGAAAAACTCATAAACGAGTTTGTTGGAAAATCTTACGAAGCTGGCGGTAAAATTTCAATTGAAGATTATATGGGAGGCTTGAGGGAAGAGGTTGCTAAAATATATAAAAGCTATGATCCTGCTAAAAATGATTCTTTTGGAATTTATTTACGACAAACTTTATTTGGTAAAGATTACAATTATACTGGCACCGCTAAACCACTAAGATATGGTAATGTTATAAAAAATGTCAACGATATGACTCTTAGCGCTATGGAAAAAGGCGCTACAGGTTTCACTGGAACTGAAGTTTTAGAAAACATGCAAGATGTTTCTGGAGGCACTGGTAGAGAGGCATATATTCAAGGAACGAATTATTCTATTGGAAAAGGTAAGTTAGTTGTTGATTTATTAAAAGGTCAAATTCCAGATGCCGCACTAAAAGAAGTTAAACGTAATATCACTAAAGACGGCGTTGTTATTGATGGTAAACTTATAAAGTTTAATGATTTAACCTATAATGAACTTACTAATTTAGTAACAAAATCTACAGGTAAAGATGTATTTGGTAAAAATTACAAACAAAAAGCTGAGTATATATTTAAAAATTGGGATAAAATAACACAGATATTACCAAAGAACTTAAATACAATAACGGGTGAGGCTGGAATTGTTGAAACAGTATTGTTAGATGCTCATTATAAAAGTGCTGAACAATCTAAAAGAATAGATATTACACAAGGTAATGTCGAGGGTGTTGGCAACGTATTAAGAGAATTAAGACCACAAACACAAGAACAATTCTTAGCTGAATATAAATTAAAAATTGACGAAAACGGTAATTTAGATTATTCAGGTTTAGATAAGAAGGGTAAATCAAAAGAAGAAATACTAGAGATAAGAAATATACTAGAAACAAAAATACCTGCTCTAGAAAGTCAAATAATGCGTGCTCTTACTAATCAAGTTGTAAGACAAGAAATAGCTGATAGAGTTCAAAATGGTGATATTAACTTAGGTAAAAAGGTTGGTGTTCAAAATATAATGAACCAAATCAGATCTGGAAAGAACGACGTATTAGCATCTAAGTTGGATTTAAATTACGATCAACTTACTAAGTTTGAAATGGATTTGTTAAATCACAAGGGCCAAATAAGCATGGTTACGGTTTACCAAATGATGGAGGAAAACAATTTATCAATTAACGATAGAAGACGTTTAGGTGGTATTATAGGTGACATTGTAACTAAATACGACGCTAAGAACTTAACTAAAGAACAGGTTAAAGAGGGTTTAAAAATTGAAAAAGAGAAAGAATTAACTGAAGCTGAAATTAAAGAAATAGAATACGTTGATCAAAACAACTATAATAAACTAACTGATTTTTTAAATAAAAAATATCCTCACCTTAGTTTGGTTAAAGATAAGTATAACAAGCTAGGTGAAAACCCTATTACCATAGAAGAGATGAGGGTGATCGACGCTCAATTAATCGCTTTATGGCCAGAAGGAATGCCAAAAGAATTTAACAAGCCTTTATTAGAGCAATTCGGGATTAACAAAAGAAGAAAGATATCACATATAGATCCAAAAACTGGCGAGTTAGTTAACCAACCATTAAAGATGTCTAGAGATATAAATGGCGCTACTAGTGTTGATTTAACTATAGAGGCAATTACTGGTGGACCTAGAGGTAATAATGGTAAAAAATATCAAGGAGAATATGATGCTTTTAAAATTACCGATCCTGGAACTTTTAAAACAAAATTAAGAAAATTTAGAGAAGAATATAAAGGTGAAGATTTAAACGGTGATCTCTATGATTTTGCAAGAGGATATTTAACAAAGAAAGGTATAAACCCAAAAACTAAAAAACCTTATACTTTTGAAGAAACCTTTGCCGCAAATGAAAAACTTAGAACAGACTATATTACTGGTATGTATGAAATTCTTCGCAAAACACCTAAGAGCGAACAAGGTAAAGTTGTGCAAGGGTTTTTGAGACATTTCCAAATGCAAACAAACCACGGCACGGGTATATCTAAAGGGACGTTTACATTTACCGCGGTATCTAACATGTTGGGTGAAATCATCCCTGGGGGAAGTAAGAGTGGTTATCACGCTGAGCATAAGTTGCAGTTACAAAACTACAATGCTAATATTATTGACATTATGTTAAGAAATATTAATAATCCTAAGAAGTTTCTAAAAGAACTTGAGCTTTTAAACAAAGATGCTCAACAAACTGTCACTAAGTATACTGATAAAATGGATTATGATGCTAAGGAATCTGGTGGGCAATCAGGTAATATAGATCGTGAAACAGGTCAACCTAGTTATAGTGTTGGTACTATAAAAGCTGATATAACATACATGATAAACAGGCCAGGTATAGCCTCAGAAACTGTTAACTTATTAGGTCCTAGAGGAAAAACATTGGCTGATAAGATTATAGACAACGCGACTAGAAAAGATATCACAGAAGCTTTAGCTGGAATCAAAAAAGAAAACTGGACATCAGACGTTTACTCTTTAGAATACAGAAATAATAGTAGAGAATTACGCTCACCAACCGAAGTTAATAATGCTGTGGAAGCTCAAAATCTTTCGGTTAATAAGGAGATAATGGCTTCTAAATTAGATTTAAACCTTAACGTGAACAAAATGTGGGGGGATAATTTTAGTGCAAAATTAGGGGAAAGAGGAGAGTACAAAATATATTCAGACGCATTAACAAAACAGCTTTCTAGTAGAAGAAAGTGGTACGAAGGACTTTCGAAAGAACTATTTGTAGGTTCTAGAGCTGATGACTTTAGAGGTTTAACCAATTATAGGTTGGTAAATAAAAAAGGTAAAGAAGGTGAAGCTCAACAAAAGTTTTATGACGACCACTTGCATATACCGTACGCGGTGGGTATAAACGCTTTAAATGTCGCTAAAACCAAAATTCAAACTGAGTATAACAATCTAAACAAGCAGTTTCCAAATATTAAAAAGATTTTAAATAAGGATATTCCTGGTGAAATATTTTCTAATTCTAACGCTGTTAGAGTTTACCTGTGGACAAAAGCAGGGCATAATATGACCGAGTTTGGTTTGTCTAAAAAAGATCTAAAGAAGCTAAACGAAGCTGTTACTAGTAATCCCGAACTACAAGCTTATGCTGATAACCTTGGTATATTGTCTGGAGTAAAAAAGGGTTACGTTCAACCAGATGCTTTTTGGTTAACACAAGGTATAAAGCAAGACTTAGCAGGTCTTACGCTTGGTAAGAATAGAGATAATTATTTGAGTGAGTTCAATGCTAATGTTGATATTATGTTTTCAAAAGAAAACCTAAATAAGCTAGAGGTTATACATGGTCCAAAATATAGAGAATCTTTAGAGAATTCTATATATAGAATGAAAACTGGTAGTAACAGAGTTTTTAGTAAGACTGATAAAATAATGAATGAGTTTAACGATTGGATAAACGGAGCTGTTGGGGTTACGATGTTCTTAAACACTAAGTCTGCAGCACTTCAACTTCAATCAACGTTAAACTATTTCGATTTTAATATTAACAGCCCTTTAAAAGTAGCTAAAACTGTTGCTAACCCAAAACAGTACCTTGAAGATTGCTCATTTATATTTAACCATCCCACTATAAAGCAAAGACGTGGTGGCTTACAGACTGATGTTAACTTTAATGAGTTAGCTGGTCTTTCTAAAAAAGGAGGTGTTAAAGGACTTACTGCTGGACTATTAAAAACCGGATTTGCACCAACAATAATTGCGGATAATCTTGCTATTACACTTGGTGGCGCTAGTTTTTATAGAAATTACTATAACCATCTTATAAAACAAAGTAAAAACGCTAAAGATCCATTAGCTAGATCTTGGTATGAGTTAAGAAAAAAATCAGTAAAAGAACTTGAGAAAAAAGCAAAAGAAGAAGCGTGGAATAAATTTATGGAAAAAACCCAAACCACACAACAGTCTTCAGATCCTTCTAAAATATCCCAAATACAAGCTAGTGGATTGGGGCGTTTAGTTTTTGCTTTTCAAAACACACCTATGCAGTATACTAGAGAGATGAAAAAATCTATTATAGATTTAAATGCTGGTAGAGGTGACGCTAAACATAATATTAGTAAAATACTTTATTATGGAGCGGTTCAGAATTTAATATTTGGCGCTTTGCAAAATGCCATGTTTACAAGTGTATTTGATGATGACGAGCAGCAGTTTGACACTAAAAGCGCTAGAGTGTTAAACGGAATGTTTGATTCAGTATTAAGAGGTAGTGGTCTTCCAGGGGCTGTACTTGCCACAACTAAAAATACGTTGATGAAGTTTGCTGAAGAAGAAAACAAAGGTTTTAATGCTGATCACGCACAAACATTGATACAAGCAGCTAACTTTGCTCCACCAATTGGTATTAAAGCTAGAAAACTATATACTGCTATGAGAACATATCAATTTAATAAAGATGTTATACCACACGTAGGTTACAGTATTAATAATCCAGCATATTCTGTGATAGGTAACGTAACAGCAGCTACAACAAACTTTCCTTTAGACGCGGTTATTAGAAAGTCATACAATTTACAACAAGTAATAAGTGGGGACATCGAATGGTGGCAAAGAACCTCTTTACTCGCTGGGTATAGGCCTTATCAAATCGGTGTTGAAGATCCAGAAATAATTAAGGTTGAAGAGCAAGTAAAAGAAGAAAAGTTAATAAAGTCAAAAGAGAAAGCAGAAGTTAAAAAAGAAGAAAAAAAGATAGAAGAAGAAAAGATAAAAATAGAAAAAGGCGAGGAAAAACAAGAGCAAGAGAAAAAAGATGATAAACAAGTAACTTGCCTTGTTTGTAAACTACCTGTTTTAGAAGGACAAAAATACTGCACGGTACACCAAGAAGTAAAACAAAGAAAAGATGGTAAAGAAGTGCAATGCTCATTTATAAAAAACAAAGATAAAAAGAGTGAGAAGCAATGTGGTGTTATGACAACCAGTGAAAGTGGTTTGTGTTACTACCATGATTAGGTAAAGAATTAAAAAAATAAGTGACTATATAACAATGGTAAGAAGACTAATAATATTACTACTACTTGTGTCTAACGTAGTGGTGGCTCAAACATTTGGAAAAGAAGAGGTTAAGTACTTGTTAAAGTACTCTACTTTTTATACGGCTGTTAACGGTGGAACATCACTTTCTGATGTTGATGTATTCTCTGTAGATAACGGTTTATCTACACAGACTATTTCAACTCCTTATGATTATAATTTTACCATAGGTTTACGTAAGATAGCTAGATTTGGATATGAGAATAAAGCTCAAACATTCTATGACGGAACGGAATCTAATTACAGTGATGCGGCCACTGTCGGTAAGGTTAAAGGAGTTGAATACTTATTTGAAGTTGATTATAAAAGACAAGAGGGTGTTGACTATTTAGATCAACATCACTTTATCAGGTTTAGCTCTGATGATGGTTGTCCAGATGAGTTATGTATAAACTTTTTTGCTTTAAAGATAGAGTATTTAGAAGATGGGTTTGCTGATATTAGATACTTTGAAGCGTCGGAAAGATACAGACAACGTAAAGGTAAAAACTTATCTTGGAACATTGGGTTAACGCATAGACTTGCTGAGCCCTATGGTTATAACGCTTTAGACGAGTGGATGTTAGATAACGGTGATTTACATTATACATACCTAGCTTTACAGGAAGGTTACGAGGTTGATGTGTATAGCAACGAATACTATTCTCCTTCCGGAGAACTAGTTGCTACTAGCGCTGAGGTTTGGGAGGCAGTTGTAGTACCTCAAGTACTAGCTGATTACACTGAAAAGAAAAGAAATGAATTAAAGAAAACTATACAACATTCATTTGTTGTTGGTTTTGATTACTATAAATATTCTAAGAAAACATGGGTGCATGCTTGGGGAAGTTTAATGCCTTATCATTACGATGATGGTAGTGAGTTTTCTTATCACAATTATGTTGATGGACAATGGTACGATTATTCTGGTGGATTAATATACGGAATAAAAGTAAACAAAAACCTAGGATACTTTGTAGAAGGAAAATACAATAAGTATTGGAATAGAGAATGGTACGATTTTAAATTAGGATTAAACTACACAATTTTTTAACATGGCATACAAGCAAAAAGGATGGTCTCCATTTACAAAGATGGATGATGAAAAAAAGAAAAAAGAGATAACAAGCTTTATCAAAAAAAATATGGATAAAATGTCTGACGCTGAATTAATGGAAGCTGTTAGATCAAAATCTGATAATAAAACGGAATACAACTGGAATACTGAAACAAAAGAGGTGGAATCTCACGACGAATAAAACATGGCGAAAGAGTTAAACGAAGACACTGGTTTTACACTAAGTGTAAAAACATTAATAGCTATAGGATTTGCTATGGCAACTTTAATAAGTATGTGGTTCATGCTACAAGCGGATATTGCTGAGGCAAAAGAACTACCGGTTATACCGCCAGACGAGGTTACTAGAATGGAATTCAATATGAAAGATCAAATGATCCGTAATACTATTTTAGACACGCAAGAAGACGTGAAAGAAATTAAAAAGACTCTTGAGAAGATAGAGGATAAATTATACACTAGATAATGGAAAAGACAGTTACTTGGAGAATATTTGGTATGTATATGTTAATAATATTTTTCATGTTACTAGCTAGTGGAGCTTTTGCCCAAGTGAAAGTAATTCAATTTAACGCCGGTTGGAATAGCGCAAACGAAGTGCCTTGGGTTATGAGTTTGGAAGACTGTAATACATATGCCTACGTAGACGTAGCTAAGGATACAGAAGCGCAAACAAAACATAAAATAGCGGTTATACCGACTATTATAATATTTAAAGACGGAGAAGAGGTTGCTAGGTTTCAAGCTGATTTAAGCTTTAAAATGGTAGCAACAAAAGAGGAGGTACAAGAGGAAATAGACAATCAATTAATGAGCGACTTTTAACATGGCATACATTCAAAAAAATAATCCTTTTCCAGTTACTGGCTGTGGTAGACGTAGAACGTTTACGCAAGGCGGTGAACCTGGGAGTGACAGGAATAAGCAAAGCAGGTTTAATGATTCTCCAGCTAAGAAAAAGTTTGAGCCTCACAATATGTACGACAAGCAAAAGGCTAAAACAAAAAAAGAGCACTTAGAACTAAAAGAAAAGGGATACGGTCATAGTCCGCTAAAAGAAAGCCCTGCTAAATGTTGGAAGGGTTATGAGAGAGTACCTGGTACTAAAGAGTTTGACAAGGGTAGCTGTAAAAAAAGCTCTCCAGCCAAACAATCAAACAAAAAAACAAAAGGAAAAGACAGACACTTTAGAACACCAGAGGAAGGCGCTGGTATGACAGCTAAGGGAGTTGCGTCATACAAAAGCCAAAACCCAGGAAGTAAATTAAAAACAGCTGTTACTGGTAAGGTTAAACCAGGAAGTAAAGACGCTGGAAGAAGAAAATCATTTTGCGCTAGATCAAAAGGTTGGACAGGCGAAAGAGGTAAAGCTGCAAGAGCAAGATGGAAATGTTAAAAATTATGAGAAAACTATTACTACTTTTATTGCCATTTACAATACTAGCGCAAGGCCCACCTAGCTGTGTACCTACTACTATTGTTATAAACCTTGATCAATATCAAAGCGAAACCTACTGGACAATAGAGGACACTAGTGGAAACACGCTTACTTATGGTACTAATTATGGTTCACAGCCTGATTACGCTTCTGTTATAGAACAAAGGTGTTTACCTGAAGGAGATTTAATATTTACAATATATGACACTTATGGAGATGGTTTAAATGGTGCTTTATGGGGTGGTTTAGATGGTTCTTATTACGTAATACAATGTAATGATACTTTGGTATACGGGACAGATGCCGCTTTTGGTAACGATTCAATACATGTTTTTGTATCTGATGGCTGTCCTCCCGTCATGGGGTGCATGGACCCGGCATACATTGAGTTTAATCATTTAGCAGACACAGACGATGGTTCGTGTAACACTTTAAAGGTTTTTGGTTGTACGGATTCAACTATGTACAATTACAATCCTCAAGCCAACACAATGGCTTTAATTAATAATTGTGATTATGTTTTAACTCTTTATGATCTAATTGGAGATGGTTGGGTGGGATCATATTTAGAAGTTACTCAAGATACTAACGCTTATTATTACTGGATAGACACCACTGCTTACACACAAGACTTTATAATAAACCTAAACTCACCTCAACCAGTAACGTTTAAGTTCTCCGTAACACAACAAGCTTCGTTAACAGCTCCACACTGTGGCTTTAAGTTAACAAACCCATTAGGTATGACTATTATAGAAGTCTTACCACCATTTATTCAACCTATGTTTAATTATACTGTTCCCACTTATTGTGGTAACTTATGTATTGAAAAGACTTTTGGTTGCATGGATCCTTTAGCTGTTAACTATATAGATTCTGTAAACACTGATGATGGTAGTTGTTACTATTCTCCTGGTTGTACTAACTCCTCTTACTTAGAGTATTACACTCAAGGATTTGTAGCTGATTACAATAACGGTGATTGTCAAACAGAAGCTATTTGGGGTTGTATCGATTCAACTGCATTTAACTATGATGCAATAGCAAACATCGACAACGGTGGTTGTATACCTGTGATCTTAGGATGTATGGAGTCTTTAGCTTTTAACTTTAGCCCATTAGCAAACACGCCTGATACCTGTGTACCTTTAATATATGGCTGTACAGATCCGACTATGTTTAATTTTAGCGTTATTGCTAATACAGACGATGGTGGTTGTGAGCCTTACGTTTTTGGATGTACTGACTCTATAATGTTTAATTATAACCCTTTAGCAAATAGTGATAATAATACTTGTATACCTTTTATATCTGGCTGTACGGATCCTTCTATGCTCAACTACAATCCATCTGCAAACACGGAGGACTTTAGTTGTATTCCTTATGTTTACGGGTGTATGGATAGCGCCGCTCTTAATTACGATTCACTTGCTAATACAAGTAACAACTCGTGTATTGAAATCGTTGTGGGCTGCATGGATCCAAACGCGTATAACTACGAGTCAATTGCTAACGTTAATGATTCTATATCTTGTTTGTATGACGCTAATTGTTTTACTGGTCCTGGAATTCCTTATTGGTTAAACGATGAGTGTTACGCTTGGGTTATTTCAGTAGATGATTATTGTTGTGAAAACGAGTGGGACACTATATGTCAAGCAACTTACGATTACTGTGATGGTACTTGGTCGGGACCACTACTAACAAGAGTACAAGCTAAAAAAGAACTAATAATGATTACTGATTTATTAGGTAGAGAAACAAAAGAAATTAAAAATCAACTTCTATTTTACATATATAATGATGGAAGTGTAGAAAAGAAAATAATAAAACAATAAACTATGGCATTAATACCAACATTAACAATAAAAGATACAACTACTTTTAGTGACGAAATAAACTTCTCAGTAACAGATAGTTTGACGACAGGAACCCCATCGCAAGGATTAACCAAGGTAACTATAACGACGGCTGACAATCAAGAGTTAGTAGACGAGGCTGTTAGTGGTGTAAGATACTTTTATGCAAAAAACACTGACTCAACTAATTTTGTTATACTTCAAACTACAGGAAGCGTACAATATGCTAGATTAAGTCCTGGAGAATTTTGTTTCTTTCCTATAAATGATGGGGCTGGTTTAGAAGCTAGAGCTGATACAGCTAGTATTATTTTGGAATACGCTTATTGGGCAAAAGGATAAAATAAAAACAATTAATTAATAAATAAAAACAAAAACATGGCAACAACAACAGCAACACTAGCGCTATCAAGTCCCGATTTAGTTGGAGATGCGCTCGCACTAAACACGTCAAAAGCGTGTTACAAAGCTGGTACCACTATAGGATTAGATCAATCAACTGGTCTTGCTCGAGTGTACCTTACAGCAACAACAAACGTAGATATAATAACAGTTCCAGGCGCAGTTTGGGCAGGGAAAAATGCTAAAGTTTACATAGCTAATCTTTCAACAGTAGATAGTGAATTCATAATAGTAACAAAAGGAGGTAACGTTATAGGTAGGTTATACGCAGGAGATTGGATGTGGATGCCTATGGAACAGAAAGCAGCTCATTTAAGTGATGTTGAAATCGCACCAAATGTAGCTTCTGGTATGTGGGTAGAGTATATGATGGTTCATGAAGGTGTAGTTTTAACAACATCAGCTGACTCGTAATAATTAACAATAAATAAATAAAAAAATATGGCAACAATAAATGCAACAATATCTATATCAAGTCCAGATCTTACTAGCAGCCCAATCAATCTAAACAAGATGATGACGTTGACTAAGGCTGGAACCACTACTGGATTAGAGCAAACCTCTGGTATTGTAAGAAGACAATTTACCTCAACAGACCAAGTAAATTTAGTAGCGACTGGTGCGCAAAACTACGGTACACCAACCGCTACAACTAACTCTAATAAAATATACATCAAAAACACTGGTAGTAGCACTACAGATTATGTTTTGATAGGATTAGGTGACGCTGGTGGTGGTACCGCTACAACTGACGCTGTTAATGGTGATTCAATGACAATAGGTAGACTTTATGGTGGTGATTGGATGTTAATTCCAGCTCATTTAGCAACTGATGTAGGTGACATTTGGATCGCGCCAAGTTCATCAGCTCTTGTAGCTGTAGAGTTTATATTATTCTTCGAGTAGACCAATGAAATGGTTAGGCCAATATATACAAAGCCTTACCGCTAGATTTCGCAGTGATGTCTATTTAGAAGACATAGATACCGGCACTATAGCTAGTGGTGGTAACTTAGGTTTAGATTCAAACAATAAAATAGTAAAAGCCACCGATTCAGC
>Ga0209337_1000750_pt1 | contig 25936 bp, 34 predicted proteins | sample LinPmetageLP53_FD_184044 | JGI IMG/M metagenome (GOLD analysis project Ga0209337, IMG submission 184044) | Marine viral communities from the Pacific Ocean - LP-53 (SPAdes) (version 2) | ecosystem: Environmental > Aquatic > Marine > Oceanic | place: Pacific Ocean | collected 2010-02-08 | reverse complement strand
CGAGTTGTCTCTAGCTTTAAAAAATCTGGTAGCTTGTCGTAAAACATCCGATAGATCTCAAAGATCTTCTTCACTGCCTCGTCAGTATGAGCCACCACAGCGGTACGAGTATACGGCTTAAACAACGTATACCAAAAGAAGTACGCAGCGATCGCCGTCGTGCTGCCAAGCTGGCGAGCCTTAAGCAGCATTAGGTGGCTGCTGTCATCAAACCCAGCAATGATTTCTTTTTGCGCTGAGTTTAACTTGAGCGGCTGAAGTTGAGACTCTTTGGTAATAATCTTCAGGTGGTTTTCACTGAAGTACTCAAAGCTTTGCGCGCAGCGCAAAATTTCGTTTTTAACGTCCGTCATTCAGTAGCTCTAAAACTAATTTTAAATTGCCTTCGATGTCTTCTAATTCCTTTTCCATAACCTCAAGCCTGCTGCCAATGCCCTGGATAACCTCTAGTCGCTCATCGTTGTAGGTGGCGATTACCTGGTCGTAGCGGTCTCTGAGCGCAGCCTCACGGTCGTTGTGCCCTAGTGCTTGCTCTCGGAGCTGGGCTTGGAAGTTGTCTGTCATCTTATCCATGCGCTGGCTCATCTTAATGTACATCCAGAAGATAGCGCCACTGGCTAAACCAAGCGCACCAAACTCACCAAGCATTTGTAAAACATTATTTTCCATAGTCATCTATTATAGCGGGTGACTTATCTACCGCAAGAGCTTGTCGCTCAACTTTTGTTTCCATTGTTGTCAAAACGTCGAAGATTTCAGTGGTAGTCTTAGTCTTACTATCGTCAATGCCCCAGGTCTTGCGGTCCATCATTTGAATATTTCGAGCTACCTCAGACGCCACTTTAATAATCAACAACTGACGAAAGGGATCTTTATGAGGATACGCAAGAGCGCGAGCCATAGCTTCCTGCATCATTGCGTTTAACGTTTGAGTAGCAACCTTATGCCCAGCTACAACGTCCTCTATCGCCGCCGTAACCTCAACCTTGCTTCGCTCGACCTTTCGTCGGATCTCGGCCCGAGCGTGCTCGAGGATTGCAGTAGACGTTCCATCAATAGAACGTTCCCAGCCGCTATCGTTTTTCCATCGGTGGATCGTTCGCCCGGTAACGCTATGGCGTTTAGCCAGTGAAGAAACGGTTTCACCCGATTCCCATTCGGCCTGTATAATAGAACGAAGGACGCCGTTGATGGCTCCATGAGCCTCGCGCTTGATAACCTTCTTCCCGGCCGCCACATGTCCCTCAGGAACAATCTTAACCGCCTCGGTAGGATCGTAAATCTCATAGGCCTCACTGGATACCGACAACTTCCCTGGTTTCCGCTTCGTCATCTACAGCCCCTTTCGTTGCTAAATACTCACGAACATCTGATGGCGTGTCTTCATGCAGAATCAAATGAGCATCCTGAATCCACATGGTGATCGCCTTGAGGATCGGAGCCAGGTTATCCTTTTCGTTTGGGTCAAGCTTCATCAGGGTTGCACGAAGAGACTTGATCCGCTGAATGTATTGAGCCTGCTTCTTAACTAGTGTGCTGCTGTGGCGACCATCGGTAAGCAAAACAGGAACACCTGTCTCGTCCATCGTAATGCCCCAGAGCGCACGAATGTGCTGCTCAATGGTCAGGTCCTTGGTTTCCTTGTGCAAGCGACACTGGTCCAGACTCATTAAGACCTGACTCATGCACTCCGAAAAAGCACCCTCTAATAAATGGCGATTAAGCACCGGTGTGTAGGTGCTGTCTTTTTGTTTGCGTCCCATCATTACCTCCAGATGTCACTCTTTAGCGAAAAACTGTTCGGCAGAAAAGTCCATATATAGAGGGTGGGCCGGAAGTCCGGGAGGAAGGTCGGGTACCGGAGGGGGGGTTGTCGTTACCAGGACTACGCGTCGGTCTGCACCATGCATTTAACCGCAGGGGATGCGCCTGTCATGCCACTCCTTCGTCGGCCATTCTGGCAGGCGCTTGTTAACAGGTAAGTCGAAAGGAAATACTAATGACTACCAAATTTCTCGGTGCTAAATCCTCCCAACAAAAAGCCACTAACGGAGGTCGTCGTCGTCAGTTGCCATCAGGCATTGGCGCTGTCATGGTGATGTTCGATCGTGAGTACAATGCGAAGTACTCTGGAACGATTGTTAAAAAGGATTCGAATGATCAGCCGCTGCTTGATGCGGACGGTAATCAGATCGAAGTACCTAACATCTTCTGGCGTGTGGTGGTGGTGGCTCATGGTCCCGTCGTTCACAATGTCGATGGCAAGCTGGTCGATGCTCCTGCTAACGCTTACGTTGGCTACGGTGCTCGTCTTAAGCTTCGTTCGTCTGATACGATGATCGAAGAGGACCTTGCTGCTGGTGTCTTGTCTGGTCTGTTTGATGGCTCGATGGAAGCTGAGCTTGATCGTATGCTCGCTGAGGATTTCACTCCCTTTGCGTTGTATAGCAATGCTTCTTACACCATGACCAAGAATAAAGTTGCGACGACGACGGCTTACAATCCTGGTACGTTGCACACTACTCCTAACTCGTAATCTTTAACCGGGGCAGGGAGGCAGCGATGTCTCCTTGTCCCACCTTTGGAGGTCCTAATGGAACAGTGGATTAAAGATGATATTGCTCGAGGTATTAAAGTTATCGTCGATGGCAAGATCCTTTGTCGGTTCGTTGAAGAAAGCGGTCGTGTTCAGATCGGCTGCGAGATGTGTGATAGTGAGAAATATCCAGACGACGATGATGATTGGTGGTCGTAGGGTGAAAGGGCATCGGGGGCTTCGGCTCTCGGTGCTCTTTTTTTTGGCTTGTTGTTTTTTATTTGTGCCGAGGCGGGGCCCCCTTCGGTTAAAACCACCAACCCTGCGCTTAACCAAACCAAAACCACCAGCCCTGCGCCCACGTTTTAGCCGATCACACCGCCCCTTACCTGGGAGATGTCTATCCTGTCGGGTCTGTTCAGGGAATGCCGGCCCCAAGCCTGCTCCGCAGGGCCCGATGGGCGGGCCGACTTAATAAGGAGAATGAGATGATTGTTAGACCCGAAGATGTGCGTGAGTTAGGACTCAAGAGGAATGTATTACCCCAGGTGCGTGAGCACTATGATGATGGGTTCAAGGTGAGTGATATACCTACCCACATTACGATCATGTTTCGTGAGCCTGGACAGAGACATCTGAACCACGATCTGACGGACATGGCTAGCGTAGATATGTATCACGACTTCGATACGGAGACGAGGTACTATCAATGCACTGGTTGTGGCTGCTACAATAGCCCTTCAGGTGAGGTTGTGACTGACCGCTGTGTCAAGATCAACAAGGCACAGATTGCTGACAGTGAAGATCGTTATGGTCGTAAGCGTTGGCAAGAGACGAACGAAGTTATTACACCGTTATGTAATGAGTGTATGATGGAGTTGCACGGTTAGAGTTCAGTTGGAAACAGATCATCCATCTCCCCTCGCAAGCTACGGGGAAGATGGATGGTCTGTTTTTTTTTATTTGAATGAGAAGGATGAGTCAGTGTTAGAGTATGCTGTTGTGTTTACTGCTGTCTTAGTGTGTGTTCTTTCTGTTTACACCTGTCTTGGAGACATGAACGATGTTAGTTAGCGAATTGATTCAGATCTTATGTGACAATCCAACCGAGTTGATTGATGACTTAGGTTGTAGGCGTGCGTCGTTATGCCTTGAGCGTGATACGCTTGAACGTAAGATCATTAACCTGAACAAGGTAATCCGCATTGCTATTGATGTGCGGGCTAGGCTTGACCGTAACAACGAAGAGATTGGTAATCTTCATGATGAGTTGATCGGTCCACCTACTGCTACTGATGAGGACAGGGAGCTAGACCTGTCTAACTTGTATGTACTGAGCGGTACGAGATTAAAGGATGAGGACATGGATACTAAGACTGATACTAAGTCTGCTTATTAACCCCCTAGTGTATCCCCCCCTTTAGGGGGGGTATACCTAGGGGTATATTCTTAGTCTATTATGGGGGTCGCATGGAATTAATTTATATCCCAAAAACAATCAAAGAACTTCATGAATTAATGGAGGACTACAACCCAAGCCTTAGTCAGATGCATATACTTGCGCATCAAGCACGCAGCATTGGCTTTGCTGAAGGTATGCGTGCAGCAGAAGAAGCTATGAAGGAAGGATCATACGATGAGTAGCTACTACGACCCACCTGAGGACGGCCCTGGTACAGTTGCAGGACCTGACTGGTATGTGACCACCTATACAATGAACGAACGTGACGAGGAGCTAGTCTGTGACCTCGACGAGATCGCAAGTACAAACTGCGCAGCCCACCTTAAAGAGCTAGCCAAGCAGGGCTATGAAGTCTTCATTCGGTACGGTTATGTGTGGAGAATACCAGGCGAGGACATGTGGTACTACGAGCAGAGCTTTGAGGATGCAGGCGCTGCATGTGCTGATGCATACACGCAGAGCGAAGAGGATGCTCGTGATGCCATGGTCGATGCTGCATTGGAGGCTAAGTATGATCGAGACTGATTGGCGTGACATGACTTGGTACAGTCACCCAAAGCGTGCCGGAGGCAGAGCTTTGGAGATATCCGAGAAGGCTGCCGAGTCTATGATGGTGATCCAAGACACACGCACAAACCTGTTCGGTGTAGGTGTGGGTAGGTCCGAGCCTAGCTGGTGTGCCGAGAGCCAAGGCTTCAGGCTCATAGCTGTCATCCATCCAAGGGAGAACTGATGGGTACTGTTCACAAGCCAACGAAGAAAGTATGGCAAGGCATCCTTGTATTGTGGCGTGATAAATCTGGTAGCTTAAATCATTTAGAACAAAAACAAATCGACTCAGTACTACGGGCTGTCCAATGGGCAACTAACATGGAGGTGCTTAATGAAAAGAAATGAAATGTATGAGGCTACTGTTCGCATGATCGGTGAGCTTCACTGTCTCGAGCGTACCTTCTGGCACCAGGACTGGATCGAAGGGCTAACCCCTGATGATGCGATCAAAGTACATGATGCACTCAAGGCTGCGCACTATAACGTGTGCCAGCTACGCAATAGCATCAATCACTATACCCTAGCCGGTGAGCCTGAAGAGTTAGAGCTAGAGGATGACGGCGAGTCACACCTACGCAACATGGAATCGTTTGCTATGGGTGGCATGGCTGCGGTCAATGAGAGCATGGGCTTTCATGTTGGTCCGCCCGAGGATGACCCGGACTACTAACGTTTGAATCCCTCCCCCTCCCGCAAGCGGAAGGGGGAAGCATTCAAACTTTATTTTTTAAATTTAAAAGAGATGGAGGTTCAGATGACTGAGCTACTGAAGAAGTTCGCACTAAAGGTTTGGGTATGGATGGGATGGCCGCAGCCAGAGCCGTTACGAGTATTGGTTGAAGAACCATACGAGCCACCAACATTCTCAGATGCATACGCTGCGTTAGAGAATTGGTACCACTTTGTCATGCGTGAGTACGTCGAGATGTACGAAAGCGAGCGAGACAGTTTCATTGAGATCACCGTCGAGGCTGAGGAGTTAGATGATGAAGATGATGTGGATGATGATGTTGTTCGTGATTACATGGATAATTGGCTGCATGAGACACTCGATGGATCAGAAGAAGTTATCTATACCGCCAGATCCAAGGCTGTTTTACTCGCATCACCTAATGAAGACGCCTACTTCGAAAGCTTTGGTGATGCACCACCCGATGTCCATGTCGCTGCGTTCTGGACAATGTATCAAGACATCATGGAGCGAATATGACCTGGAAGAATAAAGGTAACTACAAACCTTACCCTGCATGGGCACTCAAGTATCCATGGATAAAGAAAGTATGTGTCGTGTGCGGCATCAAGCTAGGTGGTGCCGTACCCCAACCATTTGCAGTTGAATCAATGTGCTTCGGATGTCCGGAGCCTAACGTGTCAGACCCCCAATGTAATATTCCTAAGGAGGAATCATGCCAGTAGTTAGTATCAATGGAAGCCTTGCGATTAACGAGGACGAGCTGAGTGACTTTGTCCGATCAGAGATTGATAGCTCTGACTTCGGCTCGATGATGGGCGACGCTGTAAGCGAGGCCATGAACGAGTACGATTACGATCAGATGCATTCTGACATCAATGACCTGGATGGTATTACTGACCGTCATGATGACAGGCTTGATGATGTCGAGCGTGAGATCGAGCAGCTTAAAGAGTTGACCACTGAGAACAAGGAAGACTGGAAGGCTGTGCGGGGAGAAGAGATCAGCCCCGAGGCAGCCGCTGCGCTAATCAGGCAGCAGAAAAAGATCGAGGAACTCGAGCACGCTGTGCTGTGTCTCTTTGAATACCTGCATGATCTAGGTCAGCGTGACTTAGCTCGAGGGATCAAGCGTTTCGACGAGAGCTTACAAGGAGGTGAGTAATGACTTACCAAGATCCAATGGTCGCAGCTACTAAGCTAATCAATAACCTTACATCTAGTGTTGAGTTACTCACTGCTATGAACGGCAAGTTGCAAGAGGCACTGGTTGTAGAGCGTGAGCTTAACCGTCGCATTAATGAAGAGAACTTTGCTCAAGACTATGTGGAGGACAGGCTTGGGCAATGAGTAAGAACACACCATTAACTGAGTGGGTATTTGTAGGTCTAAGCATCAGACACATTGTCATCTTGTTAAGCATGATCAAGCGTTTAGAAAAATCAATCCCTGAAAATTATCAACATGATGTTTTAGTTTTAAAGCACATACTTACGGAGGTTGAATGTCGATTGTCGGACGGTACGTTTTCGGACGAGTCGCTAAGCCGAAACCAATCAGAGTCCTAAAGAACGGTACGCTTAGCACTGCTAAGAACCAGGATACTAGCTCAGCTATGTACTTGGCTGCGTGTCATGAGCATGAGGCAGAGATTGACCAAGACTTTATGCAGCACCTGAATAGCAGAGACAGGCGTGCTTGGTCTTCGGAGGTTGACTGGGTAATGACTGGTGACTCTATCCAGTATGCGCTGGATGAGACACGAGCCATTGGCTTGCGCATGAAGGCTGAGACTTATGCGTCACCTCGTAGCGTGGCTGCGTGCAGGCTGTGCGATTGGAAGACACTGTGTCGTACTGATCCGACGGGTGACATCGAGAATTGGTTCGGTGTTCGTGACCGCAGCGGTGACTACAGCGGAGCGGGTAAGTCATACTCTGTTCCTGGTCGTCAGCCATTGCGTCATGATCGTGCGTTCATCGTGTCACCATCGCAACTGCGTAGCTACATGATGTGCCCTCGTCAGTGGTACTTCAGTTACAAGATGAACAAGGAACCTGCGAGGCAAGAGTGGAGTAAGATCTCAGCCCGCACCCTCGGCACGTTAGTGCACGAGGGGTGCGATGCTCTGGCCTATGCATTCTCAGGCTGTAAGGATGTAGGTAGTTTTGTTCCAACGCAGAGTGTGTCCGACCTAATCTTAATTGCTAGGCTCCGTATTGATGCTAAAATAACTGAGCTTAAACAACACATTGAAGCATTAGATGAGGACTTCAAGGCGAGTGAATGTGCGTCTACAGCAGTGAGAATGTTTTGCTTGGCAACGAGGGAGCTTCTATGTATCAACGAGTACGAACAGCGCAGGATCTTTCGTGTGCCTGGTACCTACATGTGGGTAACATGCCAGCCTGATCTGATCGGCACTGACTACGATGGGAATACAGTTGTACTTGATTACAAGACCAGCAGTAGCCAGCAACTCGATACCGTATCCGATAACTATTTAAACCACCCAGCCATGTTCTTATATGCACACGCTTATAAGGCAGGCTTACCCGTGAAGGAGATTAAACATGGGTCTTAAGATGATTGACTATGCGAACGACCAACGAGGAATGATGACCATGGTGTATGGTCCACCCGGTGTTGGTAAGAGCACGCTTGCTGCTCGTATCGCAGGCCTTGATGATGGCGTCGGTGTGGCGCTAGACTTTGAGGTTGGTATGCAAGAGGCATTGCGTGAGGTGGGTAAGGACACCAAGTTGTTTGATCTATCCGAACCCAATGGGAACATGGGCGGTGAGCTTCTCGAGTTCCTTAAGCAGCTACGCAATAAGAAAGAAGTGAAGTGGGTTGTCGTCGACACGTTAAGTGAGATGGCATGGTCATTACTTCAGGGTATCTCTGGCTCTAACCAAACCACATTGAAGATGTACGGTGAGCGTAAGAAGCAACTGAAGATGATCATGCATGAGCTAAAGAATCTCTCAAAGGTAGGTAAGAATATTCTAATGCTCAGCCATGAGGCGGTCGGTGAAGTCGAGGGGCTGCCGGGTTACTATGCACCCGAGTGTCCTAAGAATGATCGAGTGGACATCGTTGGTACGTTTGATCTGGTTGGCAGGTTGCAAGTGTTAAGCAAGACGCAGGCTGCTGCGTTGAATCTCAAACCAGGATCACAGGTGCTTAACCTGAGCCGTGATCCTCAGTTCGTTAGTAAGTGTCGCTATCGTATCTTTAAAGATGGCGAGTCACAGGTTGTACCAGTCGTTAGCGAGGAAGATGTTCTCGCATTTCTAAACAAACTCAACCAGCGGTAGGAGCTATTATGAGTTTTATGAATCGGATGAATGAAGCAAGCACACAAGGTGACAAGGAGTTCGCTCCGTTGCCTGAAGGTACTTACACTGCTCGGCTTACAAATGTAGAGACCGAGCCTCACCCTGATGATGGTATCATGCGTACCTCATTGGAGTTTACCATCACCCATGGTGAGCATAACGGTCGTCGTGTTTGGGATAAGATCAAGCACGCTGATACTATCCTGTGGAAAGCAGGCGCTATCTTCAATGGCATGGGTATCAAGGGCGACCTTGAAGGATGGGGCGATTGGGCTCTCGCCGTAGGCGAGCAAGCCAATCGTTGCTTTATGATCACGACGAACAATCGTGAGTACAATGAGAAGGTGTATACGGGTGTTAAGCACCTAACGCCTGGCGATGACACGGGGTTCAACCCTCCCTCTAACGAGGTGCCATTCTAAAATGGGCATCCGAGTACTGGGTATTGACCCAGGCTTTCGCAGCCTTGGCTGGGCTATCATCGAGTACGATGGTAGCCTAGCTAAGTGCGTCGAGGCTGGCGTCATTCGCACGCAGAAATCTAAGCATAAGATCCCTGTCTGGCAGGACAACCAAGCTAGGTGCAAGATCATTGGCGAGGAACTGCGTAACGTCTGTTCATCTTATAACATTAAGCTCATTGCTGTGGAGGCAGAGAGTTGGACACGCACTTCGAGTGACCGTGTGATTGGTATGGCTCGTGGTCTTATCTATGGGCTGGCTGTTGATAACTGGCCGTTGACTCAGTGGCATCCAAAGGATGTGAAGCAGGAGTTGACGGGCAAGAAGTCAGCCAGCAAAACCGAGATCACCGAGTGGCTCTGCGACAATATCCCCGGTGCATCTAAGTATCTAATGAAGATACCTAAGACACAAAGGGAGCACGCAGCAGATGCCGCAGCCATTGCACTTACAGAGATTAAGCGAGGAAACCTTGTCAAACTATACCTCATGGCCACAGGAGAAGCAGGGTAGCTATGAGTACGGTAAGCCTTATCAGTTAAAAGCTGCGGGTACGAGCGCACTCGAGGGTATCCTTAACAATGCACGCAAGTCATTCGCTCCTGGTATTAAGACAGGGTTCAAGCGGCTCGATGATGCAGTGCGTATGTCGCCAGGTCGATTGATTGTACTGGGTGCTAGACCTGGTACGGGCAAGACAACCTTGGCTACTCAGATCGCAGTCCAGATTCTTAAGGGCTACAAATACGGCAAGGTGTTCTACTGTTCCGTTGAGATGGGACCAGCAGAGATCGGGCTCAAAGCTATCTCGTGTATCGCAAAGCAAAATTGTATCACGCCATACGAGGAAGAGAATGAGCAGGGGATCACTCACGTTGAGTCTCTCGTGTCGTTAGAGCAGAACGTCCTTAGTAGGTTGCATGTTTATTACGGAATGCAATTAGAGAACATCATAGAAGCTTGTGACCTACTTAAAAAGAACAGCGATGATCCATTGCTTATGGTCGTTGTTGATTTCATCACGTCAGTCCAACCTATTGGTGAGTACGCTACACGCAGTGAAGCGGTAGGCTCAGTATCCAAAGCACTTAAGGCTATGGCCAAACGATTAGAGGTGCCTGTGCTTTGTTGTGCTCAGCTTAACCGTGGCACTGCTACAGCTAAGGCTCCGAGCATGAAGGACCTGCGTGACAGTGGAGAGATCGAGCAGGATGCTGACTCAGTGCTGCTGCTACACAAGCCAGTCGATAAGGAAGGGGCACTAGCTGGCAAGGTAGAAGTTATCATTGATAAGAATAGATTCGGCACGATGGACAGCCTGTCCCTCTACCCACAGTTACATCATCACAGATTCGAGGAGGCATGATGGCTAAAGGAAAGACAGTTTATTTTACAGAAGAACAACTTACATTAGGCATTGAGGCTTTTTACAATATCTACCTTGATCTTTGCGATAGAAATTACAGCGTTGACTTGAACGCAGAAGATCAGAAAACAATGGAGGCTTGCGAGCGTGCCATCATAAAGCTTGGAGGCAGGCTATAGTACCACACCCCTCCCCCTTAGGGGGGAGGTTGTGTGCCTACCACTTAACTTTGTTAGCCCAGTACGCAGCAGAGGTCTTGCCCTTGGCAATGTTCTTACGGTGACGAGCCTTGAAGGACTTACGCTTAGCCTTCATGCGATCAGACTCACCAGACTTAGGCTTGCCTGCTGTGCTTGCACCCTTCTCGCCGAAGCGAATCATGCGAATCTTATCGTTAACCTTAACCAGTACAGCATGAGATTTAGTAGGGTGCCCAGGTGTTCGCTTCGGTTTGTTTAAACCTGGAAACGTTTCACCCCTATACTTAATCATAGAAACTAAAGCCGCCCTTGCGTGTCCTATCAGCCGAAGACGTTCGCGCCATAGCCTTCTGAGCCTTTTGCTTGCCGGCCTGTGCTTTGCCTAAGCGCTTGCGTACTGCAAGCTTAGCGGTTCCGCTTGGGCTTTTAGCTGCTTGGCTATCCATCTGCTTATCAAAGCCAAGTGCTTTCTTCCCTTTGACTTTAGGACTGCGGGTCCGGACTCGCTCATCACCACCAGATTTTTTAGCAGCTTCAACCATTTGCTTGCGGACACGTCCAACTCGTTCGCTTCTAGCCTCAGAAGCTTCTCTAACGTTGTCTCTTTCCCGAGCCTGGCGACCCTTGATAATGTTTTGCCTTCTTCTTCTTTTGCTCCAGGCATCTGGTGCTCTATTAACATCCGCTTTTTCATTTATGGTTGGCTTGGTTCGTGCGCCCAGCTTAACCCACTCCTTCATGTTCTTAGATACCTTAGCACCTGAGCGCCTCATATTATCTAGGAAAGCTGTGCGCTCCTGCATCGTAGAGCTTTGGCGCATGATCCCTTTGTCTGTATTAAACTTCTTTGCAAACTGTCGCATCCTGGTGCGTTCAGTAATGTTTAATCCTTCTCGTAGGTAGCGACCCATCCCTCGGCTAGCAGCTTGTCGGCGCACGTCAGAATCTTTAAAGACTTCTTTAGTGCTGGAATGTTTAGTGGGCTTATCAAACTTAACACCCCTATGAGTGCCGGCCTTACCATACTTAATAGCAATCTTGCCTTTTGTAGCCGCAGCTTTCCCTGAAGACTTTGAGCGGACAGAAGCCCGGCCCCCACGAGAAGCGCCCCCAACAGGCAACCCGTAATCTCCTAAAACTGGTGATCGTCTCATGCTATTCTCTCCGTGTTATTCGCGATCATACCGAAAGCGTCGGTGATCATGTTTACTTTTATCTACACCTTTTTCAAACTGCTCAGGCTTGAGCTTCTTTGAAATCTTCTGGTCTTTGCCTATAACTTTAAGCTTTCTCATGCGCTCTTCAAGCTTTTTGAGTTTGGCTTTGTTCTTTGCTGCTTCTTCTCTAGCTTTAGATTTGGTCCTGGTAAACCGAACCTTCTTCCTTGGTCGTGTGCCGGATGAGCTTCCAGGTACAGGCAGCCCATAAGACCCCATCGCAGGTGAGCGTCTCATTTTACCATCTCCACTTCATCCCTACGGTTCCTTGCCAATCGGTGGCTCCGCCCCACTTGGCTCCGGCTGACAGTTGTGCGGTGAGATCGAAGTCTCGTCCGAGCGTATGTCTAACAGCAGCACCAGCGTCCCACCGATGATCATTCCCACTAAGAGAAAGATCAAGGCCGCCGCTATCGCCAGGGCGTAGTATAACAGGGGGTATTATTCTGAGGGCTTTTTTGCAGAGGAAGCGGCTGCCTCCAGGGCAGCCCGCTTCTGCTTAGCTACATCTTCCATGCTGATGCCCATCACACCAGACACAGCGCCAAGCACTGAAGCAAGGATGGCTTCGGTTGGCAAGCTAGGAAAGAAATGCTTAGCAATCAAAGGGAGAACTGCTGCCAGTATAGACAGCCACAGCTTACGACTCTTCATCTTATCCATTAGTAACTACTCCGTCGTTTTTGTTTAGTGGCTTCGAGTGTGCGCTTTCGTTGTGCTGAAGTTCCCCGCATCTCGCCTGGCTTAAGCCCTCGTTTGGGATCTTTTGCTTTAGGCTTAGCCTTGCGCTTGATCTTCTTGGGGTCTTCTACATTGCTAACTCTGAATTTAGGCTTAGGGTTTACAGCATCTTGCATGCCGTCATTGTCACCCATGTCCTCATAGCGGCGAGTGTTGCTTTTTCCTCTGGGTCCTTTGCGTTTTTCTGCTAGCATTCTGCCAGCAGCCCTTGCTTTAAGAACGCTGTCAGCTATAAATTCACGTTTCATTTTGATTGCTCCTATGGTCCCAGCGTGCTGGGGTTAATCTAATGTCGTAGTGAGTGAAGGTGTTGTACCTTCCAAGCCCACCATTGGGAATGCGGTTGTGTTCCATCAAGCCAAGGATCGTGTCCTGTAGCTTGTCGGGCGTAATCTCTGTGGCAACTAGGTCCGCTGCCATGCTCTCAAGATGCAGGCTTTGGAATGCTCCGCCTACCTTCTTGTTGTGCTTCGGGCATCGGTACGCACTGTTGATCTTCAGCGGGCCTACCAGTTCCCTGATACGTTGCAGTTCCCACGCCAGATGACGTGCGGTATGCTCGTTCCCAATGGTCCCGCAACACTTGCAACGGAACTCGAACGGACTGAAATTTGGAGGCCAGCCGGGTGTCATCAGAATTCCACAAGGGTATAGACTGCTGTTTGGCTGTTATCATTTAAATAAATGGTAACGCCAGGCTGCATAGCTAGGGTTAGTGCTGCGCCAGGCTGAAGCAGGATACCCGTAGTGGGATGCTCTACAGTACCAACATAAAGATTAACAGGACCGTGATTAGATACGATCGTTGTTCCGTCTCGGCCGGCAATGGTATCAAACTTACCGCTGATCGTAACAAGTGTGGTCGTCGTTGATGATGACCAGACGGGATTGTTCTTATTTAAAAAGCTCATTCTTTTTCCTATGGATGCGCCGGCTTGCCGGCATGATAGTCTCTAAGTATTTCGTCGGGGCTTAAAGCTCTGGAGTAAAAGCGGCCGGTGTCAAGAATACCCGTAAGGTAATTATCAGGTGCTTGGTCTCGGCCAAACTCCCAAGCCGTCCCTGCTGACCAACTTTCTTCTACGCCTTTTCCTGTGTTAGTGGCTCGAAGAATCCCGTCAACATACAACTTCAGATTGTTGCCTGGCCCTTCGTTAACAAAGACCAAGTAATAAAAAGCGCCAGGGCCTGAACCGGTATACTGAGCAGCCGCAAAGCCGCCCTCAAAGACAAAGCCTTTAATGTCGTTTGCATTATCAGCCGACGTTAAACCTACATCTCGGCCGAGCCCGCCATCTTTACCAATAAAAAATTCAGTTCCCTGATGAGGGACACCGGAGTCTTGGTAGGCCCAAGTGCAAAGAGTAAAGGCCCCGGCAAAGTTTAGCTTTGCAGGGTTGCCAATCGTGACGAAGCTTTCGCCATTGAAGTTAGGCCAGGTAAACGCAGCGCCAGTCGTGCCATCTGTCCCATTAGCAGGCGTCGGCATCAGGTCGTGCCATGTCGTGCTACCGTGACTCAGCCGCTCGTAGCGAGCGGATGCGTCACCGGTGGGTACTGGCTGTAGAAGAAACGGATTCACTTCTTCTTCTTCGGCTCAGCTTTTTTCTTCGCTGCTTTCTTTGCGGGCTCTTCATCAAGCACGATGATCTCATGCCGCACGTTGCCTGGTCCAATATACTGAACAATAGTCTTAGGCATTATTTCACTCTTTCTCGTGCTGCTTTGGCACGCTGTTTTATTTGTTGCTGCTCTCGATCAAGAGTCTGTCTTGCATCTTCTTTTGCGCCTCGAGCACCTTGAAGCAGCCGCAGTTTAAGGTTGTATCCTTTGTCCTTAGCTAGCTTATCTTTAGATACAACTCCACGGTAAGCTTCAACATCTCTCAGCTTCCGATAGAAATCGCCCTGCGCTTTAGCATATTTTTTTATTGAGCGGTCCACAAGTGTCCTTAAAGACTGAAGTTTTCGGCGCTCTGTTTCATTGGTCGATTCTTTGATTTGTTTATCTAGCCCGTTAATCATTCCACCCCGAATGCCGGTTAGAAGATTGCGAGTTGCCTGATTGATTTGCTTGTCGTTCTCTAGAATCTTTCTACTTCTAAAGTAGACACGGCTAATGCCCTCGACAAAATGCTCAAGCATAAAGTCCATCTGCTGTTGAGGGTTTAGCTTTTCAAACTGAAGCTGGTCAGTTCTTTCTAGGTCATCAATCAAAGAACGGTAGCTAGAGAATTGCCCCTTTGGAGAGTAGCCTGCAAGGGGGGCTGCTGTTTTAGCAAAGGACCAATTGTCTGTTCCGATTAGAGCGCCAGCTAACCCATCAAGAGCAGCTGGTAAATCAAGCCAGCCTTTAGATCGACCCGAGTCATCAGAGTAAAGCATTTTAACCAAAGGTCTCAACCAAAAGTTGCCAGACAAAGCGCCGAGTCGAGTAATATCTTTCGGAGTTAAGACTCTTCCTTCTGCTGTAGCTCGCTGGAAATAACGCATGGTTTTGTTTGGCTTCTTCGAGCCAAACAAACCACCATCAGTAGCCTCAAGGTACCCACTAGCTATCCACGCTTGAGCAGCCAGGATATTTTCTAGTGCAAGGAAAGTCATTTCAAATTGGTTGGCATTGTTCCAGCGCCAGGTCTGGATAACATTATGGTTTGGTGTGCTTCTAACTAGAGCACTAGATACAGAGCCCGGCTCCTGTTTAAACCTGTTCATTTCCTGGAGGTCGTTGGTATTCGGATGAGCAATGCCAGCCATTGCCATACCGTAAGCGCCAACCCGAACAGCCCTAAGTGTATCCTGCCTTGATCTAGATGTTAGAATATCAACGCTGTTTGTTTTGCCTCGAGAATTCATGCCTCCATCAAACAGGGTACCAGCTAAGATACCTTTCTTAACGTAGGGAATATCCAAAGCAAGATAAGGAAAGCTAATGAATGGGCTGATAAAGGTAGCAAGCATTCCCATGTTCCCAATTCGCATCTCTTTAATGAAGCGAGGAATGTGCGAGTAGTTAACAACTCGGTTGGATGCACGCCACATAGCCTGGCTAACCTTGAGCTTTCTTAGGCCCTGCTGGTTTAGCTCTCTACCACCCTGCATAAACCTTTCTCCTCGCTTGGTGATTACAGCGTAACCATTGCGGCTTGTCTGAAGCTCTAAGAACTCACCATCCTTTAGCTTTGAAAGGTCCTTGGTAATTGATTTGTACTCGCTTACCGCCTCAAACAAACGGGGTGCGTTGTCCTCCATTTGATACAGCTTCTTTAAAGCTTTTTCTTTTAAACCAAAGGCTTTGCCTGGTAGTGAGTCGCCACCAAAAATAGGCTTCACATTTTCTACTGAAATAAAGTCTAAGTTCTTTAGGCTTGCGTAAGCATCTAAAGCTTCAAAGGCGTCTCGATCAAACCAGCGACCAGCATCCTTAATGCCTGATGCTTTGTTAGCAAAGCCAGACTTTTCTCTTGACCAAGCCCTAAATGCCCATGCTGTCATAGCAACATCGTTATATAAGCTAATAGGGTTCTGACCACGGTGCAGGGCGGCAGCTAGTGAGTGGCTTAAAGTGTTACCAAGATGGGTAAGCATTGCACCAAAGGTAACGTTGCCTTTCATTATGGAGTTCCATGTATTCATAGATGACATGGCATCAAATAGCTGAGCGTTAAACGCAACAGACTCCATCCAATCAGGGTGCATAAACGATCCCATTGCACCATCAGATGCAAACTCTTGGATCGAAGTATCAAGCCCTGTTCTTTTGTTCTTAGCCCCAGTGTAAGCAGCTTCTTTTAGTGGGGATGTTACCCAGTTTCCATCCGGCGCAAGGAAGGCAGGCATAGATAAATCCTGGTCTTTCATCGCAAAGGCATCAGCAAACTTATTGTAAAGCTCAGCGTCGTTCTTTGCGAGAGACTGAGGGCTTTCATATTTTTCTAGCTTTGCTGCTAGCTGATCTAGTTTAGAGCCTACTTCCACTGGGTATTTTTCGCTGGGTCTGTTGCCGGTAAGCTCGAGCACCTGCTCGTTAGTCAGTGCCTTCTTTCCGTTTGCTTTAAGCTCAGCGTTCATGCCTTCAATAATTGTTTCGGGGTTAGTTCGGATTGTGTTTGCAATGTCCTTAGCCGAAACAACTGTTAGCTCCCTGTTTTGGTAGGTGCCTTCAGGATGGACAACATCTACTAATTCAGCGAGGCGAGACGGCAGCGCAATAGGCATCGAGTCCTGGTAAAGCTCTCGGCTAATTGCGATCCGGGTTGCTGCGTCAGCAAGGGTTGAACCATAACTAATGTTAAGCCGATCCATTTCAGCTTTAACAAACTTGTTAATCAGTTCCTTCTTAGCCTGAGCAACCCACTTGTTGTAGATAACCTGGTACGCTTCATCCTGGATCTTCTTCAGGTCTTTGTTTGCTTTACCTTTAGCATCTCGCTTTCTCAGGGAAGACAACTCATTAAAGAAAATCTTTCCAGGGTTAACAGTAGCTAAAACCGCTCCGTCTTTTCCTTTGATTAAAAAGTTGCTGGGTATTTTTCTGATCACAGACCGAGCCAAAGCAGCAGGGCTAGAGTAGTCAGGCGCATCAGCATACTCAGCAAGGGAAGATCGCCCTTCAAAGGGGCGATCAAACTGCTGAAGGTAATCATTAAAAGCTTTGGTTAGCCTTGCGTTCTCAGCTTTGTTTAGTGGCCTTCCTAGCTGTTGCTCAATAGCCCGTATCGCTCCTTCTGCTGCGTACTTCTTAGCGGTGGGGCTCGCTAACAGCGAGATCCCATCGCTGAAAGCGTCCATAATTGAAGCAAGGAAAGCGTTGCTCTGAGCAGGAGACATGCCTGCTTTATCTTCAAACTTTAATCGCGTTCTTTGCAGTTCACTCTTAAGCCACTGCGGCATAGGCACGTCACCAATGCTTGGGAAGTCCTGCCTAAACCCAACAGTAGGAGGCTTGCTTTCTTTTAGCGGGCTGCCCTTTTGAGTTGAAGTAATATCTACTTCCATTGCGGGGACATCAGGCTTTACTTCATTAGCCCGAGCAAGCTCGGCCTTTAGGGTTTTCTTATTATGAAAGACCCGCTGAATACCTTGGTAAATCTTCCCAGTGTCTGCCTCTAAAGATCTAATCACTCGTTCAAATACAAACTTTTCTGGCATACTCATGCTTGATTCATAAGCGCGCTCTAGTAGCTGAGTTAAAGGCTGGTTCTTGCCGTATGCATCTCTTGCTTGAGCTACCATTTGTTTAAATTGATTTGACCCACTCGTAGCTTCTCGGCCCTCAAGAATTTTATTAACTTCTTTTGTTAAAATGTATTCCCTGGTCCGAGGAATAGAAACATTTTGTGTTTGAGCATTCTCCAAAGAAAGGCGGGCGCTTTCTAAAAGAGGTATAACCTCTTTTGCATGAAGCCTGCGAGCTATCCCTGGGCCTCGCTTCTTGGTTGTAATACCTGGAAGGCTTTTAACTCCCTTAGCCTCAACAACGCTCATGCCTTTCGGCGGTGGTTGCATTTTTGATTCAGCGCGCCGGAGAGCATAGCGACCAACAACAGACCTAGCAAACCTAGGCTTTTTCCTTGAGGTGTCTCTTCTTTTAAACCCTTCAAGTGCGGGCTCGGCTCTGTTCTTATCTCCTAAGTACTCATCCGAAACCTCGCGAAGACCTTCCATAATATCTTCATCAAGTTGCTTTAAAAGATCAGCCAAAGAAGACACGCGCTCATCAGGGGTAATCTTGCCCTCAATAAAAGCTTCATCAATTCTGTTAATGTCTTTGTTTAGTTGCTCACCAAAACGATCTACTGTTCGCTTCTCTTTAGCTAAGAGATCTCTAGGCATCTCGCCTTTAATGTATGCTTCAACCTCTGCTCGAGCATTGGGATAGCGAGTTGGATCTGTTGTTTTTCCCTTAGTGCCTAGGCCCTCAGGCATATAGCTAAGGGCAGACTTAAACATTTTTAGTTTTGTTGTGCCCTGCTTGGCATCAAACGGAACACCAGTAAACTCACCGGTCTTAGCTCGCTGAATGTCAGGCTCTTTGGCGAGGCCACGCATTAGGTTGTACATATCAAGGCCAACCTGCTCGCCTCTTAGTGATCGGTTAGTCAGTAAATCAAACTGCGTTTTATAATAAACCTGCTTAGCTGTTTGTTTTGCTGGGCCACCTGTTTCAGCGACTGCCGCATCTTCAGCTTTTTGTTCTCGCGCTAAGCGATCTGCCTCGGCTTTGTTTTTAAATGTTTGTTTTGGATCTTCTGGTATCCCAGCGCGCTGGGTTGTTGCTTCAGCTTTGCGTGGCTCAGTCGCAACAGGTTGCTGCTGCTCTTTGCGTAGGTTTTCTTTGGCAGCTTTAAGTCTTTGCTCTGCTTTATTAACAAGGTCTTTAGCTTTAGCTTGCTCACTTGCTGCATAGTCTCGCTCTTTGTTTGCAGTCCGAGTGCGGGCAATAACAGCTTTAGCTCTCGTTGACCTTGGCCTTCCTAAGTATTCCTGCTGTTGTTGTGAGCGCTTATTAACCTCATCTAAAATGTTAGCAGCTTTTTGTTTGGCAAAAGATAAGCCCTGTTCGGCACGAGCTACGCTTTGCTCTGCTTTAATAGTTGCCCGTTCTTTTGCTAAGCCCTGTTCATTTGCTCTTTTTTGAGCCGCTGACTCTAGAGCGAGAGCTTCTTTTGGTTTGTACCATTTGCCTTTTTCAACATCCCATAACAAACCTTCTTGATCAATAACACGGGTCCAGTCTTTGTATTGTTTGCTGGCAGCCCCATCGCCCTTATAAAACCCTTCTTCTTTTCTTTTGTTAAATGCCTCTAGTGTATTAAAAGAATTAAATTCTTTAGGTGCTGTTTTTGCAGCAGCAGTTTCTGGAATAACCTCTGGAGCAAACGCTTTCTCTGAAGCCTCGAGCCGAGCGATCTTATCAATAAGCTTAGCCCGGCCTGCTGCATCAATAGTAAAAGACTCGTTACCAATCTCATAGACTGCAACATCCTGAGCGCTTGTAACTTTTGAGCGTTTAATAAACTGCCCGGTCTTAGGGTCTATAGTTAACTGTGGCTCAGTTGCTCGAGCAGTGCCTTTCCATTCAACTAAGGTTTTTTTCTTTGGTTTCTTTACAAGCAACCCAAGCTCGCCTGCTTTTTTTGCTAGGTCCTGAAAGCTCAGCTCCTCGAGCGCAGATTTTGATTCATCAAAAAATGTATCTATCTCTTTGGCTCGTTGAGACCTTGGACCAGGAGCGACATTTCTCTTTGGCCTCATTTTTCCTTCGTCAAGCTTAGCCAAAAAATCAGGAGTGCTTAATGCGTCCGGGTTTCCTTTGGTGACATCCATGCTTTCACGCAGGATAGGCCGGCCTTTAGAATCTAAAAGCCATACCGCCCCTTCGGATACAGGAACTTCTTCAGCTAGTGTTTCCCAGGCATAGTAAGTGTCTTCCTTAATAGGCCGACCATCTCGATCAAGCGTCCACTCTGAGGGATCAGGCGCTCCTCTTTTGTCTTGCCTGGCGTAATCACCTTGCGGCCGGGTGCGCCTTACTGGCGCCCCCTCCTGCACAAGTCGGGCAAGGGGAGTGCCTTCAATGATGGTCCCATCGGGCGTCAGATCGGCTGTGCCTTCTTTCCGGCTCTCGTTTAGGGCGTTGGCTACAGCGCGCCTGCCGTGGGCAACCTCGAGCTTTTTGAGGACAGAAGCCTGGCGAGTAAGAAGCGCTTCGTTCTCTGCCTCGAGAATATCTCGAGCGGATTCCCAGATTAGATCTTTAAACGCAAAGACTTCGACACCAGCTACACCGCTTTGATCTGCAATAGGAGCGGCTTGCTCGATAGATTTATTAATAGATTCTTTGGTGCCCCTAGAGGCAAACTTTGTTTCAGCAAAAAGCTGCTGCAATCCAGATGATGTTTCCGCTTCACGCCCAAGGGTCTCGCTAATTTCCCGGACAGCAGTTTCAATCGCATTGATGCTGCTTTCTAAATAAGCAATCTCTTGGCGGCGACGTTTGTTTGCTTTTGCCCAGGTCCCCTTGCGCCCAGGAGCTTCAACCTTGTCTTTGGCAATAGCCTTCTTCAGCAAGGCAATGCCGTCTTGCATGTCTTTAATGTAGCTTTGCGCTGCCTGCTTCATCGCAGGAATCATGCGGGCGTTTTCGATGCCTTGAGCAGTAGTTTTGCTCATGACGTTTACAACATCATAACCGCCCTGGCCTAACTGGACAGAGTAAGCAGGCGGTCTTTCAGGGGCTGCGGTTCCAGCATTAATAGGCTCGCCAAACCCAGGCCGCCTTTGCGTAGACTCAGGGAAATCATAAAGAGGGAAATCAAGGTCAGCCTTTTCTCTTAGCTGCTCAAGGGTAAATCTTTTTTGTGGTTGTGCCTGTCTTTGTGTTGGCACTTCTGCTGGGGTAACTGGGTCCCCCCCCTTAAGGGGGGGACCCTTTACCGCAACAATCCGGGGAGTCAAAGTGCGTGCCTCTGGTTGCCTTTGAGGATCAAAGACTCCACCCATTACAACCTCACCAGGCCTTTCCTGGGCTAGGTATTCAACGTCTGGCATGGGAGTCCACTCAGGAGGTGTGCCGTCTTTAGCTTGTTGCTTAGCTTGGCTAACAAACTCAGCGCCTCGGGTCTCTCGAGCCATGTCTTGAATTTTGTGGTGGAAGAACGACATGCGATCAGCGGTAGGAGTGTCCTCTGTTGTATTCTCCCAGGATCTTTGAAACTTTGCGCGCATCTTATTAAGAGCGCCGTTGTAAAAATTGTTATTCTGCAAAGCGGAATGAGCTAGCCGCAAACCAGGATTAAGAAAACCAAGCTCAGGTGCACCGGTCCAAACCCACATCCCAGCACCATGCAATAAAGAACTAGTTAAGTCTCCCCATTGCATTTGCCTTGGAGCACCAGGAACAGGCTCACCAAAAGAAGGTTCCTTCTTTCCCTTTAGGACTTTCTTATTTGTCCGCATTGGCAGTCGAGGCCGAGCGATCCCATCGTCACCAATCTTAACTGCTTTTGTAATTGGAGCTTCTAGAGCCCTGCCTATCTGACTAGGGATACCCGTTGCTTGGTCTAGTTTATTAAGCGCTTTTCCGTAGCGGACCTGAGGAGGAAGCTGAGAGGCTTTAGGATAAGCAGCCTCTCCCATTTCAAACTTCCTTAGCATTGCATCAAACGCAGGATCTTTTTTTCTAAACTCAGCGACGCGCTTTGCTTGAGCTTTAGATATTTTGCCCCGAACAATGTTCATGATCTTAGGACCTGCAAGCCCAAGAATAATCATTGGCTTTCTAAAGCCGGCAGGCATTCTAGCTCCGCCGATTAAAGGCATGCCTTCAGGAAAAACAGCACCACCTCTGTCAGGTTCTACTGCTGCAAGGACAGCGCCAAGTAGCCCACCAGTTAAGTGGGCACCCATCTTCTTAGATGATTCCCATGGAGTTTCATTAACCTTGTCTTCGCCAAAGCCTGATCCCGTTAACAGGAACTCCCAAGTGCCAGCGCCCATCATGGTAAAGTCCTGCTTTACCCCTTGCCACCATCCAGCATCTTGCTGGGCAAGCTGAATAGAATGATCGACAAAACCCTGGTAGCCCTCAAATACTGTATTGTACTCTGGGTATTCTGTTCTTCGTTTTAGCTCGTATGATTCGTCATAAAGACTAACCATCTGGTCGAACTCAGGATTTCCCTCAGCTTCAAGGGTGTCCCAATAAACAGGGCTAGCTTTATAAAGAGGGGAATTTTTAAAACCCTCATCAATATAAAGACCAAGTGCCTCAGTAAGAAAAGTCTTCTCTTCGTCCTGCCCCGGAAGCTCTCGGTGAAAAGTTGTTCCTGGGTATCCATACTCAAGTAAGTTTTGAGGAGGTCGAGCGGTTACAGCTTTAGCAAAATCTTTGTCTTGCTTATCTACTTCTTCTGCAAATCCTCTGCCCTTATTGTAAGCAAGAAGCTCAAGGAAAGTTTTACGAGAAGGAGCGCTATTAAGTTTTTGGTAGAAGTTATCATCAGTAAAATAATTGAAATAAAGATCAATATTTCCACCGGTAGGTAGAACGCCAAGAGCTTGAGCGCCGTGTGCTAGTCCTGTTCCTGCACCATAGATGAAACCAGGAACACCGCTGCCAAATTTTCTAGCCCAGCTATAATCTACTGGTTCAGGAGCAGGTTCCGGCTGAGTGTTTTCAACTTGATCCCATTCATTAACTTGAGCTTGGGCTTGAGTAACTTTTTCAGGCGCTGTTTCTTCTGGAAGTGTATCCGGCAAACCCTCAATGCGAGTTGGCCTGCCTGCGATTCTAGATCGCTCTTCTTCTTGTACTTCGTAGGGATCAACAAAATCTGGAGAAGGAACCTTAACCACGGATTACTCCTAGCGCCTTTCGGCTACCGCATTTCTTTTGGCTTTAGCCATCATTATCATAATCTCTTTAACATACTTATGCGTTTCGCCTATTCTTCCGTTAGCTTCCCTTGTTGGGCTAAGCACACCAACAATTCCTAACCTTTGAGTTTCTCCAACACCAGCATTGTAACCTGCTAAAATCTTTTGGATTTTTCTGGGGTCGTTCTTTTTTATAAAGCCTGATTTTCTTAGGGTGTTTTCAACCCACTTTAAATACATAGCCCCAGCTTCAAGCGACATATCTTCATCAAAAAGATTAGCAAACTCTTCGGCTGATCCACCGAGATCATGAAAAGCAGGCGGAGTAACCTGAGTTAAACCAATTGCGTTATTAGGAGAGACAGCAAGAGGATGGTATCCGCTTTCTCTTCTAATAAGAGCATCAAACAAAGCAGGCTCAACACCTTGCTGGGTTGCAACTTGCATTGCTTTTTCTCGTATCTTTAAAACCTGCTCAGTGCTTGGCTGGTTTAATCCCGTTACGATTGATTGAGGAGAATACTTTGGATACTGACCAAGGGTTTTGCGAAGTTCTTTAGTTTGTTTTTTTGTACGGCCTCTCGCTCGTGACCGATACTTACGGCTAGATGAAGGAATGTCTTCATTAATGTTTGGCATTGATTCGCCTGTTGCAGCGTTAATACCCATGGCTTTAGCCTGTTGATCAACAAAGGTTTCATCTTCCTTTGTCATTGGCTCTGCCATGTCTGTATCTAACTCAGCAGCCTGCTTGGCAGTTAGCTGTAAGGTGCGACCTCCGCCAATATCATAAGAAACTAACCCAGAAGAAGGCTGCTGCCTTAGGTTTTCAGGAAGGTTTCTTTTAATAATATCGTCAAAAGAACTTCCGCCTTCACGATAAGCTGAAGGCCTTCTTGGGTCCTGAGTTGTTGCCTGACCCGTTTCTCTATCAATAAACATTTGAGGTCTTGCGCCAGACAAACTTGGCGGAGTTTTAAAGCCTGCTGCTTCTGCCGCTTTTAATTTATCAAGCTCACTAGCTGCCTGACCCTGCATTCTTTCGTCTTTTAACTTTTGGAGTTGTTCCATCGAGGGACGGTCGCCCTTGGTAAGCTCTAGGTTTACTCTAGGTCCATGCCCTGAATGGCCAGGCTGCATTAACTCTGATTGGTTTCGAGCATTTAAAATTTGCTCAGCAGAAAAAGGCGTAAGATTCCTGAGAACATTCCAGCCTTGCAGGTTCCGGCTAAAGTCGTCACCATAAGCGCCGAAGCGCTCTTGGTCCCAGAGACTATTATGAGCAGCCTCACCAATGCGAACAGTTTCAAAAGCGCTTTTAATTCGAGGACTCATAGCAAGCTCAATGAGCCTTCGAGCCTTTTCGCTGTTGTCTCTATGGAACGACTCAAGTGCTCCCTGGATAGTTTCCCCTTCAGCGGTTACGCTTTCCTGTCTTTGTCTAGCAGTTAAGGGGGTACGCAGCGTAAACATTGGCGCGCTAAATGGATTGCCTTTTGCGCCAACAGGAACTTCTGCTCCCATTTCAAGCTGGCCGTTACCTGCTCTAACAAGATCCTCTGCAATTGATCTTGAATACAGTCCGTTAGATTTGTCTGCGCCTTTTAAAGCCGCTGGCAGGGCACCCATTAGCCCTGGGTCGCTATCAAGCCCAGTGGCAAGGCGACCGGCTTTTAATATGTCTTGAACGCCTTGAGAGTTATCAATCTGCCCTTTTCTTTGTTCATAGCCCTCACCGACTCGTCGATTTGCTTTGCCTGAACCCGCACCACCTCTAGCATCTAGCTTGCTTTGCGGGTCCGCATAAAGCGGAGGCCGCACCCGCTCAAACTGCTTAGTGATTGTGTCTTCTGCTCCGCCAGAAAAGCGATTCCAAAGACTACCTGATCCTGGTCGGTCATAAGCAGCGCTCATGTCGGCTAACGCACTTTGCTGGCCTGCGTAGTCTTTAGCGCCAGCAAGTCTGCTCATGCCAGTAGCGTAGCTTTGTTCTGCCATGGCACCTGCGCGCTCTAGTTCTTCCTTCTTTTCAAAGCCGGAGATCTTAGACTGCATTTGTCTAGCCATCTCGGGAGTAAGCCTGCCTTGCGCCCCAAGGGATTTCATTTGTTCTTGTAGCGCTTTAGCTTCTGCTCTTGCTTTGCTCTTTTTAACAACTTCATCTGCTCTGGCTTCTGCTGCGCGCGTTCGCGAGTGATGATCAACAGCGTCAGCAACAGTTCCACCAACCTTGCCAACAATATCTACTGCTGCCATCGCTCCTTGAGGAGTAATTAGTTCCTCAAAAGGATTGTAGTCGTACATTGATTTTGGTCGAGCCTGTTTAACATCGACAGAGCGATTGTAAACAGACTGAGGTTGGATAATTCTAGCCATGATTATTCCTAAACAGTTGCGGTGCCAGCATAAGCAGCAGGGCCAAGGTTTTGATCAATGCCCTCAAGGTTTCTAATTTGAGTATAACCTTTGCCGCCCGGTGTTAAATACTCAGCAACCAAAGCATCTGCGGCGTCAGGGCTTTCTTGCCTGATCTGATTAATAATAGTCGAAGCCTCAATAAACATCTGCTTCGTATTATCACCGCGCAAGCCGCCCCACACATTAGAGTTTTCAGTGATAGCGTTTTGAATCATACCTTGAGCCTTAGCGTAAGCAGGCCCTTTATCGGTTTCTCTTGTTCCTAACTCGCCACGCCTGCGCACAAGGCCGACTTTGCGCTCTGCTGCTTGATCACGAAGACCCCGAAGCTCGCGGTCTGCCTGTTGCCGCTGCTGCATCTCAGCAGCAGCAACATCCATTGAGCCTTGGTTTACTGCTTGGAGCCATGCGCCGCTAGAGTTCAAGCTTGAGCCTGGCATCATATTAGATAGAGCACGACCAGCGGTAAACTTGCGCAAGGCTCGGTCATCGTCTTGACGACCAATAAAATCTTGAATGCCTTGCTCGTCTAAAGAAACCTGATCACCTAAAAGCCCAAGCTCTTCAAGAC
>Ga0209337_1000749_pt1 | contig 26049 bp, 37 predicted proteins | sample LinPmetageLP53_FD_184044 | JGI IMG/M metagenome (GOLD analysis project Ga0209337, IMG submission 184044) | Marine viral communities from the Pacific Ocean - LP-53 (SPAdes) (version 2) | ecosystem: Environmental > Aquatic > Marine > Oceanic | place: Pacific Ocean | collected 2010-02-08 | reverse complement strand
CATACTTCCTACGACATTTTTTCTTAGCGCTGGAATCTGCACAGAATTATAAATCTTTTGTTCCGCTTGCTCGGTAAACATATCAAGCTCGGCATCTGTAAACGTGTTTTCACAGATGTCTTGGATATTAGTTTTTAATTCCGTATAGTTCATAGTTACGCCATAGGTCCACGAGCCATAGTGCCTTTTGTTGCGGCGCCTACGCCGCGCATTTTAACACCGGAAGTTTTAACACCCTGCATATCAGGTTTAGGAGCGTCAGGGTTAGGGACGGGTACAGGCCAGCCTATATTTTTAACTACTTTAACGTCTTTCGCATTGGTTACATTTTTTACGTTGCGCATATCTAAACTCCTACGTCGTTGTTACTATAACTTGACCAATATATCCAGTAGCAATTAAATCATCTGGGGTTAAACTATACGGATCTTTACCTCCACCTACTGGATTCCAACTCCATTGTATAACTCTACTACTAAAATTACCAGATTCACCAAGGCTAGTATCTGTACGTGGGTTACGTATAGCCTGTGGGTCATCAACCGGATAATCTCCTAACCTTAGTTGTGGTTGGTCGGGGTTCCAACACTCAGGACAAGCCTTAACATTAGTATCACGACCTTTAACAGTTAAACTACGTAGTTCGCGTAGCTTGTATTGAAACCCACAAACATCACACATCCCAAGAGCAATTTTAGATGAGGCAAATCTAGACATACGCCTATATCGCCGCTATACGAGGGGTAATAGTAATAGATGCTTTTTCTCGATCTTCTCCAATAGCTTTAGTAAATTGAGATTCATACTCGGCTTGAAGAATAGGAAGCCTAGGCATAAAATCCGGTACCTTCATAGCAATGTAATAAGCTAGCCCAGAAACAAGCGCTGGTAAGAAACGGAAGTTTGCGTCGGCTGTCTGGACTCCAGCCCCAGCGTCTTCAATACGCCGTAACCGGTAATATACAAACGTGTAAGTATTACTGAGGTCTGGTACAGGCCATACATTAATACGTGGAGCGTCACGAAGCCGTTCGATCCACACTTGTATTGGTCTGCCTTGAGTAAGTTTGTTTGGGATAGAAGAATACGTACTAACACTAACCCGACTACATGTAAGATCTGACTGTGTAGATGTGTTTCCGGCTCCCGTGCGTATACTTTGCTCTAATAAGTCAATAGTATCAGCGGGTAAATCGTATTGAGCCGTGCCCGCAACAAGGTTAACTGTACCGCTATCAATCGTCCACATGTTGATACCACGGTTCTGCCATTCGATAGTAAGTAGATTCATAGACCTACGAGCAGTTCGTAAGTCATACCCAGAGCGCATTTCTCGACCAGCGCGTTCCCACGCTTCTTCCGCAATCTCTGTAAACTCCATATTAAACGCAGTTGTACCAGATGTAGTCATTTACGCCCCCAGCTTTCACGCGCTTTAGCTTTAGCTTTACTAGATAGACTACTATAATGGTGTAGTTTTTTAGAAACGCTAGACATTACTTTACCCGTCATAAGGGTACCATTAGGGTGTTTGTGCGTACCACCTTTATGTTCTCGTCCATCTGCAAAGTAGTGTTTAACGCCTTTCGCCATTTTTACTTCCTAAACTTAGCGGTTTTTTTCGCTATGCGCTTCGGCTGCTTCACGAACTGCTTCCCGGCAGCAGTCCCTCGGCGCTTTGCTTTTGTGGTCGCTGCATACTCCTTTGACGACAACGACTTTATCGCCTTCTTGGGTAGGTATCGTTCCCCAGTCTTGCCCGAGGGTTTCCCCGATTTCGTTTGCCATTTTTCTTTTGTCCATTTTGATAACTTATTAGTAGACTTCTTCTTTCCTTTGTAGCTACCACCGTCATCTTTATAGTATTTGGTGGCGAGTTGCATAGCCCTTGCGGAGTGCTTGCCACCCATCTTAGCTTTAGCTCTAGCTTTAGCTCTTGCCCATTTGGCGGGGTCTCTTTTAGTCGCTACCCCACCGGACTTATAATACTGGCGCATTAAGAACCCTTCATAACCACCATTTTAGCAGGGCGCTTGCCTCGTTGAGCTATACCACAACCACGGACGCCACCGCCTTTATTGTATTTCATCATGCCACCACCCATCATCTTCATGGGTTTTTTAGCTGTACCGCCTTTATTGTACTTCATCATGCCACCCATATTCTTTTTAACAGGTTTCTTAGCTACACCACCTTTAGCTAAAGTTGGAAGTTTCAGTTCATCTTCCATTTTATCCGACATACTAGTTATACGTTTATAATCTGGAGTTTTAGCCGGGTTTAGCCTTTGGCTTGCTTGACGGTTTTTTGTAGCGGCAGAACTTTCCTTCATCGTAGTAAAATCATCAGCGCCAACTCGACTCGGCGCTTTGCGGAAATCTTTACTGCTCATGCTCAAACCACTGCCCACACGATCTTTTGCGCCACGTAAACCTTTAGCACTCACATCCAGACCACTGGTTGCACGTTTGCTTCCGCTACGTAAACCTTTAGGAGTTATAGTATCTACCGGCTTAGAATCTTTTTTCTTAGCGGGTTTAGCCTTTGGCTTGCTTGACGTTTTAGGTTTATCGTCAGCACGGCGAGTGTTGTACTTCTTACCGTTAAAAGTAAACATCCCCTCTGCGCCTTTTTCTTTACGTGCTTTAGCAAACGCAGCTTGGAACGGAGTCATTTTTTTAGCCATTTTAAAATCCTTTATAATAAAGTAGTTACCATTTTACACGGTTCGCCCAATACGCCGCAGACATCTTACCACGGGAAATATTCTTTCCGTGACGCGATTTAAACGACTTACGTTTCATCTTCATGCGTTTAGACTCACCTTTTTTTGGTTTGCCCGCAGTAGAAGCGCCTTGTTGACCAAACCGAATTACTCGTTGTTTTCCGCCTTCACATGCTTTTACAACATGTGATTTTTTAGCGTGAGAGGGAGTACGGCGCGGTTTATTACAAGCCATACTGGCTTTATTTACTCTACCACCAGACTTATAATAATGTCTCATAGCAACTACCCTACATAAAATACCGTAAGAGAAGATAAAGTAGTTTGTACATACGTTACATACCCACCACCAGCAAACACAATACCGTCGTCAGGAACATCTGGATACTGCGTAGTATTTGCGGAAGCTACAGTATTAAACTGCATCCGTACTGCGCCTGTACCAGAACCTTCTCTAAACGTAATTGTACCTGCAGTAGCAGTATTTACAGCATATAAACCACGAAGTCGTAACCTACCTCGGAACATAGGAGCCGCAATAGAAGTACCAGAACCAACACTTACGTTGCCCGCAGGGTTGCCTACTGCTGTTATTTGAGTGATAGTACTAAAAAAAGCAGTTCCAGTAGTAGTACCAGTATCAGCGCCATCAACAGATACTACGACAGCCGTACCTGTTTCGTCCGTACCCGTTACGTTAAACGATATACCAGAATCATCGGCAGAACTAAGAATGGTGATATTACGGGGTTCATCAAACGTAACCGAACCGCCAGAAGCTAACGCACCACCAAGAACTAGGTTAGCATTATTAGCAACAGACGCAACAGCCGACACTCCGTCAGTATCTGCCGCGGCGGCGGTCATAAATGTCGATTGGATGTCAGAAGACATATATATTCTCCTTAAAAAAATAGATCCTTTTACATGAGTAAAAGGCAGGGATAATAAACCCCCTGCCTAAAACCATTAGCCATTAGCATAATCGACGTTCATGCCAGTAATACGAATCCAAATTTTACCTGCTAAATAAGCGGCGTTTGTTGCAGTACCTTGTACAAGGTACACATACTTTTTAGTCAGGGCCGCCATAACAGCGCCAGAATCTACGGCGTTATAGTAACCTAGAGTAAGATCGCCGTTGTTCATCATCTGAGTACCAGAAGCAACCGCAGCAGCAGAAGCAGTAGTTCCTGTAGCAGAAATGTCTACGTTAATATCTGGGTCACCACCAGTTGGTACTTCTACGCAACCAAACTCTAGCAGAATTGGAATGCCGTTCACTTCTTTTGTAAGTTCAGCAATGTATGCATTAGCAGCAGTGCCAACACCAATAACACGATCTGCTGAAGCTGATCCAACAAATCCACCTTGAAGGTCAATAAGAATGGACGTTACGATAGTGCCGCCAACTTTGTTAATAAAAGTGTTAATAGAAGCATCAGCAATGCCAGATCCATGAGCGTTAGGAGTAATCCCAAAAATAGTAGCGCCAGTATCTAAACTAGCATTGTTTGCTCCAGCGGCAGTAGCTGTTCCTGAAAAACCATTTGTGTCAACAACATTGTTAACGCCAGAAGTTGCAACAGTTTGAAGTTCAAACTGTTTTTGAGCTACAGTTCCAGTAGTAGCATTTTTAGTAACTTGTTGAAAGCCATTTTCCGACCGTACTGGGCCGTTAAAAGTTGTATTAGCCATGTGTATCTCCTGTCTTGGCTGGTGTCAGCTACACAATGTAACTGTCAGGGATGATTTAGTATACAAAATAAAAAGGGGAGTAGCAAGTACTCCCCTTAATATATTACAACATAAGTTGTTATGCGCCCGGAGAACCAAAGATCCCAAGAGGATCTGATACACCAAAAGAATAACGCTCACGAGCTTTGTAACGGCTGTTACCCGTATCGAAATCAGCATCCATAGATGTCTGCATCGGGGTACGTACGAAATGCTTCAGACCGTTTGGAACGTCGGTAGAGAGGAACCAACCATTCGTGTCAGTCAAATAATGATTGACTGCATAGCCTTCAGGAATCGAACCGTTGTTACGTAGTGCGTTGAGATCGTTATCTGCTGTACCCACACGTCCCTCAGTCTCCAGAAGTCGCGTAGCAACGAACTGAAGGGCTGGTGGAATTATGAGTTTACGAGGTTGAGCAGCAATCAACAAACCACGTTCGTCTGTCCAACCAGCAATCTGAATAACTGCGGCTTCAAGCGAAGTTTCGTTGAGGTCGGCTGCAGTTGCTGGTTCGTTAGAGTTCACACCACCAGACACAAGTGGATGTGCTGTTGAACATAATGGTTGACCGTCACCATAGGTTGTACCAGCGAAAGCGTCGTTAAGAACCGCTGCCCCTTTAACTTGCTTGGTGTACGCCATAGCACGAGCCAGAGCTTTCGTATAACGAGATGACAAGGAGTCATACAAGTTATCTTCAATAGCTTCTTCCGTAACGGAGAAGCCCATAGCAACGGTTTCGTGTGTATAACGAGCCGACCATGTTTCCTGTGCATTGTCATATTCGATGGCAGAGCCTTCGTTTTTAACAGGTGCAGCAGAAAAACCGGACAATTTAGTTTCTTCTTCAAAAGAACGATCAGAGCTTTCTGTCTCAAAAATCTCTTTATGCTCTTCACCGTACTTTGCGTACTCCAGACCGAACAATGCGTTCAGACCCGGTAACAGTTCTTTAAGTAACTGTGCGCGTGATATAGCCATTAGTTATTCTCCTATACACCAACAGTATGTGTGTAACGATGATAAGTGGGAGTAAACTTCACTAAAAATTCTGTGAAATTACCGTCACTATTCTTAGTATTTTCAACAACGTCTACTACAATAAACGGTAGAGTAGATGTAACATTGTTAATAAATACGCCCATACGGCTGTTGCCTGTAGCGGCTACACCAGTATTCAACACAAGCACTGCGTTGCAACTGATTGTAGTAGCACGAGTTTTCGCCAGTGGTGCTAGACCAGTAGTTGCGCCGTCTGCCGTTGTGTTTGTGACGTTTACAACTTTAAACAGGCAATTAGGGTCGTCTACAACAATAGCTTCAATATCAGAAGCAACAATGCTACCGGGATAGTACTGACTAAATATCTTATAGCCTAATACTGGGTCCGTGTAGCTACAGCCTACAAAAACACCAACAATACCGGGGACAATAGTAGCCGCAGTCTGGGTGGTAATAATTATAGTGCCGTCAGTAGTATACTGCACCACATCTCCATTGAAGATAGCAGTAGCGTAGTTTGAAGCAATAGGGATGTTACGAGTAGAACCCGCATACCCTTTACCGCCAATCAGATTGACGGGTTTCAGCCCGTAAGGGGCTGTAATCGTAGGAAAAGCCATAGTAAGCTCCTAAAAGGTTAAGTTCCATTACCAAAAGTAACCTTCGTTTTCCGCTCATTAAATAACGGCATACGAGGGTCGTTTTCCCGCATAAGGTTGTTGTCTACTGATCGAATCTGCGAAGCGCTTTGTTCTGAATAGTAAGCGGTTCGTTCTTCAACTAGCTCAACAGGAGCTTTACAGAGCATAAGACCGCCAATAATTACATTGTCTTTAAACCTATCGTTTTCGATACTGACTATTGTAATTTCTGGGTGGTCTACTGCTTTTACAGGCTCCCAACCTTCACGAATTTTTGAGGAAACATTGGTGGCGTCCATTTGACCTTGTGTGGAAACGCGGACCCAGTGGTACTTATACCCCGGCTCGGGATCAGGAGATGGTAAAACCTCTGGTCGCTGCCAAGCTCTTTTACGGGCACTCTTCTCACGAGTCTCATGGTCACGTGCAAGTCTATTTTCAGCCATTTTCTTTCCTCATTTCTATTGCAACCTGTGTGGCGTACTGTTTAGGAGTAAGTCCTAGACGCGCTGCAAGGTTTATCTGTGTTTGCGTTAACGTCACCTTCTTAGGTGCTGAACTCCGCGTAGCGGGGGCAACCACATTAGCCCGACGTTTCGGTACTACTTCTTGTTTTTCATCCCCGTCAAAACTATCGGGAAAAACTTCCTGCATACGAGTGTTAAGTCTCTCGTAGTATTCATCGCTTTGCGGGCTTACACCCGAGTTAACAAGTTTATGATGCAGCCCCAGCGCTAAACTTGTCATTTCTTCGTCTACATTGAACCACGTATTGGCTTTCGCCCATTCTGCGGCCCGTTCGTCAATTTTTACCGGGGCGGGTTGTTCATTCGTTGCCTCTGACCCTACAGGTAACTCGTTATCCTGTAAAGAGGGTAACTTAATATTATTTAACCTATCTGCCTTTATCTTAGCAGTAGTTAAACTTTCTTGTGCTTCTAAGACAGCTTCTGAGTCTCCAGACTCGTATGCTTCTTTATAAGAACGCTTTGCTTTATCTAGATCACTATCGACAGAGAGCTTTGCTTGTTCTAGAAGTGCTGATTGATTCTTTCCAACGGTGCCTTTGAGGGTTTTGTTCTCATCAATAAGCTGTTGGGCTAAACTTTCAAGTTCCTGACGTTCTCGTAACGCTGTTTCTTTAGCTCTACGTTCATCATGGTACCCCTTACTAAAGTGCTTTATACGATTCTGAACTTTCTCAGAATACTCTTCAAGCTCATCTTCAGTTACATCTTCTGGTGGATCAGATACTTTACGCTTACGATCCGCTTTCGGCGTATCATCAACAACTTCAATTTTAAAATCTTCGTCGTCATCGTCAGCTCCATTAACTTCTAACGCAGGGGCCGGTTCAACTTCAATTTCAAAACTAGAAGTTTCTTTATCTTCTTCCGCAACGGGAAGTTCAAACTCAACTTTTTCAAATGGCATAATATATCTCCTATGCTTTGACGATACCACGGGGATCAGGGACTACAGCTTCTATGCTGTCATCGTTCATCAAACGAAATTCCTTATCACCAACTTTAAACCGAGTTCCGCTATTAGCACGGAACATTACAAAGTCTCCCGGTTTACACCAAGGTCCAGTCGGATAACGTTCTTTATCGTTATAAGCCATGTCCCCCATATCAACCACAAGACCTATGATCGACATAATGTATTCATGGTGCTTTGTTACATCAGTCTTTAAAATGCCAGAATCTCCGTATGTATCTTCAATCTCTGGCAACGCAATTAAAACGTGGTATCCAACAGGTTTAGGTAGTTGAGCATCAAACTCTTCTTCTGATAGCTTTACAGCAGCGTTAGTCATTATCGTCATCTTCCGTATAGTTTCGCAAGAGGTCTTCCATGTGTGAGAGTGCGGAGTCGAGACCCCGAATTAGACCGCACAATTCTTTATATTCTGCGTAGTCTTTAGCACTACCAGAAGATAAAAATTCCACTGCAGAGGAACGTTGTTCCTCGGTACGTTCTTTAAGCACGCCAAAAACAGTATTTGCCATAAAATACCCTTATTTACGGTTAGTAGGAGCTGTTACAGTTTTAAATATTTCTAGATCTAATTTATCCGCGTCTGTTTTTAAAGCAGAGTCAAGTTTTACTTTATCTTTCTGTGCGTTCACAACAAGTGAAGTTTTTTCAAGTTCTAGTTTCTGCGCTTCAAGGACGGAATCAACCTTATCAGATTGAGCTTTACGTTGTTGTTCAGTCATACGTATTTGCGTATCCATCATATCTTTTTGCGTTTTACGTTTAACTTCAGCTTCTTTGGTAGCTACTTCTTGACGGCGCAATTGAAGGATAGGGTCTTTAGCCTGTTCCTGCGCCTTCTGTTGAGCAGCTTGTTGTTGATGAGCTTGAGTAAGCTGCTTACCAGCGTCCGCTACAAGCCGTGCAAGATTAACTTCAATCTGTTCGGGTAACTCTTCGTTAGGTGGAGGTAACGCTACACCAAGTCGGTCTTCAATTTGCTTACGGTAACTAAACCCAAGGTGTTCAGCAATATGTGCTTGTAAAGAAGCCATAATTCGTTGGGCCTGTGGGTTCTGTCCAATCGTTTTAGCAACCATAGGGTCTTGCATAAATGATGTGTGTGTTGCGATATGCGCGTCGTGGTCTTGGTAGATAAACGCTTTTATAGGTTTTCCAACAAGTGCGTCCATATTCTCACTAATAGGATCAGCCGGTTTCATATCGTCTTTAGTTGGTACTAACTTATCCGCATTTTTAACTCCGAGAACTTCAATCATCTGTCTATGTAACGCGGGGAGGTCGTATATCTGCGGTGCAGCTTGAGCCATCTGAAGTACTGCTTGGTACTGGACAACTCGTTGCGCCATAGTCGAACTGTTAGGATCACTAACAGGAATAACATCTACCATAACATAATCAGCTTGTCGTGCGCTAACTTCTCCACGTTCAGGCTGATAACTATACTCAGCAGGAGCGTATTCAGCCATGATAATCTTAAGGAGTTTAAACTCCTGCTTCATAGCGTAGTGGACACGCGCCTGTACTGCAGCCATAGGCTTGAGGGTCCGCTCAAGTAAAGCAAGTGTAGTGCCTACCGGTGCGTTAGCTGACATATCAGAAATGTTCATATCACTGATAGCGCCTAACCTACGGCCTTCATTCGTAATTTTATCGAGTAACTGTAGTAAAGTTCCTGACGGTTCTTTATATGGAAGAGGCATGATATTGTCGCGTACACTACCAGACGGTACATCTACATCACGCCACTCGCCCGGTTCAATGGGTGTGTCGTCTCCTTTTATACGTAAACCACGTGTTTTTAGACCGCCCGGAAGGTTAGATAATGTGCCCGCATCTACAAGCTGGCGTATAATAGATGTGCCAGCACGTGCATACCCACCAATGATGTGTATCAACCCAAGCCCATAAAAACCAAATCCCGGCACGTATACGTAATGTACGAAGTGTTGGCGTTTAAGCATAAGCGGATCTTCTGGATCCCAATTTCTGCGGATTGCTAATACTTCAGAAGTACCACGCTCAATCGTAACTACGTACGGGCGTGCAATCTGATCTTCGTCAGAATCTCCAACACCATCAATAACAATGTCAGCGTGAATCTCATAGACCGCGTAACGCTCGTCATCGGTAATAGAGAACCCACCTTCTTCTGCTTTACGTTTCTCAATGTCCGTATGAAACGCTTGTGGGTCACCTAGATCAACATCTCTATAGAACTCAGTAGCTTGAAGTTTTTTAAGTTCGTTTTTAGTCTTACGCATAACATGCGTAACACGTTCTGCGCTTTCTATATGAGACGCGCCATAAGGCACTATAACATCTTCTGCTGGAATGTAGACAGCGGTCTGCCGCCCAATGTTAGTATCGTAATATACTTTTTTAAATGCAGAACCGGCTAATCCAAGACTGTACAGGAGACGCTCGTGCTCTGGACGGTACTCTACCATACGCTCTGTAAGTTCGTAGTTCATGTCTGATTTGACACGTGCTGCAGCTTCTGTTTTGTCTTTAGTTTCTTCGCCTAGTACTTTGATTCTTACTGGACCTGCAGAAGGAAACGTCTCACTCATAGTTTCTGCTTGAAAACGAATTGCTGCTTCAGCCAACACTGTAGAGTAAACACCGCAAGCGCCTTCCCACGGATCAGTACGCTCTTCGTATTTGAACCCCAGTACATCTAGACCTTTAACAAAAGCATCAGCCCAGTCTTTACGACTATCAACATCAGTATCAACGTAACCAATAAGCTCATCAGCAAGGCTAGCTAGGTCATTATCGTCGAGTTCATCAGCAAGGTTAGCATCAAAGGAAGTAGGACCGACATCTTCACCGGGAACGATTGTAATCTCTACATCCCCATTATCCAACGTAACCATATCAGGGTTAAGGATCTCAATCTCAATGTTTTGCTCTTCTTCAGTACCTTCGTCCAGCCCCATAGGCGCTGCGTATAGTCCTTTTTCAATAGCCATAGCTTAATTCCTTAGTAATACCCACCGCTGCGTTGTTTAAAATATTTAATAGGCTCTGCTTCGTCTGAAGGCAAAGTAATAAACCCCCCCTGCCTAAAACGCATAAGAGCCATAACTGTCGAATCTACTAAGTCATCATGGCTCATAAAAGGGAATCCTGCAATCTCTTCTACAACTTCCTCTGCCCACCGAGTCTGTGGCATCCATACCATACCTGATGCCACTATGTCTGCTACAGAGTTAAGTCGTGCTAATTTATCTCCAGACCCCCTATGTGGTGTGTATTCAGATACGGGCAACCCCATACGCCGCATCTCTTGATATAAAGCCGTTCCAGAACTCTTTTTTTCTACAATAAACGAGTCAGGTTCCCACTCAGAGTACTCTTCCATAGCTAATTTCTTTAGGTCTGGAAACTCCAAACGCTCTTTAATGCTGTTCAACAGTATAATGTGGTACTCACCAACTTCTTCGTTAAAGAATACCCCCCAAGTTGTAAGTGCTGTGTAATCAGCACGGTTATGGGTCTCGGCTGCAGCATCTAAAGACATGATAACGTATTCACACGTAGGAGGTTCCTCATGTTCCCATGACCCCCACCACTCACGCTTTATAAGTGCAGCTTCTTCCGCTGTTGGTTCCTGCTGGTACTGGGCATTCCACTGAAACACCGGCATAGATGCCTTTGTACGCATCAACGCATCTAAATCAAAGAACTCAGGCCATAACGGCTTCTGTACGATGGTGCCATTTTTCTGTTCGATGTTCAAAATAGCTGGAAACTCCACTATATCGTACGCATCAGCCCCTTCGTTGTTGTTCATATCCCTTGTAACACGCCCAGTTAGGTCATCCATATGCCATCTGGTCTGAATAATAGCTACACTGCCTCTTGGCATGAGTCGTGTACGAGCCCCGAACGTAAACCACTCGTAGGCTTTATCAAAAACCTCAAAATTACCGTTGATAACGTCTTGTTCTGAGTGCGGATCGTCTACAAGAAGCAAATCAGCGCCACGTCCAGCTAGCGCACTACCAATACCACAGGCATAATACTCCCCACCGACGCTTGTATTCCACCTACCGGCAGATTTAGAGTCAGATGCGAGTGAAACAGTTGGAAATATTTCGCGATATTGCTCTGTATTAATAAGGTTACGTACTTTACGTCCAAAATCTACCGCTAGGTCTGTAGTGTGAGAGACCATCATTACTTTTTTGTTAGGGTTCCTACCCAAAAACCACGCAGGAAACATAATTGACACTAACTGAGACTTGCCATGACGTGGTGGGATGTTAACACATATACGGTCTTTCTCCCCGGCTTCGATATCCATAAGCATATCTGCCAACATGCGATGATGTTTGCCGACAATATAGTCCGACTGCATATGTTTACAAAACTCTATTAAATCTTGGTGTGCAGCTTGAGTGTACTTCCTAGTCGCCAACTCATCTACGAGTCGATCAATCTCTTCTACTTCTTCTGTGGTATAATTCTCAAGGTTGTCCAACATAACTTGGACTTCACTATCCGTAAAATCAAAGGCAGTAGAGTCAAGCATCATCTGCGTCGCTTTCTAGCCCAAGCTCTTCGTTAACATCCATAACCGTGCCATCAATAATAACTGCGTCTTCAATATCTGGATTAACCAACCTAGCTAACTTAGAACGTAACTTGAGTCGCAAATCCTCTGTAGACTGATGTGTTATGGTAACTTCTGATTTCTCAGCAAACAACCCAACATCGGAAATCTTCCCAAGTAATTCAAGAGCGCGAATACGTACTCGCGGATCAGGGTTCTCAGATTCAAGCACCAACTTGTTAGTAACCATGTGGCGTATTTGTACAGCGCTTTCTGCAACAGACCGTCCAAACTCTTGCAGGATATTGTTAGTCAACACTAAAGAAGCTGGCGTTAACGTAGCAGCTTTCTTAGCAGTAACTTTTTTATCTGTTTGTTTGGGGTCTTCAGCGTAAGCCATCGCTAACTGGGCCGCTGTTTCTTTATCTTCTTTAGTAGGGTCAACCTCTAAACCATGCTCAGTCAATTCTTGCACGGTATTAGATGCCGCTTCCACATGCGTCTTCAATCCCATGTGGGGGGTATCCGGGGAGTAAGGCACTCCAAGCTCTGGGTCTACAATTAATGTCATTATCTTCCGCAGGTCGTTGACCGTGTTTTGATTAGTACAACATAATAATTTTTTATGCAAGTAGGTTGGGACTCCTATGGGGGGTACTTCCTATATAGAGGGGGGTGGGGGTCGCCAAACTTAAAAAACGAACAAATATTCACGTAGACTAGTAATACTAGAGAAAGTCAGGGACTCCTAATCACAGCGCGGGTCATGGGGGTAGGGTAGGGTTCGCCAGATATCGTTTTTCATGTTAGTGCGACACTAACAAATCGTGTAGTCTTATGTAGTTTTATTTAGTTTAGTGCTCGTTTATCTATATACATTACATCAAAACTTGTTATTATCTAATCATCGAACGGAACAATAATGTTGCCGCGATTAAATGGAGACTAACAACATGTTAAACGTTAAAACAATCAAAGCGATCACGACACACAGCAGGGCCAACACTAAGACCGCCAGCCTTATGGCTATTGTACTAGACGGGTTTATAGCTGATGGAGTGTCATTGGAATTCTTTAAGAGTCCTAAGAAGGACACTAGCGACAAGGCCCACATCGCATTCTTTGGCGAGTTAAATGGTGCAATTATGGCAAGTTTCACAGCAAGTGAACGTAGATTGATTAATTGCCCAATCAAATCACTGGAAGCAGGTAATGAAGCAGGTCAAAAGGGCGATGCAAAACTTCCAGCGAAAGGTACAAGACGTTACATTCAAGCGCAAATTGGAGCACGTAGGAACGACTACCAACGGGCGCTAAACAAGCGCTTGAACCCGACACCAGCCAAGGGCGCCGACGACAAGCGCACGGACGACAAGACGTTCTGTTTGGAACGTGCAACCCAAATGCTCAAGCGCTTGGAAAAGGCGGAAGGCGCGACGTTCGATGTTGTAGAGGCTCTACATCATATTGTTCAGTTATCTAAAATTCTGAACACTAAGGTATAACTTAACAGGCGATGTTAGTGCTACACTAACATCGCCCAACTTTACTGGAGAAAAAACCATGCGATACTATAAAGACGTAAAACCGAAATACGTAATAAAAAAGCAAGACCGAAAGCAATTTGATGAAGACGCCAAACGACGCCATGATATATGGTTAAAAAATCTTGATGCTGTATTTAATAACTATCAAGAACCATCTGAAAATATGTTTACAATAATTAAACCAACTAAGTTTCAACAGATTTACAAAAGGTTGTCTCGGTCGATATTCTTGCAGAGTTTCTTACTTTGTACGATTGCTATTTGTGTGATGGGCTGGATTGGCGCTACACACGAACAAACGATTATCGATTTCTTAATGATGTTTGATAATGATTTTAGATATATCCCATGACTTCTCGGGCGGCACCTTCGGGTGTCGTCCTTTTTTTGTGTCCAAAAGAAACCAGTTCTTAGAGTCGCGTTGAGCCCGTAGTAATTTGTTATCGTGCGTGGCTCTAAGGTTCCCGGATACCCGGCTGCTAGTTGTTAGTGACACACTAACATAACACCACGAGACCAGTTCTTAGAGTCGCGTTGAGCCTGTAGTAACTTGTTATCGTGCGTGACTTAAACCGTGCTGCCGGGGGACAGTTTGTTAGTGCGGCACTAACATAACACCACGAAACCAGTTCTTAGAGTCGCGTTGAGCCTTAAGTCATTGTTATTAGGTAATGTTCTTTGCAATGTAGTTTGTTAGTGCGGCACTAACATATTGATAACAAAAGAATGTTCCGTTTTTACGGGGTGTAATGTTGCAAAAAAGAGCCTAATGTTGCAAGTGAAAAGAACATTATAGTTTCATGTTGTTTTGTGACAGGGTTATACAAGGTGTTCTCTCCTTTGCCTATCAGCTTTTAGCAAACTGTTTAGTTTTATATATATAGTATGTAATGTAGTAGTTTGAAAATAGTATGATATCTCAAAAATGTTTATCAATTATGCCTGTTAGTTGGTTACCACGTGAGCGTGTCTGTCCGACCCCTTCATCGCACCCCGCATTTTAGCAACATTGCAACATTCCTTACTTATCAAATACTTGCTGGCCTACACTAAAGAACATTACGGAACATTACAGAACAATACAAACCCTGACACGTTTTGGTAAACATTGACATACCTACTAACATTAGGTACTATAGTAACAGTTGATAGATCATCTATTGACATAACAGGAGAACAGACATGAATACCGCAAGTAACGCCTACCAAGACCAAGCCGTCGAAATCGACGGCGGCACAAACACGCCTATCGCACAAGATGTTAGTGCGGCACTAACAAATGTACTCGACAATACACCACCAGAGATATCCGTACCATCTATCGGATCAAGCGCGATGTTGACCGAGCTATCCATCAGTCAGTGGACGGGACGCAAGAAAGATCGCAAGGCATCCAAAGAAGTTACAGCGGACAACAATGCCGCTTCTGGTGTGGCATCAGTTAACAAGAAACTTATGGGTGACTGGGAGACACTAGAAGCACTACACAAAATGACAGGGAACATTCGCAACATGCATTACAGCATGACAATGCCTTGGTCAGATACGGGGCTTCGTTTACTTCCAACCGCACAATACTTTAAATACAATAAGGAGATGACGGCAATGCAATCTAAGTGGGAAGACCTAGCACGATTATGTATGCGTGAGTATGAGTGGGAGATCAGCAACGCTCAAACCAAGCTCGGTGACTTCTTTCATCGTGATGAGTACCCGAGTGTTAGTGCGCTCACTAACAAGTTTAGTTTTAGATTATCTTACATTCCACTCGCGGACGATTTTCGCACTGATGTTGGTGCGGAAGGTAATGAGCAGATCAAAGCTCACTACCAAGAATACTACAGCCGCCAACTAACCAATGCGATAGGTGACATATGGACACGTGTCCACAAGGTGTTGGTGAGTATGTCGGAGCGGCTCGACTATGCATCAAACGAAACCAAGAAAGTGTTCCGCGACACATTAGTTGATAATGTCATCGATATGATAGATTTGATGAACGTGTGCAACATTACCAACGATGCGCAGATGAGCGAGATCGCCAAGCAATTAGACAACGCGTTGCGGGGAGTTACACCGGACGCGTTACGTGATGACGACTATCTACGCGCCGAAACCAAACGCAAGGTAGATTTAGCAATAGCACAACTACCATCACTATCCATAGACATGACACTATAATTGTTAGTGTCGCACTAACACAACTCAACAGGAGAACTACAATGTCAACAGCACAAACAATGTACGCATTATCACTAGACCAGATTGCACAGGCAATCAAAGTCGGTGGGCATCAACGGACAATACTTGTCCAAGGACACATGGGGACAGGTAAGTCATCACTACTAACGATGTTAAGCAATGACTTGCCGACACATACGCCATGTTACTTTGATTGCACCACCAAGGATCTTGGGGATATAACCATACCTAAACTTGCTATGCTAAAGGAAGAAGGTTCGGATTATGTAACCTACGCTACCAATGAAGAGCTTGGTGCGCACATCAAAAGCCCCATCACGCTAATGGTGGATGAGATTGGTAAGGCAAACCCAGCGGTAAAGGTCGCGTTGCTCCGACTTATACTTGAACGGAAGATAGGTTCTTATACCTTACATCCAGATAGTATAATATTTGCTACCACTAACCTAGGCGCGGAAGGTGTAGGAGACCTGATGCCACCGCACGCACGTAACCGTATGACTGTACTTACGGCACGTAAACCTGATAACATGGAATGGATAGAATGGGGAATTAACAATGGTATCGACCACATTATACTTGGCTGGGCAAAAGATAACCCATACCTCTTTGCGTCCTTTGAGGATGTCAAAGATCCAGAAGAAAACCCGTACATATATCACCCACGGGACCAGCGTGCCGCGTTTGTTACACCCAGATCGTTGGAAGCGGCTTCCGATTGGCTCAAGAACCGAGTAAATTTCGACGACCAGACCCTAACAAGTTTACTCATGGGTACGATTGGTGATCGAGGCGCTATGGACTTAATGGCTTTCGTTAAGTTAAGCACTCAGCTTCCATCGCTTGAGTCGATCAAACAAGATCCTCTCAACGCCACGGTACCCAGCAGTGCCGCCGCAGTGTGTATGGTTGTGTATCGTACGCTAGCAAGTTTGGACAAGACTTGGGTTGACTCATGGATGGACTACTTAGTTCGGCTCGACAAAGAAGCACAAGGTATGTTCGCCAATGGTGTGCGCTCCCCCAAATACTCTAAGCAATCCTTAGTGATGACTAACAAGAAGTTCACTGACTGGGCTATGGGTAACAACTACATGTTTGCCGCTGACAAGAAGTAACGTGTTAGTGCGGCACTAACAAACGGGGTGCGGCTACACCTGCACCCCACTTACACACAGGAGAAGAAGTTATGTTAAGTATAGGGAAACAACTAACAGTCGAGCAACGTCTATCGAAAGCGGTTGTCGATATCATGGGTAACGATAAGTATGTCGCCCTTGCTGGTGTGTTGATGATCGGAGAGCGCACGGTGCGCGAAGACATACCAACAGCGTGTACGAATGGTCGTGATGAGATGTACGGCAGGAAGTTTGTCGAGAGCTTGTCTGATCCAGAACTTAGGTTTCTAATTTTACATGAGAGCTATCACAAGCTGTATAGACATCTCATCACGTGGGAACATTTATACCGCGAAGATGCACAACTCGCAAACATAGCATGTGATTATGTTATCAACATAAAGATATTGGATGACAACCAAGATGGCTTTGCAGTTATGCCCAGTTGTGGATTACTTGACCAACGGTTCCGAGACATGGACACCGCTCAAGTATTCAACATAATAAAACAAGACCAAGAAGATCAGGGTCAGGGTCAGGGTCAGGGTCAGGGTCAGGGTCAGGGTCAGGGAACTGGTTTCGATGAACATGACTGGGAAGGTGCGCAGGAGATAAGTGCCGAAGAGCAACGTGAGCTTGGGCGTGATCTGGATGAAGCTGTACGCCAAGGCGCGTTGATCGCTGGCAAGATGGGGGGTAATGTTGATCTATCCATCGCAGAACTACTTAAACCTCAAGTTGATTGGCGCGAAATGCTACGCGAGTACATATCCAACACTTGTTCGGGCAATGATTACTCTACGTGGAGACGTCCTAACAGACGCTTTATTGCTAGTGGTGATTATATGCCGAGCGGTATATCCGAGAGGGTTGGGGGTATAGCAACGTGTGGGGATATGTCGGGGTCCATTGGTGTACAAGAACAATCAGTCATTCTAACAGAAATCAAGACTTTGTCCGAGCTTGTCAAACCCGAATGGTTACGCATGTTGTACTGGGACACCGCTGTATGTGGTGACGAGAAGTATGAGATGCATGAACTGGATGACTTCATACATTCTACTAAACCAAAAGGTGGTGGGGGTACTGATGTCGAGTGTGTCCCGCAATACTTAGACGACAACAACATAACACCTCAGTGTGCGATTGTTATCACCGATGGATATCTTGGTGGTAGTTGGGGTAATTGGTCGTGTCCTGTACTTTGGATAATCATAGACAATAAAAATGCCGTACCTGATGTAGGTAAATGTGTTCACGTTAAATCAAGGGAGTTATAAAATGAGAGTCAATCTTAATACTTTTTCCGATGTTGCCGAGCGTTATGCTGAAGTTAAACCTATGGTTAGTAAGAACCACAAACGTGAGGATGACATACGGCCTATAAGTGAACGTCACCGTAAGTGGGAGCGCATCGCCAAGGTAGATGACAACTGCTACATACTGCACGATGTTATACCTTACGAAAATTATTCGTGGGTTGATGAACATCTTAAGAGACCACCTATAACATGGTCCAGAGATAAGCATGGGGACGAGTTTGTTACTATACACACCGTTACGTGGAGTACTGACCAAGCACGGATGGCGTTTCTATTTGAGTATCTACCAAACGGGTTGGATTTTTGTGGGGGTGCTTATCACACGATTAGATCAGCATCTGGTTCGTATTACGTGCCGCGCTCTAGTGAGAAGAAAGACCCTAGAAAACCTACACCCCTTGTGTTCAAGCGCATAAACAAAATGACGGATAGATGGCTTAACGTGTGGGAACATGTTTCTGGGAACTATACTAAACCGTCTACGCGAATCGACAAGGTAGCGAAGAAAAAGTTACAGCCCCACATCGATGAGTTTTTTAGTTGGTTGTGTGCCGTAGGCCCATTAATTCCAGATGAAGGTCGAGCTATGCGTGAGAAGGTTAGTAGTTTAGATCGTTCTTTTCACACCGATTATGACAACACTTATGATGGAACATACACTGACTACGAAGCAAAGCGGCGTAGGGAAGTTTTATGTGATACTGAGCATGAGCTACGCGTACACTACGCTTGTGAGTTTTTACTTTCGTTACAGAACACGAGCATACGTAACATTACCACACAGGAAGAACTTAAGGCGTTAAAGTCTAAGTTCAACGCATGGGCTAATCGTAGTCTTGGATTAAACAATAAGATATTAGGAGAATAGATATGAGATACAATGGATTTACAACAGCTTTAGTAGAAGACTTGGTTGAGGTTCCGTGGGATGAAACCTACACCGACAATTCAGAAGCAATGCAGATGCTACACGCCGACAGCCGTGAGTTTATTGTCGAAGTTAAGAAAGCATTACGTGGGTGTAAGATAGGAAGGGAGAAGGACGCACACACACCACTTAGACATGTTTTTGTGTACTACGATGATTGCCCTCTTGCTGTCGGTAGGATTTCGTATGGGATGCACAACAAAACGACTGAAGCTGAAGTTTATATGGTTGGGTCGCGTTCTATTAAGAATAAAAGATACAACGATTATGATGACCAACATCATATGGTACTCACAAAGAATTTACATACAGCAGTTAAGGCGGCGTGCCGGTATCTACGTCCGTGGTCTACAACAGAAACAGCTAATTTTTTATGGGGTCACATGACTGATGACGTGCAAGGGCGCGGTCAACGAATACGTAACCTTTGGTTCAAGGGCGCGAAGGATTTAAGGGATATAGTAATAGACGCACAGCAATCGGTGAGTAAAACTGATGTCGTTGTGGTTGAGTTAGAAAGTTTATACGAACAAGGCCATACGTTTACAAATCCAGAGGTAACCAAACTAATGGAGAATTTCTCTAAAGCTAGGAAAGTGTTAGCTGAAGATGTTGCGGAGCGACAGGGGGGTGCCGCCTTTATACACATGGGAGAGGAGACATGTAGTATAGCTAGGCTGTCAGAAGTCGATAAGTATGGGTCAGACATATGGAGTTTGGCAGATGTACAGGTGCGTGATGTTGACTCACTACCCGATGAGTTGAGTAGCCGTTTAGCTCCATTGACAATGTTCAACGCAGGTAATTTCGTTGACCGAGTTGGGGCGCGGATAACAGAGAGGTGCTTCTTTGTATACACAGACTGAACAAAACGATACTCTTTATCGAGTAAGTATAAGCAACACAACAAAACAAGTCAGTGTGTTATGTCTTGCTATGGAATCACTTGACGAGCAAGATGCGACAACATATGATAGTGTTGACGAGTTACCAAGTTGGATACAGGAAGGGCTAGCTATTTTGTCAATGACAAGTAGTGAACCCCCAACCAAAGAAGTTTCTGGTGTTGGTAGGAGAATTGATAAAGATACATACTGGCTGTACCAGTGAACGTGTTAGTGCCGCACTAACATGTCGGAGAACTGGTATCGGAAAAAACTTTAAGGGAGAAAATGATGACCCCCGAAGCTAAAGTAAAACGTGTTGTAACCAAACAACTAAAAGAAATGGGAGCCTACTATTTCTTTCCAGCTACAGGTGGCTATGGACGTAGTGGCGTACCTGATATTGTAGGATGTTTCGATGGAATGTTCTTTGGTCTTGAGTGTAAAGCTGGGAAAAACAAACCGACCCCATTACAAGAGCGAAACCTTGAGGAGATAGGTAACGCTGGAGGCATCCAGATGGTGGTCAACGAAGACAATGCACGCGATGTAGACAAACTTATTAGGGAGAAAACTAATGGCACGTGAAATAGATCCGACATGGGAGATGATCGGTGACTTCTTTGATAATGGAGATGAGAACTGTGTGGGGTGTGAATGGAACTGGGAAGATGATGGGTGTAGGTTGCTAAATGGTGGTCCACCGAACCCTACTTTTTGTCCCGCACTAGAAGTGTTTACTGCAAACCAAGAGGGAGAGTCTTATGGTTAAATCAGTATTAACTTACCCAGAAGTTCTTATGGCACGCGTTAAAGGTGGGGAGATAGAATACTTTGACGCGGTAAACTGGTTGGTCTTTCACGGACAACTAACATACACAAAAGCTATGGAACTATTAGATGGAGTAGTAATATGACTGTTGAGAAACTGCGAAGGGAAGCGTTAGAGATATTGTCTTTAGAGGTTGAGTCAACACCACAAGAAAGGAAGTGGTGCAGGGAGTTCTTAGCGGATAACCCCATACGTCCGAAACAATTGCGGTCAGAAGAACAAAAAGAGCGGAAGCGGGCCAAAGAAAGAAAAGGTCTTTACAGTAGAGAAGAGAAAGCACAGCTAAAAGCAATCAAAGAAGAACAGATGGCAAAGTTTGAAGCTCGACGTTCGCCAGAAGTTGTTTGGACGCGTTTACTAAACGGGCAGCAATTCAGGGACGTTAAATTTAAAACCATATAAGGAAAACATAATGTTAAAACAATGGATCAGCAAAATCTTTAAGTGTAACCCGATGACCAACAAGTATTTTGGTAGGAAAACTCCGGACATTCCACCTCGTCGCAAAACATCGTTGCCAGCAATGGAAAGACGCATAGCCGCCAGCCGCAACATAATTGACGGTTCGTTGATGGATAAAGACGAATGACTAAAAAACTAACGTCAATTGTGTACCGCTACGATGACGGTTCTATCGAGTATGTAGACGACGTATCAGAAATTTCTATTTTCAGTATTAGTAATAGTTGGATCAACAAGATTATAGATTGGTTTAGGAGAGACAGATGAGTGAACAGTTAGAGTTACCTTTTGACCCCCCATTAGAGAGGTTTGAGTTTGACAAAGAAAACCTCATAGTTATATGCACTGAGTGTAACTACAAACACACTTTAGCGGACAATGGATGGTCCTCTTTCTCATGTTTAGGGTGTGGGCATGATATGCCTAACGACCCAAAACGTGTTGGTTTAAAGTTTGACCAGAACAAGTTACCGTATGAATTACTTGCACCTGAGTTTTTAGCCGCAACTGTAGGGATATTACAGTTTGGTGCTAAGAAGTATGGCGCACGTAATTGGGAGAGAGGTATGAATTGGAGCCGTCCTTTCGGTGCGTTGATGCGCCATATGTGGGCATGGTGGAGAGGTGAGGACACGGATAGGGAGACAGGCGCAAGTCATCTTCATCACGCCGCTTGCTGTCTTATGTTTTTAATAGCGTATGAAGAACGCAAGACAGGAAAGGATGACAGGGGGGTAGGTTTGTGATGGATTTGATAACAATAGACTTTGAAACTTACTACGACAAAGAATATTCGCTATCTAAATTAACAACAGAAGAGTACATACGTGATCCTAAGTTCCAAGTAATTGGAGTTAGCGTCAAAGTAAACAACAGGGATACGGAGTGGGCTAGTGGCACACATGAAGAAATCAAGACCTATCTACAAACATTCAACTGGAAAGAGGCTATGCTACTCGCTCACAATACTATGTTTGATGGCGCTATTGCTTCTTGGCGCTATAATATTTTTCCTAGGGCTTATGCCGATACTCTTTGTATCGCCCGTGCTGTACACGGGGTGGAAGCTGGTGGAAGTCTCAAAGCATTGGTCGAGCGATATGATCTTGGAGCTAAAGGCACAGAGGTCATTCAAGCACTCGGCAAACGTAGAGAAGATTTCACTGCCGAAGAACTAGCTAGGTACGGAGATTATTGTATCAACGATGTTGATCTAACGTATGAGCTATTTAAAGTGTTAACACGTGGGTTCCCACGTAAAGAACTTAAGCTGATAGACCTTACCCTGCGTATGTTTGTTGACCCGATACTTGATCTAGACCTTGGGTTACTTGAACAACACCTAGAGGATATCAAGGTAGCAAAGGATGACCTGTTAATATCTTCTGGTGTAAGTCGTGAAGACTTAATGAGTAATCCTAAGTTCGCAGAGGTATTAAAATCTTTAGCTATCATACCACCTACTAAGGTTAGTTTACGTACAGGTAAAGAAACATTTGCATTTGCTAAATCTGATGAAGAGTTTAAGGCGTTAGCGGAGCATGATGATGTACGTGTACAGGCCGCTGTATCTGCACGGTTAGGTGTCAAGAGTACGCTAGAAGAGACGCGTACCCAAAGGTTCATAGACATTTCTAAGCGGGGGTTACTCCCAGTACCAGTTAGATATTACGCCGCGCATACAGGTAGGTGGGGTGGTGACGATAAGATCAACCTACAAAACCTACCATCTCGCGGCCCTAATGGTAAGGTGTTAAAGTGTAGTATCGTAGCACCAGAAGGATACTCTTTGATAGAGGCCGACTCCTCACAAATCGAGGCTAGAGTATTGGCATGGCTTGCAGATCAAGAGGATTTAGTCACTGCATTCGCTAATGGTGAAGATGTATATAAGAAGATGGCATCTCGTATATATGACTGCGCAGAGAAAGATGTTACAGCACAACAACGGTTCGTTGGTAAGGTCACTATACTTGGCGCTGGGTATGGCATGGGGGCTGTAAGATTTAAGGAACAATTAAAATCTTTTGGTACGGAGATGGAACTCGACGAAGCACGTCGAGTAATTAATATATACAGAGATGCAAATCACCAGATAAACAGGTTATGGCGTGACGCTCAGAACATGATCGTAAACCTATCGCGTGGCGATGCTGTTTCTTTTGGCACGGAGCGGTTTATAAAAGTTAATGCTGAAGACTCAGCGCTAGTAACCCCATCAGGGTTGTTACTTAGATACGATGAATTACGTGCGGAACAGACCGACAAAGGTTTTGAGTATAGTTATAAAACCCGTAGGGGACGCACCAGAATATATGGGGGTAAGGTTGTCGAGAATGTATGCCAAGCTATAGCACGGTGCATAATCGGGGATCAGATGTTAGAGGTTGCTAAAAGATATCGTGTTGTTTTAACAGTACATGACTCTATTATGTGTTGTGTACCTGACTCAGATGTTGCTGAAGCACAGGCTTATGTTGAGATGTGTATGCGAGAGACTCCCGAATGGGCGGCTGGTTTACCTATTAACTGTGAGTCTGGAGTTGGAAAATCTTACGGAGGATGTGAATGACAGATGTAAGGCGGGAGTTTCGTGAACGTCACCCGAATAGGAACGAGAGTATAAGGCGGGAGTTTTGGTACGAAGCGGAGATTGTGGATAGGGCTAGTAGACGGAAATGTGTTCTTTCTTTAGCGTGTAAGTATAATTTACACCCCTCACGGATATATGAAATAGTTGGTGAGAAACCGAAAGGGAGAAGATTGCTTCAAGAGGATTTACTTAAAGAACTCCTATTTGGCATAATGTACGAAAAGCCACTACAGGAAACAAAATGAGTATTAAACCGTGGTCCTTTAGTAAAATTAAAGCCTTTGAGCAATGTCCTAAACAGTTCTACCATATGAAGATTGCCAAAGAGTATAAGGATAAAGAGACAGAGGCGATGCTTTATGGGACGTTGTTCCATACTGCCGCTGAAGAGTACGTTCGTGATGACGTTCCCCTACCTAATAAGTTTGCCTTTGCATCCAAAGCATTAGAGAACCTTAAGTCTAGATCAGGGGAGAAGTTATGTGAGTACAAGTTAGGACTTACTGAAAACTTAGACCCCTGTGGTTTCTTTGATAGTGATGTTTGGTTCCGTGGTATTGCAGACCTTATTATTATAGACGGTACCACTGCATGGGTGGTTGACTATAAGACCGGCAAGTCTGCACGATACGCTGACAAGGGACAGTTAGAGTTAATGGCGCTCGCTACATTCAAACACTTCCCTAAAATAAAAGTTGTTAAGGGGGGATTACTATTCGTAGTTGCCAAAACATTAGTAAAAGATAGCTATGATGTGTCGATTGCCCCTATATTATGGAACAAATGGTTAGCAGACTATGCTACAATGGAGAAAGCACTAGAAACAAATACATGGAACCCGCGTCCTAGTGGGTTATGTCATAGACACTGCGCGGTTCTTGAATGCGCTCACAACGGGAGGAACTAATGACCTATAAGAAGACCGGAGCGGGTAAGAGACGCCCATACAAGAAAGAATATGAAAAACAAAAAGAACGGGGGGAACATCCTGACCGTATGGAGAGGCAACGCGCCCGTAGGGCAGTGGACAAAACAAGCCCCGATAAAAATAAAAACGGTAAAGCTGACAAGCGTGAAGGTAAAGATATTAGCCATAAAAAGATGCTATCCAAGGGAGGTACCAACAAGGACGGGTATCGGATAGAAAGTGCTAGTAAAAATAGAAGTCGTAATGGGAAGAAACCTACCAAAAAAAGTTAATCGGTAGGGAGTATAACAGGAGAATTATAATGCAAGTGGTCGATAACAAATCACTGCTACTAAAGCTACGTAATCCACAGAAGATAACTACTGTAGTACCCAACAGCAAAGACATGGGTGATAACAACGTACTGGTTAAATGGGGTGTGAGTGAAGCTCTTACACTAAAAGGTATGAACATAGACGTACCCGCGCCCATTACAGGTAAGTATGACTGGTCTGGTAAGTATAAACCTTTTGCACATCAACGCACTACGTCTGCTTTTCTTACTATGAATAAGAGATCATTTTGTTTTAATGAGCAGGGTACGGGGAAGACAGCAAGTGCTATATGGGCTTCCGACTTCTTACTGAAACAAGGTATTATTAAACGCGTACTAATCATATGCCCCCTGTCGATTATGGATTCCGCATGGAGGGCAGACTTATTTAATTTTGCCATGCACCGTAGTGTCGATATTGCTTACGGCACCCCAGCAAAACGCCGTCAGATCTTAGCTAACGATGCTGACTACGTAGTAATAAATTATGACGGGGTTGAGATTATAGCTGACGATATAGCGGCTAGTGGTTTTGATCTTATTATTGTAGATGAAGCTACACACTATAAGAATGTTCAGACGCGCCGTTGGAAATCCCTTAACAAGTTAATTAAAGATGATACTTGGCTATGGATGATGACAGGTACCCCTGCGGCACAGAGCCCTTTAGATGCCTACGGTCTAGCTAAACTTGTTAACCCGACAGGAGTACCACGATATTTTGGGTCTTTCCGAGATCAAGTTATGTTT
>Ga0209337_1000748_pt1 | contig 26063 bp, 35 predicted proteins | sample LinPmetageLP53_FD_184044 | JGI IMG/M metagenome (GOLD analysis project Ga0209337, IMG submission 184044) | Marine viral communities from the Pacific Ocean - LP-53 (SPAdes) (version 2) | ecosystem: Environmental > Aquatic > Marine > Oceanic | place: Pacific Ocean | collected 2010-02-08 | reverse complement strand
GATTGTTGTGGGGCTTCTTGCTTTATGACTGAATACGGGATATGCCCCGACTGCTTAGAGCATTGCGAATTTATAAGCGGAGAAGAATGATGTACAACCCATCTTCACTAAAGCACAAACGAATAACTATATTAATTTGGTTACTCGCTTTGTACCTTCTCTTTTATATTTACATAACCTTAAAACAATGATAACGAACTTCGAAAGGGAAACCCACGAACTAAACCACTACGAACTACATACGCTTCTGCCCATTGTCGTGCATGGTTTATCTACCAAATTAGGTAAAGGCAAAGCTATAACTAATAAGGATATTTGTAAAGCTCTGAAAGAAGGGGGGTGTAAAATAACCGACACCAGGCTAAGAAAGATTGTGCATCACATACGTACTAACCACCTTGTGCCTTTGCTTATAGCTACCTCTAAAGGCTACTATGTAGCCACTAATAAAGACGAAGTAGAAACCTACATACTTTCTTTATCTGAGCGCATCAACTCAATTAGTAGCGTTAAATCTGCTTTAATTAAACAACTATCTAATGTTAAAGATAATGTTGTATATTAGCCTTGTTGTTTATATTTGGTGACCGCCCCTCGCTTTTTCACATCCTTTTGGAAGCGGGGGGTTTTCTATTGCAAAAAACGTGAAAGGTAATGAAAGAACGTGAAACTTTTAAAAGGAAAGTTATAAAACCGTACCCTTCTTTGGCTTAGGTTTACCCAAAGGCATCAGCACGTTGATGGCTGTATGGCCTCCCAACACAACACCACATCCGATTGCTTGTTTCTTGAAGTTCTTTGCGTATGCTGCTGCATAAGTAGAAGCATCAACACCGCATCCAACCTGCATCCCGAACACTCGATATTTCTTACCTACTAACCATTCCACATACGCTTGTGTGTGGGTATGACCGCAAACGCTTGACATCATATTATTTTTGGCTTTAGTCTTAGCCTGACCCCCTTCCCCGTGTTCATAAAGTACATCGTCATAAACGATACTTTCAACCCAGTTCCACTTCGTTCCTAAGACCTCATTATAATCTTTGATCCATTCGCGTGGGATAGATGAACTAAACGCCTTACGCATTATGATGCGGTCATGGTTACCTATCAGGACATCAGCCTTTGGAAAAGCCTCAGCCCATTTAGCAACCTTCTTTACGGCTAACTTTAACTCATCACCTCCACCCATCCCGTTCGGGTCTGCTTCGTGGTAGCTGCTATAATGATTGTCTATAATATCCCCGATGAAGATAACCTGGTTACAATTCCACTTCGCATAAGTGTCTTGGCAAAACTCCAAGTATCCCTTCAAACAAAACGGCTCGTGCAAATCACCAACGACAAGAATACGCCTTTCCTTTTTGGTCAGGTGTTGGAACGCTTTTAGCTTGTTCCCTTTTAGTCTTGGTCTAACGTCTTTCAAAAAAAGATAAGCATAGTGGAACAATACCCACGACACACAACACCACCCCCTTCCATTCTATCTCCCCGTCCATTGACGTTAGTGCATAGGCTACGATTAAACCTCCGATGGTTCTTTTAGCTGACCACTTCCTGAGCTTTCCTTTATCACGAAACACTTCCGTGAAGTCCAACTTCGATAAAAGTGCTAAGACCGTTTTCATCGGTTTCTTCCAAGAATAACAGCATTGAGTATTCGTCTAACAATATCCAGTAGTTTATCATCCTTCGTTGTTTCCGTTAATGCCGTGTACGTTCCTAAAAATGTAATCGCTGCGAGTAGTAATTCTACCCAGTTAGTTGTAAAAAATTCCATTATCTATTTATTAAATCGCCAAACTTGTCACGCATATTAAACGCAGGACAATCTTTGGCTTTGTTATGGTCGTTATGACCGCTTAATTTTAACTCTCCAAACATCACTTCCAACATTTCAAAGAGATTCCTAAACGAAGATTCTTGTTCTTTCGTCATAGTGTCTTTTGATACTATCGTGGTTTTTGACTTGGGTTTTTCTTTATCTAAAGATTTCTTAACTTTTTTTGCTACCCCTCCGCAATATGCCACACCAACACTTCCGTAATTGTTTCCCCAAGTATGCGCCCCGACTTTTCCGATATGTCTTCCACGCTCTATTGTGCCGTCTTGATGAATTATAAAATGGTATCCAATGTCTGCCCAATTACGAGGTTCAGAGGTATGCCATTTGCGTATCTCTTTAACCGTTAAAACCCTATCGGCAGGGGTAGCGGTACAATGTAAAATTACTGATTTTATCTCTCTCATTTTCTATTTTTTCGGTGAGTAATAATGCCCTCTATATTAAGCCATATCAAAGTGATACCACCTATTGCACCAATCACTAAAGTTAAATTCTCGCTAATCATTCCGTAAACCCATCCAGACCATAAAAAGTTTATACTTAAAAGTTTTCCGTTTTCCATTATGCATCTACCATTACGTATGAAAAATATACATCCATAGTCCACCCTCCGTTGAAAACACCTGAACACCAAATCTGAAAGGGTTTGTTAGTAATTGTAAAAGTCATTTTTTCGCTATTCCCTGCTGAATTATTAGCACCGAAACAAGCAGTAATCGTTCCACTCGACACCCCATTCATCCAGTCACGCGATTCACCCCAACGGTCATTTGTTGTAGAAGATGCGGCATCCCACCCCATTCGTAAATCATCGGATGAACTTTCGTTAGACCCTGCATGTGTCGCTACGCAAATAACTGAAATAGGCATGACAATCTTTGACGCTTCCGCAGCCTTTAAAGTTATGGGCGTATCGTCATATTTCATATCTAATACATCAGCATTACTTATAGAAACTTTAACCGTTGTCGTTCCCCCACTACCTGCCGTTAGGTTTGCTACCGTTATCTTCTTTGTTTCCGCAGTTCCCGACACATCCACAATCGCCAGTACATCGTCTGATGCTGCGCTTGTTAAAGCTGTGAGTTCCGTTATTTTCTTGTTTGCCATCTATAAACTTTTTTAGTTTTTCCTCGTTTTGTAAACTTGGTGCATATCGTTTTCTATTTACCATTTTATTCCTGCACCTGATAAGAACGCTTCGTATCTTAAATCTAAACCTCCATAGTCTAAATTCATTCCCTGCGTATAGTTGTTTTGTGTAGGGTTTAAATCTGCCCCCGTATTCGTGTTGTATTCAGGAAACAAAGTCGAGTTATTGCATATGTAATCTATCAACCTTTCACGGTAGAAAGTAGCCATATCTAACGCTTGATCCATTAACGGCTTTAAATCGTCATAGGTAGCAGCAGAGCTTTGTTCTGAGTTCATAACCACAACCGCATTATTAACGAATCTAAGACGCAGGAAAGGCACTAACTGAACGAAGGAATACTGAACCGTGCTTGGTATAATATAATCGTTTAAAAGCGTTTCATAATCCCCCGTTACCGTTCCTGCATCTATGTCGGCAGAAATTTTATCGTATAACTTCGTTCCCAGTACGGGAAGTATCCAACGTTGTTGCGCCATATAAACATACGGGCGTATTAAATCATCATCTACGCTACCACCTATTGCGGTGTCGCGCTTTAATCTATTTGCTGAAACGAAAAGTGCTTGGCTCATTTGTATTCTTCTATTAGTTTAGGGTTTACGAATCCCTTATCTTTCCACGTTCTTGGGGCTTGTGCTACCCTTGTGTCGTTAATTTCTAAATCCGTTCCACTATTAGTCCTGATAATCCTTTTAGCTTCGTTTACGGTAATTCTTTTATTGTTCTTCTTCAAATACGTTTGACGTTCCCACCAATGACGGCATAACGCACCACCTTTAAAAAGCCATATAGAGTATTTGTTAGCACCGTATTCACCCCAACCAGGATTCACCGCCCTATCCCCTGCAAACATAATGTCCTCCTTTCGATAGACCTTACCTGCTGCCATCATCTTATCGCAGAACTCCCTTGACTTCCCGATGTTTTTAAAGTTACCCTGCTTATAAACGTAACGCACTTTTATTAGTTCGGTATCTTGACCGTGTTTTGGGTGGTCGCTTTTTGAGGTAGGTTGTGAACTGGGAACGGTTGCAAAAGTCCACATAGCATCTAACTTTTCTTCCTCATCGTAATCTACTTTCCTTGAATCAATTAAAGCGTAATCACTAAGCAAGTCCTTTTGTTCTTCACCTAATTCTATCAACTCTTTTGCTACCTTTAATTGCATCTTTTTCGGTAGCTTGGAAAACTTTGACGCTTCGACTTTCTCGATAGCATCTTGCCCCTCAGTAAATAACGCTTCCGCTACCGATGGTTCGAATTGTAACATCTGAATAAGGAACACTATCGCTTGTTCAGGGGTTAATAAACCTTCACCTACTTTAACGATAATATCCAATGCGGAAGAAATTTGTGCGCCATTGTAAGACGCTTCGTTATCGGCTGATATTACTGGCATCCCTTCTTCTATTGGTTCATCTACTACCACTTCACCTTCTTCTTGTGGGTTTTCTATCCCCTCTTTTTCTTGTTCCCCTTCGTCTAAAGTTTCTATAACGTCAAGGTCTAAGAAGTCGGCAGGTTTTGCAGTAATAAAGTAAATATCTAACTCAATGTCGTTAATAGCAAACAAGCCCCCCATTGCCTTTAAAAGAATATCCTGGAAGGGTGCTATCACCGTGTTGTTAAATAGGCTGTATGAATCTCTTAACTCGTCTGCGTTATTACCAAAGCCTCCACCCTCAGACCTAACCCCAAACATCAACGGACTAACGACACGATGTGAAGTAAGTATCTTTTCGCTTACCGTTTTAGAAAGGAACTCGTACATAGTATCTGCCCCGTTGGTTTCGATAGGTGTAAACTCAGGTGCGGTTTCATCACCGTCATTAAACGTAATTAGAATACGCCCTGAATTATCTGCACCCGTAAACTTCTCTATAACCTTACGTTCTATTTGTATTCTTTCTTGTTCCGTTGGCACTCCATTTTTAAAGCTCAATAGCATAGAAGGAAAGAACCCCCTGCGGATATTGTTCAAATGGAAAGTTGAAACCTCACGATCCAACTCAATGTAATTTGTTCCCCCTACATAATCAGGTACGGCATAGTAATGTTGTGCGACTGAGTAGCGTTTGATTTGATAGCACGTAGAAGCCTCTGTTCTATCTTCCATAGAGAAGGCGTTTAAAGGACGTTCTTGCTCTCTGCTATCGTTCCAGTCGTATTTGTAATAATAATGGCTTACGTACCCATCAGAATCAGCGACACCGCTACGCATCGTGTGAACGGGTAAGTGCTTTATCGCACCTATGCGAGTTCTTGCCCGATTCCAAATAACATTCAAGTAAACCATACCGTATAACTTAATGTCAAAAGCTATCTTCTGAAGCAGTCCATCATCGCTATTGTTAAGTAGTTCTTGAAGACGAATCCATTGTTCCTTCTTTTGGTCGTTATCTTCCCTATCGGTAGCGTCTAAACCACCTCCGTAAATCATATCAGCAACACCGTTTACGATTGCACCGTGAGTACTGGATGAAAGGAATAGATCCCGTAAGTAATCACCGTATAAATTATCTATGCCATAATCAACCCATTCTTGTCCTTGCTTTTCAGCGAACAACGGTATCTCGGTTGAGCCGTAATTTAATACGGAAAAGTTTTGTTTCTTCATTTTGAGTAAACGTATTGTGTTAAGGCAGGGTTGTATTCTTTGAAGCCGTCAGTAAGTTCTTGCATATTACCACTAAAATCACGAACGAAGGCAAAGCCCTTCTCTAAAAGTCCAGTAGCTAATGTCGGGTCTAAGTTCGTAGAGCTTGTTTGCTCGTAGATTCTAAACTCATAAAACCCCATAGGGTAGGTATCAAACCCACCAACGGAATCATAGAAAGAAATAATCCCACTTGCAGGGGTAGGTGTTGCGTCTTTGCTTATTACCGTGAAATTCAATTTAGTATAACGTCCATTATTGGGTACTACCGAAGATGGAAGGAAGTATATGCTATTCTTCGAAGCCATAGAAGTTAATTCTACTAAGTAATACACACTCGCTTGTGGAATAGTTTGAACGTCTGCGGCGGTAACGTAGATGCTTTGGGCATCGTATGTCCCTAAAAGTTTTACTGATACGTTTGCTACTGAACCAACAAAGTCAGATTGCGCTTGTATGTATAAATTTGTTGAAGATGAAGATAATCCACTAAAGTTATACGTTCCACTTGATGTTATCGTAATCGTTTGAGAGGGTGTCCCTGTATAGACGTACAAAGTCCCCGCAGTTCTAATAACGTTTATGGTAGTTTTGTATGAGTTACTTATTGTATAAACAGCTTGGTAAAGGTTACTATTTGCAACTTGCGTTCCGTCACATACCGCTTTTAAATCACCTATTGACCACCCCGTTCCAAGCGTCCAATCTTCACCGAGTTCTTGAACTACGATGTTTGTGATTGTAGAAGGACTGGGAGATGTAGTTGCTTCAACGGAAAAAGTTGAAATTTTCGCTTGTAAATAAGTTGTACTTGTGCCGTCTGCAATTAACCTACTTGACGCATCGCCATAAAAACTACTGGAATCAAAATATATTCCTCCTACACCTGATTTAGTGACGGTAATTTTATAATATGAATTTGGTGTCAATCCACTCGCTTGTGATAAAGCCGCATTTGTGCCGTCTGAGATAGCTGTATCTTCTCCAATACTCCACCCAGTTCCAAGTGTCCATCCCTCTCCGAGTTCTTTGATGGATAGAGTATAGTCAGTCGTAAAAGTATTTGTACCATTAAAATCTATTCCATTATACCCTGAACCAGCTATTAGATAAGTTGTTAATGGTAAAGAAATATCATGATTTAATACAAGTCTTACTCCGTTTTGAAACAAATCAAAGTCTGAAACTCCAGTAGTAGAAGATGGGGTATAAACTACTTTGTATGATTTTCCCTCAGTTAAATTATCAAATGAAACTCTTGGTCGTGAATCATTTGTATCACCTATTGCAACGCTTCGATAATCTATACCACCCAATGAAGTGCTTATACTTCCATCCAAATTAGCAAAAGAAATATTACCTAATGAAAATGTAGCTAACTCACTTCCCGTATCCGTAAAGTTTGGATTGCTTACAAGGTTGGTAGCTTCCTTAACTGAAATATTTTCAAGGTACATATCACAAGCACCATCTCTTTCTATTATTAATTGAGTATTTTCAACAGCTACATAAAAAAAAGAAAAACTACCATTAGCAGAAGCAGTTTGAAAAGGAGATTCAGCAGTCGGTCTTACTCTTATTGTTCCTAAACTCCATCCAGTAATATCAAAAGTAATTACATATGATTTTCCTATTTCAAATACTGAACTCTGATAAGCAAATTCATATGTTCCATCTGATACACAATGCAGCTTGTTATTTGCTATTGAAAATGCTGTCGATAAACTCCAATTTACATTTGGCGTTGGAAAGTTTCCATCAGTCACAAGCTCACTACCTAATGGAACAGCACTAAAATCTCCATTCTGCACCAATTCAGGACCCGTAGAAGTTTCGTTAGATGTAGATAGAATTTGTAGCATCAATGGTAAGAATAGAAAGTGTAAATCCGTTTATAATAAAAAAGGGAGGACGGCTTGTGCCACCCTCCCAGTTTCGTTTCGTTACGTTAGCTTTTAGGCTGCCGTAATAGCAATATCTGCACCATCAGTCAAACCATCGAAAGGATAGTTTGTACCACCTAACGTTGGTGTAGGTAGTATGTACAACGGTGCTTGTTCCTTAGCTGTGAAACTTAACGTCAAACCATTCATATCAGAACGATTTGTTCCCGTAGCGATAGAATCACCACCCGTTAAATAACAACCGTCAGTTATACCCATCAAGTACACATTGTCATTTGAATCTTGCACAAAGATTTGCGCACGGTTCTTAGAAATTAGTCCGAGTTGGAATAAATCAGCAGCTACAACTTTATGTAGAACTACGTCTAAAGTCTGATTCCACATAACTGATCCCGTAGCTTTATCCGCTTCAACAGCAGATTTAAAAGTTGATAGGTCAGTTACTAAATCATACTTATACACTTGCACTTTACCAACCGTTGGTGAACCATAAATATCCCAATCAGCAAAGTCTGCGTCAGTTATAGTATATGAATCAGCGGTAACCGTTGCCGAAGCAAGTATGTTAGCAGAATAAGAGCTACAAAAATAAATAGCTTTTAAGCCACCAATAGCGTCACGGCAATCTATACCCCGTGCGGCAGTTATTTTACAAGCCATTTTATTTAAGTATTAAGTAAAGTTGAATCCTACAACCCCGTCACCTGCAACACCAGTTTGAACTCCAACAGCGAAACGCATAGAAGCGCGAACGTTGTCCGAACCATCATACATGTATGTTGGGATTAGTTGTGCAGCGATGTCAGCCGTGTAGCTGTTTGCACCTACCACCAAGTTGTCAGGGTAAGTGAATACCATAACATCAACCGCGTTAGGTATTCCCGAAGTTGGGTAAACTGGGTAACCTAAGTAAGTTGCACCCTCCATAGACTGATTAAAACCAGGTCCAGTGTTTTGCTCTGCCATAGCTTGTAAGAAAAAAGCGTATGCTTCGTAAGATAAGAAGAACCCACAACCTGGCTTTTGTAAAATACCTGGTACAGCTTGTGCTGCATCAAATACACCACTCATATGACCTAAGATAGTTGCGTTAGTCCAAGCTGCTGCTGCTGTGTCGTGCTCAATAAAGTCTGCACAAGCAGAAGCGTCTATACCTGCTTCGTCAATAGTTCCATCGTTAGAAAGGAAACCAACTCCAAAAGGTGCAGCACCCGTCCAAAGTAGAGATTCTAAGTTTGTACCAGTTTTTTCAGCAACCGCGCCTAATAGAAAATCAGACCACGCTACGGGTAGTTGTCCGTTACGTTCCATTCTTCCGTTAGCAGCAATCCATGTAGGATACATAGTACCTCTGCAAATTTCTTCCATAACGGCTAAATCCGCAGGGTCTAAAACTTGTTCAGTTAATACAAGTGCCGAGTTATCAGCAAAGTCGCAATTTGCAGCAACGATTGTATCGGTACTAAAACCAAGTCCGCTAATAACGGTCTTACCTACGATACCTTCTAAAAAGCGGCAACGCCCTTTAGCGATTGTTTCTGCACCGAGAAGTGCAGCAGTTACATAAGGAAGGGCTAACTCCCCTGCATAAGTATTGACGGTTGCGTCAATATCGAAGTTATACTTCTTGTTTAATGATAAATTCATCGATGAGAATTTTGAATAATATGTAGCGCACGGTCCACACCTGATAATTTAGTTAAGTCTTTCTGCGTGTGCTTTGCCGAAAGGTTAGTTGGTGAAACATTAACGCCTGATTCCGCAGGTACGTTTTCTAATGCTTCAAGTCTTTTGCTTATTGATGCAAACGCTTCTTCTAAAAGTTCGCTTAAATCTTCTTTAGATGCTTCCACTTCCACCTCTACTTCGGGTGTATAGATGTCAGAAACAACTTGTGCGATTGCATCCCTTACCGATTCGTCAAGGTCAGGGAAACGGTCAGCAAGTACATCACGCACTTTATCGTAATCCATATCTTCACGAACGTCTTCCTTTTCATCGTCTATTCCATCGCGGTAGCCTTCTTCTTCTGCTTCGGGGATTGTTTCCAATTCTACCTCCACTTCAATTTCTTCTTCTTCTACCTCGAAAGATTCCATACGAGAATCTTCGTTTACGATAACCTTACGGCCATCTTCTAAAGTGTAAGTTCCTGCATCAAGAACAACGGTACTTCCACCGTCATCAATTACACGAACATCTACGCCAGGCTCAAAGGCATCGGCTTCGGTTACAAGTACACGCCCATCGTCAATCTTGACTTCGGCGTAGAGATTGGTTTTTGGTAATCCCATAATCTCACGGATTTTTTGAATTGTATTCATTTTAAGTATAGCTTTACAAGGTTAAAAACAGTTATTTCAATTACGTTTATTTTATCCATATTTAGCACGTATCGTTCCGCATACCTTCTCCGCTATTTCTTTAGATCCATACTCCGCAGTTTGTTCCCTTACACAAGTATCCCAGTCGTAAGATTCTAAGCGATAGTTAGCGGTGTAGAGAGTTTGACCGTTTAACTTAACTTCTTCAAACCCCGATACATCGTGGAACATCTGACCCCATAATTCAGCCGTTCTTTTGCTATCGAATAGGGGTTTGTCATTAAGGAAAGAACTGGGCTTAAGCTCGTCTAAAATGATGGCTTTTAGCTTCTCTAAAATTTCTTTATCTTCAGGGCAGTTTTTACATAACTTTCCTTTCATCATCTCAACGAGCCTATCAGTAAAAAATCCTTCCACCGAGAAACCACGAACGTCCTTTGCTTTTACCTTTTCCCAAATATCTGCATTGTTTACTTTTACGGATAGCATCCACGTACCAATAGGAAGTTCAAAGCCGTACAAAGCAGCCTTATCTTTCTTCTTGTCTTCTATCAACCACGATTCCACTACGGTTACCCCGTCTATCTTAGATTGGTGTTCTAAGGTGCTTTCGTTAGTTCGTGCTTCTTGCATAAATAACTCCATCGCATGACGTACCGTTTCCTTTGAAAAAAACACATCGTATTCTTCATCGTCTTCGTCTAACCGCATAATCAATTTATCAGGTATCAATGCAGGACCAATAAGCATCCGTTTCTCATCATCGGTAGCAAACTGCATCTTCTTGTCTTGGGTTGCACTTAGGTACACCCAATTTTGTTCTATGGCAGGAAACCTTACAAGGCTTACGGCTTCGATTCCAGTAAGCTCGTCTTCGTCAATTAACAACTCTACTTGTTTTCTCATAATGGTAAAAATGTAAATTCTATTTGCGTTTATTTATAAAGATGCCATAGCCTTTAACTGAGCAACTAAAGCACTTTCGTCAGCTAATTCACTTTGTACTACAAAGGCTTTAACGGGCGCAACGGGTTCTTGAATTTGGGTTACCCCTTCTATGTTGGGTGTTAATCCTAATTGCATCCCTGCACTACTACCTCCTGCCGATGATGTACCAATCGAACCCGAAGATGCCCCTGCTTGATTCATTACGCCCTTAATTGAAGCGAAAGAACTTAATACCATACCTATCATAGTTGCAGTAAAACCTGGTGCAGTAAACGCCGCTAATGGTCCAGTTCCCGTAGCGGATTGCATAGCACCTCGATAAGCCTCTGCCATCGCGATACCTTGATTAACTAAGATTTGTGATATGGCTAACTTCTTTTGTCCTTCTTCGGTTTTTGCCATAGACTGCAAAGCCTGAAACCCTGCCGCTACTATCCCCAATCTTGCAGCCCGTACCGCTTGTGCAGTAGCTTCTGCGGTGGCTACTTCTTCTGCGTTATATTTATCCGTTATGGCTTGTCGTTCTTTATCTAATTTTTCATACAATTTATTTGCGTCTTCCCCTGCGGTAAGATTTGCCATAAGTAAGGCTGCCGCTTTTTTATCAAATGCTTCTATTTCTAATTCTTCTTCAGTCTTTAAATAATCCCTTAAAGATTGTTCCGCGTTAAATTGATGTCCTTCTTTTTCAGCACGTATTTTTGCTTCAATTTCTGCGGTTGCTTTTAAAGCATCTTGTTTCTCTTTTTCTGCTTCAATAACTGCATCAGCTTCCGCTTGGGCTGCGGCAGCCGATTGTTGGCGTATGATGTTTAACTTGTTATTTAAAGTCGTTTGCATTTCAGCCGATTCTGTCCTGATATTTATTAGGGTTACTTCTAATGCCGCAAGATTGTCTAAGTCTTCTTCGCTTGTATCGCTTTGCGCTGCCCTTTCTAAAGCTATGTCGTATTCTTCTTGCGCGTTTCTTTGACGCTCTGCCATTAACTCCCTTTCAATATCTATCGCTTTTTGTGCCGCTTCCAGTCTATCTTTCAAAGACCTTGTAACATCTTCCGCAACCATATTGTATTCTTTGATTTGCGCCCTCCCTTCGGCAAAAGCTACCGTCATATCCCGTTGGGTATTCCGTAATGCTTGTGACCTTTTCTCTAACTCTATTGCCTTATCTATTACGTCCTGCATAGAACCAGGCAACTTTTTTATTTCTTCATTGAAAGCAACTGCTGCCGCCTTATGGCCAACGGTAAAGAGATTCTTTAAATACCCCCCTGCCGCAGCAAAATATCCCGTTACACGTTCCACTACTGCACCCATAGCAGCCATCGCTACCTTTAATTGATTAGCACCCTTCCGTGAAGAAGTGAAATAAGCTACCAATGAAACTACTGCAACAACTAATGCCCCAATTCCCGTAGAAATTATTGCGGTTTTTAGTGTTTTCATTCCTATAACGGCTTTCTTTACTCCACTGATAATTCCCTTAAAGGCAGAAACCGCCCCCCCAGTCATTTTATCAAGCGCACCCGTTGCCATATCTATATTGCCCCCTAAACCTTTAGTCGCGGAATCAACTTTGTTTACTTCTTTAGTGGCGGCATCTGCCCCTTTTATCGTTATTCCTACTTCTATTTTCTCAGCCATTGTTTCTTGCTTTTATTCCTTGTCTAACCTTCTTAAAAAAACCACGTAATCCCGTGTACTGATAATACCCGTAAAGGATTAAAGAATAGTTATCTACTATTACTTCCTTTTCTTGTGCGAGTTTTAAAGTGTAGGGCATCGACTTCCCTACGTTGTCTATGTATTGTTTCATTCTTGTTCTAAATAGTACCCGTTTTCGGTAATTAAATAATTATAGTCTTCGGTTAAAATCAAATTGTCTAAGCTCTTAGTAAACGCGAAATCCATATACGTTACCTCGCAGTCTAAGTGCCATGCTACAAGCGAATTAGCAGGACCAGTACACTCGATGTTTACACCTCTATTCCCTGCAAAACCCCCTTTACCTGCTGCCCCGACAATATCTAACGTTCGTGTTCCTGCATCTGCATCAGCTTCTTGGAAGTCGGTTTGTTCAGACCCCCCCACAACGGTAATCGTTCCCCCTACATTCTTAACTAAAAAAGTCCACACCTGGAAAGCAGAAGAACCAAACGATCCTGAACCACCCGTGAGTACATGAGTTTGAACGCTTAAAGCCCTAACGATAAAACGTGCCATAGTATCCAACGGAATTTGCAGCCCTGACTTTTCCCCTTCTATTCCATTTGGGGTTGCGATGGTTGAAGTAGTTGATTTACTTGTGGCATAATAAACGAAAGTTTTATTTACCGAGTTGGCTATACTTTCTACGTTTTGACCTCGTGTAGAATGTTCGCCAAGTACGGGGTTGATATTACCCACTCCACCTCTTTTACGAGTATGAAATCCCCCTACACCTTTCAAATCATCTATACCTCCTATTGTATCGTCCGTAGGAACACCGTGTGGATTCCAACCACCAAGTCCAGTAGTAGGGTCACCGCTTCCTCCACCACCGCCTCCGTAGTTCCAATAGCACTCCGTTCCATCCCAAAAGTAATTGTATTCGGTGCAGCATATTTCACTCGTTACGGTTGCCCCCGTAACATCATTTTGAAATTGTACTATTCCGCTTTCAAATAAAGCAACGGGGGATGCTTCGCAGTCAGCCCCTACATCGGTAATTTGTAAAGCACCAACATTAAATATCTTCTTTAATAGTTGAACTTTAGTTGGGATGTTTGCGTTAGGTTGGTAGTTATCTATGTTTAAAACACGATATGCAGTATCTTCTATTACTATTTCATCGTTAAATTGAAAGTTATGAATATCGGCTGCGGTAAGGTATAAAGAGCAGTTAAGCACTCGTGCGTTAGAATCATAAAAGGACATAAGAAACTGCTGCCAGTACCGCTTAAAATACCCCTCAGAGCTTGGAGTAGTTCCATAGACAACACCACCCCACGAGTTCGGGGTTTGAAACTGCCAATATAACATCGGAGAATCTTCTGCCATTTGTCCTCCTGCGTTATAGTAAGGTAAACAAAGGGGGTAATTATTCGACTGAGTTAACCCCACATAGATTCTATCGTCTGATTGTAGATATTCTAACCCGTTATGATAAAAGAGTTTTGGTTTACAACTTGCTAAAGGACCAGTAGTGCCAAAGGCATAACCCTGATGGATTACTAAATTAGGGGCATCGGAAGTTGAACTATTATCTTGTCTTGGAACGGGATTAACATGGAAGGGTGAGAAGATAGATTTGTTCTCTAAATTACCCGTTAAAAAATCCCCGTTTATCTTTTGAGTATAGTTTCCAAATACTTCCCCGTAGGTGTTTTGGTTAGCAACGTTTCTATTGTCTTCGTCTTCTAAGTCAGAAAACTTTATAAATTGTTTTTTGAATTTAGTGGTAGGTGAGATAGTACGTTCTTGTGATAAGTCTAACTTCTGCGTCCAATCTTTCCTTGTGCCTGAATCTATGTAATCCTGATAGGGCATAATTGTTAGATTCCGACTATTGCTTTCTTCAGCTACCACAACTAAATTAAACCTTTGTAGAATATCCGTTATAAAATCGGTTTGAGAAACATCGGGTAGGTTAGCAGGTGTATCACAAACCCCTGCGATTGACGTAGAAACAATCGTACAAAATGTTCCTGCGGCTAAAAGGTCAACACTAAACCCTACTGAAGTATATGCTAACATTTTAACGGTTAGTGTTTCCCCTTCTATCCCTTGCACGTCAAAGATTAAGGTGTGACTTGAAACAATCGCAGCACCTCCATCATTACCTACCAAATCAATAGTAGGGGATAAAGTATTAGTTCCAAAAGATCCCTCTACCATCATTTGCACCGTTGCCCCATTAGTCAAAGAAGCAGGACCAGTATCAAAAGTTGCGTTTATAACTCCGTTATAAGCACCCGTATAAGGAAAAATATATTCACCTGCTACATTCCAATCGTCATTTGAATCATAAAATAAAGGGGGGTTATTTGACGCCCCTGCACCCGACTGGGTGGGGAATAGAATTGGTTGCCAGGAGTTAATCGGTGAACCTAAAGCACCCCATGTAAGTATGTTTGTAGATGCGGTATTACCTACTTGGCTTTGGTGTAGGGTAGTCGTTGCCATACTTTCCCTATCCGTTCCTAAAGTCATATATGCCTTAGAAAAAGCATCGCTTGTAATAAAGGAATTTGATGCAACGGTAAACCCTGCTTCGTTTATTACCTTCTCAAATAATGCTCGTAATTGAATAGCAGGTTTAAAGTCCTGAGCTTGTAAAAAATATGGTTCGGCTAACCCTTGATTTAAAAAGCCGTTATTTTCTAACCACAAAAAATTGTAATCACCAACAAACCCATAGTCGATAAGTGGGAAGATTATAATACCGTTTCCAATTCCCCCTTGTGTTACGTCATTTGTTAAAGTCCATGAATCTATTATGTTTGCCTCGTTTATATTTACGTTATAAGTGGTAACATAAGAATCCCCATATTTAAAAGCATCAATAAGTTTCTTTTCTTTTATAGCTTGGAAAAGGTTTGCTTCGTTTCCGTACACCGCTATCTTATAAACCCTTTGCTCTAACGAACAGCTAATGAGTTGAAACATCCCCGAAATAACTGGTATGCCATCAACGTGAATACCGCATAAAGTTTTTAGGTCAGCGTCAAAAGCTGAAGATGCACTTACTCCTAAATTAATATCGGTTTCAACATTGATATTATAGAACTGACGAAAGAACTTATTGTTAGTAGAAGTAAAAGGGAGGTTAAAGGTTTGAGAATATGGGCTGTTTCTGCCAACTAAATCCCCTGCCGTTCCTATCTCATAATTTAAAGAGATAGCACCTGCTTCTTCAATATCTAAAAGTTGTTGCTTTTCATATCTTTGGTCGTAGGCAAATAGTTCAATCATCGTACCGTAGGTCTTTGTTTACCATATTCAAACTTTACTTGGTAGGTAAAAGCACCCCCTTCGTTTAAGTTGTTTTTACGTATCCAATTTTTATCCGTTAAAAGTATCGGAATAGCAGAGCCGTCATAGTTCAGTAGTTGCACTTTTGGAGATAGCCAAAGGTTCTCTAAAAAAGCAACTTCGTCTTCGTTATACAAATCGGTATTAGCTACCATCGTTTGACGTGCTTGTATCTGAGTAGTGGTCACCCCACCCTCATCACCACGATAAGCAAATTGTACGCTTGTATTAGCCGTATCCCAATTCCCTGCCACTTGGTCAAAGGTCTTGCGTTCTATATTGCTTGTGGTTCTTTGATGCTTTAAAGCGAACGCTTGGTAATCCCACGCCCCCAAAGAGTTTTGCCATGCTAAAGTTACGTAGTTGTATTTGTTCGTTCCGTTTAGGTTTCTATAAATACATGAAGCAGATTTTACCGTAAAGCGATAGCATAGCGAAGCCATGTTACCAGTCGTTCCATTTGCAGGAACGGTGGCACTATCGTCCATAAAAAACACTTCGTAGTACGCTACGGTTCCTGCGTTAAAGTGTGTAGCAAATCCTGCATCTATTGTTTGAGCAGTTAAGTTTCTTGTTCCTATACCTACGTATTGCAACCTTTCAAAGTCTTGGTCAGAATTGGCAGGGGTAGTTCCCCCGTCTGTTCCTGCGGTAAACCAATTTGCATCGAGTTGTGAATCGCTTGAATCAAATAACGCTACATAAAAACTAACTGCATCCGAAGCGACTGGGGAAGTATCGTCCATAAGAACCCCTAAAGTGCGCCACTCAAAATTCGTTACATCTTGGTTTATCACACTTACGTTAGAAGCTAAGGTTGAGGTATATTCGGTAGTGGTTTGTCTATCGCTTAAAACCTTTTTAGTAGAATCGTTAGGGCAAAAGTCTAAAAGGTAATTATTTCCTGCGGAAACATAGTTACCACCTTCATCCCAAGTAGGTAGCATTTGCATCCCTGCACTCATTACACAACTAACATAGTTGTCGATAACTCCAGGCATATCAAGATATTCAGTTGGTGCGGTAGTGGCAGTAGTAGAATATTCTTGTCCGAAGTTTACTTTAATCTTTCGGTAATTTGTACCGTCATTATTTACCCAAATTTTAGTTGTTGAGTTAGAACCTAAAGTGTGGATGGTATCGTTCACAAACCCTGCTGCAGAAGTAGAAGAATCACCCGTAGTTATAGCAACGTAATCTGCTATGATTTTATCAACTCGAAATATCCCTGCACCTACATTGTTTGGGTCAATCTTAATACGAGCTTGTAAAGCATAAGCGTAAGGTGAATCGGTACTGGCAATATAAATATCCGCTATGTATTTAAAGTTGTAAAACGTTCCTCCTGCTTGTTCCGTTGAGGTGACTACAAAAGTTATCGGTTCAAATGCCCCATGTACATATGCAGTGCTTGGTTCATATTCTATTGTCATACTCATTTCGCTTCTATATTTTTATTGAGTGTTAAACTTTCTTTAATTGTGTTGGCTATGTCTTGCCCTAACGCTAACCTTTAACGAAAGATTGAGCTTTCTTTTTAATGGCTAAACTTTTTTTAATCGCATTAGCTATGTCTTCGCCTAACGCTAATCCCAACCATTTCATCGCTTTCGGTTTTAGCCGTTTTAAGGTGTCCGAAATAAAGAAGGTAGGCTTTAACCCTCTATGCCATATTGCGTTCGAAATAAGGTACACTAAGGACTTACGAGGGGTAAATCTACCTTGTGCATCGCGTGTTCCTTGTATGCCCTTTTGGATAACCCACTTATCAATCCCACCTCGTAAGCCTCGTGTTTTATTTGCACCGAATTTAAAAGGCGATTCAGACTGCCGTGCGAAGATGTTTCTACTTGCCCCTTGTACTCCCTTATCTACAAACTCCCAGTAATCAACTTGGGGGGTTATGTTTACATAATATGCATGTTGATTTTCACCTACGGTTACAGGCATAGAATTATACAGCGCACCCGTGTTTACTTTGCCTTGCATACGTAAAGAGATACGTGCGTTCTTGCGCCATATCTTCCCTATCTTCTCCAACGTCTTAATCGTTTCGGTCATAGGGTACGTCTTCTTTCCAATTACTATCGTAGGTTTAGACATAAGGTGCTATACATAAATCGTTTGAGTTAGATACCTCAATAGAAAATGAACCACTCCACCCCGTTAACTCGTTATCGAATCGTGCCGTGAAAGGTGTACACGTTGCAGGTAGTTCAAACTTGTAGTCGTTATCTACCGTTGTGTTGCTATTCGCTAATGACTGAATAAACATATCGAGTACATCGTGAAGCAGTTGCAAGGTATCGGAATACACTTGCGTTCTATTCTTTAGGTCGGGCAGAATCATATCCGCTACCAACAATTCAAGGTCATATGTTAGCACCCCATTATCTATCGTTACCCCCATTATCTCACAATACAAAAGCGGATAATCAGGTTGTCCAAGTTTCGCGATGTCGACCTGGTCTAAAGGTCCTGCATGAAACGATTGAAGAATTAAGTGCTTTTCTTCTATGTCTTCTAAAAGTTCTACTATCTGCTTGTATGATTTCATCGGTACTGGTTTACGTCAGGTGCTTTATCCTTTCGGCTATTGTCTTGTTCATAAGATAAAAACGTAAAAGCCAATTCTATTTCAATTTCAGTCGCCGCCTCTATATGCAAAGGATTTCCCCCTGCAAGAAAATGAATCGTGGCATACCATCCCCACTTCTCAGCTATGAGATTTTCCCCTCCCCCTCCACTAAAGAGTTGGCTAAATCTTTTGTTAATATCACGCCTATAGACAAAAAAAAATTGATAGCACCCATTACTATGTCCATCTTCAAGTTATCCCAATACGTGGGATCACCGTCACCTTTGTAGTCTTCTATCGTGTAGAAATCCCCCGATTCAGTTTTGATAGGTCGGTAAAGAATGCTGATAATATAACCTAAGTTATCGAACAAACCTTGTGAGCAATACGTTTCTAAATCTGCAAACTCGCCTACCGTGAGCTTAGATAGGTTCGGATGGAATCCATACCGCTTCCCTTTGTAATCTAATTTCGATACTAACTTTTCGTCTTGCCCGTCAGCGTCATTTATGCGGCTTATGATACTGCTTATCTTTTCCATTTCAGGAATCGTCAGTTGGTTGGTTTCTTCTTTGGATAGGTTGCACATTATACAAATCGCCTCCACTATCCACTCGGTAGATTTCTCATCCAGGTTTAAATCAGCTAATAGTTTGTATTGCTTAACGGTTATGTCAGCAAGGGAATCGGGAACGGTTATTTTCATTTTGCGGTTTTTAAGGTGGTATTTACGGGGTTTGCGGGGTTGCTTGGTTTTACTGGGGTTACGGGTATTTTACGGGAATCGTACGGGTTTACGGGAAACGTGCGTGTTCACTTTTGGTTATGCTATTAAGTGAGTTCTTTCACGAAATGTAATATTTGCCTGAGTAAGAAGTTCCGATGCGGTTGATACATACGTACCTGACTGCATCGATAATATGGTTCGTGTGGTCTATAGGTTTATTTAGTTGTACCCCGTTACGGTCTACCTCCCATCGGTAATTGCGGAACTCCTTTTGTGCGTTTAAGGAATCCTTCAAGACGAATAGCTTGTGGCGTTTCATTATGTCAATACCTAACCGAATTGAATCAGGACCTTTCTTAGACGGCTTAACGTTATGGCCTAAACGGTGTAGTTCTTCGATAGATTTAGGTTCAGCACTATCGCAAATGATTGGCGTTCTATCTAAGTATAATTTATCTAACTCCAAACTAATATCTCGGTTCGTTAATCCCGTCTTGTATAGGTGTTCTTGAATGTATAGGGAATAGTCCTCACGCCATACCGAAACGATTGCCGTTGGGTCGTTAGTAAACCCCCAGTCACATCCATACGCTACGAGCTTAGCACGTTCAGGGATAGCATCAGCGACTTGCCATTGTGGGAATATAGCCGACACATTAACCCCCCTTTCCCCAAGTCCGTAGATACGCCAAAAGTTTTCGTCCGTTTCTTTGAAGCGTTCTATCTCGTCTATAACGGATTGTTCTAAAAAGGGGTTATCTAAGTATGTGGTTTGAAAGAAGTCCACGTCTTCGCGTTCTAAGATATGGTCATAGATCCAATGATGCTCGTCCGAAGGGTTGTAATCTATAAATATCCTACCCGTTGTTCTAAGTAGCAACTGCCTCCAATCCTCCAACGTTATTTCGTTAGCCTCGTTGACGTATAGAATATCTCTTTTACGTCCTCTTAGTTTTTGGGGTTGGTCGGTGCTGATAAACTCGATTAGGTTTCCAAATAGGTTATAGGTCGCGTTGCTTTTGTTGTGGTGTTCTTCGTAGTAGTTACCCCCTTCGGTAAGTATCTGCATAAAGTCACGCATAACTGATGAGCGTAAAGCAGGAAAAGTTTTGCGTACTATCGTTATGACAATACCTGCATTTCTATTCCTAAAACAAAGCTGTATTAAAACCTGGCAAAGTGAGAAGGTCTTTCCGCTACGCGAACCCCCTTGATGGACTTGTATTTTAGCCTTTGACTTCTTAGCTTGGTAATATGTAGTCGGTTGCTTCAATCCGTTTTAACTCGTATAAAAGCTATTTTTTTACGGTCTTCTTCCGTAGCAGGTGGAACGTTCCAATATGAACTATGTCTATCAGGGTTTAACCTATAAAACCAATAAGCAAACCATTTGTATGGTTCTTTGTCTTGGTCAGGTTCGGTGTCGTATTCATTCATCATCAAACCACTTAAAAGGTTTTGGTTCGTTTATCTCTATTTGTTGTTTCTCTACATACCCCCTATTCTTGCCCTTCGTTTTTAAGTAGAAGATTGTGCTGCTTGGTATCTTGTCTTTTATTTGTTGATGTAGTGAACTCTCTGCAAAGTCTATCGCGCTTTCTTGTATGTCGTTTACCGCCTCTTTATATTCGGCATCTTCTTCCAACCATCGGTAGTGAGTTCGTCTATCTATATTGCACACCTTCGCTGCGGTAGTTACTACGCCAAGGGATCGCTCAAGTGCATCTAAAAAATCTTTTTTATTATGTGACATTTGTGATTATTTAAACTGCTTTCTTAGTGCCTCTAATACTATCGCGCCAATGTAAATATCTGATTTCTTTAACGATTCTAAAAGCTCTTTAGCAACATCATAATCTTCCATAATAAAGTCGATATTAATTCCCCTTAAAAAAGTGGGGGGTGCTTCTTCTTTTAATTCTTCTACTTCAGGTTCCCATACATCTAAACCCCAATCCGTAAGGGGTAAGTTATCCCATTCGTTTGCTAAGGCATCGTAATCCCACGTTCCGTAGTGCGTGTTGTCTTTAATCATAAACTCATCGCGCTTCGCTTGTGACCATTCCGAAACGTCTAAAACGTGAAGCTCACGGTATCCTAAATCTTTGTATGCCAGTAAACGCATATTACCTGCAAGGGCATATCCATCCGCTACCACCAAAGGTTTAACCGATTGCATTTCGGGAAAGTCCGTTATGCTTTGCTTTAGACTTTCAAAGGCTTCCTTCGTTATAGAACGTGGGTTGCTTGGATCTAATTTTATGGTTTCAATCTGAACCTTTTGCGTCTTCATCTTCTTGGTTTTTAATGGCACGTAAAACTTCTTCCAGGTAGTTAGCGAAGTCTTTATTTGCTACAGCTAAATCCCCTATGATATTTAAAGACGAATTGTTTTGATAGTCCACAAATATCTTATCTTTTACTACCGTAAAAATTAGGTAGTCTTGCGCATTGGTTAGATGCTTCTTTGCTTCGCGCATATCTTTTCTATTACTCATACCCTTGTAAATTCTTGCCACGTATGACGAAAGTCTGCATCGTATTCCAGTAGCGTTTTGCACTTTTGTTTTTGATACACCACCGTAGAATAATGACGGTTCATTTGTTCCCCTGCTGCTTCCGTAGTCCACCCGTGAGCTATTAAGTATTTTGTAACACACTTTCGCGCATCGGATAACCTTCTTTTACGGTCTTTAGATTTTATTTCTTCCCACGTACATCCGATTTTCTCAACCGATTCTTGACAATAGATTAAAGCTTTAACCTTTGGGGATTTGATTTTTATGGCAGGGGTTTCCTTTTCCAACATCCATTCATATACATTATTCATCGCAACTTGATTCATAGATTTTTAAAAGTTCAATATACATATTTTTATTGCATGAAGTACAAGTGGTTCTTTTTTTCTTCTTACTCAATAATTCTTCATATAATTTGTAGAACTCATCCCCGATATGCTTGGTTAAGTTTTGACCACTTTTGTAGCGTGTCATTATTTCTTCTTCAAAAAATTTCCTTTGAGCCGAATCCATCATTTTTACGGGTCGGCGGAACATCAAATTTAACCGTTCACGCCTTTCATCACAACCGCAGTCATCTCCAAAGAAGGTTTTTACAATCTTCTCTATTCCTGTTGCCTTTGTTACGGCTGCAACTTTATCGCCTAAACCTTGAGCTTTCGATTTCATCTTGTATGTAGTTTCTTGTGTCACGGATCGCACGGTATAAAGTGTTGCGACTTATTCCAGTTAGTTCACTCATAGAATCTAAAGTTAATTCATCACCGTAATAAATCGCAAAGCAATTCTTCTCGAACCACTCCACATCGTTTAACTTCTCGTCTATAAATTGTAACACTTCTTCGTTGTGGTTTTTACTATATGTTAAATCTAAATTCTTTAAGTGCGTTAGGTGTTCCGTAAGTGAAGATGTTTGTTTGCGTATTGCGGTAGTTTCTTTTCGGTACTTCTTAAAGTATCGGCTTGAAGAACTGCGGTACTGGTTTATGGTTGCACGAACTATGTAAAATTTTATCTTTTTATTCTTTACTAAACTATTCATCTTCTCACGGTTGCCCGTTAATAAGATTACCATAATCTCATGCGCTAAATCTTCGTAGTCGGGCTTCCTTCCTTTCGTGATTACTTTAGCTATCTCAAGGATAGAATCATAGTTATCGCGTATGTACCTTTGAATCATATAGGTAAGAACGTATTTGCGGAATCTATTTCAAAGATTTCACTAACTCAGTATAGTGTTTAATTTTTACTAACAACTCATCGTTCGTAAATCGTGCGGATTGGTTGCTTTCAAACTCTAACCATTCGGCAGTTCCATCACCATATAAGGTATCTAAGTTTCGGGCAAATCGATACTGCTCACCCCCTCTAAATCCGTTGCACCGTTTACACTGGGGCTTTACATTTAAGGGTTCCCATCGGGTTGCGTACTTTCCACGCGATTGAAAATGCCCTGCGTCTATTTCGTACTTCCAATTCTTAGTCACTCCACACGTAAAACAATCGACCATCCCTGCGTGGTCTGCGTCTTTAGACCTAACCCATATACTGAATATCTTATCGAGCTTCTTTACTAAGGTGCTTCGCTTCATAGAAACATACCTAAAAGACAAAAGACAATAGACATAATCGGGTACACTCGTATTTGTGAGTTCACGAAATACTCTACCCCTATGTCAAAAAAAGAAATTACTATAACGGAAATAAAAAACGTTGCAGCCATTCCGCTATTTACGACAATAAAATTAATCTACCAAATACTAAAACATTGTCAGTTGTGCTTGATGGATTTTCAATCGCTTACAGGCTGCGTCATAATACTCATTATCTAATTCACAACCCACCAAGTCAAAGCCTAAGTTATGACAGGCAATAGCTATTGAGCCACTACCCAAATGAGTGTCAAGTACTTTATCACCCTCTTTTGCGTAGTTCATTAATAACCACTCATAGAGCTTAACGGGTTTTTGTGTTGGGTGTATTCTTTTCTCCATTCCGTTTTTAATATCTTCTTCGTTTTTAATATTCATTCTACCATTTTGAACATTCCCCCTCCATTCACTTTTAAATAATTTAATAGTATTTGTAAAAGATTGACTTGCTAAGTCGCAATCACTAAAATTTTGCATCCCGTGATTTGGTATCTTCTTGTCAAAAACGATTCTTCCTTTAGATTCAATATTATTATTGTAGTAGTTGCACCCCCAAATTATTTGATTCTTACTAACCCTCAACAATTCTTTAAAGTATTCAGGAGAAGGGATTTCATCATTCCATTTTTTTTCTTTGTGAGTTTTCTTTGTGGAAAAATTAACCTTACCTAAACCGTATGGAGGATCTACAATAGCAAGTTCAAAGTAGTTGTCAGGATAGCGTTTCATTAACTCCATGTTGTCTTCATTCGTTAAGTTTATCATTCGGGGGTGTTTGGGTGTGGTATAAACTCCCAACGTCCTTTTGCATCGGTGTCGGGTTCAGGTAAAGCCAGGTCTTTAGATAACCGCTTTAAAAGTTCGGGATCTATACTCGGTAATGGTGGTACGTCCTTATCCCTTCGCATTTGTTTCTCTCGCATTTCAGCACGTTCACCTTCGTATTGTTGGAATATCTCAATAAGTTCGGGTAGCTTTAAACGTTCGTACATCTTACCGTATTTACCCGCTTTTAAATTTATGCAGATAATCTTCCATTCTTCTATCTTCATTACTGGAAACTCTTTAATGAGATAGTCGATAGCTTCGATGTAATCCCCTTCATGTCGGAAGGACTTGTTAAAATCTAAGTAATCTACCGCATCCTTTAAAATAGCCATAAGGGAAACGTGAACCATCTTAGGTTCGTACTTAAACGCCTCCCTTACATTGCTTCCATATTCCCACGCCTGAGCAGGGGTTAATTCAAAGCGTGTCGAGATGCGCGAGATACTTGTCTTTATCAAATCCTTTTTTTCCTTTAGCTTTTTTATCTGCATAAAGTCCTGACCACCCTTGTGCGATGGCATTGTGGATGATTTCGATTGCTTGTTGTTCATTTTGGTTAGATATTTTTTGTAAATTTAATAAGGCTGCTTGTTCAGATATTGAAGATTTGTACATAAAACCTTTTTCTACCTTTTTGTATTGCTTCCACATCTGCCAGGCTTCCGCAAATTTACCCCCTTCAAATGGCAAAATTACCTTTATGGGTGTATTCTGAGTAGTACTTTGGTTGTGTTTTGGTATAGGTTCGACAATTTCGGTATATGCATTTACCGTTTTTGTCAAATGGATGTTACCCGTTTCGGTAATTGCATTTACCAAAGTAAACCACTTAGTGCGGTCATATCTTTTGCCGTTAAAATTACCCGATAATATTGCACCTTCTTCTTCCAACTTATTTAAAACCCTACCAACTTTTCGAGCTGACCAAAAGGGAAACAACTGAGCAAAGGCTTTTGTGCTGTTATAAGTCCAGTACTTGTCTTCGTGGTAGTTGTTTTCGTTGGCTTCGTTCTTAGCTACCCAATAGCGGATATGGTGAAGCATTACTGCCCCATCCACTCCGTATTGTTCTGCATCTTCTTTAGAGAAGCAAAAGTACTCAATCACGACACATTTCTTTTTCGTGAAACATAACTTCCCAAACCACTTCGCGTTCGGTAGTATCTGCTGAGGACACTATTTCGGGGAGGTATTTAAGCATCCCACGTGGGTTTGTTTTCATCCAATTTGTTATGGTCTGATTTGTAATGCCTAACTTTTTAGACATCCTTAATTGAGAACCATAATGTTTCTTTATAAACTGCCTCATTAGAATGTTGAATTTGTATTACTTTCTTCTAAAGTTTTTTCAAAAGAAATATTATCTAAATCTAAAGCATATTTCTTTAACTGCTTCGCTAAAGCAATAGCTTCTTTTATACTGGCTTCGTGTGGGTGTGACTTATTCATCTCCCATTCTAACGCCCTACCTATAGACCACTCGTTTAAGATGATGTCTTGTCTATCTTGAAATTTTGCTACGCTTGTAGGTTTAGAAGAAAAAGCAAGATTTTCAGGGCGTTTAACTTGCCCCCAACTAAACCCATCGCGCGACCCCCTTATAATAACATCCACTTCATCCCCTACACTAAAGGGGGGTGCGGTTGTTTTGTGGTTTGCACGTATAGAAGTTTCATCATCGAAACTATAATCAAAAGAATAAAGGATGCCGTGCTTTCCTTCATACGTTCCTGCGCCTTGTATAGAAGCGACTTTTTTTGTTTGGTTTTCCATAGTATAATATTTTGGAATTAATAGTGCCACAAAGATAATAAAAATAAACTTTAAAAAAAAATATAAATTAATTTGTTTTATTAGAAACTTTGTTTTATATTTGGTCTATCATTAAACAACAAACAAATAACAAAAT
>Ga0209337_1000746_pt1 | contig 26094 bp, 32 predicted proteins | sample LinPmetageLP53_FD_184044 | JGI IMG/M metagenome (GOLD analysis project Ga0209337, IMG submission 184044) | Marine viral communities from the Pacific Ocean - LP-53 (SPAdes) (version 2) | ecosystem: Environmental > Aquatic > Marine > Oceanic | place: Pacific Ocean | collected 2010-02-08 | reverse complement strand
CCCCTTTATAAAAGGGGTGCACTAAAAATAAAAAACTTGCCTACCCTTTTTAAAACTATCTGCCTATTCCTATAATGGGGGGTGATGAAACTCTCAAACTCTACCCCCCTTTATGACTCATGGTACAGGGCTCAAGTCTCAGATGCCTAGGGGTGGGGGCAAAAGAAAAAAAAATTAAATCTCAGATGTCTACCGCCCCCGCCCGAACCCAAAGCGAGCGATAGCGAGCCTGACTTGTTGCACAGTTATACTCTAACTGTGAACCCTGATTGATCTTTGATGGCATCTCCTTTTGCTTTTAGTGCTACTATTCTGTTTGGTTTATCTAGGAATCTTAGATCATGTTGATCTCCGTCGAGAGTTATCATGTCTTCCCACCCACCACTTCTGTTTTGTTGTAGGTCTTTGTCGAATACAACTGCTACATTTACACCGATGTTTACCATACTTTGTATGAATTCTAGTTTGTGTTCTTCTGATCTTGAGAATGTTAAGTGGTAGTTGTTAGGTAGTTCTTTCTTTGCAAACTTCAATGCTCTCACATAGTTTTTAGTGTAGTCGTAGAACTGTACGTCTGGGTTGTTGTGTATTACTTTGTATCTTTCCCATGATACATCGCTTGTTAGGTTGAGTCTGAAGCAAGGCTTTAGATTTTCTCTGTTGGCTTTTCTTTTAGCCATATCAATATCTTTTTGTAAGAAGTGTAGGAAGTTTGCTTTACCTTCTTTGAACATTTTTGTTTTACGTACTCTTGCATCTTGTACCATATTCATACGTCCTCTACCTGCTGTGTTAAGACAAGCTTCTGCACAACCTTTACTTGCGTGTGGGCATACGTTGTATCCTGATTGTGTATGTGGTGCTAGGTGTAGTCCGAATGTCATCCACCCATACGCTTTGCTTTTGTTTATTTTTTGATTGTCTATTGTAAGTAATCTCATTTTGAAAGTGGGGGACTTTCACCCCCTATGTATTAGAATGTTTGTACTAAGTATTCTAGTTTGCGCCCTTCTTTATCAGCTTCTTCATCACCATCTTCTGCTAATGATTTGAAACTGAAACCTTCTTCAATCATATCTTCATAGTCTTCTGGATAATCATGGATTAGTTCTTTTAAGGATTCGTAATGTGACCAGTCAATTAAAGTATTGACTATGTCTAAACATCTGTATTCGTTTCGTTCCCATTCTTTATTAAAGAGTATCATCATGGCGTGAGGTTTCCATCCTCTTGCTATGTCCCAATCTTTTACTAATGAGTACGCATCTGGTATTGATATATCTACGATCATAATAATATGGGGGACTTTCACCCCCTTTGTTTATAAGATAATGAATGCTATGCATACGACTACGAGCCACATTACAGCCCAGATAGTTGCAGCTAGCATTAAGCTTTGATCATCTTTGGGTTATAATATGTAGCTGGTAATGTTTCTTGCTTTGTACTTACCAATGCTTTACCTATTTCTGCTTGTGCGTTTAGCTCATTGTCATCTATTACTTTAGCTAACCATGATGCGAATCCTGCTTTCGCATCTGCACCTGCACCGAACTCACTTGATGTGTATTTCTTCCATGCTTTGTTTTCTGATCCGTCATCGTGACCAGTACCGTTACCACTTGTGTAGTACTCAGTAACTGCATTGAATAGGTCGTATAGCGTTTGACCTTTGTTGCCTATACCATTCTCATGTAGATGTGATATATCTACAATCTGATTGAAGGCTCTTGTTGATAAGATAGTATTTGTATCTACTCCAATACCTTTGTATGCAGATATTAGTTGCTCTGCTTTCTTAGTATCGCATTCTACTTCTGCAAATCTTTTCATCATGTAGACGAATTGATCTCTGCCTTTGTAGATATTAGCAATGGTACGTCCTGCTTCATCAAGTCTAAGATCTGCATTAGATGTTTTCTTGATCTTGATTGCTAGGTCACCTTGATCGCCAAGTGCATATTTGAATGTGTTGGCACATACAACTCTTGTGTTTGAATCAAACATTGTCATTGCATATGAACCATCATGTGATTGCAGTAGGTTTAGGTAGAACTGGAAGTTGTCTCCGTTGATCAATCGTTCTGCATCGTCTGCAATTTCTATTGATGAGAAGAACAACTTGCCTTGTCTTAGTGTGCCTAGTGTTTCGATAGTATAATTAATACCTTCATCATCTAGTGAGTTGCATACAGCTTCTACTAGTTTCTGATTGGGTATTGATTTGTATCTGGCTGATGGTACACCTAGTCCGTATCTTATACCTTCATACTCTCTGGTGAGTATTTTGTTTTCTGGACACTCAGCCCAAGTGTTGATTAACTCTTTGATTGAATCATGTGGCAACCCTCCTTGCCTTGCTGATATATCAATGAGTTCTTGTCTTAGGTCAGGGTTTACATCTGCATATGCAGTACCTTCATCTATGTTGAAGTATACATTGCGGTGATCACTATCAATGATTTCTTTTGATAGTAGTTCTTTGATGACTTGAAGATCATGCCATTCTTTTTTAGTGGATATTACGGTATCGGTATGTTCGATCTCGTGCATAGTGTTTATTATTTTGTATTGTTATGTTGTTGATTATGATGAAGTTGTATCATCATAAAATTGTTATTAGTATTCTCTTGCGAGTTCTTGTAGTAGATCAGCTACTTTGCTTGATGTTTTCTTTAGCTTTTCAGTTGAGAGTTTTACTTCTTCATACATGAGATCTTTTAGTTCTAGTATGTTTGAATTAAGTCTTTCGAGTTCTTCTTGTATTGATTCTTTATCCATGTTTTCCATACGATCTTGTATGATGTCAGCGATGTCAGATGCTTCAAAGTTTTCTGCAATTTCACATGCTGAGAATTGTTCTGCTACTTGATATGATAGATCATTAAGGTCTATGTATTCAGCTAGTTGTCTAAGATCAACTTCATATGCGAGTGATCCATAGTTCATACCATCAGCAATTACTTCAAGTGTTGAGCTTTTATCTAGCAGATTGTCTCCGACTATTTGTACTGTGGTTTCGCAGAAGTCTTTGTCTTCTGATATCTCTGATGCAATTTTATTTGCAGTGATGTTGGCTCGCTCGATGATTGCATCGAGCAATTTGTTTTTGATAGTTTTGAATGGAGCTAGTAGTTTACTTTTCATAGTTATTAATCTTGGTTAAGTGGATCTAGTTTGAACTTTTTAGCTACTTCTTTTTTGAGTAGGGGACTGAAGTAATGCGAATCTTCGTTGCTGAAGCGTACACCTACTTCAATGGTGTGGTTGTAGTTTGGGTTATAGAATCTGTAAGCATCTACATTTCTACTGAATTGTGTATAGTGTTTTAGATACTTTTCTATAGCATCTTTTGTTAACCTTCTCTCTGGTTTGAGGTGTAGGTTTGATTGGTATGCCATTGCTTTTACAAGTTCATAGAAGTCAATGGGTACTGCATCTGGATAATGTTCTGTGGTCCAATATGTTTTCATAGTTATCCTTGATCTAAGATGTGGTTAATGTGATTGGCGATGTACACTCCGAAGTCATGTAGGTTTTGAAGGTGTAGATTTCTTTGATTGTGTGCCATTGCGAATGCATTGGTATACATTAGAGCATCTTTTATGGGGTCTTCATCTTGTGGGTAGTAGTCTCTACCATGAAATGTAGATGCTGATATTTTTTCAGTTAGTTTTTCTATTGATATTGCTATCTGATAGTAGTCATGTAGCAATGTATTTTTAGGTGTTCCATTTAGATGGATTGTTGGTAGTATTGGTTCGTCTTTCATAGTTAGTAAGCTATTTTGTTAAGCAATTTTTGTACTCCTTCTCTTGATACATCTATAGTTTTTGTATTATACCAATTTCCTGATGAGTCTTTTAGATCTTCAATGTCTATTGGGAATTGGAGTTGACAGTATCCATATGATGGTGCGTGGTTTATTGATAGTTCGTTAGCTATTTTGTCTACTTGTTTGAACCATTCAGTTCTTCCGTCCATAGATTTTTTAAATACTTTATCTTGATATTCTTTTGGATGGTCTAGGCTTTCTTTCCAGTCTTCACTATTTTTATTGTACATAGCTTTATCGCTATGGTTTAGGTTAAGTTTGTTTAGTTTTTCTCTTACTTGATATGCAATCTTGTTATGTTTTTCTATTGCTTCAAGCATGTCTTTTTCTGTTTGATACCATTTAGTATTTTGAGATGCTGATGATTCACTGTAGTTATCTTGGTTTAGGAATTGTAATTCTAGTCCATAGAAATTATGTGTTCTTTCTCCTTCATCATGCACGATGTTATATAGTTTGCCGTAATGTTTACGGAGGATTGTGTATTCTTTTATTCTTTTATTTAGTTGTTTGTTACTGTCGATTGCGTGTGATATTGCAAGTCCAGTTACTATTACTATGATACTTGATAACAAGAATATTGTACTTGGGTCTATGTTCATATTTATAATGTGTTGGGATTGGTTATTTGTTTAGTTTTGATAAAGTCTCAGATGTATATTTTATATAAGCAATGCTCCTACGCAGTTTGATTCAGGGTACATCGGTATTTCGTGCCTGTACTTTTGTTGGATACACTTTGGTATATCGCTTAGTACAGGTTCCGTGTTGTTGATGTACCCTGAATCAAACTGCGTTGATTGGTGCACCACCCCCATCGGTTATGGGGGCAGTGCCATTAAGTTTAGTATTCATTGGAAGTATCAAGAGATAATGCGTCTTGGTCAGTGAAGGTAACTGCTCCAAGTTCTTGAGCTGATCCGATGTATGCGTTGCTGTAGGTCAGTGGCTTTCCTTTGCTGTCTAGCATGTCACCAATCTGAAGGTTACCATAGAGTTCAGTTTGCTGAGTAGTTAATGACAGCATCTTTGCGTGGGTCTGGTCATAGTCGTCAATGATTGGCTCTCCAGTTTTAGGATCAGTCTTTGCGAAGTTGATTCCTTTCATCCAGATATCACCATTACGATCTTTGACGAGGATGCCTGACTTGGCAACTTGTGGGTCTTTTATAATTGCATTAGCGATTTTGATTATCTTGCTTACGCATATATCTTCCTTGAAGTGCTTACCAGTAAGGTTGCTATCATCTTGGACTTTACTGAGCTTGGGGGCTTCAGTAGTTGGTTCGGCTACGGCTACATTAGACATAATTTATATATTGATTTTGGTATTAATTAAATATAGAGAAAACAGTTTATCCTCTCTCAATCTTGGGAGAGGATAAAGTGTGTAGGGTACAAGTTAAGGGGAGCTTTGGCACGGAGCAGACGAACCCAACATCCTGAGCGATAGCGAAGGTAGATATTAAATGTGAGATTAAAAGAAACCCTACTGCACCCGAAGATACAGTAGGGTTATGATGAAACGCTTGCGCTTTACGCATTACCATCCCAATTCTCTTCGGGAATAATGTAATCGTAATCATGAGTCATGTTGGGATCTTTGATCTGAATACCATCATTAACACTTTCGCATTCAGGGATATTTTCCATATACCCTTCCTCGAAACCGATGTTGGTCTGTTGGCGTTTCTTTCGGTCTATATCTTCCTCCCACCTTTTGAGTTTTTCTTGGGTCTCCTGAAAGTCAGGTATACCTAATTCCTGTAGGTTTTTGATATGTACCAGTACGGTTCGTCTGTCTGGTAGATGTTCTTCTTCAGAGGACTCGCTATTGTTGTCATGGTTTAGACTTGTCATCGTACCTGATGGTGCAGTTCTTGGCGGGTTTACGTTGCTGATACGTTTGGCTTTGACGGGCGGTTTGAATGTCACACGCTCTTCAGTTGAACGGACTAGCTCTTCAAAGTCTGCCTGAAGTTGGCGAGTCACTTGGAGTTTCATTTCAGTTTGATGTGATGGTAAGAAGTTACGTGTTCCTATCGCCTTGGCGAATGTGTCTTCGCACTTCCTTGTAAGTACGTTCTTGTAATCTTCGTACGCATTTGCGAGTAGCTGTTGTGTTTCCGATTTGCGTCTAATAGTTTTAGCGTACTTTTTAGGTTGCTTGGTTGTGATCGATTCAATAGTCTTTGTAATTGTCTTTAGCTCAAGTGACGCTCGTTCAAGAGAGCGAGAGAGTGGTTCAATGTCAGCTAAGACGTATTTTCTAATCGTGTTATATATTTCGTTTATCATGGTAGTTTATGAGTTGTAGTTATGGAATTGAACGATGCCGTTGAAGCGGCTTTCGGATTGGATTGATGTGGTTGGTAGCTCTTGGAAGATCCAACCGTACTTAGTGCGTAGAGATCTTAGAGCCCTTGGAGTCATTGGCTCTTTGATTATGCTAGTATCTACATCGGCTTTGAGTCGTACGTTGGTACTCAATGTGTCTTGATAGCAAACTGGGCATCGGTCATGGAACTCAGTAGTCTTGTAGCTTTTGAAGTTACAGGACTTCTCGGTGCATGTTACGATTTCATTAGTGATTGTGGTATCCCAGTCGTGGTGCCTAAAGGTGAGATATTTATGTAGTCTGTGTGTGACTTCGTACTTCATAGTCTTTATTTCCAAGGGTTGCTAAATTGAACTTCAAAGAAGTTGGGGCTATCTATGTCATCGAAGTCGATATCATCAGGGTCAATGTCATGCCAGCCGAGAGGCTTTTTGCTTTTACACTCCTTCAATGTTTGAAGTTTGTGTTGCTTGGATTCATACCTTACCCTTAAGTTATCTGCTTCGGTTAGGGAGTCCCTATGAAAGTCTATCCAACCTAAAACCGTATCCCGCCAATCATTGGAAGGGTAAGGTCCGAAGCCGTAGTACGCTTCATCTAATTTGCTGTATTGGTTTTGTATTTCTTGCTGACACTCGGATATTATTTTAAGTGCCTCAAGATAGTCACGCTTAAGTATATATTGTTTATTCATCATACCTTTCATTTAATACACTTCGTGTCTGCTATAAAAATAAAGCCAGCGCAGTCGGCTTTATATTTTTATGCATAACGACTTGTACCCATAACTTGTATTATCTTTGATGATACAAGTTTGTTTTTTTGCAAGGTGGAGTCGGTAAATTAATTGATATTTACTGGGCTGGCTGGTAGCGTGGCCGAGTGGAAGGCGGGTGGGAGGTGGGTAAATATCAATTAATTTCTTGGGCTGAGAAAATTCGTTGCGTAGCAACATGAGATTTTTCGCCCAAGGTTTACCAGCGAGTGCCTTGCAGAAAATGGGTAAGTGTAGTAGGATACCCTTCAAAGGATTGACGACGACTGTCGAGGGCCATCAATTACTATCATTCATAAAATACAACTCTTTGTATTTTCTGGATGATACACCCCAGCCCGATCAATCCGCCAGTCAGACTTCAGTTGTTTGTTCGTACAAACAACTCTTAACCATATTTCTTTGCAATCTTTGATTGCAAATTTTTGCGTAGCAAAACGAAATTTGGTTAACGAAGTCTGACTAAATTGCGATAGCAACTATTTTTGAAAGCGTGAGTGATTCCTGATTCATGTACAACCGTCCCCGCTTTCTGATTTATGATTCAGGACTCAGGGTTTAGGGATCAGGGTGGAGTAACGCAATGCTAGCGCAATGACTAATGAACCATGAATTAGGATTCTAGAGTCGTGCAAATGGTTCATGGTTTATGGATCAGGGATCATGTAGCATCTGTTGTTTTGTAGGACACCCTACGGGTGGGGGTACTGTTTTTTGTCGCTTCGACTTCCATATATAGGGGGCTATAAGAAAAAATTTGACTTATTTTTACCCGCCCATATTAGTAGCTATGGCGAACAGAAAGAAGCAAGAATATTACAGGAATAACAAGAAGAAAAGGCTAGAATACCAGCGTAAATACTATAATTCTAAGAAAGAAGAGATAGCTAAAAAACGGGAGCGTGAAAGGGCCGAAGATCCTGAATGGCAAGAGAAGCAGCGAGTGTATAATCGGGCTTACTACATCAGGAACAAAGAGCGTATTATGGAGAAGAGGAAAGAGAAAAAGGGGCAAGAAATAAACCGCTCGTAATTGTAAGCGCCTTTTAACCAAATAAGCGGGAGTAAAGAATTGACCATATAAGATTTGAGTGGCTTATAAATTCCCAAAAACTTTTCTAAACTATAATGAATTTTACTTATACAGTTTATCCTAGGATAAATTGTATAAGAGGTTTTAAGTATTGTTTAAAATGGATTTGATTCAATTTCTTTTCTGTGTTATATACATGTTATGGAAAACCTACTAGAAAACACCGAACGTCGCCCAATCCCCAAAACGAAGTACGAGATAGACCAACACGGTTTTATTTACAACAAAGACCGTCGTTTGAAATCCCAGTACAAAAGTGGGCGGTGGTATTGTCGAATATATAAAAACTCAGGGAGGCGTGTGTCTGTAGACTCCCAAAGACTAGCCGAGCTCATTTTTAGCGATGAGAATCCCCCAGAATTAACGAGAGCCATGATCGAGGGTCAAATTAAAGCTAGGCAGGTTCCAGAGTATCCTCGCTACTCTGTGACCGAGTACGGGGCTGTTTACTGTATGGAGCCCCCAAGACGGGGGCCAAACGCAGGAAAGATGTACCTTGTGTCAGAAAGAACTAATCACGGCAGACAATACGTAACCCTGTACGACTACGAGGGATGCCGTCGTTGTAGGCAAGTACAAGAGATTGTGGACTGTGCATGGTGAACCCTGATTCCTGAACCTAGATTCCCTCTTGATGAAGAGTGAAAAAGACTTAAATTTAGTAACTAATGTATAATGATCCACAGGGCCTTCAAGAGCTAGATGGTTTGTCAGCTTATGATAAAGATGGCAAGCCTACAAAGAGTCGTATTAAAGACGTAAAAAGTGCTTTAAAAATATTTCAAGGTCTTCGCAAAGCTGATGAGCAGTCTTCTGTAAACAGGGCGAGGGTTGATGCGATGTTTGATGGGGCTAACCCATACAATCAGGGGCAATTAAATGCGAGCGGTCAGGGTCTTAAAACTAATTTGAATTTCGGTGAAGCTCAACGGCTGCTGGATATTTCGCTATCTGCCTACGTAGACCTTTACTCTTCACTGGAAAAACTAGTGGAGGTAAAGGGTACGCAGGGAGAACCTAGCGAGATTACCCAGCAGGAAGATATTGTATCTGAGGAGATAACTCATTTGTTACGTAGTTGGCCTGATTTCCATTCCCACTATTTGCGCCTATGTACAACGTTCATTAAACATGGTACAGGGATCACTTACTTTGATACGCCTGATGATTGGAAGTTTAGGGTGGGTAGTTTTGCGGATATTTTGATACCGAGGCAAACGCCAGCATCTGAGTCAGCGATTGATGTAGCTATTGGGCGTAGGCAGTATCACATGCATGAGTTATTTAGTTTTATCAAAAACCCTGAAGCTGCTGCTAAGGTGGGTTGGAATGTTGATGAGGTGAAGCGGGTATTATTAAAACATGTAACTACGAGGGGTCGTAGGAGTAACAAGAACATTTATGATGATTGGGAGACGCTACAGTCTGAGTTAAAAAACAATGATATACATGAGGGTTATCAGAACCCGACAGTATCTGTATTACATTTTTGGGTACGTGAGTTAGATAGCACTATTTCTCATTACATATCTACGGAGGGTGATTGCAAAGAATTTTTATATGAGAAGGTTTCCCGTTACGACAAACCAGAACATGCATATGTAATGTTCAATTATGGTGTTGGCTCGAATGGCACATACCATTCTATACGGGGGTTGGGGCATCGTATCTTTAATCATATACAGACGAGTAATCGATTACGTTGTCAGATGATTGATGGTGCAATGTTAGGATCGGCAGTTATGATCCAACCTGAGAACCAGAGGGCGCTAGATGAATTAGGGTTCACGTATTACGGAGCGTATGCGGTCCTATCCCCCAACGTAAATATAATAGCAAAAGCAGCACCTAACTTGAGTACTGGAGTGCAACCAGCGCTAACAGATATTTCAAACCAGTTAGCTTTGAATACTGATACTGTTAGTACATACGGCCCGAATCAGAGTTCACCGTACAAGAATCAGATGCAGGTTGTTGCTGACATGGATGTTAGTACTCGGTTATCGGGTGCATCCTTAAACCTGTTCTATGCATCATGGAACAGGCTTCTTAAAGAAATAGTTAGAAGAATAGTTACAGGTAAGAAAGATAAATCACTTAACGAATTTTATCGTAGGTGTGCCGACCGAGGGGTACAGGAATCATTTATTAAGACTTTGGATTTGGCTAGAACAAAAGCCGTCCGATCTATTGGTAATGGCTCATATGCTAATAGGTTGGTTGCCCTTCGGGAGTTACAAGCTATATCAGGTTCGTTTGATGAAGTGGGGCGTAAGAACCTTACTCGTGATATAGTTTCTACTCGTGTCGGGCATGATTTAGCAGACAGGTATGCTCCTGTGGCGGAGGGTGGTCGTCCTACTATTGATAGTAAGATAGCGTTCCTTGAGAACCAACAGTTGATGGGGGGCAATTCTGTTCCTGTGGTTTCTTCTGAATTACATGCAGCTCATTTAGCGGAGCATATTCCATCTTTGACGGGTTTAATTGAGCAGTTAAATACGGGTCAAGCAGACCCTGTGGCTGTGTTACCTGCATTACAGGCATTTTATGAGCATATAGCGATGACCGCAGAGCAACTTGCGGGTGATCCATTGCAACAAGGTTTAGTTGGACAAGCAAAACAAGCTTTACAATTTGCAGAAGAGATGATAAATAACACTTCAAAGCAAGTTCAGAAGATGCAGCGTGAGGCTGCGGAAGCTGAAGGAGCTCCTGAAGGTGGTCCTGATCCTGCGATGGAAGCTAAGATGCAGGAACATCAGATGAAAATGCAGATGTCCCAACAAAAAGCAGAACTTGACATGCAGCTAAAGCAAGCCAAGTTTGAGCAAGAGCAAGCATTGCGTGACGCAAAGACCGCAATGGACTTGCAGAATCAATAATTTAGAATGCCAAAAAAAGTTGCCCTTCCGATCCCTGTGGATCGGTGGTTTAAAGATGTTAAACAAATTGAAGAATTACGAACGGTCTTGGATTCTGAGGCTTTCCAAACGGCAGTCGCAATTCTCAAAGACACAGCAGGACCAACTTTCGGATCAGTTGTCGGAGACGAAAAAGTTAACAGCAACCGTCATGCATGGTACGCAGGATATCGTGATGCTTTCAGTGATTTACATAAACTAACAAAAGTTCGGGGAGATAAACCCGACGTAACACCACAAGAATGGACGCACATACAGACACCGCAACCTTAGAGGCTCCAGCAGCCGAAGCACCTGCTGTTGAAAATTTACCCCAAGAAAATTCCCAAGATAGTTTTCTTGATGCCTTGGATTCCGCCCTATCAAATATAACGGAGTCCCCGTTAGATAATGTTGAAGTTCCTGCGGAAGAAGTTAAAGAAGAAACTAAATCAGAACCTGAAACTACAGAGGAGACTCCTTTAGCTGACAAAGAAGAAACTAAAGAAAAAGTAAATGCGGAAGATCCTATAGAAGATTTATCAGAAGATGTTGGGGATGAATGGACCCCTAAAGCAGCTAATAGGTTCAAACAACTTAAAGACGAGTTAAAAACTAATAGATCAGAGTTAGATACACTTAGGCAAACTGTTAAAGAGCAGCAGTCTAAAATGCATGAGCTATCTGCTATTGCAGATAATAAAGATGTAGAGTCATTACAAGAAACTTTACAACAGTATGAGGTCGAAAAATCTTTTAGTGATTTAGAAAATACAAATCAGTATCAAGAAGCTGTAACAACACCTTTAAACCGTTTAATGGACAAGGCATCAGTTATTGCTGAGAAGTATGACGTAGACTACGATTCTCTTGTTGATGCTATTGCTTTAGATGATACAGATTCTCAAGATCAAAAATTAGCTGAGTTACTTCCAGACGCTACTGATAGAGACAAGTCTGCTATATACAGAATAATAGAAGACATTGATCCTATCATGGATAGAAGAAATTCTTTGTATGATAACGCTGATGCAGCTTTGCAAGAAGCTCGATATATTGATGAGCAGAAACAACACGCTGAGGTTGCTGAAAGAGCTGAGATAAGAAAGACTATTACTAGGAATGTGGTACAAAGAGTTGGTGAAAAGTTACCCTTCTTAAATGGTGTAGAAGGTTTAGACATGTCTTCTATAGAGTCTAAAGCTGCTGACTTAGATCCATCTGTCGTGCATCCTGTAGACTTTGCCTATAACTCTGTGGCATCACAAATTTTACCTACCATTGTTCGTGAATATCTTTCTTCTCGTGCTGAAGCAGAAGTACTTATGAGTAAGTTAGCTGAGTACGAAGGGGCAGAGCCTACAATGTCGGGATCACCTACTTCTGATTCGGCTTCTACTAGATCTGCTGATCTGTCTTTTGAGGATGCTATTAGTGCAGCCTTATCAGGCACCTAATGCTTTATAAACAGACAGAGTTATTTAAAGAATTTTATTCTATACCTAAAGGGGTAGATACTAAAAAATGTATTAAATGTCATAAAGACTTACCTGTCACTTCTTTTGCCCCTGAAGCGGGTTACTTCAGAACAGAGTGTCGGAAGTGTAAAAGAGAGTTGCAAAGACTCGTTGAAAGGCTAAAAAAAGAAAATGAGCCCCCTCCTTTAGATTACCAATGCCCCATTTGCGGTAGTAGCAGAGAAGAAGCTAAAGAACATTCACTTACTCGAACTACTCCTTGGGTATTAGATCACTGTCATACAACCCATAAAGTAAGGGGATGGATTTGCCAACGATGTAATCGTGGCCTTGGTGTATTTAAAGATAGTGTAGATAATCTAAGAAATGCTATATCCTATTTAGAAAACACCTAAGTATTTATTTATTTAATTTTTAGGCTATATTAAGGTATGGCTAGTGCAAAATTCAAAAGATTACCATCAGGTAAGATCCTATGGAGGGGGGAGAAGTATGCTGGTTTCAACAAACCAAAGAAAGCTCCTGCTGGGAGTAAAAAGAAGTTTGTAGTTCTCGGTAAACAAGGGGACAAAATTAAGAAAGTAGGGTTTGGTCATAGGGATTATCAAGATTTCAGGCAGCATAAAGACCCTAAAAGGCGTAAAAACTTTAGGGCTAGGCATAATTGTCAGACGGCAAAAGACAAAACAACCGCTCGTTACTGGGCATGTAGAAAACTTTGGTAATGGCAAAAAAGAAATCTACAGTCAACAAAGCTGGTAATTACACAAAGCCTACAATGCGTAAGCGGTTGTTCCGTCAGATTATGGCGGGTACAAAAGGAGGTAGGGCAGGTCAGTGGTCAGCCCGTAAAGCTCAATTACTTGCTATGATGTATAAGAAAAAAGGTGGTGGGTACAAGTAATGGCTGTTAAAAAATCACAACAGTCTTTAAAAGATTGGACTAAAGAAAGGTGGAGGACTAAATCAGGAAAAAAATCTTCTGAGACAGGCGAGCGCTATTTACCTTCTGCTGCTATAAAAATGTTATCTTCTGCTAAGTATGCAGCAGGAACCCGTAGAAAACGGAAAGCTACTGCTCAAGGAAAACAAAACGCTAAATACACTGAAGCAGAGCGTAAAGCATTTATCAGGGCTACTGGTAAGAAGTATAAACCAAAAAAGAAAAAATGAAAAAAGACGAAAAAGATTTTGAGCCCCATCCAATGTTTGAGCCCAAGACAGGCAAAAGCATGATGGCAGATACCTATGAAGAGCATATGATCTTCAAAGAGTTAGGTCTTGTCCATGAAGATGAGTTAGAGGATAAGAAAGATAAAAAGCCTAAAAAGAAAAAAGCAGTCGTTATATCCTTTCTGGATGCTGTTGAAGGTGGTATGGAAAAAGAAAAGTAGTTGATAACTCGTTTAAACACATGTTAGTGTGCTTATATGAGTAATAAAGCACTTGGACTTTTTCTTTTCTTCGCCACATTAAGCCCTTTGTTAATAGGGTTTTACGCTGGTTTAACTGGCGACCTATCAATAGCGTCAGGACCAATGGTAATGATCACAGGACTATTTCATATAGTAGCCTCTTTTTGGGCTGCTATACGTTTATCTAGGCATTAATTCTCGACTACATCAAGTCCCACGCAAATCTTTGGTGGTAGTGGTGTAATGTGAGTTTCAAGGTTTACCCTTACTGCTGGGCTTGTAAAGGGAATAGGTAGTCCTATGGTAGCATCGGTAGAGTTACATGATACGTTCGCAAGTGCTATGATAGCTAACCCCAGTAATACAATTATTTTCTTCATAACTTAATCTAAACATGGAGCCTAGAAATTTCCACTGTAAATATTAATAAATAGTTATATATTAAAGAATGCCTAATTATAAAAAAAGTAAGAAAAAAATGTTACAATCTTATAAAGGCAAAGGTATGGGAGGACAAACTAAGCTCCCCGCTAAAAAAGCTTTAAAGTTACATGAAGGAATTTCTGATCAAGAGCTTAAAAAAACACATAAAGAATTAGATGATAGATCACAAAGAGAATTTGATCTTAAACAAAAAGAGAAAAAAGAAGCCTTAAAGTTTTACAAAAGCCTACAAGTTTAAATAATGGATTACTCTAAAAAAACACCTAAGCAAAAAGCTTTAGCCCCTTATAAAAAGGGGAAGAAGAAAAAACCAAAGACTACTTATAAAAAGGGTTGAGGTTAGTTTTGGCACTAGGGTAGTGCTTTAAAATACCCTGTTGCATCTCTGTATTAATAAGTTTAACTTATATAGTTAACAAATTGCAGGGTTGCTCTAGCCTTAATTAGTTCTAGTAAGGCGTTATCAATGGGCTGTGTTCCGTTCCATAATCAATCTGCTTGGTTGCTCTAGCCATAAATAGTTCTAGTTCAGTAGATTCCAATAACTTTACTTAGATCGTCTCCAGTACGAAACAGGAGAGGTCTGTCTTAATATAACTTAACAATTAGAAACTAAATACAATGGCATTTGGACCTCCAAATACTCTGTCAGCCCCCGCATCGGGATCGGCTGCGGATCAAACTATTAACACAATATTGACCCAAGAAGCGGGAAGAATTGGTAATGATATTCATAAATCAACTCTTCACACTAGTCCTTGGATTGATCTTATTAAACAATCTACATTCCCAGAAGGAATGGGATACACACTAAGCACGTTGATTTATGATCGTGCTCTTCCAGTGTCACCACTCGACGCAGACCTTGATGAGTCTGCTGCTCTAGTCGGTACTAACTGGAGTGCGTTGGGAACTACACAAGGATCAGCTACTGCTGGTTTTGTAGCTAATTCAACTGAGTCTACAACAGGGGCTCCTACTGGCGGAGACAATGTTAACCACATTGACTTCTCAAAGATCATTAAAAGTTATAGCCTTAGTAGGGCTGTAATTGAGTCGCCACGTATCAATGTTGAAGAACTACGTTATGCTGCCCACCGTACAGAGCAACTTCGTGCTATTATGGATATCCTTAAAGAGTCTACTCGCTCTTCATGGGAGAACCGTTACCGTCAACAGTATGACAAACAGTGTAACAATGTTGTATACGCTAAGTCTGCTGCTTCTATATTCGCTACTGGCGCTGAAGGTAAAGCAACACACTCTACTGACTCATCTGAGCTTTTAGATGTTGATGCTGCTGCTACCGCTGGTGGAGATGGTGGAACTTCAGATAACGTCGCTGACGTAACTGGAAACATCTCTAACGCTCTTTTGGATAAGATTTATTTCCAATTAGTGCGTAAAGGTGCTGGAAGTAATGCTCATGGAGTTGAGAATGGTAGACCAGTATTTACATTGGTTTGCTCATCAGAAGCTTCATATCAGTTGATGACTGAGTCTGGATTCCGTGATGACGTTCGTTACAACAACTCTAGAGTGAGTGATCTTATTGCTCCTTTAGGTGTTGAGAAATCCTTCAGAGGTTTCTATCACTTGATTGACGATATGCTTCCACGATTCAACGCTGCCTTGAGTGGTTCTAATGACAACCTTGTTGAAGTCCCTGTCTATGACGTGGATCACTCAAACAAGAAAGTTGTGATGAACTCAGCTTATGACAGTGCTGCTATTGAAGTAGCGTACATCTTACACCAAGATGTGATGGAGTCCTTGATTCCTACACCTATTGGCAATGTGAATGGTCTTGCATTTGATCCAGTCAGCTACAAAGGTGACTTCAAGTGGACTAACATTCCTGATGTTGTACGTAACCCAGATGGAAACATTGGTTTCTTCAGGGGTATCATGGCTGCTGCATCAAAGCCGATTAAGACAGACTTCGGTTACGTTGTTCTCTTCAAGAGAGATACAGCTACTATTGCTGCTGTTTAATTTAGAGTGGGGCTCCCTTAAAGGAGCCCTACATAAATAATTCACAATAACCCTGATCCCCTTGCAAAAATGGGGATCGGGGTTATTTTTTATAAATATTATGGCAGAAGTAGCAGAACAACCAATGGAAGGAGCTGAACAGCCTAGCGCAGATGCTATGCTTGATGAGCTTGTAAGTGTACTACCAGAAGAAGGAGATGATCTTTCTGTAGAAGACATGTCTGAGGCTGATGCTGAAGAGGAACCGCAAGAAGTTGCCGTTCCCAGTGAAGAAGCATTAGTTGGTTTATATGAGACTATCTATGGAGAACCTCTAGATGAGTCCGAAGAAGCTCAAGAGCAAATGCAGGATATACAAGAGTTAGTGATGGCGATGCCTGAGTTAGCTGCTGCGTTAGCTTCTGGAGAGATAGGGCCAACGGAAGCTGCTTTGATGATATTTAGAGAAGCCTCTAACGTATCTTAATAGTTACTCTTTCCCTACTAACGATTCTATTAAAGCACCACTGAACTGGCGTGTGCCAGAGTGTGTAAGTTTTGCGTGTGCATCGCAGAATATTTTACCACCTATTTTAGTCCACAATTTACAGAAGGCTAAGTCTTCACCTACACCTGAGTGTCCGTTTTCTGAAGTACTACAATCAAAGTATGTGTAGTAGTTTGGTTCTTCTGTTACTACACCTTCAATAAGGTGGCGTATAAATACTTTTTTCTCAGGATAAGCTTCGTGTAGTTTTTCAAAAACTTTTCTATCTATCATCATAAAACCTGCTGGTCCTGCTTCTATCTCAATAAAACCTTGGTCATCTACAGCTATATTGCTTGGGTCTTTGTAATGTACAACAAAGTTATCCTGTTCTTTCCCTGAATAAGTCTTAACTACGTAGGGGGCTAGTACAACATCTTCATCTTTCCTTAGTAACCTCCAAATGTTTTCAGGCTCAAATCCAATATCAGCGTCTATAAACAGTAGCTTTGTGCAGTCTGTTTTTAAAAACTGGAGCACACAATTATTTCTAGCGTGAGTAACTAGTGAAGATCCTGAATGTAAGTGTAAAGATGTCTCGTATTTTAAATCTTCTGGAGAATCGCTTGCTACAAAGTTAACCAAACCGTGCATATAATCTATAAAGGCTTGGTATCCGTATGTTGGGGTAGCAATAAATATTTTTTCCATGCCTGATATTCGCTCTAGATAAAAAGAAGTCAATTAATTTTCACTATTTCTTAAAGTGAGTAGGCTTGCTATTTACTTGCTTTAGCCCTATAATTAAGGATGCCAACTTCAATTTCAGGAAATGTTAGGCTGGTATATGGCAATCATATACATAGTGAAACATACAGCACAGCAGCATCCGCATATAGTGATGCAAACCCATTTAATGAGTATGCAGCAGGAGGGGCTAGAGCTTTAGTTGCGGGTAGCGCTTTAGATGTAGGAACTCTCGTTGTTTCAGGATCTGATGCCCAGCATGAAGGGTTATTAATTATTAAGAACACAAATACTGTTGGTAGTCTTTCTGTCAGTGTTGATGGGGGAACTGCTTATGATATTAGTATACCAGCAGGTTTAGTAAATTTAATCTCTGTTGGCCCTGATCATCCAGTATATGTTAAATGTCCAACAGCCGATAACGACGGGCTAGGAGTAGCTTCTGTAACAAGTGCGGGGGTTATTACTTTTGATAATAGTGCTGGTGTGGTCGGAACCGCAATAATGGAAGGAAAAACTAATGTAAACAACAACACTAATGATTACTTAGTTCAGATTTCTACACAGGGAACTGGAACAGTGTACGAACTGGATGGGGTTACTAAAAAGAATTTAACAAGTGATTATGGGGCTTCGTCCACAGTAGATTTAAAGTATTTCACTGGGTATCGTTATACACTAACTGAAGCGTAATAAGACAAGTGCCTGTAAATAGAAACCAACCAAGCCCCCAAAGGCAGTCAGTATTAACATTTGTATCTCCAAATGTTCAAGATCTATTATTTTATGAAACTGTAGATAAACAACGTGTCGGTAAAACACCCCCTGTTTATGGGTCAGCTCACCCAAATACTTCTAAGTTCCCTAATCACAAACTAGTCTTTGTAAAACAGTTTGATGCTGAGGGGCAATTATATCAGTACTACTACGCTGCTTCTAGGGCTAGTCAAGATGAGTACAACTTTGAATACTCACAAGCTAGTTTAGGTCAGTCTAAGTTTAATACTGTTGTTAGGACTTATGTTACACCTAGATCAGATTTTAAAGAAGATGATGCTTCTTTAGAAGCTGGTGATGCTATGCCTACTGAACCTTCTTCAGCTAACTTTACTGGAAAAGGTTACATCTTAATGTCACGCCAACAAAAACGGTTAAGTGACCCAGAATTAGACGGCTACTTTATTGTTGAGCAGCGAGTGTTTTTTGTTAGAGAAGATATTGAAACGCTGAGGTGGGATGAGATGTCTAGTTCTAATTTAAAAGCAACAGTTAGTTATTTTGCATTAGGAGAAACCCCTTCAGGTGGAGGCTCTCCCATACAAACTTTAATTTCCGATGCTGATAATTCTTATTGGAGTACTACCATAGAGCTTAGAAATACATCTGCACCTTTTACGGCTGTCGCTTTTTACAAAGAAGGGAGGCAGGTATCTACAGATTGGTTTGAAGTTGTAAAGACAGAAACTATTGCTGGATCAATACCATCTGCTACAATTAATTCATCGACTACTTTAGTAATTGAAGAACTAGATACCTCAATTAATTTTACATTTCCACCTGTATTACAAAGCATTTCATCTGTAGCTTGGGAGAAGCATGATGGTCAGGTGCAACATAATCCAGAGTATCACATGAATCCCGAAGGGTATAGTGGACCTTGTAGGGCAGTAATTAAAAAAGAATATAAGATAACAGAGTTTGACCTCGACGTTCCTAAAGCTATGCAGCCCCAGTCTTTTGCATTTTCTACTCCTTATATAAATATAAGAATACCAGCTTGTTTAATTAATGGCCCAGCGTTAGGTGGGCAAATTGGGTTCACTACAGGAACTACTGACCCTGTATATAAATATACCTCATATGTTAAAACATTACCTAAAACAGAACCACCAAATCTTAATACTATAGCTACTGACGGTCTTAGAGCTAGAGTGATTCAACAAAAAGCTAGGGGAGGTTATATAAAAGAAACTACTACTGTGTTCCCACCCTCATTTAATTAATGCCTGAACAATTTACAGATGGTAATATTGGAGCTCATGGGAGCCCAATATCTCCTGCTGACAGGGATATAACAGATGCTTCATTAAGTAATCTTTCTACTGCGGGGCAACAAGGGGCTATCGACAGTGGGGCTTATAGTAGTAATCATCCTTCGGGTATGGTTGGGGCAACTCCTCAAGATGAAATTCGTTATCGTCAGGAGCATGAGCCTTATAACTACCAGCCTGATGGGGATCAGTTTGTTTATATAACAAAAGCTTACTTATATGAAATCCATCCACTTACTACAGAATTAATTAAAAAACATGAACTAAGTCCTTTAAAGATAAAGTTAGATACGAAGAAAGGTTGTGTGTACTCACAATTTATGACGGATCAACAGGGGAAGCTTTTAGATGATTATATTCTGTTAAAGACAGAAGAAGACGATCCTCCTGAATCAACACCATTTGAGTTGATGAATGGTGATGGTGACGATGAGCCTGATAAGTACGGTATATATAATGTTCTTTTATTTAAATTTGCGAACGGAGTAATTTTAAGAAACAATTATGATTCTGACAAAGATGATCCAAGATCTGTAAGGGATCATGGTGGTATAGAGGGTCATAGAGGGCCCCTCATATGGTCTTGCGGATATAATACTTTACATAATGCTGGGTTAGGTCAGGGCTTAATATACAGAGATTATACTAAGAGTGATGATAAGAAAAATTTAAGGAGTCTACTTGAAGCTAGTTATAGTAATCAATCAACTCCTTTTGAAAATAATTCTCAAGTAAAAATATCTACTATTGGGGACCATATACTTATTCGAGGTAATAGCAAAGATATAGACTGGAAAACGAAGGCTGCTTCTGGTTATACTCCAAAAAGTCTTGGTGTAGCTCAAGATGGTTTAGTAAGATCATTACCTGACTTAGATGTCATACAAGTTGCTACGTCAACAGGTTCAGGAACTACAGTTAATAGTGTTACTTCAAGCCCTAGCATAACAAGTACACCTGAAGCCTTATCAGTATCTTCAATAACTCCTCCATCTGGTTCTGGGTTAGCTTTAGATACTTACGAATATACTCCTACAGCAGTAAGCACTGAAGCTTTATCACAAGTGTCTGGTAGTGTTTCTGGGGGTACAGGCATTGATCTTCAATCTGTCTCAGTAACTTCTTCATCAATAACTCCTCCATCTGGTTCTGGGTTAGCTTTAGATACTAAGGAATACACTCCCACAGCAGTAAGTACTGAAACACTTTCACAAGCAACTAATTCTGTTTCTGGAGGTACTGATATTTCCTTTCAGGCTGTATCTTTAGATACTCAACAGATAACACCCCCAGATGGTACGAGCTTAGATTTACAAACTAAACAGTATGCTTCTGTAGAATTATCAACTGAAACAGTAAGTATAGATGCTACTGCGCTGCATGGGGGCGATAATTTAACAACAACACCTACCCCTTTAAGTTCAACAAGTGTGCCTGTTCAACCTACGGGGACTAAGTCATATACTTCTAGAGAATTAACTCCTCATACTCTAACTGCTACGGCAGGGTTAGCATCAGGAACAGATGTTAATTTACAGTCAGTTCCTTTAACACCAACTACAATAAAAGTTCCGAGCAACTCTGGGATAACTTTAACTAGAAAGGAATATACTCCTACAACAGTTGCGACTGAGACAACAAGTGTAACTTCCTCTTTCACAGGAGGTAATAATTTAGTTACAACTCCTACAGATTTAGATACAACACCATCTACTGTATTAGAATTTGATACTAAAAAATATACTTCTAGGACGTTATTGCGAGAAGAACTAGAAAAGAAACCTAATACTTTATCTAAATCAGGATCTACGGCAGAAGTTTCTTTAGAGACAGTGCCTTTAAGTACCACTTCAATAACCCCTCCAAGTGGATCTGGTATAAGTTTAGATACCAAGACATACACTTCTAGAGCATTAGGGAACGAGACGCTAACTAAAGAAACTACTGCCTTAAAAGGTGGTGTTGATTTAGATACAGACACTACTGAGTTACATTCAACAGAAGCTCCAGCACTATCTGCCCCACTTAAAACTTATAAAGCTAGGTCGTTATCTAAAACAACTTTATCCCCCCAGTTACTTGCCTTAAAAGGAGGATCTGATCTTACCTGTAATCCTACAGACTTAAACACGGAGACTCTTGAGGCCCCCGCTCTGCCCGTCAAAACTTTTACTACTACTGAGTTAGGCACTATTTCTTTATCAAAAAAAGCTACTGCTTTAGAAGGAGGTACTGATTATACATGCACTCCTACAACCATGACGACTAAGTCGTTCACGACTCAAAATCAAACGTGGTATGGTGGTTCTACATTAGAACTAGAATTTAAACAAGTACCCGATACTACGACTGGTAGTTCAATGATTTGGGTGCTATCTCCCAAGCATACTCCTGCTGATTCTACGGTAACTTTAAGTGCTATTGTCGGAGCAGGACAATATACAGCACTAAAGACTACTGAAAGTCATCCTGCTACTTTTCATTTATACCAATCTGGAGATGATGCGGTTACGGACACTCAATCTGCAAATGCCCCTAAAGTACTAACTACATCTGGTTCTAATACGGACGATGCAGTATTTAGAAATGGAGCTTCTGAGTATAATGGAGTTACAGGTATATCTAGTAGTTCTGGGATATTATTTTATACTGCTGCAAGCGTAGGAAAACAATTTTTAGAGGCTGATGCTGCTGATAACCCCAATGATACAACTAAAGTATACTGTACTGATAGTGGTTCGACCAGAAATTTTTTAAGCCATACTGGTAATCCTACTAAAGTCACGTATCACGTATACACAGATGCGGATTCAGTATCAGGACAGAAAGTTTTAAAAACCGACTCAGATAATACAGAAGAAGTTTTAAGAACTGGCATAACCCCATTTACTGCCACTAAGGGAATATCTTCTGCTGTTACATTATATGAAGCTCCTGCATCATCAGAAAGTTCATCAGACACTTTCTTAGAAACTACTGAGAACAGTGGTACTATAAATTATGTATATTCATCAACTGAGTCCACAACAAGAAAGCTTTTAAGTTCTGGAACTTCAGCAAGTTCTCTTCATTTATATTCGTCTGCTGTTGCGGATAGCACTACAAAATTTTTAAAAGTAGGTGCGAGCGAGTCAGGAACAAAAACACTAAGAGTTGGTGCTGTTCCGCATGATGGTATTACAGGACTTTCAGGATCTTCTGCTGCTTTTTATAAAGCTGATGGTTCGTCACACAAATTTTTAGAAACTACTGAAGAGAGCGACCAAGAGATACATATTTATTTTTCAGATGCTACTGACTCCCGAACCTTCATAACTAGTTCTGGGTCGCCTATAAAAGTAGTAACATCAGTCAATGATTTCTCTACCACCAATTATGTAAAAACAAATGATAATTGGTCGGGTGAAAAAGAGTTCATGCACACAATCGACACGCATGACGGTGTCACAGGACTTTCGGCCAACACGGTTAAAGTTTATAAAGAAAATACTGATGCTTCCCACACATTTTTAGATACTGAAGAGTCAGGCGATACTGATTATCATATTTATGCTACTACGTCAGCAGCTACTGACACTAGATTTTTAACTACAGGATTGTCAAGTGCTTCACTTAATTTATATTTTTCTGATGCGCCTACACAATCAAAATATTTAAAGACTAGTTCTACTAATACGTCAGAAACTTTAAGATCAGGTATGACTCCCTTCGACGCAGTTTCAGGTATTGCAGACGGCTCTATGCTATATAAAGCACCTAGCAGTGGGGACACTAAATTTTTAAAGACAGATGACTCAGCTTCAACACATAATGTGTATGTTTCAGATGGCCCATCAAATATGACATTCTTAACTAGTTTAGGAAGCAACATAGGTATTTTAACATCTGATACTGTATCAGGAGTATCAGCAGTTAATTATGTAAAATCTAATGACAGTTCATTAGCATCAGCTAAACAATTTAAGCACACATTCCAAGGCTACACAGGGCTTTCTTCTAATGATAATGAAAATGTTATTGTATATGAAGTACCTTCTACAACCACAAACAAATTTTTAGAGACAACAGAAACCGCAGGGGATAGTCATCGTGTTTATTCTACAGACACCTCAACAACTAGCACTCGATTTTTAAGTCCTTCAGGAACTGATACAGCACTCCATTTATATTCTACAGATACTGCTGATAGTACTACAAAGTTTTTGAAAGTAGCTCAGAGCGTACAAGGAGACAAAACTTTAAAATCTGGGATGTCTGTATTTAACGCTGTAACGGGGCTTACATCTGGCGCAAAATTATATGCAGCAGGGAGTGCTACTACTCATAACTTCTTAAAGTCTCCTACATCTTTAGGAGATCATCATGTTTATTTTTCTGATGCAAGTACCACTAAATCATTTATAACAAGCTCAGGTAGCCCCATCCATGTTGTAAAATCTGGAAGTAGTCTAGGAAGCACAAAATTTGTAAAAACAACTGGTACTGGAATAGATTCAGCCAAGACTTTTAAACATACACTCGGATCTTACACTGGTGTTACAGGTCTTTCAGGATCAAATATACATCTATATTCTACAGCAACGGCTGATAACGCAAAGTTTGTAAAGACTACAGATACTGAACCTAGTCATGTGTATGTTTCAGCTGCGGATACTCAAAGAACTTTCATAACTAGTGTGGGTAGTGCTGTGAATGTTTTAACAGCTTCTAGTTTAAGTGATGGTTCTAGTGCTAAATTCGTAAAAACAACAGGCACTAACGTAGATGGCATAGATTCAGCCAAGACTTTTAAACATACACTCGGATCTTATACTGGAATTACAGGGCTTTCGGCTGCAAGTGGTGTCCGTCTGTATTCCACAGATACTGTTGACACTGCGAAATTTGTAAAAACCACTGATACTGAACCTAGACATGTGTATGTTTCAGCTGCGGATAACCAAAGAACTTTCATAACTAGTACAGGATCTTCTATCAATGTACTTACGAAAAGCGGAACTGGTGGTATTAATGTGTTTACAGCAGCAAATACAACTAGCCAAACGCTAATTACTGCTGTAAATACCACACCTTCAACATTACAGACGGTTTCTGGATCTGAATTTGTATTGAAAGCTCCTTAGTAGTTCATGGGTTGAATTGCGTTGTAAACGCCTTATATTTAGGGATCGTGCCAGCTAAAACTACAGAACAACTATTTGCTACCCATTCCCAATATTTAGACGTTGAATTTGCACATCAGGAAGATTTCCGCAATGCTTTGAATGAAGTGATGCCCCGTATCTATAAAATGGGGTATTGGAGGGATATGTTAACCGAGCATACACAAGATGCTTCTAAAGGTTATGTTTCACTACCCCAAGACACTGACTCTATATTACATGGAGTATTAGATAATAACCCACTCCCAACACGTTCTTTATGGCATGATTACAAGAGTTTTGGTACTAATACACAGGATGAAACTGTGTTAAGTGCTTTTATTGATGATGGGTATTCTTCTACGTACAGAGATATAGAGACTGCTTATGCGTATCAGCTTGAGCTCCAAGCCGTAAGGAACTATAATGATAGTTTACCTACTGATCCCTTTACTGTGGACGTTTTATACAAGGGTTCTGCTACTGGAGATGGTTTTATGGACTATCGTTTGGATCAAACAAACACAGCAGATACAGGATCTGGAGTTAATATATCTAGTATAGAACAAATAATTTATAGTAATATCCCTGATGGGTATACTATAAGGGTCATAGCTGATCCTTTCGACGACAGTTTTGACGCTGTTACTTTAGCTGATTTACCAAGTGGATCTGGTACTGTACGCTATAGGAGGTATAGAGTAGGTAACACTAACAACTCTTCGTCTGCCCATATGCTTTTAAAGAGAAAGTGGATGGATGTGGATAGTGGTTCTGACTTAGTGGTTTTACCTTCTAATGCTATATTGAAGCATGCCTTATTGGGTAAGTTTGGAGAAGACAATGCTGATTTACAAAGAGCCCAGTATCATTGGACAACAGTGGCTCAACTTTTAGAAGCAGACACTGACTCGTATAGGGGGGCTGCAAAACCAACTTTGCGTATTGCTCCTGATGGTGTGGGGGCTGGTATGTCTGGAATGTATTAACAATTTAACAAACAAAGTATATTATGGCTGATCCAACACCTATAGAGTTGAAGAGAGGTAGGGCGACTACGTTTCTGTTGACGTATATGCCAGCAGTAAACAGCGGCACACAAACCTCTAAAGATTTTACTTCTGGTTTTACTGCTTCTTTAGTTATCCGTAGGAAGATAGGTAACTCATATAATGGGCCTGAAGTTGACACACTAACTACTACTAACAATAGAATAACTTTTATTAACCCTGTTGTTGATGGGGCTCAGACGGGGCCTAACATAAGACTAATTTGGTCTTCTGCTGATTCAGCTTTGTTACCTAATGAGGCTAATAGAGTTTTTGGAGATTTAAAGATATCCACAACGGCAGGCTCTGTAGAACATTCCTTTAGACTAACCCTAGACATAATACCTGAAATAAAATAATGTCA
>Ga0209337_1000745_pt1 | contig 26116 bp, 35 predicted proteins | sample LinPmetageLP53_FD_184044 | JGI IMG/M metagenome (GOLD analysis project Ga0209337, IMG submission 184044) | Marine viral communities from the Pacific Ocean - LP-53 (SPAdes) (version 2) | ecosystem: Environmental > Aquatic > Marine > Oceanic | place: Pacific Ocean | collected 2010-02-08 | reverse complement strand
TCTATGGGAATGTCAAGAAGGGGTAGAAGAATGAAGCAATCAATGAAAGACAGAAGAGATGAGTCTAAGGGAATGGAAAAGTCAATGGGAAGAAGGGCTTATCAAAGAGTTCAAACTATGGATGCTGAAGGACTACCAGTTCAAAATGTTGAAGATGGTATTTCCGAAGAAATTTTTGGAGATGTTGGTGAAGGAAACAACTTCGGACAAATGAGGGCAGAAACATTTAATGCACCTACAAAATTCTCAGATGCCGCTAAGAAACCCGGCTATTCCGCTAAAGGAAACAAATTATACCACAAGGGCGACCTTGTTGGAAAAAGAGATTCTAAAGGAAACCTAACAAGAAAAGGAGTCAATACTGGAAGAGGTTGGTATATGGAAAGAGGCTATGGAACTGCAAGAAATCCAGTGCCTCATACCGACTTAACAAGAAAACTTGGAATTGCAGGTGCTGGAAAGCAAACGAGAACTCCATTGGGTCTGTTTGGAAGAATCAAGAGAATGCTTGTCCCATCACAATCGGGAATTAATCAGCAACAACCTTGGGAAGTTAATAGACCAAGAGCAAGCATGATTAGAGAAGCGGAAGGCGGATGCCCTAACTGCGGATTCCACCAATAATCACCTTGCACGAATAAGAGGTTGTGAAATCTCTAATATCCAAGAGGCGAAAACAATGGCAAGAAAATGTAGTGTTTGTAGAAAAACAGGGCATAATTCAAGGAATTGCCCTACTAAAAACTCTCCGGCTACTAAGGCTTCTGCTAAAGATAAGCCTCTAAAAACAAAGGGGAAATATCCTGATTATTTTTATGACAATGCACCTATTTGGGTTGATTCATTAGAGAGGGTTAGGTTAAGAACCGTTCCTACCGGAACAGGGGCTAATGCTAAGTTTTGTGGTAATTGTAAAAACCTTGTTGCAGGAAGAGGAATTGCTACGGGTGAGCCATATTGCAAACTAAATGAGGCCGCAGTAAGAGCGCAATGGGTTTGTGACAAATGGTTAAAGGGAACTGTTGGTGAAATTAAAGAGCCGAAATTAGGCGTAGATGTATGAGTAATCTTTAAGTAGTAAAAAGATTAATTAAATTCTATGTGTTCTACTTGTGGTTGCAGAAAAGCAGAATCCTTTCAAGCACCATTTACTCCGGGGGATGAATATTGCGTTGCTTGTGGAAAGGATGAATTAGCAATGAAATCTAATCTTTGTAAAGGGTGTCAAGAATCAATGGGTATAAAAAAGATTAGTGCAAGAAGGTTAGCCGAATTAGGTTGGAATGCAGAAGGTGATGAAATGAATGCCGAAACCACCATTGCACAAGAATACTCCGAAACTATTGATGATATTGAAGACTTAGAAGAACAAGTTAAAAAGACAGTCGCACCTAAGAGAAAGCCTACTAAATATTTGAGAGAGGCTAAAGGCTCAGTTATGGACTCATGGAAACAAATGAGAAAAGACGGCTTTAGAAAGGAAATGTATGACCAATACATTAAGGATGCTGAAGGAGTTCCCAAAGGATTCCATAGGATGCCTGATGGAACTATTATGGCTGACTCGGCTCATATGGCAGAATCCGATAAGCCTAAAAGTAGAAAATGTAATGTTTGTGATAATACAGTTGATAGCAATGATGGTGATAAATACTTTGTTTGTTATGATTGTGCAAATTATAAGGGTATGGGTGCAGAAGAATCTTTTGGTGCTGAAGAAAGTTCTAAAGGATTACCTTGGATGACATTTGCATTTATTGGACTTGGGGCTTTTGTTGCTTCAAGAATCAAAACCGTTGGTTTCAAAGCCCACGATGATTGCGGTTGTGGATGTAGTGGTGCTGGTGGTTGTGGTGATGAGAAGAAGGCTGATGAAGGCCACTATCCTAACACTTACGACCCAGTTCAAGACTTCCTTCCGAGATATAGATATCCTGAAGATTCCGATTGGAGTAATAGTTATAATCCTGCCGACCCTTACAGACCGCTTGACTATCAAACGGTTCAAACAGATTCAAGAACAACGGCAGACAGGATGTGAAACTGATGTGCAATACTTGTGGATGTAAAGATGCAGAATCTTTTGAGGCTGAAACATGGGGAGTTCAAATTTATGATACCGACTTAACAATGGCTGATGTTAAAAAAATGCTAAAAGAGGCAGGTATTAAAACCAAAGGTTCGGTAAGAAAGATTGGAAATGGATATGGTTATTACTTTAAATTTGATTCTTCACACCAATCTAAATTTGAAAAGGCTTTCAAGAAATTCGGTAAGGCAGGAAATTACGAATATGAAGCAGAATCATTTGAGGCTATAGAAATGTTTGACCAAAATAAAGAGGATTTTATCGGTGAAATAGATTTGGAAGGATTTAGCCCTGATAATTTTGAAGTTGCACAAGATGATTTGTTTAGGTATATTCATGATTCTAAAAGAGATGGCAGAACAAAAATGGCTATGGTTGCGATTTATTTACAAGGCAGGGATAATCTTGGAAAAATGATGGGTGCAGAATCCTTTGAAGCGCAAGAAATTGATTTTCAATTATTGAAAGATTATGTGGGTAATTTGAATACCAAGGAATATAGAGATTTTTGTTATGAATTTGATATTGATTTTGAAGATTTAGAGGAATTGGATTCATTCCTTATGAGCAACACCTCTAATTCAAAAGTCCTATCTCAATTAGGTATTGAATCTTTTGAGGCTCAAACCAAACTTACTGCCTTTACAAGAGGAAAAGACTGGGAAGGAAAACCCTATACTGGTCAAATATTCCCCGACCATCCCGACCTTGACCCTAAATTGGCCGATAGAAACAAAGATGGTAAAATGGCATCATGGGAAAGAGCAATTGGAAATCAAGTGGCTAAAGGTAAGTCAAGATTTAAGGCTCCAAGAAAAATGATTAAAACCACTACTAAATTCACTCAAAGAAAACCTATTACTGCCGCATCTTCATTACTTCCTTATGCAATAGCCGTTGGCGCATTAGCGACCATATTAGGGCTAAGGGGTAAGGAGTGATTCATTTGTGCAATACTTGTGGATGTAAGGGTGCAGAATCCTTTGATACTGAATCATTGGATGATTTTGATGAAGTGCTTGATTCTTATGATTCCTTGTATGATTTTATCAAAGAGTTTAGTGAGATGGGTAATGATTATGTTTCCGATAAGGGTGCAGAATACATTAAAAACCATTTGACTATTTATCATGCAGAATCTTTTGATGCTGAATCCAAGTTTGATAAATTAGCAAACAAGATTGCGGCTCAATATAGAGAGAAAGGCAAGTCTGCTAAAGAAGCCATGAAAATTGGCAAGGCAACCGCTTATAAAATTGGAGCGAGGAAATATGGTAAAGCAGGAATGGCAAGAAAGGCAAGAGCCGGAATGAGGGCAGAAGGATTTGAAGGTGAAAGTCCTATGATGAAAAACATTACTGCTATTGGAGTTTTAGCATTGGCAATTTTGGCTGGTAAAAAATTAACAAGGTGAAAGCATGGCTGGAACTTTTAATACACCTGCCATGCCCGTTATCGCTATAAGCAATAGGGATAGAATCTCACCAATAATCAAAGTAGAAGGGATAAGTGCCAAATCCGCCGAATCCCCCTCCATCGTGCAAGGTGACAACATACCACTTCATGACATTTCTTTAATTTTTTCAGGTGTCTTTTTAGGCATTTTAACTACTCTTTCTTTTTGTTATATTTTTAAGAAGTAATAGTAATCTTTAAGTATCGGTAGTGTTAAGGGATAGTTATGAATAAAGGTAAAACTATCGCTTTGATTGGAGTTATCGGTGTCCTATCATACATGAAGTGGGGTGACTCTTTTATGGCTGAAGGTGATGAGTCTAATGGATTTACTACAATTGTTAAAAGAATCAAGCAAAGATTTACTCCAAGCGAACTTGAAGAAGTGACTGGTGAGAGAACTGGAATGACTGTTGATACCATACCACTAAATTACGCACCATCAGCCTCACAAGCAGGACACTTTGCATTTGACAAAACTACTACCTATGTCAATGATGCACCTTTTGGTCCGGGAGTTTCGGATGTTAAAATTCAAGTCCAAGACCCCTACTCATATAATCTTTCAGCAGAAGATTTTCTAACATTTAATGCTACTGCACCGGGGCAAGAAATTATGCCTCCAGCCGTTGCACAACTACACAGTATTCAACCAACTTCAAGAGATGTTTGTTGCAAGCCTATTACTTCTTATGGAATGGATATTCAATCTTTAGAATCTTCCACATCTATGAGGGCGGCTTTGCCGGAATTACAAATGGGAACTTCTTTAGGAAACATGAGTCCTGATAATAATGATAATTTTACTGACGAAACTAAGACTCAAACTTTGGCACAATGGATGCAAGAGGGTCAAGTAGATGTAATAAATGGTGCGAATGCAATGTTTAGACCACATATTGGCGGCTCAGGCAAAACTTTAAGGAGGGTTTGAAATGGCTAAGAAATCAGTCAAGGCAGTATATATTGGAAGTGACGATTATTGGCAGTTTGATACAGATTCATACAATAATGAAACTCAATTCTATGGAAGTGCATGGGTAGTTCCTGCTGAAAAAGTTACTGAAAAATTAATGGAAGAAGGCGATGTTTCAAGGTGTCAAATGTATTTTGAAGTTGGAAGAACTGATGGTCATTTATTTACACCTACAACTATCATTTTTGATGAAAAAACCGGATTTCTATTAATTAAGGGAGCGCAAGGAAGAATTGGGCAACCTGAAAATACTACTACCAAAACTAAGGCATTTGCATTAGGACAATTAGCACAAAGGTATAAAAACCTAACTGAAAGTGCTTCTTCTAAAGCACCTGCAAGATTTATGGTTAATTATATCATTGCCGATGATACAGATGATAAAAGTGAAATTCAAGCCTTTGTTGAAGAACTTAATGGCGATGGAGAAGAAACAGAAGAAGTTACTGTTGCTGAGGCAGAAACAACAATAGGTCAAATGGAGGCCGAAAATATGGAAATAGAAGAAATGAACGCAGAAGAAATGAACGCAGAAAATCTACCGAGAGTTAATCCGGTAGTTGTAGAAGGTGCTGAAGATGTGCATGGCGCAGAAGAAGGCTATGATAGTGACGGAATGGCTGACCCTGCCGTATTTGGCGAATTTGTCAATGACAACATTGTTGGTCAAGACTTTAATGGACAAGTTATTGGTCAAGCGGCTGAAGAAGGTTACAGTAGTGACGGAATGGCCGACCCTGAAGTATTCGGTGAATTTGTCAATGACAATGTTATCGGACAAGATTTCAACGGACAAGTTATTGGTCAAGCGGCTGAAACTGAAGAGGCAATGGTTGAATCACAATTTGGTGATGTTGGTGAAGGAAACAACTTTGGTCAAATGAGAGCCGAAAGTCACGATTACAGTCCTGATGATTACTCTCCATTTGATAATCCTGAAGACTTTGACCCAAGAATGATGGAAGCAGACGATATTGTTGAATGGTTCCAAGAACTTCCAGTTGTAGATAGATTTAGATTGAATGGTTGGGCCGCATCAGCATTAGTTGTTGGTATTGCCGCACTATCCGGTTCTTGGTTTTCTAAGAGAAGATAAACAAAGTTTAAATAGGTAAGTAAATAACTTATCTTTATGAATATAGGTGACTTGTTGTTAAAACAAGGAGTTAAACTTTCTATTGATGATGATGTAAGGCACTTTCATACGAAGGTGTTTATGCCCGATTGGTATGAAAAGTATTTTAATTCCTTTGACCATCAAATTAATAAGATGAGTTCACCGACTAAGCCTTTTAAGGCTACTGATTATTTTAAGATTAAGGCTGGATATCCTCACGAAGTAATGGCTGAAAATAAAGATAAACTTATTACATCCGGTTGTAAAAGAGATAGGCTATCTAAAAATAATAAAATTAACATTCCTAAACTGACTTTACACCACTATAACGAAATTAAACATAATATCATAGTATTTACTGCACCCAAAGATAAGAAATTCATTAGAGATATAACTATCTATGATGATATAAGTCACAAAAGCCTTGCTTTCATTTATGTTGTTAATAGAAAAGCACAGATTATTACTGCTTGGGCTGAACCTAAATCTAACGGACAACACATTATCAAAATTCCTAAAAATCTAATTAAATCTTTAAAATATGAATTAGAATGAATGCAAAAGTTTTAAGTAGCGGTAAGGTTAATAAAAACTTATGGATGCTTCCGACAGTAATCATAAATCTTTAGAATCAATTTTTGAAGACGCTGAACCTCTTAAGGACAAGGGGGCTGAAACATTAGAAACCACTCTATCTTTAGCAAGCGACATTGATAGCAAGGCTACTGAGATTTCCGAAGCGGAAAACCAGTTTATGGAATCATTAATTAGTTTTCAATCTGAGCAAGAAAAGATAATTCTTAAGGCTCAATCTATGTTACCAGTTCAATGTTCTAAATGTGAAACTTATATTCAATCTAAAAAGGATGTCGGTTGCGCCAGCAAACACGGATGTTGTTTTACTTGTTACACCGCAGATATGAGTCAAAAAACCTTTGATGCTGAAACACAAGTAGAAAATACTAAATTTGAATTAATTGCCACTATGGATTTGTCGGATTATGAAGAATGGTTGTTTGATGATGAAATGGGGAATAGGAGTTTAGCGAGAGTTATTGCGAAATTGAAGTCACAAGGTTATGATTATAAGCCTTGGCAAGTTTCAATTGGTGCGGCGGCTTGGAGTAAGGAAAATTATAGAAATACTTCACTGGAAGATACAAGATACCTTGTAGAGAGGGCTAAACCTAATGAATTAAATAGTTTCATTCCCGAATCTGCTGATGGCATCTCTACAGTCATAGATTCAATAAAAAGGGCTGAAGAAATAAGGGGGATAAATACTACTAAGAAACCCTCTAAAAAACATTGGCCGGTTATTGGAGGAATTGCAGGTATTTCAATAATTATTCCCTACCTTATAAATAGGAAGTGATTGTTTGGGTTTTTTAAAATTTCCTGAATCGGTTGAAAATTACTATATGAGTTCTTTAGGGGCTTCATGGGTGGATGAAGTAGTATTTTATGAAGAATTAGAAGACAGATTTCCTAAAAAAATTAAAGAATATAAAGATTTAAAAGGAAAGAACTTTATGGTTTTTTTCACTACAGATTTACAAGGGCAACAACCGGATGGGTGGGAACAATTGATGATGGCTGTTGGAAATTACAAGACTTCTAAAACTTTTGGAACTTCTATTCACATCAAGGCAATATTTAGATATGGTGTTGCAGTAAAGAGCGTATTTTCTTTAAATGATGTGGTTGGTGAAATTGAGGAATATTTTCCCGAAGGACTTACCCATTTAGATTTAGCAAATGATGAAAATATGTATTATACTTATTTAGGTTTTGTTTCGGATTTTGACGATATGGTTAAAGATACTCAAAAGGCTTTAAAGGGGGCTAAATTTTGAATTTACTTCCGAAGGATTATAGGGGTGTTTGGTCAAATAATAAAAAAATTTGGTTAAATAATGAAGAATTAAAATTGAACAATCCTAAATTATATGATATTTTCATTGAAATGAAGTATCAGGAGGATATAGCAATAGTATTCTTATCTAAAAAATTAACAGATGGTATTTCTAATTATGCAATCGTTTATTGTGATGTTATTGCATCTAAATTAAATTTTAATATTATAGAATTAAGTGTCTTAGGATATACCGATTCTAAAGTGGCTGATTTTGGATTAAATGTCAATTCACTTGCTAAACAAATTACTGATTATCAAAAATTAACACAATATCAATATTTAGAGAAATATTTTATTGGCGAATGTGAAACCATGAGTTTATTGAAAAGGAAAATAAAAAAGATTTTAAAGTTTTCTTGGACTAATGATTCTACAATAGAGGCTTTTTGAGGTGTTTTGATGGTTAAGGCAATAAAGAGGACTTTATATTTACCATCTATAGCCAAAGGAGTTCTTTATGAGGGTGGTTGGTTAAATTTTACTGAATGGACTAATTTACAAAAACCTGCATTAGATGTTAAAAGAAAATATTACTTTTTATTTAGTTCAAGATTTTTGAGCATGGACAAAGCAGGGAAATATAGTTATTATTTTGTTGAATTAACCCAATTTACTAATGTTTCAATAATTACTGATGTTCATTACTTAAATCAAGAATTAAAAGAAGTTCCATATAAAAAAGAGGCTAAGGAATATTTGTTAAGTAATTCTTTTGTTAAATCTACCCCCTTAAAAGATACTTATTACTTTTCAGCCGTTGAAGACCACAAAACTCTACTAAATAAAATTCAAGCCGTCTTGAATGGAAGAAGTCACCTCACACCTCTTGGGTAAATCTTTAAGTAGTAAAAAGTCCATGTATAATTATGAATCTTGATGATGCTATTAAGAACTCTTTAACTAAAACACAAATGGAAGGGGCTATGCAAGGAGTAATGTCCTCATTAGGTCCTAATTTTGAACTTCATGCAGTTCCTCAAAATGCAAAGTCGGCTGAACAAGTTATGAGTAAGAAAATAGGAGTTATGAATCATAGCCCTGTTCCAAGAGCAGTTCTTTCTACAACTCCTAATAGTGCAATTGCCCCTAAAACCACACCATTTACATCTCCAAAGGGGATGCAATTAACTAAGCAGACTGGAATTTCGGGAATTAATCCTCTATTAAGGAGAACCTTTTGAATCGCTATCTTTAAGTAGTCGTAAGTGAAATGGGTCAATAACACGGTGAGAAAAAATGCAATACATTGATGATGTTTATGATATGGGCGAAGATGCCTTTGATACAGGTATGAGTCCAGAATTTTTAGGTGGTGTCGGTGGTATTATTGCTGGTGCTACAGTTAGTGGTCTTTTAGTAAGTTCACTATCCTTTAGTAGCACAATTGGACAAGTTGTTTCATCCGGTGGTATTTTCCTTGTTGGTGCTGGTCTTTACGGCTATGGACTATCAGGAAGGCTCATGAATCCTGCACTAAGAAGTGCAACTCAAATTACCGGAGTCGTTGTTGGTGGCGTTGGACTTGGAAGGCTTCTAAGTTCATTAGGCGCACCAACTCTTGGACTTGGTGCTGAAACTGGAGTTACTACTGATAGAATGGGACTTCCAATGGCTGATGATGGAAGAGTTACTGGTCAAGACTATGGCGGAAGGACTCTTGGACAAGCGGCTGAAGAAGACGATTTAGACAGGTCAAATACTGACTATCAAGAAAACTGGAACGGAATGCAAAATGCTGAAGAAGGTGGAGCAACTGTTGAAGAGTCAAATCCTGAAGCATACTCTCCAAAGATGATGCAACCTACAACTCCTACTTGGGCTACTGGTGGCTTGAACAAAGTTACCAATCCTTGGGAAACGGCTGAAACAAGCCATGTTATGACCCCCTCCTCCCCTATGAATGGAGTGCCTGAATGGTATGGAAGTGCCGAAGAATTCAGACATTCCTCTAAAACCACAAGCATCGGAAATCTTTTCGGTGTTGAAGGTATGGGGAGCGTAATCGGACAATAAGGTGAAAAAAATGTTTAATAAAATGTGTTATTGGTTTTCCGGTAGAACTGGACAATGTTTGGTTGGCGCACTTGGAGTAGTTGGTGGTCTTCACCTATTACTTACTGAGGCTCAACCTGTGCTTGGATTCCTTCCAGCGTTCTCTATGAGCGTTGGTGGAATGACTGTAGGCGCACAACAATTGGTGGGCGTTGGCCTTCTTATTAGTGGTGTCTGCGTTCTTGGTTCTTGCAGGAGAATGATGTAAGAAAAAAATAGAATAAAAAATGAAAGGTGAACAAAAATGGAAATTATGCATATATTAGTTGCTGGTTCTTTAGTCGTGGTTGGTTTGACCACTCTCGGCTATGCTGGTGCAGTAAGCGGCTTTGTGAACAGGGATTTATTTACACTCCCTATTCTTAACATTGCAATCACCCCTCTTGCCCTAATGGGTCTTGTGCCGCTATCACTTGGCGCAGGAATGCTACTTAGCGGTGGCGACCTTCTTGGCGTTAGGGATGAAGTTTATGGCCCTGCGGTTATTGATTTTTAAATTGATAACTAAGACATATTAAGACTCAATTAACCCTTTTCCTTCGGGAACAGGATAGCCTCTTGCTTACAAAGGTAGGCAGGGGGCTTTTTTAAATTTAATTTATTACCCACTCCTACAAAATAAAAACCTTTAAGTAGTAATAAATACATATTATATATTGTCTTAAAACTCCGACTTCGGTTAGAGCAAAGGCAAAGAAAATGGAAAGTGAAAAGATATGGCAATGAGAAGTCAAATATATGAATGGGCGAACTTCGGAACTTCAGTTAGAAGGTCCGCACAAGCCACAGCGCAGACTGTAACCGCAAATCAGGCACTGGATATCTTCATCGGAAGCGTTGGTAATAACATTACCAAGCCAGCCGAAACAACCGCAACTCAGTTTGTGGTTATTGAAGATATTTCAGCCTCGCCTCATAATGGTGGTTCAGCCCAAGTTAGAATAAACACAACGGATTATTTCCAAAACCCTGATGTTACCGTCATGAGTGGAATTCCGGGTAGAGCAAGCCCTTACCCAGTTGGCGCACCGTCTACTGCTGGTCCGGCTGGCACAGACAATGTTTTGTCTTCGTTCAACCTATATCCTGATGTATATGTCCTTCCGGGTCAAACTTGGTCGGTTCTATACACCCCTACAGAAACTGTTCAAGGTTTCGGAACTGCCACAACTACTGGTGTTGCTTGCTTCGTTAAATACACTCTTTACGATGGACCGGATGCACTTATCGCTAACAAGTTGTTGGAACTCGGTGTTACCGTGAACCCAAACAATGTTGATTGGTATAAGAGAACGCTTATTGAACAAGCGTCTGCTCCTGCTATGGCTGGAGGTGTTGCTTAATGGCAATGAGAAGTCAAGTTTATGCTTGGAATAACTCAAGAGCCTCTCACGGTGGACTCGCAGGTGTCGTTAGTGCAGGTAGGTCTTACTCTATCTTCATCGGAAGCATTGGTAACAACATCACCAAGCCAGCCGAAACAACCGCAACTCAGTTCGTGGTTATTGAAGATATTGGTTGCGACCCAACTGGATACGACGCATCAGTAATCGCTAATGGTTCAGTTGGTGGAGAATCAGGACAAAGAGCATATGTGCAAGTTGTTATTAATACTACTGCATACTTCCTTGACCCTGACAATGTTGGAAACGACGGTGTGCCGGGAACTGCGGCTCCTTACCCAAGGACAATTGCGTTCCAGCCATCCTTCAACCTATACCCTGATGTGTATGTGTTGCCGGGTCAAACATGGGATGTTCAATATACTGCATACCAACCTAACCCAACAACTGTTTCAGGTGCTTCCGAAGCATTCGTCAAATACACCCTTTACGATGGTCCCGATGCCCTCATCGCTAACAAGTTGTTAGAGATGGGTATCTCCGTCAATCCGGGCAATGTTGATTGGTATAAGAGAACCTTGATTAGCGGTGCATCTGCACCTGCTCCTCAGGCTTGAGTTCCCTAACCAATAGGTGAAAAAGATTCAATTAACTCTTCTCCTTAGGGAGTAGGGTTGCCCCTTTCTTAGACCTCCTTCGGGAATGTTTAGGAGAGGGGCTTTTTTTTAATTTTAAAAAAAGTGAAGTATTAAATAGTCGTGTTAGATATTAAAAGTTATGTCGGTAAGTTACCAAACATGGGAATGGTCTAATATTGATGAAAGTCAAACCTCCGGCCCTTCACAAAAAATCCCTATTAATGGAAGGGCTGTAACACTTGTAGCGAATCAACCTTATGATATGTTTGTAGGAACTGTTGGAAATCAAACAAGTATCCCACCCTCAACAAGGGCAACTCAATTCATAGTATTGGAAGATATAGGAGTCACCCCCACTAACGGAAGTAGCCTTCAAGTAGTCGTTAATACAACTTCATATTTTGAAGACCCCGATGGCGCAGTTTCTCAAGGAATTCCTGCTAAGGCCATACCTTATCCTTGTGGAGCCGCACCTTTTGATACGGGTGGTGCGGCAAGCAATAATGGTAGTGCTATTTCCATACCCTCCTTTAAACTAAATCCGCCACTATATATCCTTCCCGGTCAAACATGGACAATGCAATATTTTACATCTCAAGGAATTCTTGGAGGTGGCGATAATAATGGTGGAACTGTAGGAGGTATGGTATATTATATGCAATATGATGGTGCAGATGCACTAATCGCTAATAACTTAATGGAGATGGGAGTTCCAGTAAATCTTAATAATTTAGATTGGTATAAACAACAAGCATTAGCCAACAACCTACAATCTCTTACCCAAACGGGAGGGGTTAATTAATGGCAATGAGGAGTCAAATTTATGCTTGGGATTTATACGGTGAGGGAACTATCCCCGCAGGTCCTGTTGAGAGTGGTGAATTGGGCCTTAGTATTTTAGATGCTGGAACTGGATATTCAGTAAGCCCTCCATTTAGTTCCTACTCTACAACTGCAATTACAGGAAATGGAACTGGCTTGAGAGTTTCAGTAACTACAGTAGGAGGTGGTGGGACAGTTGCCACTATAGCCACTGGAGCATTAGTTCCTAATGGTTCAGGATTTAAAGTGGGTGACACTGTAAGACTTAATGGTGGAAATGCTAATTGCTTTCTACAAGTAGTTGAATTAGAAAATACCTCAAATGAATGGACTGGCCCAAGTGTAATGGATTTAGGAGTTGCAACTTCTATCTTCACAGGGGGAAAAGGCAACAATATTAAAAACAAGGCTAAAACCAAAGAAATGCAATTTATAGTAGTAGAGAATTTTGGTTGCACCCCTACAGTATTTTTTCCCGGAACACAGAATGGTGCAATATGGTCTACCTCAAATTATAGAGGTAGAAAAATTAAAAATGCTTTAGGTGGTCCAAGGGCATATATTCAATTTATTGTTAATACTACTGGTTATTTCAAAGACTCCGATGGTGTGCCGAGAAACGGTTTGCCCGGCAATGTAGCACCCTACCCCCTCACCACACAATTTTCAGTTTGCTTAGAAAGAAAACAACCCCCTGTTTATATATTGCCTACTCAAACATGGGACATGACAATTACTTGCTTTAATGATTTTTTAGCAGATGGTGTCAGAACTCAACTGCATTGCACACAGATAGGCCAATTGCAAGCCTTTTTCAAATACACCCTATATGACGGTGTAGACTCAATTATTGCATTAAGGCTTGTGGAATCGGCAATATCTGTAACTCCTGAAAATGTAGATATGTTTAAAAGAAATCTTTATGAAAGAAATATAACTATGCCTTCTAATGAAGAACAAGCCAATGAGGAATGAAAAACTTTAAGTAGGTGAACTACTAATTGTTTATTGGGCAGGGGGGCGCACACAGGAGTTAATTCTCCTGCCCCCTGTTCCACGATTCACTCACTACTTAATCTTTAAGTAGTTAAACAACCATTAATTATTATGTCAGTATTTGGTTATGATGAAATAGGGTCTAATATGACTTCTAAATTATTTAATTCAGATATGCAGAAATCAAGTCCAATAGCCAATTTAGTTTTAAGACCTGTAATGAATGAATCACCATATCATGGATATACTGACATAGAGGAAGATTCCGAAGGGAATACTGAAACGCATAGCCTCGCTCCTTCTAATTCGTGGTTCGGTGGCAATACAAGGATTGCTGAAAGACCTGCTGGAGCAACCGCAGTAGGAACTGTTACTGCAATTCAAAATAGAGGGCTTTTTAGAGATTATGATTACGACCCTGAAACAGATACAGAAACAGAATCAACGACTCACTGGTGGGATGATAATACTGGTGAAAGCATAACTAATGAAGAGGCTACTACAAGAATCGCCGCACTTTCTTCAAGGAGTGGAGTCGGTAGCCTCATAGAATATGATGAAGATGGTGATGGAGAAGTTGAGGGATATTCATGGACTCAAAATGTTGAAAGAACTTTTTGGAACTTTTTTGGAAACTCTCAAGACCAAACGAGAACAAATACTGGAGGTAATAGAGGGGCTAATCAAGACACCAGTTCGGAAATTGTAATTCATACCAACCCTCAAACAAACTTAGGTCCGGGTGGAACTCAACAAAAGCCTCAAACAACACAAACAAATTTTTCTAATCCTAAAAGAATAGTTACAAGCGTTGCCGCCATTATCGGCGTAGCATTTATTAGTAAAATATTATATGATAATATTAGCAACAAGTTTTAAATAGGTTTTCACTAATTTAAAATTATGTTTGATATTATTATACCGACTTATAAAACGCCTATACACCTATTAAAGAAGTGTTTAGAATCAGTTAATAAACAAACATTTAATGAATACAAAGTTTGGATTTGTGATGGCACTCCTCACGAATGGAACAGGTATGATGATATGCTTGAAGTATTCTCTAAATACCCTCAATTTAATATTGTTAGGCAATCAGGAACTGGAGTTTCACAAGCGAGGAATCAAATAATTAAAATGGGTGATAATCCTTATGTTGCTTTTTTGGATAGTGATGATGTTTGGAATTTAAATCATTTGAAGTTTATGAGCGAATCTATTGAGATAGATGATGAAGGATTAGCCGTGTGGTTTTCTATGGTCCAGCAGATACAAACTGAAAATCAACTAATTGATTTGAAAACCGTTATGATTGATAATAAAATAGGTATTAATATTTCTAAAACGCAATCTTTACAATGCTACCAAATAGTTAATTTTATACCTTATAAATATCATGCTTTGTTTCACTCTAATGCAGTAATTTGGTTCTCAGCGATGGTTATGAAGAGAAGTGTGTTGGAAAAAACTGAATTGTTTGATGAAACTCTATCTCTTGGAGAAGATACTTGTTTATTGGTAGATGCTTTACTTCAAGGTTATGGTAGTAAATTTTTACACTATGATGGTGCTATTAGGATTTGTCATGACGAACAATTATCCAATCAATGTAGTGATGAAAAGTTAGACCTTGTTGATATGGCAATTGATAAAAGATTTACTATGCAAGAAAGATTAGAAATAATTGATAATGCTCAAGATTTGAATAACTCTCAAAAGGAAACATTAAAAAATAATTTAACTCATGGAAAGGATTTAGGTTTCACATCCTTAGGTGGTGGGAGTATAGTTTCAGTAATTAGTCAAGAAGAATATGAAATAGAAACACTTTAAGTAGGTCTTTTACAAATAGTAAGGTATGGCGATAGAAGATATAACGATTGAAACTGATTTTGGAAATATTAATCTTCCTGCGGAAAAATTGTATGAGTTTATTATTCAACTAAATCAAGAAAATAAAAAAAGAGCCGATTTAAGACAATCTAACATAAGTGACTACTTTATTGACGAGGACTATAGTAGCGAGTATTATAATTTAACACATTATAAAGTCGCTTCATATTTAAAATGTATGTGGGAAGTTATCAAAAGAGATTATGAAATTATTAAAACTTGTAATTATGATTCTAAGCAACTATCTGAAAGACCTCCTAAGGGTTATGATTTTAAAATATCTTTACATGAGAAGGAACATTTATTGATAGATTGTGTAATTTTTCTTAAATCTAAAAAAACCCAAGATAAATTAGTTCTAATGTTGATGCCTTACAATGATGGCGATAAATTCTTTTTAGATATTGAGTCTGCATATTCTACTAAGGGAGTTGGATTTAGAGGTTTTTGGAATGAAGTTAAAGAATATTTTAAAACTGAAGGCCCGTTGAAAAACTCATTATTCAATACAAATTGGGATTATGTTGATTTTGAAAAAAGAGATTGGGGAAGTATAGTAATTAGTGAAGATTATAGGAATACAATAAATAGAAATATTGTTAATTTTGTAGCCAATATAGGACACTATAAAGAATTAAGGTTGCCCACATCAAGAGGTGTTTTAATTACTGGCCCTCCCGGAACTGGCAAGACTTTACTATGTGAAACCATCATTAACCAAGTTGATTGCACCAAAATTTATGTTACGAGTGATAGTGTAAGTAATGTAGGTGATATTAAACAAGTATATAATGTAGCGAGGAAATTATCCCCTTCAATTGTAATTATTGAAGATATTGACACATTAGGAGGATTAGATAGAAGAGAGGGTGGCAATCACCCACTATTAGGTGAATTTTTAAATTGTCTTAATGGTGTCGGTAGTAATGAAGGGGTGGTGACTTTAGCCACTACTAATTACCCTAAGCACTTAGACATTGCTCTTGTAGATAGGCCGGGCAGAATTGATTTGAGGATAGAATTTGGATTGCCCGATAAAATTTTGAGAGAACACATATTTAAAAAGTATCTTAAAGACTTACCTACTCAGAAAATTAATTATAATAAATTGGCTAAAGAATCCGAAGGCATGACGGGAGCATACATTAGAGAAGTAGTAATGTCTGCATTTATCATTTCTCAAGAAAAAAATAGTAAAATATCTCAAGATATTATTATGGAGGCTATGAAATGTGTCAAAGACATGAGAAGTTCTCTAATTCCTTCAGCGAAAAAGCAAGATAATTATCACAGTTAGACAAATCTTTAAATAGACGAAAAACAGATACTGCATTATGGATGTCAATAACTCTCATTTAGAAGAAGTTCTTGAGCAACTAAAAAAAATCTCTAATAGTGTAGTATCCTCCGACTATTTAAAAGCAGAATTAGGACATTTAAAAGAGAATACTGATTTGAAAGTTAGTGATTTAAAGGAAGATATCAATGAATTAAAGACTGATTTTAAATTAATGCATCAAGACTTCTCCATCATAGAAAATTCACTTAATGAATTTAAAACTGAAATGGCACCCATTATTGACTTCAAAAAGCAAGTTCAAACCCAAATAATCAAGTTTTCAGCCCTTGCATTCACTACTTTATTGGCCTTGAGTATTGGTATGGGTCAGGTGTGAATATGGAAATTAGAGGGGTTTCATACCCATTTACATTAGGGTCTAATAATAAAAATTCTCTACCTAAGCAAGGTGGTTATTGTAAGAGATGGATTAATATTAACCATGATGATTGGAGCGCACCAGTATGGAAAATTGCACTTTGTAAAGCCACATTGGTTGATAGGTCTTTAGGGCCTAAAAAATATGCTTATTTCGCTACGGATATTGCCGTAATGACTGAATATGAAGACCCAAAATTAAATATGGTAATATATGATTTAGCCCCTGCCAAATCAGTAGTTTTTGATACGCAGATAAAACCGCCACAAAGTATTGAAATAGCCTATGATTGGTCAGTCATTGGTGGGTTAGACATAGCCCTTATAGACACACCCAATTTGGTGAGAAATCCTCTTTACCCTGTATTGGGAATTGGAGGCTTTCTCTTTGCGGCTCAATTTTTAAGGAATATTATATCAACTCCTAAAGATAATCTTTAAGTAGTCGTGAGTCAAATACTGATGTATGGCTAATGTAAATCTTAAAAATATTTTACTACTGGGGCTTGCCGCCTATGTTGCATACACTCAAAGAGATAGGTTAAAATCCATTTTTGAAAGAAAGGATGCCGAATACACCCAATATGAAGTAGATGGTGTAAAGGTTAATGATTATGGCTCGCTACAAAATCCAGTTTCTGTTGAAGGGATGGGTATGGGTAGGGCGGCTGGTCAATTTGCAAGCCAAGCAAATGAGGCTACATTGGCAATGAGTGTTGAATCCATAGGTCAAAATTTTAACGGAAGGTCTTTTGGACTTTGAGGTGATGATGTGGGATTACTAACACTACCTAAAAAGTTTTATTCGCAAGAGTCTAATCCTCTTCATATTGCAGGTTATACCTTAGCATTAGGGATGATGGTTGTAGGTGTTGCTGAAACTTTTGAAGGTGCATATTACTATTTAAAGAGAGGTGATGGAAATATGCTATTAGGTCCATTGGGAGTAGTTGCAGGTGGCTATATGGCATATGCTTATCTAAATGAGGCAGGAGTCGCTAAAGGCTACTGAGGTGAAATAATGGTTGATTTCAAAGAATTGAGAACAAGGCTGGAAGCATACGAAGCCGAAGAATCTAATGAAGATGGTGAAGAGGGTGAAACTTCTAACGCATTAGCAGGATTTGTCGCCCCTATCCCCGGTTGGAAATCTGAATTAAATGACTTTTCAATTTCAGCACCATTATCCATCGGAACTGGAATTTTAATGGCATTAGCCTTTGATTATGTGAAAAATAAGGGAGATGAGCAAAATCAAATTTTTGAAGGAAATTGGAAAACTATGGCTATGGTTTCAGGCTCATTCCTATTTGGATGGGGTGCTGGTAAATTGTCAAGAGGGACAGTTGCTCAAGCAGAAACTGAATATCACTTAAAAATACTCAATAAGGCAGAAGATAAAATTAAAGAAGCCGAAGAGGAAAAAGAAGCAGAAGTTAAAAAGACTCAAGAAGTTTCTTACAATGTCTTAACCGACCCTTCCGCTTTTCAATTAGCCCCTTCTAATTCAAGTTTAAACATCTTTGGCGAATATGGGAGTGCATTAGGGCAACCTTCACTATCATATCATTATATGGGATAATAAATTCCTGTATAAAACCTTAAGTAGTAAGAGTGTGTAAAAATACCTATGGTGACTTATGAAGGATATTGCAGACCTTTAAAACAAAAGGTTGAATTCGTAGTTGAATCAATCAATAGTTTAGATACCAAAAGAGGAATTAAGTGGTCAGTAAAAGGAAATTATGAAGGCCATAAAATTTCTACATTTACAAATCAAGATACTGCTCAAGACTTATTAAGTAAAATGTCTAAAAACCCTACAGAAGAAATAGAAGTATTTGGGGCTGAAATTGCCCACATACCTGCTGGAGAAGTAGAAGTTTTTGATGCAGAAGAAGTAATTTTAGAGGCTCCTAAAATTGAGCATGATATGTTAGAAGCAAAGCATTATAGAAAAGATGGTTCTTTAGATTTGAGATACAAAATATGTAGAGAAATTAATGCTTCGGAAAAAAAGAATGCTGAATCTAAAACAGTAGAAACGGTAGAAAAGAAAACTAAAAAGATTACTAAAGAAGATAAAAAGGTGATTGATGAAGTAGAAGATGTTGCTACTGAAGTTGCAGTAGATTCAGTAATGGATGCAGAATCATTTGATGCCGAAACATATAATAAAGTATATAAGGCCGAACCAAACGCAATAATCTTTGAAGAAAATATTCCTGCCGAAGTATGGAACATTATGGGGCCGGATGCTCAAGGGCATTATTTATCAACAAGAGATGAATCAGTATTGATTGCTCCATGTTGTGGAGTTACAAAGGAAGAATTAAGAATTGATAACGATGCTAATATGGATTGCAGTTCTTGTTGCTTTAGTGGTGATGATTTCCATCCGAGATGGTGGGCTGATAGGCCTAAGCCCGAAGTAAGATTAACTCATGGCGCAGAAGAAGCACCAATGGATTTAACTTATGGAAATACTGCTACAGTCCCTGTAGATGTTTATTATAAATTCATGCTTGAATTACCTCCTACTGTTTCAGCAACAGTTACTGATGATGGGTTAAGTATGATTCTTGGATTCCACAACCAAAATGCTGATTTAATTGATGCTTTAATAGAAGGCTATAGCCCCTATCAAGATGCTGGAAATCCTGAGGATACACTTTATGCCGAAGATACCCTTTCTTTCGTGCCAAGTGACTTTAATTCAACCAGTTTTGAGGCTGAATCCGACAGGCTTAACTCTCATTATTCTAATACTTTGAAATTCACCGATGAAGAATTGGACAAATTAGGAGAATTATATATGGCCGCAGAATCATTTGAGGCTGAAATGACTTGTCCACCTGCAACTAAGGATGTCGCAATTAATACTAAAAATAGAAATGCAACAATTAAGAATTTTGGTTATGGCCCTTTAAATGTTGAAGAACCCGGTGATTTTTGGGAAAAGATTGCTAAACAATGGGACACTACTGAAAAAGCCGCAAAGAAATCTAAGTGTGGAAATTGTGTTGCTTTTGATAGGTCGCCAAGAATGAAGGCTTGTATGCCCGGAGAAACTTCCGATGGTGAAGGAGTATTAGGTTATTGTTGGATGCACCATTTCAAGTGTCACTCCGCAAGAACTTGTGATACATGGGCTAAAGGAGGACCAATTACTACTGATAAAGTTTCCGAAGGATGGCAAGAAAGAGCGTTTGCTAAGACTGAAAAGAAAGATGCTGAATCCTCAGACCTTGCATTTTGGCTTATGCCCGGAATTGGTAATGATATTTTTGATACCAAAGAAGAGGCTATGGAAAGAGCAAAGGAATTAGGCGTTAATGAAATTCACCAACACAAAATAATTAACAATTCAGGAACTGAAGATATAATTTTTATGCCCTACAAAAGCCATCAAGAATATGAAAGGAAGGAAGGTGCAAAAAGAAATTTGGGAGATAACTTACCTTTCAATGTTGAATTTGAAGAATGGGGCAAACAGGAAATGCTAACGCATGGTAAAGATGTAAGTTTCAAAGATTGGTTAGAGGAAGAGTCTAAATCACACGGAGATGTTCCTTTGATGGATTGGGCTGAACATGAAGAAGAATCACATGATGCGAGGTATGAGGCTGAAAATCAGACTCCTTGTTATCATTGTGATACTAAAATCGCTGAAGGAAACATCTTTTACGGCTCTAAAGGTAGCAGGTTAGAAGCATTCTGTGATTCGGAATGTATATATGATGCAGGTTATATTGAGTCGGAGGATGATGATGATGATTGGGCTGATGAGGGGATAGACCCTACAATTGTTGGATATTGCTATGATTGTAATACTGTTAAGCCCAATTACGGTAATTGTAAATGCGTTGATGATTCAATGACGGCTGAATCCTTTGAGGCTGATGCAACTTCATGTTTTGAATGTGGTAGGTTTGGTTATGATGATGAGATGATGAGAATTGATTACGGGTATTTATGTGCGAGATGTGCTAATCCTGATGTAGACTTTTCAAAGATTATGGCGGCAGAAGAATCACCGAAGATAAGTAAGAAATTAATTGGTCTTTTAAGTATTGGAGCATTAGGCGCATTATTAGCCCCTAAAGAGATTGGAAAACTATTTGATAAATTTAAGAAATCATAATCTTTAAGTAGTGGAAAGCCATTAATAAATTTATGGTAGAGTGTTCAGCCGAGGAAATGACTTCAAGAAATGCTTGGAGAGCCATCCTTATTCCCGCAGTAGGTTCAGCCGCACTTTCAGCCTCAATGATTGTGAACATCCTCAAAATTCACAAAGAAAACGGTTGGCCTAAGAGAGCCTTCAAGAAAAGCGATTATCTTTTAATGGCTATTCCTTTTGCAATTATTGTGTTAGCAGTTGGTGAAGAAATTAATAAAGAAGAAACTAAGGAGTGATTTTATTGCCATTTCAATCTAAAGAACAGTTTTTTTATCTGTTGTATAATGAACCCGATATTTTTATGGATTGGGTAGAAGATTACGGAGTTCCTAAAGATTTCAAAGTTGGTTCTACCGAGCATTGGTTGAGGAAAATTAAGCAAATGGAGCCTAAGAGAAAAAGAAAGTTTGCAGAAGAGTTTTCCGCATATAATCCTCCTCAAGCCGCAGTAAATAATGCTAAAAGAGGTCTTAGATTAAGAGAAAAGTGGGGTAGAGGTGGAATGAGTCCTGCCGAAGCAAGAAAGGCTGGAATTGATTCAGGAGTTACAAGGGCTAAGAAAATTTCAAGCGGTTCAGTTTCAAAGCATGATGTTAGGAGAATGTCGGCTTTCAATAGGCACAGAAAAAATTACGCTCCTTCTAAAAAGAAACCGGATGGTGGTCCAACGGCAGGAACTATTGCGTGGCTATTGTGGGGTGGGACTTCCGGTGTTGATTGGGCTAAGAAAAAGTCTGCCACTATGAATGCCGAAGGTGACGAAATAGTAAGAGGTTGTTATCCATGCCCTAATTGTGGAACTGAAATGCATACAATAAACTCAAAGATTCAGTATTTTGGAACTTATTGCACTTGTTTTAAGTGTGGTGCTAATTACATCACTAAACCCATAATGAATGCAGAATCTTATGAAGCAGAATCCGATGCGGCTAAATTAAAAAAGTATGAAAAAACATACGGCAAAACAGGGGCTAAGGTTAGGCTTAAACTGTTAAAGAGTATTAAAGGTAAAAATATTTATGGCACTAAGTCAGGTCAATGGTCTGCAAGAAAATCTCAACACCTAACCGATGAATATGAAAAAGCCATGAATAAAAAAGGTGCTAAACCTTACAAATCCTCTAAGAGAACTAAGGCTCAAAAATCTTTAAAGAAATGGGGCGACCAAAAGTGGAAAACTAAGTCGGGTAAGAAATCATCAGTAACGGGTGAAAGATACTTACCCTCTAAGGCAATTGACGCTTTAACTAAAAAAGAGTATGCCAAAACTACTGCCGCTAAAAGAAAGGCTAAAAGGGCAGGGAAACAATTCTCTAAACAACCTAAGGCTATTGCTAAAAAGGTGGCGGCATATAGAGCCGAATATCAAAAAGGAACTCAAGGCCCTTGTTGGGATGGTTATAAATATGTAGGTCCTAAACCCTATTCAAGTGGCTCTTGTGTTAAAAAGGCAGAAAACCTTGATATACAAGGAAATAGTATTAAAGCAAAGGTAGATACTTTAAGAGGTGGTGTTGAGGCATTCACTTATGACCTAACTCAATTAAAACAAGGAGATTTAATGAGAGATTTCTTAAAAGGAGTAATTAATGCTTTTCAAACTTCAATCAAAGGCGTAGATATTGCAGGTATAGATAAAACTCTTGAAGAAATTACTATTAAGTTCCTACCCAATGCTGAAATGAGAGCAGAATTAATGGCTCAAGAAGACTATTCCGAAAATGAGCATTATCATATGGGCGAAGTATGGGGTTATGATGAAGTAATGAATTTCCTAAGTTTATATCAAATAGACTTCCAAAGGCAATTTGCTTCCGAAATTCAAAACAAGTTGCAAAATGACACCGAATTGACGAAGAAAGAAGTTAAAACCATTATGTTGTATCCACTAATAGTAGGATTTATGGGTGGGACTTTAGCAACAATTGTAGGTAATGTTTTATCTGCACTTTATTTGAAAAGGAAACATGGCTTGTGGAATTCTTGAGAGCAAGCCTTAAATAGGTAAAAACATATATTATAATTATGTCTTCTAAAGAAAAAATAGTTGGGACTGGAGAACCTATTCAAAAACTCCCACTCCAACATAATGAAGAGAGGGATAATCAATTACCCAATAAACAAATGCTAACTGAGTGGCAGAACTATTTATTGAGCAGTAGGCAATCTTATTTAATTGATAGGAGTAATTCTTTAGGTAATGAGTATTTTTCCAGTAGGCAAGAGTGGGATGTCATTTTTGAAAGGGAATGGGCTATTGTTGAAGAAAGGATGAATGTTGGCATAGGTGTTGATGAGGAAATAATTTCTCTATTGGGTTCTGATTTTTTTAAGAATCAAGATGAATTACTTGCAGAATTGAGGGCTACGATGGAATTAGAAGAATATGATATTGAAGAGGGTAATACCTTAACAATTTATACATTTGAAGATTTTATCATGTTATCCAATCAAGGAATTTTTAGAGATGAGATATTTTTAGTAGACCCTCAAAGAAAATGGAAAAAGAAGGTAGGGGCTATTTTGAGCCAATATGGATATAATACTATTGAGCATATGATTGTTAGGGGGGAAAATTACCTTGTCGTATCAAGATGATAAATATTCTTCCGAATACTGGGAGAGTATGGTTGATAGGGGTGATAACTTTGTTTCTGCTAAGTCAATGGTTTATTATATCGTCTTGATTGGACTAATAGTTCAAAGCATCTCTTTAATGATTCAACCCTCTAATTGGCTTATATGGAATGCATTAGCATTTATTGTTGCTACTAACTTAGGTGCAGTTATATTGGCGGTCAAAGCCCAAATGTCGGCGGAGGACATTTCAAGAAAAACTTCACAGGCTTTTAATGCTGATTTTTATCATACGATACACCTATTTACTGAATTGAAAAAAAGATTTGAGGAAGAAAGCATTAAAGATGGGAATACTTTAAAAGATGAATTGGATAATTTAGGAGGAGATTTATATCATGTTGCAAAAGGCTATGTTACTTCATACTCAGCCCACATGAATACTGAAGTTGATATGGCTGAATCAAAAGAAATTCCTTACACTAATGAAGCAGAATTATTTGATTGAGGATTTGATGTGATGCCGATAGTGGGAAAAATAATTAAAACCATCACACTACTATTATTTATGGTTTTATTATCTTTGATATGGGTTATTGTAAATTGGCCTTATACACCTCAAGATGCCATAGATGATGGTGTTAGGCTTGGTCCTTATGGTATTTTAATTGATGTTGGACTATTATTGTGTTTATTAGTGATTTGGTTAAGGAAGAAGGAAATACAAGAGTAAAGTTTTAAGTAGTAGGAGAGAGATTAAAACAGTATTGGAGTGATATAATTATGGCTAATCAAAACCCTCAACCTGAGATTTATACAACCACTCACGCATTTGCATCTGCGGCAACTGCGGGAACTCAAAATATTCAAACAGTATTTACAAATCAAAACTCTTCGGAAGAAGTTAGGATTTATAGCATCGCAGTTAATAGGTTTGTAACAGGGATTGGAGAAGATATGGGTAACTCGGATTCTGACTTTACTGCAAGAATTAAAATTGGAAATAGTTATGTTCCATCTCAAGCCTTTGATATTAGTAGTGTAATGAAAAGCGATTCAAAAACTATTGTATTCCCCACACCTATTTTAGTTCTTTTCCAACAACCTATTTCGGTAGAGGTGACTTGGAATGGAGGATATGTAGGTTTCTCAGTAGGTCAAGATGTGACTGTTAAAACTACTTTGATGGCTGAATTATCTACTGCACAAGTGGCTTGTATGGATTGTGGTATGGAACACCCTCAAAGTAGTGGATGTCCTATAAGGAGGGGTGCTTAATGGTAAATCAAGACCCACAACCGGAAATATTTACGGCTAACTTTAATAATGTTGATACTACTGGTGCTAATACTTTAAGCAATGTTATCTACACTAATCAAGGACACGCAGAACAAGTTTTACTTTATGCTATGAAGGTAGATGGGGTAATAAGTTCTTCAGGTGCGGTGATGGATTTTCAAGATTTTGAAATTACTATTTCTGTTGGGGCGAATAATATTCCTACCTATGCATTTGATGGTGGCGTAATTTGCACTATGAGGGATAAAACTATTTCCTTTGCTTGCCCAATCGCCATTAATTTTAAGCAACCACTAATTATTACACTTACCAATCCTGTTGCTAATGCCGGAATTAACGATATTACAATTACATTGATTGGAGAAACAATGATTTTAAAATGAGGTGAATAAATATGGTAAATCAAAATCCGCAACCCGAACTATATACGACGAGGCATGGCTTTAATGAAGGAGCAACAGTAGGAACTGTAAATACTCAGCAAATTTACACAAGCCAATCTTTTAATGAAGAAGTAAGAATATATGGTATGAAGGTGAATTTCGTAAATAGGAGTGGAAATGACCAAACTTACCAAGGGCTTCAAGTGGATGGAGATTACCTTTGGGAAGTGTCAATACAAGCCGGACCAAATAGAATCCCTTCTAATGCATTTAGTTTGTCCGACATTATGAAAACTGGTGAACAAACCATTGCTTTTTCCAACCCCGTATTAATTCTTCACAGGCAACCCCTTCAAGTTTCGGTAGAGTTTAGAGGGGTAGGTCCTATTGGCAATACTGATGAAGTAGTTGCTATCGTAACCCTCATTGCTGAACAATATATTAGGCACGAATGAGTCTAAACTTTTAAGTAGTAGTAGGTTGTTAAAACAACTATGAGTGCTTTTAATGATAATAGAAGAGATATTAAGAGAGCCTACAGAAAAAAGGCTTTTCAAACTGATATGAGCCTCGTTAGAAAAAGTGTTGAAGACCAACCCCTACCAGCACACAGTTATTCAACCCCTTCTCATCAACAAACCACACCCGTAAGAAAGGG
>Ga0209337_1000744_pt1 | contig 26143 bp, 41 predicted proteins | sample LinPmetageLP53_FD_184044 | JGI IMG/M metagenome (GOLD analysis project Ga0209337, IMG submission 184044) | Marine viral communities from the Pacific Ocean - LP-53 (SPAdes) (version 2) | ecosystem: Environmental > Aquatic > Marine > Oceanic | place: Pacific Ocean | collected 2010-02-08 | reverse complement strand
GAAGACGAGGGATTCGTAGAGTATGATATCAATAGGCACGGCTAATGAGAGTACTTAAAAACACAAGTACACAAGGTTTGTCTATTAGTTTTACTACTCCAGAAGGGTCTAAGAATGTATTTCTTAGACCCAATGAGAGTTTGGAAGTTCCAACCCATTGGTCTAGTAAAATTTTAAATAATCTTGTCAGTCGAAGAAAGATCAAGATTGCCTTGGTAGAGGATGAAGCTCCTCAAGAACCCGTGAAGGTAGAGGAACCTGTAGTCGTAGAACTGCCCTCTAAGGGCGATGTTTATGTCTCCCCTAAGAGAAACAACAAGCATCGTTAGTATCTAACACGAGAATATAATCAGAGATTAGGTATTTCCTAGTCTCTGATTTTTTATTTTAATATACCTGCAACTGTAAGTTGGGTGTCACTCATAATCTCTTTAAGATCCTCCACAGTTACTTCATAGTTTGCTGTAAGCTCCTCCCCAGGATTAATATCTTTTGCAGCCTTCATGTCTATAAACCTCATGCCATGCTGTCTGTAACTGCTTGGGGCTAATCTTGCAATGACGTTAGGGTCCTTAGAATGGTTGTAGAAGCCCCCCAGAGGCGTTCTAAGGAGGCTTCCATGATTACTAATGTAATGTGACGTTCCTATAAACTGACCCTTTAGGATGCGTTTAGTTGCGAATAACCCCAACCCATGAACACTGGATTCTTTAATGGTCAGGTAAGAGGGTAGGGGATTATATGTCATCGTTTGCTATTTAAATGGTCTTGAAAGCTACCTTGACGGTTAATTTTGGGGTGCGAACGGAACTTTATTTCTTCCATCAATTCACTCTTCAACTTAGCTAACATGTGATCAACTTCTATTCTAGTGTAACCAATATGGATAGGGATCCTATCAACATCACCTAAAGGCTTTTTGAATACAAGCTTTTTCTCTTTTGAATCCTCCTTTTCTTTATTGTTCCTTACCTCCTTTTCTTTATTGTTCCTTTCCTCCTCTTGGGATTTTGCAATCTTGATCCACAATTCAAAAGTCTTAAATACATCAACTATTCTATGATCTATTAGTTTAAGCCACTTACGTTGCCAGTCTTTTGACGGACCATTGCAAAATCCTAACTTCTCAGCGAACTTACTTCTCACCATACCCCTAGTAGGACTTCCAGTCTCCTCTCTATAAAGTCTCTTAATTTTAATCACACTTAATTGCATTTTATCGAAATCATACGAATCGTAGTTACATTTACTACCCCAAGTCAAAAACTTACACTGAGATCCTCCCGATGATGTTTTAACACCTTTAAGGGAGAAGGTAACAGACTCACTCATATCTGCTAACGGAAAGAACATCTCCTCGCCCTCACTCCACTCGCTAAAGTCACTACTATTTACTGTTTTTTTCATTTTACTAACCCTTTCAAAACTGAATCAACAAAGTGTCGATTCTTAAAATTAATGGTAGTCCGAGTGGGATTCGAACCCACACTGTACAGATTTTAAGTCTGTTGCCTCTGCCCTTGGGCTACCGGACCAAAAGCCAGATTTGTGGTGCGAGTATAATATACCTACACACTGGTTTAATACGCAATGCGATGTTGAAAAAACACCACAAATCTGGCAGAAACACGGAAGAGCTTACTTGCTCTTATTCTCTTCTTCAACCTCTCTGTCTAAACGGTCGAATAGTTCTTGCTCACGCCTACGCTTTTCCTCTGCCTTCTTCTCTTGAAGAGCAATATCCTTCATCTTTAGGTGGCGAGCATTTTTAATGTGAAAAGGTTCAATGTTAGAAGTATCAACATCTTCACTCTTCTTACCCTTATTAAATATACGATCCCAATTTGAAATTAGCTTTTCGCTATCTCCCTGTCTACGCTTATCTCCCTTACCAGCCATTATATCTCCTACATTATTACTATTTTTTTAATACCCTGAACATGTAACGTGGTAGCAACAGGATCTACATACCTCTTGCTATCATCAAAAACAACTACTTCTAAATCATCTTCGGGGTGCTCTAACATCAATTCTTCAATACGAATTATTAACTCTTCAGCTTTCATTATAGGCCCCTCGACATTAAATAAACACAATACAGTTGAAATAAAAGACAAAAGGATCCTATGGCAACTGCATAGCCTAAATTTTCATAAAATTTAGGATCCCCCATCTGCTTGCTGATGTTCATAAACATAATTTCTTTTATCTATTTATACTTGTTTACGTGAAATGGTAGCAGTAACCGGACTTGAACCAGTATCTCTCCCTGCTCTAAGGTATTAGGCCGCTGACGGTGCATATGGGAGTGTTTTACCTTTATTACTATACTGCTTGGTAGCGCATGTTGGACTTGAACCAACGACTTCAGGCATATAAGACCCGCACTCTAACCAACTGAGTTAATGCGCCGTATATGTAGGTATAATAGCGAACTGAATACTATATTCAATAGGCTTTTTTAGAATCGTAGTCTATTTCTGCTTTCATCAGCTTTGTATTGTTTGTGTAGTAAATTACTCGATCTCTGCAATACAAATTTAACTTAACCTTAGGGAAATCTAACTTGAGTACTCCTCTTATTGCCGACTTTACAGTAGTGGACTTTCTTCTGAAGAACATATCTGTTAACAGGCTGCTATAATCGATAAGCTTAATATCTCCGTGAGAATCTACTCGCATGTTGTCATCATGAAAGTCTGCACCCCAGTTGTAAGTGTTATACTTAGTTATAAAGGAGAAGTGACTCTCTAAGTCATTCCTAATTTTATTTAGATTAGGATTAACCCAATGATACTGTCCTTTTGCACTAGGAAATGGTTTGCTTACATACTCCATCTCTAAAACATATCCTTTTGGACTTATCTGAATGCACTCAGCAAACAGATCACCTAATGAAGAATTCTCTAAAGCCTTGTAAAGTGAGTACTCCGCCTGATTATTCCAAGGTAAACCAATCTTAATTACAGTCTTAGATCTAGGAGACTTAAGAACAATCCTAGTAGTCCCGTCTGTAGAAACCACATTTAGTTTAAACTTTTTACAGACAAGACCTACAATGGTACCTATAAAAGGCATAACTGGAAGGTCGGTTTCTCTCCCAGGATCTATACTGTGAACACTAAATAGATGCTCCAGATACGTCTCAATCTTTACTAGATTCGTCAGTGAAACCATATTTTTCCCTAGCAGCTACAGCCATTAACTCGAAAGACAATACGTCAAAAGAATTATAAGATTCAAAATCTAGCATAGTCCCCGGAACGAAATCACCCAAATAAGGCCAAGACGAGTCACTACGATACTTTTTTAAAGACTGACTAACGGCAGTGTCTAGAAACTCATCCCTACTCATCGTACCCCTTCATGATGCTCTTAAGCTTTTCCACCGCTTGATTAACGAAATGAATGCTCAAAGTAGTTGATCTGCAAATTGCACTAGTCCTGATAAATCCTTGCTTAGATAGAAGGGAAGGATCCTTAAGAATAGCATTCATAACCGTCTTAACATCAGAATTTTGATCTTTCATAAACTCATTGAAGTCTACAGAAGAAACATCAATATGTGATCTAGGATCTTCAAGGATATTAGCTAAGGAATGATCACTGTCTGAAAACAGTGGAGACTCTAAGGACTTATTCTTTTTCCTAAATTCCATCTTCTTAGACAAAGGAATGCCTTTCTTTGCTTTTCTATTCCACAATACAGTCTTTGTGTACTGGTCGAATAGCTTAGTATCAAAAGCTTCATTAAATCCCATCCCAGTCTTCTTTGAAAAGCCATTTATTGATTCTAAAGCAGCAATGCAAAGCTCCGAATAGTTGTCTTCGGGTGCGGCAGTCATAGCATCTCCAGATATCTTCTGAGAAATACTATGCATTAGCTTTCCGTATTTCTCTTCGTATCTAGTCCACTGTTCGTTAGTTACCTGATTCATATGTTTTATTATAGCTTGTTATCGTATTTTTTAAAGGATTTAAGGTAGTCTTGATCATCTAATCTTACTGGGGGTTCAGGCTCATCTCTGCTTACCTCTCTAGAGTCTTTGCCCATGCTTAGTAAACTATACCCACAGATGTCACGCCAAGGACTTTCATCTCCGTAGGTAGGATCTGTAGCTAGTCGAAACAACTTATCTACTACACGACAAATTGTAAGAACATCCATATACTGATCGGGTTTAATTCCTTCAGGGTATAGAACTTTTAATATCTTATGTGATTTACCAAATGAATCACCATAAGCCGACTGCTTCTCTGCAACCAGCTTACCTACGGCTTTTCCAAGGCTTTCGTAATTTGCTTTCGTCATTTCTCTTTCCTAAGTTTCCTTTTAGTATTCTTTCTCTGCTAACACCTCTTCGGTCCATTCCTAGACACTCTGAACATGTATTAGCGTTATTGTAACTGTAAAGCAAGTCTATATCTCCGCAAGACTGACATTTACCTCTTTCTGGCAATAGTCTCATTACCAGTATTATAGCTAATGATTACTTTCTTAATTCTGTCCCTAACCAATCAATGATCGGATCGTAAAGATGCTGTTGGATGACCACCGAAGAAGTGTTAGAAGAATAGCCTCCCGCTTTTGCATACTGAAGAGTAGCAAGCATCCTCCCCTCTACAATCGATAGAATGGATAGTATCGCTTTTACCTTTTTAGTCTTGTTTCGAAGCTTAGCTTCCGAAGATAAATTTCCCATTCTTTCAACGGTAGTTCCAAGGTAAGTGATTAATTCTGAACTTTGATTTGACATGCTATAATGATAGCATTCTAATCCTTAAAATCAACACCTAAAGTGAAATTGTGTTAATAATCTCTACCTTGTCCTTTATAACAGCGGCTTCATATTTAGTAGACCCGTCATCGGGATGCCTATTAGAAAGGATCTCATCAGCAAGGGGGAGGGCAACCAAGTTTTTAACTACCCTTTGGATGTCTCTAGCACCATACTCATCGCTATAACCCTTGCTAACCACGTAGTTTAATAACTCAGGAGTAGATTTAATCGGATACTTAGCTAGGGTCATCTTAGCTATCTCCTTAATATCAGAAGCTACCAAATCATTGAAGAATATAAACTCATCTATTCTGCCTCTAAACTCTGGCGAGAACTCCCTCTCCAAAGACTTCATGATCTCCTCTTTATGACCATCTGAACTAGGAGAGGATCCAAATCCAAGTAAATTAGTTTTTAAATCCTTTAATCCGCAATTAGAAGTCATAACAAACATGGAATCAGTGAAGTCTATTTCATTTCCAGAATTATCTGTGACTGTCCCTGTATCCAGAAGGCTTAAAAGAATGTTAAAGAATTTTGAATGGGCCTTCTCAATCTCATCAAACACTATAGTCCATCTGTTAGATTTATCGGCTTTCTCCTTCATGATGGAAGACTCAGAGTGACCTATGTATCCAGGAGGGGACCCTAGTATCTTAGAAACCTCATGACCATTTGTAAACTCAGCACAATTAATTACCCAAAAATTAGGAGAGAATTTTTCTCCTAATTTTCTAGCAAGTTGAGTCTTGCCTCTACCTGTCTTTCCGATAAAGAATAAATTCACATGACTGCTGAACTTGGCAGCTTTAAGCTTAATAGAGTTGCAAACAGTTTTAATTGCCTCATCCTGACCTACAATATTCTTCTTAAGAAACTTATCTAAGTTTTTAATATCATTGATAGTCTTTAAGCTATACTTATTGGCAAGGGGATCAGGCTTTTCTTTAGTTTTAGGCTTAGGCTTAGGTATACTCTCCTCTAACTTCCTCTTAAATTCTGGATCCTGTTTTGCATCCCTAATGATAGAGTCTAAAACAACTGAGTCAGGGAGAAGTTCGTTTATGTCATAACATACATGCTCAATTCTAAACTCAGGATAGTATTCAGAGATAGTCTGATAGTAAGCTCCTAAAAGTTTGTACTCCAACAATGGATCGCTAATACTGTCCTTTAAATCCTGAGCTTCAGCTACCCTAGCTATGAAGGTCTTCTTCTCAGGAGGTGTTAGGCAATCTACGATAACTATCTTGACGTAACTTACAAAATTAAATTTACCGGATTCAGAAGTTTTAATAAACTTTTTAAGTTTATTATACACGGTCGTTAGCTGTTTTTCAGTAAGCCTTCTAACGTGGATAATAGAGTTTAATTCTGACGAGTAAGCTTTAATACTATTAGGTTTTCTAGGCATTATCGTTTTTATGTAACATTGAAGTTAGGTTGCTAAACACAGATCCTTTCAACTCTTGAGAACCTGGGCCGGACTTGCCCTCCAGATCCATCTCCTTTAATTGATACTTCTGCATAGTTTGCGCTAGCTTGAGAAGCTTTTCGTTAGCAGCACCCATTTGATTCAATGCTTGAGTAGATGAAGTAATCACCTTGGCAAAGGAATCCACAGAAGAATTGCCTTGCTCATCAAATTGAACTCTACCTCCTAGCTCTGACAAGGCTTCCTTACACTCTTGAAATAACTCAGAGGCAGACTTCCTATCAGAGATTGCATTATCCTTTATCGACTTCACCAGACGATTCATCTTCTCGTCTGACCATAATTTGTTTTTTAGTACGTAGTTTGCCATATAAATCCTCGTCGCTCATTGAAACTTCATCATCTTCATCCCAATCTTCGAAAAGATCATTTTGAATATCAGGAAGGTCCCTATGAGTATGTAGCTTTCCCGGTCTTGGGCCGGAGATTTTCTCTCTTCTAAATGTCTTTCCCATGGTTATCTTTTAAGCTGGAAAGGTAATTACCTTTTAATAATTGGTCAACGTACCTGAAATAGAATGGAAAAGCCCAATCTACAGGCGTTATAACAGTATCTAGAAACGTAACGTAAAGCAACATATTTATGGAAGACTCTAACATCGATAGAATTCCGTAAATAAACAATCCAATTCTTTTAAGTATAAAATTCATTATTTATCCATCAATTTTTCCATGTACTCCTGAAAGGCTTGTTCTCGGGTTAATCCACTATCCCTTTGAGCCTTGGTCATCCTGAACCTTTTTCTAGTCTTTTTCTTGTAGTCTTCAATATCCATGAAGGGAGCATTCACATCATTCCTGTTTGAAAGCTGCTTCTTCATAGCCTCGTCGATCACAATACTTAACCTGTCTTCTATATTAATCATAGTGTCTTACTCTTTATACCAAACATACCTCTAATCTTATCTAGCTCAGGATTGGATGAGGTAGTATTGAATAATAGCTCAGATAGGGTGTTTTTCTTAAATCCAATGTCTCCAACTGATCTTCTACCTGAAGAGGAGATCTCAATCAGACCATCTTCCTTGAGAAGTTCCTCAAGTCCATAATAGGGATCTAGACCTTTATCAAACAAGACTCTAAAAGCACACTGCTGAAAAGGAACACCTAATTTATTCTTAACTATCTGAACTTCACCTACAATACCTTTAGGCTTCTTGTCCTCATCCTTAACAACATCACTAGTCTTATTAGACTTACACTTCATGTCAGCCGAAAGATAAAACTCTAACGCCTTACCTCCAGCAGCAGTAGTTTCAGGGTTACCATACATTACATTAATCTTGCTTCGTATCTGGTTAATGACCACCAGAGTTGCTCTATTCTTTTTAAGAACAGTATTAACTTTCCTAAGCATAGATCCGAATACAAGTGCTCTTCTAGCACCATCCGTCACCGAGGTGTTACCTATCTTATCTCTACTTAATTCCTCATCAGTAGCTAATACAGCTACAGAATCAATAACCAGTAGTATAGGAGTCTTCTTATCGTGTTGTCTGATGTCATCAATGGTATCGACAACATCATTGAATGCTTGTTCAAGAGTTTCAGGACACGAGTATAAAAGAGTATCTGAATTTACACCAAGCTTAGACCCGAAATCCTTAGAAAAAGTATTTTCCGCATCAAGAAGCTTAACATACCAGCCTTCTTTTTGAGCGGCTGTTAGGAAGGTAGTAGCAAACAAGGTTTTGCCAGTGCTTGAATTACCTTGCAGTTGAAGGATACCTCCTACCGGCAATCCTTTATCGTAAAGCCCTGTAAGAACTCTGTTAAGAGCGTAACATCCTGTTGAAATAAACTCAGCAATTGGCTCGTCGCTTAGAGTTGCTTTACCCTTAAGCTTATTTAAGACATCAATATTCATATAGACATTATAGCCTTTACGCGGAATTAACGCATGTTAATTTATTGAACCATGCAGGAGCAGGAGTACCCCAGTTCCACTCTGCAATACTAGCCTTATCGCCCTGGTAGTAGGCCCTGTAAGCCTCTACAGGGCACGATCTCTTATACTCGTCAGGCATAGCTTGTGCAAAAGGAGTAAGGCCAACGTCTGGAATATCTTCAGGAACCTTGAATAGATGATACATAAGCTCTGCGGACTTATGACTCTTGCCTCTACGACTCCTAAACTCTAACAGAAGAGCGAAGTACAGGTCAAAGGCCCAAGTGTAGTTAGCCTTAGACTCACGGATCCACTTAGTACAAGGATGGTTAAGGTGAGCTTTCTTGTAGACCTTGTCCGCTTCTGGTGTCTCGTATACATGATGAGCAGTAGAGAGCATCTGTGCGGTCTCAAGGATCATCTTTACGCAATGCTTGTCACAATGCATTTGAGCGGCAATTACAGGGTCTGTATGCAGGACGAATATGTTCATGTGTTAAACTATACTAGTTGATAAGCATTTTACTACGAAAAGTTGAGGAATAGGCATAAATATTAATACACCAATGGCCGAAAATCCAAACGATGCTGTGACTAGAGCAGATCTCAATCAACAATTAGAGATTCATGCTAAAGCTATTGAACTTCAAATAGAGTTAAGCAAGCAACAGGAGGAAATTCTAGAAAAGCTAGAGGACTGCAATATCTCTCATGTAGAGCATAAAAAGATATTGGATACCTTAGACAAGAGAACCTGGAAGCAGGGATGGCTCTTCTGGGGTATGATATTCTCACTGCTCTCCTCTTTGGGAGTTGCTTGGAGTAAAATTTAGGAGTTAACCACAATGCCCAAAGACCAAGAGGACCTGTTACAGAGAATTGATAAAATCAAGAACAACGAATATGATGTCCCTGATAACTATTCCGAAGGCTATTACAAAAGCAAATACGACAAAGAGATTGAAACTTTGGGTTACGAGCTAGACGATACGATCAATCACTTGAAACGAAATCGCAATAGGGCGATTTAACACCCATCGTTATCTTTATCGTTGTTGCGGATGCCACCGCCTTCTTCAAACCCTCTAGGATACCTAGCTCTCAGCTTCTGTAGGTTGGCTTTAGCAACCTCTTCTAAACTAAGGTGTAGATTCTTAGCAGCCATGGCAACGTAGAATAGAACGTCTCCTAGCTCCTTCTTAGCGTCATCTAAATCTAGATCCTTACCATGGAATGTGTGCTTTTTAATAAGCTCACAGTATTCTCCAGCTTCCCCTGCAATCCCCAAAGCCCAATTAAGGTTTGCGTCCTGGCGACTGATGTTAGGGTTAGCAGTGCGGGTACATTCTTGTTGAAATTCGTTAAAGTTCATTTTTATCCTTGGCTATCACGTTGGTTAATCATCTCGTCTATCATAGACTCAAAGGTGTATTCTCTAGACCAGTTTAAGACTTTTTCTGCCTTAATAGCAGCACCTTTCAAGTCATGTAATTCTAATGGTCTGTAGTATTTAGAATCAATTGTAACGTAATCAGCGTAATCCATTCCGAGCTTAGAGAACACTAACTTACAAAGATCTCTCACTGAATGTGACTCGCCAGTAGCACACACGTAATCATCTGGAGTGTCGTGCTGAAGCATGAGCCACATAGCCTTTACGTAATCTTTTGCATGACCCCAATCTCTAGTAGCCTCTAAGTTACCTAAAGGAAGATGCGTGTCTAAACCTTGCTTACATCTAATTGCTCCTTCAACAATCTTAGTAGTAACGAAGTTTAGCCCTCTACGGGGAGACTCATGATTGAATAAGATACCGTTGCAAATAAACATACCATAGGATTCCCTATAAGTTCTACCTAAATGGAAAGCATAAACCTTAGAGCATCCATAAGGACTAACAGGCTTCATAATTGTAGTCTCTCTACGATAACCATCTTCATCATATTCGTTCCCATACATCTCTGATGACCCTGCTAGGTAGATTCTAGCATCAGGACACAGGAGCCTAGCCGCTTCAAGGATGTTCAAAGTACCTACAGCGATAGTATCCGTAGTAAAGGAGGGTTGTCCAAAGCTAATCTTAACATGAGACTGAGCGGCTAAATGATAAACTTCATGAGGGTTGTATTCCTTACATATATTCAAAAGAGACACTAAATCCGTAACATCTCCATACTCCAAAATAAGGTTAGGGTTTTTCTTTATAGAATCGATTCGAGTAGTTTGAAACTGTGGGGACGAATGCCTCCTGAGAACTCCAACTACCCTATACCCTTTATCTAAGAGTAACTCCGCGAGATAAGAACCGTCCTGTCCGGTGATCCCGGTTATTAATGCTGTTTTCATGCTTTTTCCCTCATAAACCAATCATATGTCCTCTGGGCACCATCATAAAAAGGTGTAAAGTTAAAGCCTCCACACAATTCCTTGAAAAGTTTGTTGCATCCGTCCTTTCTAATCTGACCTTCCATCTCCTGGTTGTACACTATGGAGGCGTTACTCTTGGTAATTCTCTTGATTGTATTCGCCATACTGTCAATAGATAAGTTCTCATCAGGAGCTACTATCAGCGGACTTTTATCGTTGTGTCGGTCCAATATTATAGGAATAGCTCTTGCTAAATCATCGACAAATAACTGTTGCCTTTTAGGCTTTCCCGATCCCCATAAAATAACTTCTCCTCGTTTCTTATTGTGAAACTTTCTCATACATGCGGGAACAAAATGCGATGTTAGATCATCAAAAGTATCCTCAGGACCATAGACATTAGAAGGGGCAAAAGTACTGTAGTTAAGATCATACTGATCTCTATAAGCGCAGGTAGCTACATGTAAAAGTCTTTTTGAATAGCCATAAGAAATATTGGTAGGTGTAGGAGGGCCTTCATGCAAATCAGATTCCTTCATAGGGTATTTAGAAACTGTATCAGGCCAAGCACAGGTGCTTAGTGAAGTGAGCAAACGAGTAACACTTGCCTTTCTACATGCTTCTATAACATTCATACCTATCATACAGTTATCATAGAGAAACTCACCCTGACGCATTATGTTTTGACGTATACCTCCAACTCTAGCCGCCAAGTTAATCACCGCGTCTGGTTTCACAAACTTAAGCATCTCAAAAACTTCTTTGAAATTTCTAAGGTCGCCCATTGAGCTACCAAAATATTCCCAGTCGGGCCTTACTTTTTGCAGAGATTTCCCCACAAGGCCAGACCCTCCAAGTACTAAAACTTTATGTGTCATTCCGAAAACTTTCTACGAATTTCCTGGCTTATAGAAGGACATCTATTCCCTGTCCTGTGAATAAGATCATAAAATAACATCAGAGACATAACCTCCACAGTATGGAAATAGTCACAGTCCAAATCAAGCTCCTGAATACTTTCAGGTAATACACTTGCACTCTTACCACTTATCATAAAAGTATCCATACCCTGCTCTTGACCCCAAGTTAAACAGTCTAGTACATTTTTAGACTTACCAGAACATGACATTCCTATAACCAGAGAGTCAGAAGCGTCCTCTTTATGAAGAAGGCTTTCCAGCCATCTAATAAACAAAGCATCATAAGGGTGATCGTTAGCATTGGAAGTTATGAACCCAACACTATCAAAGGTTTGGATAGACTTTCCCTTTATCAATCTAGTCATGTCGGTAGCAGCATGACAAGCTACAAAGTGAAGACCTCCATTTCCAATTAAATAAATCCTTTTTGCTTTGTTAACTTTATCAGCCAAAATACCATACTCTCTGGATGAACATGCAGTATCCAGCTTGGTTTCAATGTTTTCAAAATTAATTCTTTCCATTATCTTTCCCCTCTTAAAAAATCCTTCAGTTCAATATAGTTGTAAAACTCATTTAGGTTTGAACCTTCTGTACATGAGTATACCTTAAAGTTATCCAAGGTATCTATACCTACTTTGGCGTGCCTCCAGAGAGAAATAATCTCATGCTGATTAGGCTTTCCAAATCGAATCCCTTTTCCAAAATATTTATTAGTAAAATGATTTAGGTCATAATCAGCATGAGAAATATATTCTTTACCTTCCATGGTAATATGCTTATTAGACTCTTCATCGTCTTTATAACGAGCGTCACATCCTAGGAACGCAACTTCTTCATACCCCAGTTGCTGAAGAACCCTCAGGCCCATAATACCCGCATTGGGAACTAGCTCACTTAATGGCAGGAAACTAACTTTAGGGGACTCCTCAAAAAGTATATCTACTTTATCGTTATCCTGAAAGGAGGCTGGGCCGTGAACATCATTATCCGTAGGGTTGTGAAGAAAGAACTTTTTAATAGAAGATTCCTGTATAAGATTATTAATGTCTTTATATACAGACCTAAGGTCATTGCCATCAATTGCAAGGTAATATGTAGGGTCAAAGCCCCAATCCCCAAACGCTACGTATGCCCTATTAAAAGTTAAAGTATCCTTATCCTTCAGTAGTGACATATCTACGTTTCTTAAACTCGGGCCAGTCCCAATAATGTATGCTGTCTTTTTCATATCTTATTAATAATTCCTACTGCTTCATCTATCTCTTCAGATGTAACCGCTAGGTTTGGTCTTAATCTAATAGACTTATACCCACCGCCGTTAATCAGCATGCCCTTATTATAGCACTCGTCTCTAAAATAATCTCTATCTTTTTCTGAATCCAAATCAAACCCCACAAGCAAACCCGCGCTTCTTAAATTCTTAATCTTAGGATTAGATAGGGACGAGAGTAACTGATTTGATCTTTCGCGTACGTTGTTCAGGATAGTAAAGTCATCATAAGCTTTTAATATGTGCTTACACCTAACCATATCAATTAAAGTAGCATCCCAAGTTGCCTCTAGCTTCTTCTCCTTTTGAGTAAATATATCAGAAACTTTATCGGTTGCCATGAATCCAGATAACTGAGCTTTCTTACCAAAGACCACCATGTCGGGTTCTACGTCAAGCTGCTGGTAATACCATGTAGTTCCGGTTGCCCCCATACCAGTTTGAACTTCATCAAAGATAACTAAAATATCCTGAGACTTGCAGATGTCACAAATGCTCTTAATAAACCCTTTACCGAAGTGAATGTCTCCGTGTGTGGCTCGAATAGGCTCTATTAGAACGGCAGCGATATTGTTAGACTCTATAAGAGACTTAAAAGAATTAATATCCTCGGGGCACTCAAGAGCAAAATTTACCGGGTAATCCCCAAGTCTAGGGCCTACAGGATAATCTCTTGATGTTACAAAAGATGCCCAACCATTGATCCCATGAAACGACTTTTCAAATGTTAGTATCCGTGGGTCTTTTCCATTGTTCTTTTCAAGAGCAGCCTTCATAGCCGACTCAACAGCTAAAGATCCCGTGCAACAGTAGTAGAAGTGTTTAAATATATCGGGAGCGAAAGAGGTAAAGGACTCATCAAAGGTTTGGCTTTCGTCACAGCTTATGAAACAGTTGGTAACCTTAGTATGTGATATCCTTAAAATCTCATCTTGAAACTCCTTTGTCTTGAACACAGGGTGATTGTACCCTAAAGGAAGAGATGCGAACATCCCCATAAAATCTAACAGATAACCCCTACTATTCTTATCATAAAGGTAGGAACCATGACTCATATCAAGATCAATCTTGATACCATACTTATTACTGCGGCTAACATTCATTGGAGTAATCCTCTAATATAGACTTGAGTAAACCCATATCCTTCAGTTCAGTTACTCGGTAGTCTGCTACGCCATAGGGAAGAATACACACTAAAGATGAATCCACATTCTTTTTATCTTTCAGGAGTGCAGAAACATACTGGTCTATGTTCTTAACTTTATATTCTGGAAGATTGAAAGCTATACACGACTGGAGGAAGTCCAGGGTTTGCTTATCTATATTACCCAGCCTAAACGAAACATAGTTCGCTATATGCATCCCTAGCGTAACCGCTAAACCGTGGTTCACCGTATAAGCACTTATAGATTCAATGGCATGACCAAAAGTGTGACCATAATTAAAGACACGACGCTCATTTTGATCAAACTCATCAAGCTCAACCATCTTCTTTTTTATTCTCAAGCTCTCGGCTATACAATGACTCAAGTCATTCTTATCAATATTATCTACAAACGTAGATCCGTCAATCATGAAATAATGAAGCATCTCACCAATGCCTGAATCAATGTCAGATTCATCTAGGGTGCTTAAAAGTTGAGGGTCACACCAGATCTCCTTTGGAGGATAGAATGACCCCAATAAATTCTTCACTCCTTTATGATTGATTGAGGTCTTACTTCCAATACAGCTATCAGCTTGAGCAAGAAGCGTTGTAGGAATGAACGACCACTTAATCCCTCTATACAATATAGATGCTATGAAAGATGTTATATCTTGAGTAATGCCCCCACCAACAGCAACGAGCGTAGTATTCTTCTTCACACCCAAATCACAAAGGTAATCAATAAGACCAAGACAATACTTAGCGTCTTTATTTTCTTCAGAAGCATCTATCAGACAACTATGCCCAAACTTACCCTTTAACAAAGGTTGATATAAATCAAACACATTCTTATCGACTATGGCGATAGAGTTTTCTACCTTATCAAGGTTTCCTAAGTCTATAAAATTAAGACTGTAGGTCCCTCTGTGGGACTTTATACTAAACATTCATAAATCCCCCGTCCACAATTATATCTTGCCCGGAAATATAAGTATTTAAATCACTAGCTAAGAACATAATAACATTTGAAATTTCCTTAGTTGTCGCCAAACGACCTAAAGGAATCGACTTTTCTACCTCTTTAATACCTTCCTTTCCTAGAATGGATTCAGTCAACTGAGTGATTGTAAAGCCAGGAGAGACTGAGTTTACCAGGACGCCGAACCTTGCAGCTTCCGCAGCCACAGCTTGAGTTAATCCTCTCAACCCAAACTTGCTAGCAGAGTAGGATGCGCGACCTTCACGAGATTTATGAGACCAAATTGAAGCTACGTTTATGATCTTACCAGAACCACGATTAATCATACCTTTTAAGACTGCCTTGGTTACCTTATAGGCCCCTGTAAGATTCACTGTAAGTATTTCCTCCCATGACTCATCACTGGTTTCACAAAAAGAATCAACCTTGTTAATACCTGCATTATTAATGCACACATCTATGTCCAGGCTTTCTAATAGACTTATAAAACTAGATACAGACTCATCATCAAGAAAGTTTACATCCTGCGTTCCCGTCGATAAGACAGTTGCACCAGCACTTTCAAAATCTGAGACTAATTGCTCTCCTATACCACGAGTGCCTCCAGTGACTAAAACGTGTTTACCTTTAAAGTTCATAAACATGAGCAACATCAGCCCTACTGACCGCTAGCCTGATGGCTGGCTTATCCCCTATTGCGGTGATCTTGTGCTTTCGACCTTTTTGAATGAATACGAAGTCTCCCTTCTTAACGACTTTCTTATTACCTTCAATGTCCCATTCCCACTCTCCATCAAGTATCAACCACCACTCATTCCAATCAGGATGATAATGCTCTCTATTACCTTCCCCAGGATTCTGGCATATAATGGTTGCCGAATTACTATCAGAGTCAACAACCCTATAACTCCAGCTAGGGTTTGGGCAACTGTCTAGAATTGTTTGAAGATTAACTATTTCCTGATTTGCAGAGAATAGGTTATTAGCCGCAACACCATCTTTTTCAAGAATGTCGGGAACATCAGACTCAACTATTTCTTTCATTTAAATAACTCCATACAGCCTCCGCTAACTGAAAGTCCTCTTCGTAGTCAATGTCTATTTCAGAAAAACCTTTCATCCCTACAAACTTAATCCTCCCCGCGCCCCCATGATACGCACACCCATAAGTGCCCATATTAGTTAGGAAATTACTCTTACGCCAACCCATCAGGGTACAAGCATAAGCCTTAATTGGCTCCAGATCTTGAGACGGGGGTGTTGGCTCTTTCTGATCAAAGTTTATAGGCTTGTCCTTATAGATGCATTCTATTTGAACATCTTTTACGGACACTACAGTATCATAGTCATCACTTAGAGTTATTTCAGTAAAATCCCTAATCTCCTGGGGCGTAATAAATGGAGAAGTAGGGAGAAGCTGAACAACATAATCGCAATCAATAGACTCTAAAAAGTCTTGAGTGAAGTCATCATTAGTCGCTGCATCAGAAGATAACTCCTTTGGGCGTTGATAAAATTCAACACCTTCCCCAAGGGCTACATCGCCAATAACAGAAGACTCAGAATTTACATAAATAGCATCAAAGCAATTCGCACTTTTAGCCGCTCTTATTATATGACATACAAGAGGCATACCCCCTAAATGCCTTAAATTTTTATTAGGAATTCTCTTACTACCCATTCGGGCGGGTATCATACACACTACTCTCATGACGTAAAATTCTCCACTAGAAAACTGTCAAGCTTTAATTTATCTGGGTAATAGTGATCAACTATTTTTTGAAAATAATCTATCTGAGGTTGTTGAGCATGGATATCCATTCTAAGCTGCGCCTCGGAAGGCTCTCTATTAGCCGTGTCTGAAAAATTGCCAAACCTTGCAGCATGATCATGGTAATCATCACGATACACCCTACCCATCTTATTCATATTAAAGAAGGTCATCCCAGTAACATACAAAGATTTAAGGGGGTAGTTAAGTAAAGTTATAATACCATTCAATCCCGTATTAACGGTGGTGCCTACCTCTTTGAATACTTTAAAAAGATATTCATCACACACGTTCTGGTGAGGTCTACCAGTTGCTTCTAAGTAAGCGTCAATCCCAGTCCTCTCACTAGTTGAGACCATAGCACTTAAGATAAATTTTAAAGAACGCACGTAGTCCTTGTCCTCAGATAAGGCTCTTATCTTAAGTTGATTCATACAGTTAACCAAAATATCAGTCCTTCTACCATAATCACTCCAAGTAGATTTTTTGGGGTAAAAGTTCTGATTCACTCTGACAACTAAATCATGAGAATCTATGAACTCTCCCATTTCCTGATTAACTAAGTGAGGGGAAGGGCAAACGTAAGCAATAGATTTACCTTCAACTAACTTTTGTAAGTAGGAATCACATTCATAGTCTTTGTAGTCTCCGATCACTTGATGGTCCGGGTGAGATACTGAGGACTGCCATCTAGGTTTAATCGTAGAGCACGGAATTCCAATAATACTATTTCCGTGCATGTAGCCCCTCGTAGTGCTTGTTTACAATGTTGCAAACCTTAATAATATCCGAATCCGATAGTAAATGATGGTTAGGTAAATACATACCACAGTCCCTGACTACGTCAGCAAAAGGCATATTTTGCTTACCATATTTTTTAACATAAAAAGGTTGAGTGCCCATAGATCCACAAATTAAAGGTCTACATTCCACACCCTCCTTAGATAATAACGCTGCTAGGCTGTCCCTCTGTTCAGACAATTCATAAATAAGAGGATAAGCAAAGTTAGAGACTACATCTTCCAACCTAGTCTGCCTCTTCAAATTAGGATGAATCTTTTGTCGATACAAATTAAAGTTGGCCTCTCTCTTATTACATATTGATTGAAGCTTACTCAACTGCCGTATACCTAGGAACGCCTGAAGATCTGTAGCCCGTATGTTGAACCCAGCATGAAAAAAAGTATACAGAGAGTTGAATTCCGAAACACCCCACTCTTTGCAATGCTCCTCCCGATCTTCCTTAGACCAATCACGACTCCAACCATGGCTCCTAACCGACTGCATGATCCTGTGATAGCGATCATTACTAGTACATACCATACCTCCTTCAATTGTAGAGATATGATGTCCAAAATAAGTAGAGAATGTAGACATGGCCCCAAAGGTACCAAGCTTGCCGATACCTTTTAAGCCGGAGCCAAGAGATTCACAGCAATCCTCCAAAAGAATAATGTTATTGTCTTTGCAAATCTTAACTATCTCAGGCATCTTAGGAGGAAGCCCTAATACAGACACTAAAATTAAAGCCTTAGGATTATGATCTGCAATAAGTTTATTGAAATAGTCGATACTTATAGAAAAATCTTGAAGATTACAGTCACAAAGAACAGGTGTTAAACCTAGTTGCATGACAGGAGATAAATCAGTGGCCCAAGATAATGCCGGAACAATTACTTTATCTCCAGGCTCAAGGTCTCCGGCTTCCATCAGTGTTGCTAGCATCAACAGATTGGCTGATGATCCTGAATTTACAAATGTGGAATGGGCAACACCCAACCATCTAGACCAAAGGCTTTCATACTCTAAGGTTAATGGACCTTTAGTAAGCTGGGGGTAAGTCGAAATCCAGCTTGCGAGAGCATCCATGTCTTTCTCGTCAATTGTAGCTTCAGCTAATTTTATCATTTTCGTATTCATTCAAGACATTATAGTAAAGCCAATCCTCAGTTACAGCATAGTCTTTAAATTTTAAAAAGTTATTATTAACACTTTCCATTTTTTGAATATATGTATCCTCCGTTAATGTTGGCAATAGACTCAGAAACTCTTCTTTAGATGAGAATGTAATTATGCCTTCAGAGTCAAAGTAATCTTTAATATTTGGACAACCATAATAAACGGGTATCGTTCCCGTGGAAAAACAATCCAAAATCTTTTCCGTAAAATAGTTATTTTGACTGCAATTCTCTATTGCCAATGAGTAGCGATATTCAGTTAACGCTTGCTCTTTTCTCTTTATGGGGTTTCTGGATCCCCTGCCAAAAAGATCCAATCCGTCGATCCCTAGGTTAACAATGTCATGTCTTAACTTATGTCCCGACATAAAAGTTTTATCCGAATAAACCATAGATAAGTTTTTAGTTTTAGGATACACGGAGTAAGCATCCTCCTCAACCCAGCAACCTCCAAATATAGATTTCCTAGTTTTTGTAGGATACTTCTCTAATAATTCAGGATCATGCGTCAATACAAAATTATATTGATCTATGAATTTTCCAATGGAGTTATACACTTCTGGAATAAGAGATCTACACTCCAGAATCCAACCGATTTTAACAGGACACTTAACCATTGAGGCGGCAGGAGTGGACACATAACTATCCGTAAAAAGGGTTACACCGTCCCACTCTACTCTATCCCTTACATACTCAATACATCGAGAGCTTTTACCATGAACAGAGATTGGAAGATGTCGAAAGGCATTATCAAACAAATTAACAATCATTTTAGTTGCCAGCTTTCCCAAACAAAAAGATAGTTATACTTACAAGTGTGAGTTTTACTTAAATGCTTAACTATCTCATTCCTTCTCTCTATTGCGTTAGGGTGGAAATCATGAAATTGGACCTGTAGGTTCCTTATGTTTTTTATTAAACCCGTCTCAATAAGACGGTCTAATAAGTCATACTCTCCTCCCTCAATATTAACCTTAAAGAGAGCGACCGTAGAAATATCTAAATCCTCCATCACCTCTTTAATGTCCCTCATAAAAACGCCCCCTTCAGAATCTTTAGAGTCTATAAGCTGTGTAGCATCCTCGCTACCTGTAATATTTTGTTTTTTTGTAGAGGCTCCTACCCCATACTCGTGCGCTATAACCTTGAGGTTGTTCTTAAATCTATTTTCAATGAAGGAGCAAAATCTATCAACTGGTTCGAAAACATGAACCTTACATCCATATAAGTTATTAATAGATTCTGCGAATTGCCCCTCATAACCTCCCGCATCAAAAACTGTATCAGAGGCATTTAAATCGTAGTTAAGTCTACGGGTCAGATCGCCGTTGTCGGCAAACCATCGTCTAACTTCGTTTTCGTTACTCATATTATTTTCCATCCTTTGCAATATATGTCAGAAGTATCTAAAGGCTTTGCCGAGCCAAACCACCGAGAAGGGGCGATTACTTTCTTATTATCATTATAGCCTAACCAAGCTCCCCACCAACTAAATGAACTATTTGCGATAATATGGTTGTCACACATAGCCATTAACTGTAGGTCTTCATCAGCAGTATTTCCCGAAATAACCTCTACATTTACTTGATTAAAATTTTCTCGACACCATAAGGGGTCATCTGAGAAGATCATATATTTGTAAGAAGGGATAAGAGACATGGCTTTTAAGTAATAGTCCCTACTACAAAGAGGGTGGTGATCCTTAAGCTCTAGGTAATCTCTCCTTCTAACATGAATGCTACAGACTCCCGCAGGGACTTCCCTTACAGGAGTTTTCTTGAATACAAATTCCTTCTTTATACTTCCCTCAAAGTCTTTAAAGTATTTTTCAGATTGAAAATAACCTTCAAGGATTAAATCTCGGATATGAATAGGAATTTCATTAAAAGTAAATTCAGGCTCTTGATAAATATAAGTATCACTAGATTCAGGCTTAAAACTTTTTTCTGAGCTTAATTCAAATATAGAATGTAAATTTGGTTCTTTCTCAGGAAAAAAACAGTTAACTCGTGCCCTTAAGCTTAACGCTTTAACACAAGCGTATTGAAACATTTGGTTGCCTAACCAACCGTAATATTGTGGAACGAACCCAATCATGGTAGTAAGCTAAAATTTGTTTCTCTCGGTTGCTCTAACTGATAGAACCAAGGATCTATAGGAGTAAGAATATTAAAATGCCTATGAATAGAAGCTAAACCTACGTCAAAAGCTACGCCTTTTTCAAGGTATGAGATAATCACTGACTTACAAGCTTCAATGTATCTATCCGAAACGTAGAGAATAGCATGTGTTGAACACATGTTAAAAACCTGTAGATATTCTTCAGAATAAGAAGTCGCCATCACTACGCCCCTATAACCATGTTTTTGATTTCTAATATACCCATGATTAGATACCCCTAAGTAAATAGCGTCCGTTCCTTCTGGAACCCTTATCTTATTCTTGATGGCAGGAGTGACACCAATATCATCCTCTAAAATTAGAGTGAAAGGCTTAATAGAATTTAACAAGCTAAGGTGAGACATACCACACCCTATTACTCCCACCGAGTGCCTTAATCCTTCAAAACGATCAAAGGGCTGGCCTACGCCTGCCAAGGCTTCATGGCTCTTAGCCAGTCGATCATCAGCCCCTTTGAGGTTTATAAGTTTCGTAGGGATACTACTTAAATCTATGTTAGTAATCTCTTCCATGATTCTAGTATTTTCTCCTCATCCCAGTATTCAGCCTGGGTATCATTTCCTTCATCTCCATGATAGTTCACGTTGGCATACTTACACTCCGCTTTTATAAGATTAAACGTCTCCATCTTAGGTGAATGATATACGTCCGTAACAGTAGCATATACAGCCTTCATGTCGCTCGAAACGCCTCTGTAAGAGACTTTGTTACCTAATAAGGGATACACGTAGTCTGAGAAATACCTGCCGTCTGACATGGAACCATAGATCCTAATGTCATCATGCCCATCTTTTAAAGCTCTATGTATTGATGTATGGACTTGCTTATTAACATCTACGCTGCCGATAATAGCGGCAACTTTATTAAGTTTAAGTGAAGGAGTGTATTTTGTAATTACGTTAGGAATTACACTTCCTTTAACACCATGCCACTTCATTTGAAAGTCAGACACAAAGTGAACAGCGTCATAGGTAATACCTTCTATTTTTCTTACAGGGAAAAGCTCTGTCTCATGGCACGATAAGATTAACTTCTTGCAACTAACATTAGGAGGCATCCTAAAGTGGTAGATAACTGTATCCTCTGAGCTTATAGACGGTTCTTCTTTTTTAAAATTACAAGTAATTCCATCCCATTCATGAGGCCCATATAGACAGGCATCCATACCATTGTCGTTAAATAAATTAACAAGGTTATTAAATGCTACGGTGCTACCGCCAGGACCAGTAAATCCACTAAGTATCTTAATCATCCAGCTTATGTCCTAAATCTTGAATAGCTCTCATGTAAAGATCATACCTTTGTTGAGATTGCTTTCTTCCATCGAATAAATCTTTAGTTCTATCGTGAAGGTTCTTACCTAGCTCAATACGATGTTTCTTATCCTTACAAAGCTTACCGAGAATCTTAACCCACTCACTCTTTGGAGCGTCAGGATCAATCAAATATCCTGTCTCGCCATTTATAATGTTTTCATCGTAGCATCCTACATTGCTTGCTACCAAGGGAATTTTGTAGCGTGAACACTCAGCAACCTTAATATCAGACTTGGAATCATTAAAATTATTCATCTGGAGAGGAGCTATGGCAACGTCCATATCTGCGTAGTAACGACCGTAAGTGTCAGGAGGCAAAGCATAGTGTATGTTATAGTTTTTCTGCCCCTTGAAGCCGCTGAGAAGCTGTGACATGTATTCAGGCCAGACCTTAGCTTCCCAACTATTCTTATCCTTATTGGGATCAGGTGGAGGATGACCGTAGAAATTCCATTGAACATTCTCTCTTCCTACCTTTTGGTTTACAAGATGAGGAACAGAGTTAAATACTTTTACATCTCCTCTATGGTGAATGCCTGCTGCGTATCCTACGCGAGTAAACTTAGCCTTTGTCTTAGGATGATTCCAAGCAGGAAGAGTGTAATCTATTACATTCTTTACGATAGCTAAACACTTACCTACGAGAGGCTTGATTCTCTCAGCAAATTTAATTTGAGTGACGGTTACTAAATCGGCATTGTAATAGCAAAACTTAGTAATTTCATCTAGCTTATTTTCTTTGTAGGTATCGTAAAGATGATGCTCTTCGTATAACTCGGTAAGCAAATCATCAGTGTCAAAGTGAACAAACTTCTTAAGCTCCTTTGCAATACCTATTACGCGAGCAGTGTAAGGACCTCCAAACTTTAGTATGTTTGCTACAAATACAATATCAGCCCAATTCATGTCATCGAGCTTATCGTTAGGAGGAGCGTAATTCTTCTTAGGGTCAATCTCTAGAGGGTTGTCAGTAATTTTAACTTCTACCTTGTCATGCAATTCCTCTGCCATCATCTTCATTGGAGATAGTTGACGATAGTAACTACAGCCTCCATGGTTAGCGTATACCACTAAAATTCTGAGCTTACGATTCATTGAATCATTATAGCCGTGTAGGTGTAAAAAAACTAGATCAGATCCGAAGATCTGATCTAGCCAACTCAAGACGTTATAGGCCGAAACGATTAGCCCTAACTCTTCTTAACTTCCTTCTCCTCTTCTTCCTCGAAGACCTTCTTGGAGTTGCCAGAACTATGTGCAACACCAATAGCCTTCCCTAAGGATAATACAGCATCCTTCAACTCTACCTTACCATTAGCTGGGACAGCAGCCTTCATAGCCTTGCCGTAGTGCTTTCGCTTCCGCTTTGAGAATAGCAATCCCAATCCTTCTAGTGCTGCTACCCCTGGGAATACCGAGTTAAGTGCTCCAAGACCCATTCCAAGAACAGAATCTAAAGCTTCTGAACCTGGATCTGTAATGTCCACGACATTACCCATTGGATCTAGAATGTCATCCTTATCCACAACCACAAGTGTCTCACCATCCTTAGCCATCCTAGCAGCAACATCAGGAGGAAGCATACCTAGGTCCGCAGGGACCGCCTCAGCACGCCTATCTTCTCTAACATTACTAATAGTGGTAACGACCTTATCTTCAAACAAGCTCTCAAGAACAGAGCAGGACGCAAACATCATACTCATCATCAAGGCGAGCAAACCTGTAACTAAAAACTTTCTATTCATCATACCTGTAAATCCTCACTAGTAGTCTCCTCCCAAGGAGGCGACGTGCTCTCAGTCTTAACAGGGTTGAGAGCAGACTCAAGAGACATTACAACCTCTTTCCCCTTTTCATAACTGTCAACCTCTACGAGAGACTTCAAGTTCAGTTCATTATCCATCCACTCTGCTACCTCAGCAGGAGTTCCTGCACGAGTCTTCTTATACTTAGCGGATGATTCATTAAAGTTGACGTAGTTTCCGTTCTTGGTCAACCTTACATTAAAATCATTACCTCTTTCAATTGAGATAATAGTCGTGTCATCAGGGTTGTCCTCATCCTGGAAATCATCGTTTACCATAGCTGCAAACACAGGGTTGAAAAGCTGCTGACTCATAGCAATGTATCGAACAGGATTCTCACCAGCTTCTTGCAAGCTTCTGATAACCCCAATAGCATAGAATCTAGGCTTAGACTTAATCTTTACAGCTAGATCACCAAACTTAGACTTAACATTCTTGCCATCGGCACCCTTACCCAGGTTTAGCTCCTTGTGGCGACCCCAGAGATCGAAGTAGTAGTCGCATACTGGACACTTCTCTCCTTGTGATTTACGGCACTTGTAACTACGCCAGTTCCCTTCAGCATCCTGATACTTGTGAACATGACCTTCTACAAAGAATTCCAAAGGATCTTCCTTTCCAGGAAGGAACCTTACAATATTATCACCGTCTTCAAAAGTCGCCCACTCTGACGATTTGGAAGATTGGGTGGATGGCTTCTCTTCTGCCATCATTCTCTTATGCATGTCTCTAAGTTCTGCTAGTGTTTTTGCCATTGTTTTCTCCTTTAGGCTGATTATTGCTAAATGCTAACAAATTACTGGTTAAGCTTTATTTCCTGCCTGCTGTTAGCTGAAAGCTGGATAAGCATGTCTTTCTTCATCTCAAGACTGTTACATATACCTTTCGCGTATCCATAACCTTCTTTAAGACGATTTATTTCACTGTTTAGTTCAAACGTCTCTTCAAGAGAGTTAACGTGATCTTCAGCCGCAGCGACTGTAAGTTTAACTCCTGAATTACGCTTTGATGTTCTTGCCTCGGCCTTGAAGCTTTCTAATGTCTCTACAGCATTATCTAAAAGTCTCTTGGCCCGGATCATTATACCATAGTAGTAACCGTATTGTGAGGAAATATAAGAAAGTTGATCAGCAGCCTTATCAGGGTCGCGAGCAACCGTAGATACAACGCTCACAACATCATCATAAATATCGTGGGTTAATGACGCGGGGTCTATTTTGACAATATCAAGCATAAATCGTTGAGAATAGTTTTGGGTTAAGATGGTGCAGAGTCATAGTCTGCTTGGATAAGCATACCACTAATTGCTCGTTAGTTAAGAACATTCGCTGTGTGTCAAAGTTTCGTTCATCCAAACCCACAGCTTCAAGCATACAATGGTATATCTCGTGTATTATAGTCTCACGAGCGTCTAAATCAGAAAGATTCATTTCTAATTTTATCTTTTTAGTATCAAACTCAGTCAACCCATCGACCTTTTGATCGTCAGAGGTTAACTTGGAGTGAAGCTCAAATTCAAAAACGGCCCAACCTACATTTACAGACTTAACTCCCTTTTCGACAAGCTTGTTGTAAATGTGCTTTTTATCCTTAATAAAATCTAAACTAGTCTGTTTGGGTATGTTCATTGTTATACGGCTCCCTCATTTGAAGTGTCGTGTAGTCTACAGACACGTTAATTAAGTAATGCTGCTTAGAGTCCCTAGCCTTCATTACAAAAACTCTCATCGCTCCTTCGTCATACTCTTCTTGAGTCTGATTTAGTGATATGGCCCAATCAGCCACTCGAATCTTACCGTAAGAATCCCCTAGCTCTGCATCGGTAATAATAGCCACCCTTCTAGCCTGTCTGTTGGTTTGAGTTGCCGTCCACATAAGGACATTATGCTCTACCGCAAGACCTCTTAATTCCTCTGCAATCCTTTGCTGTGCCTGATACTCGGAGTCGATAATACGGTTAGGGCGTAAAAGCTCTAGGTAGTCTACAATAATAAGATCAGGGGTAAAATTGCTATGAAGCTTCAACTGCACAAGGTAGGCTCTAAGCTGATTCACATTCATAGCTCCAGTTGGAAACTCTTTAATGATTAGCCTTCCACGACTCTTATCCTTAATCTCGTTAAGACGTTCTTTAAGCTTAATCTTAACTAATGGCTTCTCCTTAAGATCTCTACTAGATAAGTCGGACAATACTGAATCAAATCTTGCTGCAATCTTATCCTGCGACATCTCTAAAGAAATGTACAAGACGTTCTTTCCTGA
>Ga0209337_1000743_pt1 | contig 26191 bp, 36 predicted proteins | sample LinPmetageLP53_FD_184044 | JGI IMG/M metagenome (GOLD analysis project Ga0209337, IMG submission 184044) | Marine viral communities from the Pacific Ocean - LP-53 (SPAdes) (version 2) | ecosystem: Environmental > Aquatic > Marine > Oceanic | place: Pacific Ocean | collected 2010-02-08 | reverse complement strand
CTGTATTAATATTAGCTGTGATTGCACTTAAAGCATTTACGTTAGCAATAGTAGGGCCAGCTTCTGGAGCACCAGTAGAGGCATTAAAGCCAAGCACTGTTCCTTTCCTAGTGGCTACTATTGGCAGCGTTAAATCAACTGAGGTATCAAACTGGTCAACCTTTAATGTGTTGTTATTAACTTGGTCTTCAACCTGTTGAGCCATCAAAACAATCTTATCTAAATCATCGTTAAGTGTTTCAGCAAGAAGATCACCATTAGCCTGATAGTCAGAAGTTCTTGATATAGCCATATCACGATGGATAGTAACTATGTCACCATTAGAAGCACCAGTTCCTAGCGTTACGTTGCCACCATTAGCACTCTGAACTCCAGATACGCTGTAATGTGTACTAAGGCTTTTTAAAGTTGAGCCTATATAAACTTTTATATCAGTTTCAGCAAATATGGGAAATGAGTAAGCAAATACTGTTTGGTTTGCTGATGCTGTATATTGATTTTTAGGTGTTATGTCACCTATTACTATTGTTGCCATACTATTGTCCTATTCCTGTAAATGATGAGTCATATGCCATGCCTTTTAAGTTTTCTTTTTCAATGACTCTTGCAAGGAAGTCAGCATGTAAAGGCTCGCTTGTATCTGTCAATAATTTTTTTATAGCAGCTTGTTTAAATTTATTAATAACATTTGTTATTAGTGCTGCTCTGCTTCCATCAGGGCCATCAGTCATTCGCTTATCTAAATACATTGGACTGTTTATTACTGCTGCCAAAGTGTCATGTAGGTTTAAACCTTTGTATGGGCCTTTTGTATCTTTTATCTCTTGTCCAGTAAGAACGACTAAACGGTCATACTCTTCTAGGGTATAAGGTGTTCTGAATTTTCCTGTTCCATAGAATTTTCTATGCATTCTCACACCAGCTTCTTGCTTAACTATTTCATCAGCAACAGGATCATTTTCAGATTTAGATGTATAGACTGGTGAAACAAAATCCCAGCCTAGTCCACCCTGTAAAATTATTGGTTTGCCAAAAATGTTTCTTCTTGGTGGTAAGTTTGCTGAAAAATATGGAGTTCTTGAAGCAATCTGATCCCAAATGCCATCGACCTCATTTAATGTAGGGTCTAGAGTTCTTTCAATCTGCCCTACTAAAGAAGTAGCTGGTGTAAATGATGCAACTAATCTTTCAACATAAGCTGGCCCAAATCTTTCCATATCATCAGCTGCTTTTACAAAGTTAGATATACCTTCCATGTATGACTTGTTTTGGACATTTGAAGCTACTGCTGAGATAGCAGCCATAGCGTATTCCATGCCATCTAAGTCATCACCATATTGAATAACTTCAGCAGTGTCAGCTGCTAGTCCAAGAAACATACCTACAGGGTCTAATCTATTAAATGAATAGTACTTGCCTTCAGTATCAACATAAGAATAAGGTTGCCATCCTGTAAGTCTTAAAGCATCTCTATGCTCTTTATTAGCTGGGCCTCTACCAGTAATTTTTCCAGACAAAGCCATTTCGTAACCCATAAACAAAGCTGCACTACCCATACTCATACGGGCTAAAGCTACATCTCTTTTAACGCCACCAGCTTGTACATCAGCCCACATCTGTTTGTTAAATGGTGTGCGATGAGCTGTGTATTTGATAATGTTTGTTGGAGTTCTAACAAATGGAAGAATAATTTTAGCTGGTGGAAAATTGTTTATAAACTTTTGAGCTGCTTTACCACTATCACCTAAGTCATTTGTAAACGTCTGGTATTTAGAAGCGTCAACAGCTCCAAGATGTATTTCTTCTGTAGGATTTTCTATAAGCTCTCTTACTCTTGCACCAAATTCAGCACCTTCTAAGCCTTCCCCTTTAGCAGTTCTGTAAGCAAGAGAGTTAAGCTCCATACGATAGCCAACAGACTTAAAGAACTCATCTTCAGCACCTAAAAATTTAGAAGGCAATCGAATAACCCAATCACCAAAAAAGTCAACACCTTTTGCAACACTACTACCAGCTTTTATATCAAACAATGCTCCACCCATATGATCTATGTTTTCAGCACTAAAAGCATTATATTTACGAGCTTCATATTTCATTGCTGGGTCTGAAGTTTCGCCTGTTTTTAATGACTTGTATGCCAATCTAAAGCCATCACGCATACCAGCAGCATGTCCATACATTTGAGCCATAGCCTCACCGTATTGAATGCCATCATTAGTTTGCCTAAACATACCATTACCTGTAATTTCAAGGTTGTCTAAAGGACTTAAAACTTTTCTAAATGTTGCTGCAAGAAATCTTTCAGGAACAGCTAATCCAGAAACAAGAAGATTTGATGACATATTAACAACGTGTGTTGCTGGGGATGATAGTAGAGAATTAATCCAATATTCTAAAACTAAGTCTGTGCTGTTTGCAAAATGAGCTTTCTCTAATCTTGCAGTAACTTGTGTTAAATCTTTAGAATCTAAGATAACATCTGCAAGCTTACTAATTGCTTTTTCACCACCATATTTATCAACTGCTGTTTGCAGCTGTGTTCTGTAAATAGAAGAACCTTGACCCATATCAGCACCAACTGGAATACGCCAAGCATTTAAAGCTCTTCCTGAATCAGCAGCCATACCAGCTACTGCTTGTTGAATTCCAACATGCGATGATATTGCTTGTCTAAATTTAAGTTGAAAGTTTACGTCACCTTCACCAGCTTGGACTTTTAAAGCCATATTGCGAAGATTGTCAGCAGACTCTTGTAATAGTATTCTTGCACCAGCAACTCTTGAAGGTGTTACACCATCACCTAACTTATAACCTATTATTCTTTCAAGCTCTGGTACAGAAGAATTTTTTGCATTCTTTAAGGTTTGATCAAAAGACTCTGGGCCTCCACCTCTAGCTTGTACAAAGTTATCTGTTTTGCTTCCAATAAAATCAATAACGCTTATCAACTCATCAGGATCAGTAATATTACTAAGGTTGTAGTTTCTGCCATCAAAGCTAAGATTTGATTGTCTTTTTGGATTTACAGGTGCAGATGTATCTAATATTTCATCTGCTGTTTTAGGAACATCAAGATTAGTAGTATCAACAACTTCTAATGGTTTGCTTGGAGGAGCTATTGGTTTAGAATTATCTATGTTAGACGCATTAATAGTTGCAGCATTAGGTTCTGTTTTTTCTACAGTATCTTTTAATGCACCAGTGTTTGCTTTTTCTATTACCTCATCGCCTCTAGTTTTCATAGAACCATAGAAGCCTCTAAACATTGAATTAGCTACGCCCATTAAGCTGTGCCTCCTAAGAATAATTGTTTTTCAGCTTGTCTTCTTGTAACCAAACCGTTTAATACTTTGCCACCAGATTTAACAAAACCAATCTTAGGATCAAACGCTTCTTTGAGGAATGTGTCTATGTCACCCTTGTTTAATGCTTTAAGAGCTTTAGATTTTTTGAAATTGCCTTGACCAACATTGAATACTAATGAAACAATAGCTGCTCTTTGATTTGATGATAGTTCTGTTGTAACAAGCTTATCAACTGCTGTTTCAGCAACTGCTAAGTCTTCTTGAAAAAATTCTTCAGCTTGGGCCTCTGTAATCTGCTCGCCTTTAGCGACTCTATTAGTAGAGCCATATCCAGCAGTTACTAATCCAGCTTCTTGTTCTGATTCTGTGGCGTAATAGCCTTTGTCTTGATAACCCTCAAAAGACTTAATAAAGTCTCCAGTGGTTTGTTGCTCTGGTTCAGCATAATAAAATGCTGCTGGTACTACTGTGGAGGAGCTTGTTGATCCTTTTGATCCTTCATCCCAGCCGTATTCTTTGGCATATCTTTGTCTGACTTCTTCAGCTTTTTGATCGTATTTACTGACCAGCCCCCTGTAAATAGAGGATGATCTTTCGCTAAGACCTTGTTCGTAACCTTGCCCATTTTTGTTTTTACTCCAATCGTTTTCTAAGAGTTTACCATCTGACTTAAATGACGCTATAGTAGAATCAGGCAAATCAGCTGCTATTATAGCATTATTGACCTTTTGTTTAAAGGTTTTGTTATCAATATCATCACTGTAATTAATAAGCTCAACACCGTTTTTACTAGGTATTGGTGAAGTCCAAGAATCACCAAATTCTGCCTCTAATGCTCTGTATAGTTTTTCTGTTTCTTCTTGAGTCAATCCTCTAGCATCAGTCAGCTCAACTAACACACCATTTGACTCTTTCATGTTTTTAGCACTAAAAGCTCTTCTGTAAGATACACCATCTTGTTTAAAGACTGTTCCTACAACACTGGCATATATGTCCATTAGCTCTTGATCAGCTGGATTTATTCCACCATCTGCTGTTCCAGACATTACTGCTCTAAGTTGAACGCTAGTATTAACATCACCCATCCAGCCACCAAAGCCAGTAAAGTTATCTGGTGACAATATGCCTATCTCTTTTGCTAACCCATCAATACCATCTTCATCTAAAAATATGTCATACATATCCTTTGTAAAAGAAGCTTGCTCTTGTGGCGATGCATTATGTATTCCTGAAAGCACATTTGACGTTCTTGAAGGTATAGCTTCTAATGCAATGTTTCCAAGATTATCTTCTAAGCCATTAGAATAATCATATGCTGCTTTTAGCATTTGTGATTCATCAAAATCTGCTTCAAATACTTTCTCATTAAAATATTTGTCGTACTTCTTTTGATATTTAGGAAGCACTTCACCAGCAGAATTAATCCAGCCTTTTTCTTTAGCATGTTTAGCTATAGAAGATTTGACAGGATCAAACCTACCTTTAACAGCAACCCATACTGCTGCCTGTACTTGATGTGGATTCCAACCAAATCGAGTAGCAATGTTTTGAGTTACTCTTTCCATGTTTTCGTATTGAGCAGCTGTTGGAGAGTCAGAGTCTAAATTAAATGCTCTAGCCATCCACATATCTTGAGTTGTAGGCAGATCAGCAGCTACTTTAGGGTCAATGTTAACCATGAGATTACGATAGAATGAGTTTGTCTTTCTGCCTTCCCATGGAACACCATTTAAAATATTTGTAATCTTTTCACTTTGTGCTTTAGGAAATCTTCCTGTATCAATTGGTAGTCCAGCCTTCCATTGTGAATACGCCTTCAAAGCAAAGCCTGTATTTGTTTTAACGCCAGTAGACTGAGACGTAACTGCAATAAGTTGAGCTAGTATTTCAGCTTCTTTTGGATCATTGCCAGCCATCTTTAAAATTGCAGTAGATGAATTCTCATACCACATTTTTCCTTTCTCACCTTCTTTAGCAAAAGCCTCAAGTTGTTTAATGAGCTTTGTCATTTTCTGTGGTGTGTTTATTGTTTTATTAAATCCAACATAAGTACCATCTTTATTACGTTTAAAGTCTGCTGCTTTAAGAGGGGTCACATTAGTAGCATTTATTGATACGCCACTGTTGTCTACAACAAAACTTCTAGGGTCTGGTATGCCACCTTTAGCTAATATTTCAATAAACTTATCAGGGTCTGTTTCCATCATTGTTTTTTTAAGAAACTTAAAGCCCTCCATAAGTCCTTGAACACCGACAGCAAGACCAACACCCTCAAGTACTGATTTAGCTCTAAATGCTAATCTTTCAGCAGCGTCTGCATCTTCACCAACTGGAGCTCCTAAGAATTCTGTAACTGCTCCTATTGGATTGTCTTCATCTATAAAATCTAACTCATTAAGTAATGTTGAAATGTTTCCAAGCTCTGGATCAAAGGAAGCATCTGCTACTCCAGCAGCTAACATCTGATTAAAGAATTGTTTTGTTTTACTACCTACTTTAACAACACTTTGCATGCCACCTAATCCAGCGAATATTGACATAAATTGAGTCAACCCTCTGACAACCCCTTCTGTTGTAGAATCAGGGTTAGATGCAAGTATTTCAGGAATCTTAGCCCAATCATCTTCGGACACACCCTCACCACCGTTGCCTTCTACAATAAAGTTATTAAAGTCTCTAGCAATATCTAGGATGCCTTGACCAGCGTCTGTAATACCAAGAGTCATTCCACTGACTACAGGGTTATTAAAAAAAGGGGCAATAATAGGAGTAGCAAGCCTTTGTCCTTTTTCTGGAAGAGCATTAAATAAATTCATTAATACGCCTTCGTTGTCATCAGTAAGTTTTAAATTAGGTGAATCACCTAAATATCTGTCGTTGTTTTCTGAACCATCCATGGTAGGTATGTCAGAGGTGTCATCCATAACTAAACTGCCTACGTTTCCAAAGTTGTCTACGTTAAAAGAAACGTCTGGAGCTTCTTGTGGTGGCAATGAAGCAAGATGAATATCTTTAGCATGTTGGACTGAATGAATGTATGAATCATTATCAGTAAGGGTTTTAGTGTAATCACTTACAGCATTGTCTGATCCATACACTGGTGATAATCCTTTATATGGCATCAGTCCATATCCTTTTTTAGATAAGCTCTTAAATCTTTAATTAATTTTTCAGCTTCTTCTTCATTAAATATTCCAGCGTCTAAATCAGCTCCTATCTTTAACTGAGTAGCATATCCATCGACATTATCTACAGTACCCACCCAGTAACTATTAAAGCCACCTTTTGTAGTATACGAATCATTCCAATCACGATTACTGCCTGATCCTAATGGTAGTTTTTCTGCTTTGTCATCTTCTGCTTTGTATTTATTAATAATTTCAGTATAAATTTCAATTGCTTCTTCACCCCCTTCAACTCTTCGATAAAGTTCTTCTTGAGCAAATCGCATTCTTACTAAATCGTCTTCACTAATTCCTGATGATGGGAATAAAGACATACCAGAATCAGACACACCAAAAGATTTGGCAATTGCTGAGTTGGCTTGACTAAAAAATGGTTGAGCTGTTACTTTACTTGCTGATACTGCTTTTGTTAAATAAGACGCAGCTGAATCACCTGATATTGTTTTGTTTCTTAACTCTTCGGCAATTAAAGCAGTCTTATCTTTTTGCGACAGCTCTGGATTTATCATATCTTGGGTTAAATCCCATTTAATAGTTTCATCCTCTTTAAAGTATTTGTTACTTGCCATTGCTTCTAACAAATCACTGTATTGTGTATCGTTTATGTCATTAGCACGCCAAGCATCGTATAGATTAGGTTCATTAATTTCACCACCAGTTTGTAACCCAGCTAGTAATGCAGTATAAGTTTCTAATTGAGAATCTACTAGGGCTTCATCTTCTTCAGTTTCTTTTGCAGCAGCTGCTTTATCAAAGTCACCCAGATAGCCATTAAGCTCATCGTAAATACTTAGTTTGAGCTCTTCAGATATTTTTACGCCTTCAGGTATTAAAGCACCAAGATAACTTCTATCTCTTAGGAACTTGTTTGGATTTGTATAAAATTCAGATAAGGCATTTACGCCATTGTTGTTATTAATTTCTTCTGTAATCTGTTTACCAACAACGCCAACAAGATATTTTGTTTGCATTTTTTCTTCAAAAGCTAAAGCCACTTCAGGATCAACATCATGGACAGTAACTAAGTCATTAATCTTAGCTGTCATTTTTTGCCACTGCTTCAAAGTCTCAACTTGATAATCAGCAAAATCATCAGACATTTGAGCGTCAATAGGCATGTCATAAAATTGTTCTATATAGCTACCAGCTGTATAAACATAATCATCAACATCTGCTACTAAATTAACCTTGGCAACATTGTAAGCATTTTCTTTAAGAATCTTTTGTTCAGCTTCATAAGGTTTTTCACCATACTTTTGTCTCTTTAGATCAATCATTCTTTTCAGACCAGCTGATGCACCAACCATGCCTTCTAAGCCTTCGTAATCCATCCATATTTTTGCTTGAGCATCAAACTCAGCAAGATAGGCTTGATAATCATTAGGGTTGTTTATTGATGCTTTATGAGCTGCTTCAATAATGTCTGCCTCTTTACCATCCAGATAAGTTTTAGTAGCAAGGGTGTTAGCTTTTAACTCAGCAGCTTGTTTTGCTTTTTCACTAGCCATTAAGTTTCTAGTAGTACTTCCTATCTGCGATGAAAAATTATCTAAGGTTTGAGCCAATGCTTTATAAACATTAGCTTCAGACATATCTGTCTCTTGTGTTTGTCTAAGTACAGTTCTGTTGTATTCTGGTATTGCCATTATTAAACCATTGTGTTTGCAGCACCCATAACTCCACCGAGTATTGAGCTTCTTGCTCTAATTCGACCAATGCGAACAGCTGCATCTGCTGAGTTGTTGTAAGTACGTATTTGTTGTCTAGTATTAATAAGATCAGCACCTTGATCTAGTTCAAACATTTCATAAGACCTTGCAGCAACAATAGTTGGTGAACCAGTAAATGAATCAACGCCAGAGGTTGACCAATAAGCTCTTTGTGCTGCTCTCACTTTTCTTAATTGTACTAAGCGTGTAAGCTCTCTGTCTTTAGCTGCACTTTCTGCACTTTCAGCCTTATCTCTAAGTGCTTGTGCCTCTGCTTCACCTGATGCTCGATGTGCTGATGCAGCTTGTTGTGATGCTGCTATTTGGGCCATTGCTCCGATTACTTGCATTATCCTGTTACCTGTAATTCAATTGTTAAACCTAATAAAGTCAAAGGCAATGGATCAGTCTGAGTAACTGTGACTTGTGCTGTCTTTGAATAACCTAATATTGGAAGAGTTCTAATTCCTGTAAATATTTCTGGAGCTTTACCTAAAACATTTGCACCTAGATTTTTGTTTGGAACAACTTTGCCATTAATCTTTAAGCCACTTGACTCATGCAGCTGTGCTGATACTTTTGATATTCTTCTTTTCTTAACACTAACTGGCCCACTTTGCAGACTTATAGCTGAAGGCATTGTTTTAATTGTTACGTCAAAATTAATACCAACTTCAACATCAGTGACTACTCTATTCAATGTAACACTGCCACTTGAAGGAGTAGCATTAGCCATTACTGTATTAGTTTTGCCACCACTAGCTGTAGCTAATGAGTTAGCTCGAACACGACATTCTTTTCCATCTAAATGATTTAGACCAGTTACTGTTGCTGATGAAGACTGAGATTTTCTTACAGAAGAATCAGTAAAGTTGTTCTCATCTAAAGCTTCAATAAGGTATTTAGTAGAACCACCTAGAGTTCTTTCTACCCAGATATAAACCACATCTTCTACAACTGCTACATCTTGAATGAGGCCATCAGTTTTAAATTTAGTCCAAGCCATAACTTTTTCAGCTCGGTTGGTATTAAACACGCCCATAGTGCCATCATTGTTAACTACAAATAGATAGTTACCTTCGTTGTTAACATCACCTGTTTGACTAGCCATGGCTTTTGGCAGACCACTCCCCATTATATGAGGGGCAAGCAAGTTCACCTCAGAGGAGACATAAGACGCTTCAGTGTATGTGAATATAAACTCACGCACTTGCTTACCGTTCCTTTGTATAAACATAGTCGCACCATCAGTATTAATTGGGCGAACATTTTTTAATACACCATATCTTGTTTGTCTTGAAACACGTACTGCTGAAGGTTTAATAGGTGAGTCAGGAATAAAAAACTCACCACCAGATGTAAAAATCTGTAAATGCCTACCAGAGACAAGATGAAAAATTGCGTTAACTTGGTCTGTGTCTAATGTAATGTCAATTGATTCATCATCACCACCAACACCTCTATCAAAATTAAAGAACTCACCAATGACACTACCCCATAATGTTTGAGGTCTTTTAGTTGAATTACCCATCCATAATCTTGACTCATGGAAAGTAACAGTAGCTGGATAACCTTTAGCATCTGACCAAACTGGTTCTTCTAAACTAACGTCAACACCATCTAAGGTGTTTTGATTTATAAACTCTTTTAAAAGTTTTCCTGTAATTGTTTTAGCTGATGTATTAACTGACTCAATTCTTATAACACCACCATTGCCTTCAAACAATCCACCTACATGACTAGAGGTAATTTTGCTTGCTTGATTACAAGTAACTGTTACGTCACCACCAATTGCATTAAAACCACTGCCTATTGCAAATGTACTACTGTCATAGTTTTGATCAAAATCAAAAGTTGGTTGGTATGGAAATGTAATTGTAGAAAGTGTCCAAGTAGAATGCGAACCACCTCTAACTACACTTCTTGGAGCATATGCATTATGAACAATAATTAAAGTATCAGCTGACTGAGTAACATTTAATTCTTTAATTTGTGTTGCGTTATAAGGTGTTGCTATATAGTCATTACCTGAACCGTTTAAACCTGTTTGTTTAACACCATCTTTATAAACATACATTTTGGAAGCTGTGAATACTAGTAAATATGTTTGTGTGACATTAAACTCAAAGGTAACAAAACGTGCAGCGTTTTCTGTATGGGCACTTATATATTTCATGCCTCCTCTTCTTTTCACGCCACCTTGACTTAAACAAATAACATTAGTTAATGTTTCTGCTCCTTTGTAATAGCCATCATAATCATAACGAGCTGCTAATCTTGGGTCTAATTCACCAGACGTAAATTGTGTTTGTGCAATAGAGACCTTTGACATTTAGCCTCTGAAATTAATTAAAGATGAATTGCCAGCTGGAGCACTCGATGGTGTCATCTGAGAGTCAATAGTCTTCGCTTTGGCTAGTTGCCTTTCACCTAGTGTCGAATAGTAATCACCTTTTGTCGTACTCTCGGTGATAGGAATAGCAAACACTGCTGCTAATCTATATTCTAGCAATTCAGCAAAGTAAGCTGGCAAAAAGGATTCATCTGGTTTGAAGGTATAGTCCAATACAACAGACGTGTTGTTTGTAAATAATTTATCACCATATATTTGATAGCTTGCATTAGCATCGTCTATATGTTGAGCCACTAAGAAATCTGTTGGTAATTGATATGCATATGTCCATTCATTAACTGGTGAAGCTGTTAATCTTGAAAGTGTAGACTTAGTTGATGCAAATCGCCAAGGATGTAAAGTTAGTAAGGATTCATAAGTGAGCTCGTATAAGTTTGCAGCTATTAATGCTGCTGTTGAATCATCTGTAAAGGATGATATTGTTTCTTCACCAATCAGCAATAATGCATTAGATGCTAGATCAATGGATGTATAGTTTTTAACTGCCATATAGTAAGAAAAGCCCCCGAAGGGGCTTAACCTATTTAGTCAGAGTCAGTTGCGTTGATAACTAAAGCGTCATTAACGTCAACTACTGTTCCACTATTTGCAGAAACTAAGTAGAACGCTGCTGCCAACGTACCACCAGTTGAAGTATTAGCCATAATTATATCGCCAACTTGAACGTCACCAGCTACTGCATTAAAGTAACCAGCTGAGTCTACTACTGCTGTTGCATCAGTTGTTGAGTAACCCCACATGCATGGGATTCCACTGTTTGCTGATGTTGTCATTCTTGCGAATGTTGATGCACTAAATGCCATAATTAACTCCTATTATTCAGTGATTTCGACTTTTACTATTCCAGCAGTGTCAATAGTGACAGCACCAGCTTTGTATTTGCCTAAAGAAAGCCATGAAGTTTTCTCTGGAATGTAGTTAACTTCCGTTGAAATATCAAGACCGATTGCACAACCGATAGATGACTTATGGAAAGCGAAGCAGTCACGAGTAGAGCCTGACTTAGCAAGACCACCTTCAGCACGAGTTTCCATCATTACGACATTGAAACCCATAAAAGTGTTTATCTCACCAGACATCAATGCACGCAATGTTGCATAATCTGCTGAAGTTGCTTTCTCTTCACCTAACAAGTCTTCAATACCTTCAGCTGAAGTCAAAAGAATACGGTCAGTTGACGGTACTCCGTTGTCATTCAACGTCTTTGAAGCTGTTGTTAGTTTTGCTACTGTTAAACCAGCAGAACCATGAGAAATAGTTGAACCAGCACTCATAGCGTCAACAATTAGTTGATCTGCTCTACGACCCATTGCACCAGCAATAGTTTCTGCAAGCTCTCTTCTTTCATCAAAGTTTACTTCTGCTGCATCAAACACGTCAGTGTATTCACCAGCTACCCAGTTTTGTAGGGTTGCTGCTACTTTAGCGTGTGAGATGTCCATAGGTGTTACATCTGTTTGACTAGCTTTTTGATTAGCCAAACCTTTACCCATAGTACGGAAGTTGTATGTATCACCAACAACACCAGTTCTTAAACGAACTGCACTACGGAGTTTTCCAGCTGTCTGGAAAGCGTGCTTTACTTCTGCATCGAATTGAGCTGAAGCTGCACTTGATAGACTGATAGACATTTGTCTTTCTCCTAAATTAAATTAAATTTTCTGTGTTCAATTCAGGTTTCCGAAATCGGGCTGAATCTAGCAATTTTTACAAGCTGCTTGACTTTTTTGATTTCGGGTCTTAGACAAGAGTGTCCGATAGGCGTAGTATAACAACTTACAATCAAGATACCACGTTATTTTGTATTTTTATTTTGTATTACTGCTTCATTAACATAGACTTGCTTGAAACCCCAGAGTTTTAATAGCTCTAGGGTTACATACATTGAATGATGTTTCATAAATTGACCATGCACTTCAGACCTATATTGAAGTTCTTTTACTGCATCTAACACATAGTCAATGTCATACTTCACTGTCTTATTTCATTTTGTGCTTGTTTGCCAAAGAACGCTTCAAACTTTGCATCAACTTCTTTTCTAAACGATGGTGACTCTTGATATTTAGGATCAGCAACTAATTCATACAACGCTTCTTTAGTAGTACTATCAATTGTTGTATTACTGCTAGGTGCTGCTACATCTGTTTCTCTTAACATACCACGCATTTTCTCTAACACATTGAAACCTTCAGCTGTTGTAACTAAAGTTTCTAATGCTTGGTATTCAGCTTCATCAAAATTAGTTTTAGCCCAAGAAGTAAAATCATTAATTCTTTGTGGTGCATCTTTACCAATTCTTTTTATTTCATCTTCAACAGATGGTACAGAATCTACCATGCCATTAAAATAAATACCCATAAGCTCTGTATGCTTTTCTTGTGATAGTCCAGCTTCAGCAGCCCATTCATTAAAGCTAACTAACATTGGGTCTTCAGTTGATATTAGCTCACCATCCATTCCTTCAGGTAGTTCTACTTTATAACCATCATCAGGTGCACCAGTAAATGCTCCTAACTTAGATTCTAATCCAGCATAAGCTTTTGCTTGATCAGCTACTGTTTTATATTTTCCTGTCTTAAACCATTCTGGTACATCACCTTCACCTTTAACTTCATCACTCATCATCCAGCCTTCAGGGGCTGCTTCAGTTGTTTCGGTTGTTTCAGTTACAGCTTCTGTTGTTGTTTCTTCAGGTACTTCTTGCTCACTTAATATACTTTCTTCACTCATTGTTGACTCCTCTAGGTAAATAATCGCCATTCTCTCTACGTTTTATGGCATTTTGTATAGTACGTATAACACTGTTTTGCCCCTCTCTGTAATAGCCTTGTTCAGCTGGCTGAGTAGGTATACAGACAGGTGCTTTAATATAACGCTCCTCCCAATGGTTTAAAACCTTCTTACCATCAGGAGTTTTAAATAGCTTTGCTATCATTGCGTCTAGGTCTTTATGCTCAACCACTCATTTGCCCCATCATTTGTTGGGCCATTTCTGGGTTGTTAGCTGCTGCTTCTGCTGCTTGAGCCATTGCTGCCTCTTCTTGCATCTGCTGCTTCATAGCATCTCTCTCGTTCTTATCTCTAATAAGATCAGGATTGACACCAAGTAACTTACCAATATGCTCTGGGAATGCTTCAAGATCAAGTCCAACTCTCACAGCATCTTCACCTACCATCATGGCAAATTGAACAAACTGAGCTAACTTATTAACTTCATCCATATCCTGTTGTTGAGCTAATGGTGAGATAACTTTTATATCTACTAACTGATCACCAACTTTAATTGGTGCTACCTTACCATTTCGTGCAAGAATATCTATTGCTCTTCTAATAAGTTTGTTAATAAACTCCATCTGCAATCTACCAAACGATGAACCAATGTCTGACATTAACTCTTGTTGTCTGATTGATACTTCAGTAGCTGATTTAGTTGGGCCTTCCATTGGGCCAAGCTGGTCATGAAACAAAGCCTTCTTGATGTTCTCTCTAAGGTCTTGGAGTATTAACTCACTAACATTAAAGTTACCACCAGATTGTAATGGTGACAATGAACCTTCAGCTGCTACTGGTATAACTGCTCCAGACTTAATGTTTACTGTCCAAGGATTAAGAACGCCATCATCAACAGCTGTATAAACTCCGATGATTTCTTTCTCAGCATTCTTTAGTACAAACTTAACAACTTCATTAGCTGTCTTAATATCAGGCAGTGCTGTCATGATAGGGCCACGACCATATCTTTCTCCAGCTACCTTAGACCAACGAAATACAATCCATGGTGAAACTTCAAAGTAGTCTTCAAAGATAACGTGTTTACTTTTCTCTTCGATAATGACATATTCATAATGTTTCTTATCAGGATTGTAAACAGTTGCTTCAATAATACTAACTAAAGTATCTGGTTTGCTTTCAAGCATTTCCATAACAGCTGGTGAACATTTGCCTTTCTTCCATATTTGTTTAATGTTACGAGCTGGATGTGAATGCAATCTAAAGACTGTTTCAACTGAACCCATTGGGCCATCCTCAATTAATAACTCTTTTAAAGGAACAGCTGTAAACTTTAATAGATCATCACCTTCACCTTCGTTAAGAAGTAATGCTCCAGTTCCTACAGCTAGATCAAGAAATGATTCGTGAGCTTCAGTAGCTAGATTGCTTGTGTTGATATAACTAAACAAAGTATTAGTAACTTCTTCTAGTTGCTTATCAATGTTATTAGCTTGTTCTTTTGGTATGCTTGTGCCAGCAGACAACTTAGCCCATTTTTTAAATGGTGGTACTAAAGTTGATTGAAGTCTGGATGCAAACCTTTGAACACCTATCAATGCTGTTGAATCATATATCTTAGTATTCTTTTTAGCACCTCCAGCATGCTCTCCAAATACCTCTCTTTGTGGAAGAGCATATTCATAACACTCTTTCCAATGTGACTCCCATGAAGAACGATGTTGTTTGGCTACTTCAAACCTTTTAACCAATGCAACAACCCCTTCTGGGCTCTTCTTATATGTTGGCATAATTTATCCTAATGTGTCTGACAATCCTGTCTCATCGTTACCTTTAGCAAGCAAAGTAGTCTTACCTCTTCGTCTACGTTTACCAGCTGTTGTTGCTTTCTTTTCAACATACTGCTCTTCTCTTAGACTTCTATCTCTATTAGCATCTGCTTTAACTTCAGCTTCAGATTTTTTTGGTGCTGCTGGTGGTGGTGCTGACTTCTTGCTGCTAAAGCCAAATGTCATGTGATCTTCTAACCATGCTAGGTTATATTTTGGTAATAAATTCATAGCGTATTGCTCCTTTTTATATAGTTGTGTAATTGCCTAGGTGTAACTACCCAAGCTGCTTTTATACCCATGAGTTGTTTGCATACTGTTACGCATGTCAAAATACCCCTGAAGATAAATTTGTGTTTTGTTTTTGCTTTGTATCTTATGACTGTGAAACCAGCTTTTCTCATAATATCTGGTACATCATCATCACTACTGTAAGGCATGATTGTTATATCTAAACATTGACCTAATGGATCAATCAGTATCCAGTTATAACCATCCCATTTAAAAGCACAGCAATGTCTAAAATGCTTTTCAGTAAAGACATCCCAGAAGTGTGGTACGTCTGAGTCACCACATGCTAAATAATAATCTATGTTTATGCTGTCAGCCATGATATGTTTGCTTGTGGTTGTCCTACTTGTTTTTGTTTACTTCTGTCTCTGAAGGCAATGGCAAAGTATCTGAAGGCATCTGCATAGTGACTTGACCAATCGTGGAGTGGGTGTGGTTTGTATATACCCTTCTTCTCATCGAACTCCTTCCTATACCTTCTGAGTGCTTGTAAACCATCCTTTGTGTTCGTTTTCTCAAAGTAACATTTGGGTAATATAGCCCTCGCTGCATGTATTCCATCCTCTATTGATAACCTTCTTACTACTCTAAAGTGTATGCCTAACTTACGTGCTGTCTCTAGTCTGGACTTACCAGTACCTAGCTCCCTTACTTGTATATCATGTGGTGCGTAATGCTCACCAAAGACTGCTGAGTTCTTAGTTCGCCAATCATGTAGCCAGTTAATATAGAACTGTAAGCCTTCACCTTGGTTTTCATAACAATCAACAACACGAATCTCCATACCAATCTGTTGTATAAGCCATATACAAGTGCTGTCCGACACACCTAAATCCCAGTACGTATCAACAGGAAGGTTAGGCTCAACTTTAAAGTCCATGATTTGATCTTGAGGTATAAACTTAGCAAAGTATGCACCATCACGATTAGATAAGACTTCACCTTCCCAGATATGATTGTATAAGTCTGTATTCTTTTCTTTAAGATAAAGCCTTTCCTTGTTTAACTGATTTGGAAACCAAGGGTTCTCAGACCAATTGGTTTTGACCACGTATGTTTGAGGTGGTGTGTTAACTACAAAACGTTGATAAGTGTCATCCATTTCATCATTAGGATTAAAGCTAATCATAAACTGACTGCCTTCTTTTCTTACCGTTGGAATAAGAGTCATCCAGCTGGAGTAAGACAACTGATCAGCTTCTTCGCAGAAACAAATGTCTATGCCTTCCATAGATTTAACTTTAGATATGTTTGATTTGACACCTTCAAAGATAAAACGTGAACCATTTGTACCTATGATTTGAGTCTTCTGTACATCGAAATAATCTCTCAAGCCCATTCTTTCGATTGTGTCAGCTAAAAGTTGTAACACTGATTCTGATATGCTTCGTTGTACTTCTCGTACACATAGTATTCTGGTTGGTTTCTGGAAAGCTCTTAGCACAAGTATCTGGGCTATAGACCAACTCTTAGCACCACCTCTGCCTCCATAGCTGACCAAATACCTATATTGTGGGTCTAAGAAAGGCTTAAATTGTTTAGTAATTTTTAGATCAATCTTCAAGCTTTTCCTCTAATAAAGTATCTACTACAGTTATCACCACGTTGTTCTCTTGTTGGCCCTGTATGTTTACGTCTTTAATATCAGCGTAACCTCGATCTCTTAACACCATAGGAGCAAACTTGTTAAGCACTACTGGATTCCTGTCTTCAAACACTTGCTTATTAATTTCATCTTCCCATCTATCCTTTAATGCTTCTCTGGCCTGATCAACTGCTACGCTAAATGTGTCACTTTCTTTTGACCATCTGTAATATGTTTGTCTTGTTACGTCAGCTGCAATACAAGCTTTACTCACGTTACAGTAGTGATTGACATAACCATTGATAAACTTGACTTGATTATCAGTTAATCCTTCACCAATTAAGATAGGTAATTCTTTAGACATTAGTGTTTAGTATTACTCTCAGGATTTGATCTGTTGAAACTTATCTCAGCTTCTTCTAGCATGTCAGATATTCCATTATGTACATCGTTAGGAGTTATATCTTCAAAGTCTGCAATGACTAACAATGCAGCAATATATCTTTCAGCTAAGTTCTCTGGATCGTCATCCCAATTATCTAAATGTGTGAATCTATCATTTACCATTTTTTACTTCATTTATGTTATTCACCAGTCTTTGGCTCTTTAGCATTTTCGGATTGCCATTCTTGAAAGTTACCCAACTCACGAATAATTAATTCAAAATTGTTCTTACCCATTTCATCTTTGCAAATGTAACGACCACCTTCTGCTAATTTCTTGACTCTATGAATCTTGTTCATTAGTTTTTCCATTTCAACTATCAACATCTATCTCCTGTTCTGAAGGTAATCTAACTCCATATTCAGCAGCGTGTATTTCTATTTGCTCTAAAAAACTTTGAAATTGTCCAACTGTTAAATGTTTTGCTCTTTCTTGTTTATTAATTTTTGCACCATCAACTTTGCTAACAAAAGATGTTTCTCCTAATATTGATTGCTGCAATATTTCAGCCATCTCACCTTTATGATGTCCATGAAAATCACCAAGGACTTTCATCCAAACCCAAAATAATTTATTTTGTTGACCTGATCTTGTAAGGGCATCTTCTTTTATAGTTATTACAACTTTGTCTTTATCTGTCACATTAAAAAAAGACATTAAATAATGTGGAAACATCTTTATAGCTTCATCTTGCTGCAATCTTCTAGCGAGTAATCTCACGACAATAAAGTTTTTCTTTTAGCTGTTTTCATTGCTTGCTTAAATGCATTATTTTTGGGTGCACCTTTTGCACCTTGTTTACGCATTTTTTCTCCAGAACCAGCAGCGATTCTTTTCCGTTTTGCGTGGATATTGGCATATAGTCCATCTGCCATTAGCCTAGACCCAAAGCGTTAGCTAATACACCAACTACAACAAACGCTATTACGATTGCTATTTTAGGATTAGCTTTTGCCCATGCTTTTGCTTTTTCAAATTGTTCCATTTTTTACTCCTTTATTATTATTTTTTCTTTTTTTTGTTTTTAACAGGTGGTCTTCCTCTAGTTTTTCCGTATGTACCTTTACCTTGTGGCATTTCTCTCTCCGTAGTTATAAAGGTATAGGACACTCCTTATTTTTTGCAACACTAATCGCAGTAACACATAAAAAAATGCCCTATACGTTTATAACTTTATCTTCATACAACTTTCTTATTGTTCGTATAACTCCTTCAGTAAAAAAATTACGTATCATGTCTCGGTCTTTATCACTTGTAACTCTTCCATCTACAACGTCATGACATGCTGAACAACAATGAGCTGCAAGCAAATCTGGACTCTTAGTACCCATTCCAAATGATGGAAGGTGGGCTAAGACCGTTGTTTCGTTTTCACCACCCGATATGCAAACAGTAGGAAGCATTACTTGACAGGGTTGGCCCTTTGCATATTTACGCAGCTTAGACATTTTGCTTTTCCTGTAAATACTTAACTAACTCATCAGACCTTTCCGTTCTTAATCTTGCACAACGCCTCATCATCATTAACAGCTTTGGTATCTTTGGTGGAAACTCACTACCTTCATCAGAAATCTTATCTAAAGCTTCTTCCCAAGACAGGACAACCATATCATCGTGCCTAGCTAACTGAGAAGCTAAAAACTTCCACAGCTCTGCCTTGTCTTGTGCCTTTGGAGTAGCCCAGCCATATTCCATCTCTAAACGTGTATAAATCTGTGAAGTTATATCAAAGTAATCTAATTTACTATCCATTAGCTTGCTCCAGTTTTTTCATAGACTTTTGCATAGCTAACTTATCAAGGTTAGGTTTAGTTTGAGCCTGTATAACCTTACCTCTCATCTGAGCATGTGTTTGTGGTGTAGCTTTAAAACTTACCAACCAATCTTTACGTACATAATTTCTAAAGGCTGATTGCAAATCATTATATGGCTCACCTGTTTTGTTTGTAGCTGCATCCTTAAACTCTTGAACTGCGATATGTAATACTCGATCTACTACAGAGCCATACTTGTCACTTACTGCTAATATAGACGTTTCATTTGGATAAAAATTTTCTATAAAAGAACTATTAAAACTTGTAGTATTACCTTTGACCTTTTCGTCAATAGGGGTCTTGACTTTATTATCATGGGGGGTATTGATCTTTTCGTCAATAGGGGTAGCTAAACTTATAAACCTCTTATCTATTTGTTTGCTTCCTTGCTTGTATTTGATCGTTCTTTTAATAAAACCTAACTTCTCAAGGTGCGATACCCATCTGCTCACAGTCTCTATAGAAACGTCATACAGGCCAGCAAAATATTTGTTGGTTGCAAAGCATTGACCGTTCATGTTTGTAAGTGCTGTAATTTCAGCAAACAATAATTTCTCATTAGGCTTTAAAACCTTTGAGTATCTTACGTCTGCTGTCAGTATTGCATAATAACTTGGTTGTTCCTTTATATTTGTTTGCTCAGTATTCATCACGTATACCCTTCAATATTAAAATTAAAATAACCACTACCTTTTCCTACTACCTTCTTTTCAAGCTCTAAGCTGTAAATTCTATTGTCGTTAAAGCCATATCGCTTTTGAAGAATGTCCAAAATTGGTTTGACAATGTTATCCAGATCGCTTGCAGCAGATTGAAACCCAGCCTCGATCTTGACAGCCAGCTTGCCTTCTGGGATTTCGTACCTTGGTAACATTAGCAAAATTTGTTTTTCATAGGCTTTATATTTCTTTGTCTTAAATCGCTTTCCTTGCCAGCATTCATTAATACTTAAAGCTGGAATATGAAGTTGCACAGTCATGCTAAAAAGCAAGTATATTTTGTGATAAAATTCTTTTGTTAGACATAAGACAATATTTACTGATTGAAGAATTCAGGGCAAAGAAGCCTACGATTGAACAAACCATCAGTCTTTTCTTCAATTTTTATAGCTACTCGTGGTGGAATTCCATTTTTCAACCAGTAATAGATGTGTCCATGTTTAACATCAAGGAAATCAGCTAATTTTTTTTGATTTCCAAAATGTGCGATTAATTTATCCATGGCGTAAGTATACAATGTTTTTTTGTGCAACACGTCTTAATTTGGTAAAGTGGAGTAAATAATGTCAAGTGATGTGACTAAAGTAGTAATAGATAATGTTAAAACTCTTGGAGAGAGAGTTAAATTATTAAGAAAAGATAAGGGCCTTACACAATCAGAGTTAGCTGGACTAGCTGGTGTTACATATCAAAACATTCAATTTTGTGAATCAGGAAGAATTAAAGTTCCTAGATACATAAAAGAATTAGCAGATGCTCTTGGCACTTCTGTTCAATATCTTCTTGATGGTGAACTAGAACCAAATGTGGTAAGAATACAGCAGCATATTTCATTAGTTGCAGTTGATACACCAGTTACTCCAGACCTTAAAAGTGATTTTTATCTAGTCAAAATTAAAAAGAATGATCGTTTATATTTGCCTGAAGGTGCTACGACTATAGGTAAAGTTAATAAAATTTTTTCAGGACATAGTAATTAATTTTAAAATAATTAACATTGCTACTTAAAACAAGGTAGTATTGATAATGATTATCATTTACAAAATGATTAAGGTGCAGAGGAGCTAGACACCTAAAACAAGCGAGCTCTATCGACTGATACTGAAAGCAGCGATAAACAAATTAAATACAGAATGGCTCTATGCCACTACTTGCAGTTGAAAGGGTGTTGCCCTTAAACAACATGGGAAGTACCCATGAGCAAGTAGTGGAAACCTACATACTCAACAAACTAACAGGGAATTGAGTCAGCTCCTTCAAGTGAACTCTTATTTGGCACAGGCCATAACTATACAAGATGGTACTACAGAAGTTTTTTAACTTGCTGTAACATCTATAAGTACAACTTGGTTTCGGCTACGATATATAGCTGGATGCTCAACATGAGTAAGACATACGTACAAGTATAAAAGGACAAATGGAGTAAATATGTTAGATAATATAAAATCATCGTTGCATTACGATGTTGCAATAGCCAGCAATTATTCTGTTTTTGCAGAAAAACAATTAGAACAATTTAAAGATCACGTTGTTGACGCTTTAGAAGTTTTAATTGAATGGATAAAAAACAGAGCTCACGAAATATCTAAAATTGTTTATTTAGCAAGTGACATAATGGAAATAGCTCAAAACATTCCATCATGGGTTGATAAACAAACACTAATAGATATGACTACAGAAATAGATCAAGATATACAAAGCATTGCTGAACAAGTTGAAGCATGTGCATCTGGATACCCTTATAATATTTCTGATCAAATAACTAATATAAAAAATAACTATTCATAGATATTTGGTATAATATTTACACGCTTCTCATCACGTAGCGTACCCCCCAGAGTCTTTAGCAATAGGGCCTCTGGGTTTTTTTCGTCTATTAGCACAAAAAAACTTTGCGTTTATTTCACCTATTAGCAAAAAAATAGATTATACTATGCATATACAAACTAAAAATACGTAAAAACAAGGGTTTGTGTGCTAAGTGGATAAGCAAATTTCCACAACTTTAAGGAAAAACGTGATGAATAAGATTGTAACTTACCAATTAGATAGCTGGGTTGATACTTGTGTAATGAAAGATTTATTACAAATTGCTGGCTTTGAAATATTTTTTAAGAGCTGGATTGACGAAGGCAAAGATGTACCAGAAGGTATGTATTTTATGATGGATGAACAGCTTGATCATAAAATTAGTATTCACAACATGAATGACGAATGGAAAACTGAAAGAGTCATTAGTGATATTTTAGGATTTATAAAATTTCACGTTGTTGAATTTGCACCTAGCCTTGATGAAAAAGAAAATGCACTTTCTAACCTTCTTAAAAAGGAGGTAGCGTAATGAATACATACGATGAATTTAAAGACGCTGGAGCACATCTTTCTAAAGCAGCTTGGCATTTTGCTAGAGATTTAGTTTCTCAAGGCTATGGGCCTCTCATTGCTATCGAAGAAGCTGAAAAATTTGATTATAAATTAAATGTTCTTGCTGCATGGGAGGGCATTAATTTTGATGAATTTAAAAATGCAAACGAAAAATCAGCTTAATGAATTAGCCGAAGCAGCTGCCAGTTTTCTGGTGGCTGTATCACTTTTTATTTTCTTAATTATTGGAGTTATATTGATATGAGTATTTCAGAATATTACATGGATCAAATTGATAACCTACCAGAAAATAATCATGCTTCACCTGATGAGATTTTAACTGGACAAGCTGCTTTTGATCATGTTGCAGCTCTTGTTGACAAAAATCTAAAAGATGTCAGCACAGAACATAAACGTTTTGCTGATGCTTACTACAATGCAATATTTGAAGATCAAGATAATAAACACATTCAGTATTGCAAAAACCAAATGGATCATTTGCAGCAACTAGCTAATGATGGTCAAGAATATATAGTTAACTTTTAAGGAGACGTGATGACAAAATCTAAAAAAAGTAATTTTCAAAGTTTGTATGAAATTGATTGTTCTAAGAATGTTGAGGCAAAAGGTAAATTTAATTATTTGTCTTGGGCTCATGCTTGGAGATGGTTAAAAGAAAGACACCCTGATGCGACATACACAATATATAAAAATGTTGAAGGATGGAACTATCATACTGATGGTAGGACTGCTTGGGTTGAATGTGGTGTAACAGTTGATGGACTTGAGCATGTAGAGCATTTGCCAATTTTAAACTTTCAAAACAAAGCCCAGAAACTTGAGACAGTTGATTCAATGGCTGTTAATACTGCAATCAAACGATGTGTTACAAAAGCTATTGGCTTGCATGGAATGGGTCTTTATCTATATGAAGGTGAAGACTTACCTGATCTACCAACATGGGATGCAGATAATCCTGATATGCGTGGCAATTACATTGCTCAAATTAAAGTTGCTTGCGATAACAAAGATGACATAGCAACTGTTGAAGCATATCGTGATTTAACAGCTTCACAGCAGAAAGATGTTTGGAGGGATTTTAATCCTGAAGAAAAATCATTTATTAAATCATCTTGCAGAGATGCTGCTGAAAGGAAATACAACTAAATTCATAGGAGGTTTTGGGCTGCACCTTTTCCTTAAAAGCAGCCCCTTATTAATAGGAGACACAGATGAACAAATTAACTAGAGATCAAAGAGTATTAAAATTTTTACAAGAAAACGAAACAATGAATTATATGGATGCATTATTTACTTGTAAGACTAGTAGGTTATCTGCTGCCATTTTTAATCTTCGTAAAGACTACGACATTACAACCAAACTTGTAGCTCATAAAAATACTTTTGGTGAGCTTGAGACAGTAGCACAATATAAATTAATAGCCTAGGAGGCAACATGGAAAAAGAAGAAGAATTATATGTAAGTGGTGGTGGTAAAGAAAAGTTTGATGGCAATGTAGTTGAATTTGCATTAGATTTATCTAAGGTTCAAGACGCTAAAGATTGGTGGTATGAAATGAACGGTAAGAAATATCTTAACTTAAAGGTTTGTAAAAAAAGAGAGGTTGATCAATATGGTAAATCTCATCGTATCTTAGTTAATACTTGGAAGCCTGACAAACCTCAAGCTGTTCAAGAACATGCTTCTCCAACACCCCCACCTATGCCAGAAGATTTTTATAGTGAGCCTGAGTTTGGTTAATGGGAACTACTAAGACAAGAGTTCTTGTTGATCAAGAGTTAATTGATAAACATGGGGCTGTAATAACTGCTGAAGATGTAATGCGTATAACAGGTATTACATCTAAAACTACAGCCCTCAAAAGAATGGACTCTGAAACAGATCAACAAGTGCTTTCTAAGAAAGGAGCTAGAATGGGTTACGCATATAGTGAGGCCCATCAAAAAAACAAACTTAATTATAAGCTTGAACATTTTAGCAACAAAGCTAGACGTGACAAGCATATTAAAGCAACTAGACCTTATTATGATCCATGGTTCAGAATGGCATTAAAGATTATATGATAGAATATAAAACAATCAGGCAATTCGCATCCGAGTCAGGTTATTCAGAGGAGGCTATACGTACTAAGATTAGTCGAGGTGTGTTTAGAGAAGATGAAGTTTGGGTGCGAAGTCCTGATAACAGGGTTTTAATTAGCATAGAGGGCTTTAACGTATGGGTAAAAAAAGGACAGGAGTTCGTAAAGGAAGTGCTAACAGCATCGTCATCACATTCACCTATCAAGGAACACAATGTAGACCAAGAATATGGGGTGAACCCACTGAAACTAACTTAAAAGCAGCAACAAAATTTAGAGCTAGGGTTTTAGACGCTATAGAAGATGGCACTTTTGATTACGCTACAACATTTCCTAAAGACAAACAAAGATATTTATTTAATCCTACATCAGCAATTAAAGTCAAACAATATCTTACTGAATGGTATGAAGGACATAAACATAATTACGCTGATTCTTCTTTAGAAAAAAATACCAACATAATATACAATCAGCTAATACCAACTTTTGGAAAATATCCAATAGCAGAGCTTAAATGGTTAGATATAAAAAAATGGATAAAGAAACAATCTAATACAACTAAGACTTTATCAAACAAACTTACTTTATTAAATCAAGCGTTGGATGAAGCAGTTGATGATGAGCTTATTGCAGTTAATCCTTTATATGGTAAAAAATTTAAAGGAAAACTTGTAAGTAATAAGAATGAAATTATAGACCCATGCTCTACAAAAGAAATAAGATTAATATTAAATTCTTGTGATGGTCAAATACATAATTTATTTACTCTTGCTTTTTTTACTGGTCTAAGAATCAGTGAGTACATAGCTCTTACATGGAATGATATTGATTGGTCTAATAATAGATTGCATGTAAATAAAGCAATGACTCAAGCTGCAAAAATAGTTGGGCTTCCAAAAACATCAACAAGTTATAGATGGGTTAAATTAACAGAAGATGTTATTACCATTTTAAAAGACCAAAAGCAATATACTTATCTACAGAACAAAGAAATATTTCATAACCCAAGACTTAATAAACCTTGGAAGGGTGATCAAGCTATTCGTAAAACTGGCTGGACTCCTATATTAAGAAAAGCAGAAGTGAGGTATCGTTATCCATATCAAACTAGACATACGTTTGCTTCTCTTGCTATAACCTCTGGTGAGAATATAGGCTGGGTGTCAAAACAAATGGGCCATAAAGATGCTGGTTTTACTTATAGAACCTATGCTAGATTTATTGATGAAGATGCTCCAGAAGCTGGCAATAAATTTGCAAGCCTTATAAATCCAAAAACTGAGCTAAAAATAGCATCAAAATAGAGTGTTAATGCAACATTAATGCAACATTCCCTCTACAGACACTACTAATAAAGCAACAGACGAGGGTTCAATTCCCCCCATCTCCACCACGTAACCCTTGCTACGAAAGCATTCTTAAATTGGATGTTGCATTATTATATGTCTGAATATGGCTATTTTGGGCTGGTTAATGCAACATTAATGCAACATTTAACTTCTTACCATTTTGAGAGACGCTGTGTTTCTTCCTATCTCTCCGAAGTCTTTATGAAGTAACACGCAACTTAAATCTTTTCCAGATCTATATCCAGCTCCAGAGTGCCAAGCATCAGAACCAGCAAGAGTACGAAACGATTCCCACATACAACCAGAGAACTCCATAGCTTGTTTATTATGTATATGTCCTGTGTACCAATAT
>Ga0209337_1000742_pt1 | contig 26205 bp, 25 predicted proteins | sample LinPmetageLP53_FD_184044 | JGI IMG/M metagenome (GOLD analysis project Ga0209337, IMG submission 184044) | Marine viral communities from the Pacific Ocean - LP-53 (SPAdes) (version 2) | ecosystem: Environmental > Aquatic > Marine > Oceanic | place: Pacific Ocean | collected 2010-02-08 | reverse complement strand
TCTCTAGCTTTTCTTCTAGCTGCTCCTCCAAATATAGCTTGGACTGCACCGCCTAAAAAACCTGCTGCTCCTTGTATTGCTCCTGCTGGTAATGGCATAATTTATTAATATAAAGATTGTTCGTAATTAAAACCTACCGAGAATAGCTCAGCATGGTTTTTTGTATTTATTGTTTTGTCATTATTCACGGGCTCATGTTCCATTATAACCTCTGTAAAAAACCCTTTAACACCAGTCGTGGTTAAACCTTCAACTCCAGTTATTGAACTAGTATCGTTTATTTTTATTTGTCCATAGTATTTTTTTTCTAATGGCGTAAATCCAGCATATTTAACTCCATACTGGTTGGTATACCTACCTGTTATGTTTCCAGGTATAGGGTAAGCTTTGTAATTATTATCATCGTCTGCGGGTGATTTTAAATCTACAACTTTCCAGTTTTTAGTTCCTTCGTAATTAACAGATTGATAATGTTTTACTAAAGAAGGGTTTTGATTACTAGTTATACTTATGGTACTAGAATCAAAAACACCGTAAAAAGTGTTTCTATTACTGTTTGAGTAATGTTCGTATAAATTGCCAGAGTTCCAAGTGTAAAAACTATTTGTTAAACTGCCTCCAAACTTAGGTTCGTAAGTGTAAAAAGAAACCCATCCATTTACTCTATCATCAAATGCCAGTGTTTTGTAATTAGATTTTGTAGATATAACGTTAAACCCAAATGGATTCAGAAAACTAAAAGTTGCTACTTCGTTTATAGAAAAATTAACATTTTGACTAAAGGTTATTTTATTATTTAATACTTCAGTAACAAAAATAGATTCTGTTTTGCTTTGCGTACTTGTTAAAACCATACCTTTAAAAACCTTAGGATTAATTTCTTTTAAAAACGCAACATTTTGACTAGACTTTACTACTATCCCTTGTGTTGATTTCCTAAACGTTTGTTTATTAGCTTCTTTTGAAGTTGGTAAATTTAAACTTAAAACGTATTTGCCCGCGTGTATGTCATACATGCCATATGTTTTAATGGAATTTTTTAAATTATCCCTAAAAAAATCTCTCATACCATAAGAAGATATTTCTGTAATACCATCTCTTGATAACCTTAATACAGCGCCTCTATCTTTGTCTACAAAATACTTTCTAAATCCATAAACAGCAAAGCTTTCGGGGTTTTTACCAATACCAAATTCCCCTAAGTAAGGAGTTATTTGGCCTATGACAACTTTAGCAGTAGTAGATAATCCTCCGCCTTCTGCTGTAAATATAGCGTCTTTGTCTATAAGGGCTCCGTTAACTTTATTTTCTTGAAATATAATTAAGTTGGTATCTTCCGCATGTAACTTCTGAATAGAGCCATTAGCTATATCAACAGACTTTGTTATATTTTCAGCTATAGAAAACTGATTAGTATTATTAATACCTGTTCTAGAGTTAAAAATACCAGAATATATCATAGCGTTTTCCCTATGATTTCTTTTGTATTTTTTATCTACAACATAAGCTTTAGCTCCAAAGTCAACACTTTTTTCATTAAATCCGCCTTTTATTCTTGATTCTTCAATATACCACTCATTAGAAGCAGCTTGTGTGTTTGCACCGGTTGGATACGCAGTTGTGCTTGAAAACGTTAAAGTAACACCACCTTCTATTTTTTGAGAAGAGCTTAAAGTTAGCGTTGTAGATGATATACCTGCCACTGTAGTACCTTTTTCAACACCAGGCCCATGTACTTCTTGACCTTCTGTTATAGCCGCATTATCAGCTGTTAGCGTTACTGTAGCACTATCACCTGCAACTGTGGAAGTAGACTTAGTATGGGCGCTTGTAATAGATGTAGTGACTATTGGCTCTTGCCTTAAAACAAATGTATTAAAGTATTTTATTTTTAATGTTAATGCCATATATTATATATTACTCATTATTAAGGTTTTTTACAAAGTATAACCTTTTTTAATTTAGGATTCCAAAAATTATACTCTATATTATCATCTCCCGAAGCTAAACTATAGGTTATGTTGTGAGAATTAAAATGCTCTACTTCATATAGAACGTTATACTCTACGCTATTTCCATCGGTAAATGCTTGAGCAGCTAAAAACATCCAATGACCGTTTTGCAAAGCAGTAGGGTCTCCAAGTTCTAAACCTGTGTTTAACGAAGGTTGATTAACCCAATCCGTATGCCCTTGCCTGTTTAAAGGCAAAGATACTCTTTTAGTAATATTTTCATTACTGTTTTTTGCTACTCCAAAACTTCCTTTAAAGAAATTAGGCTGAAAACCTAAAGCGCCTGTATAAGCCGCTAATTCTGCAGCTGTAAACGCGGGTATATTGTTAGCAACGCCATACCCAGTTATATTGCCATATTCACTAGAAAACCATTCAGGAAATTGTTGAGAATCCCAGTCTTGGGGATTAGAATTATTTTCTTCTGACGTTTTAATAGATACGTTTGTTGGGCTATTTACTCCAGACGTATTATAGTATGACGTGCCGTATTGACCCTCCCCTGTGCTTGTTGAAGGTGATATTAATGTGTTAATGTCCTCCCCAGTTTCTTTTCTATATAAATTTAATATAGGTCTTCCGTCAAATCCTTTTGTTAAACCCCATGCTTGACTAACTGTAGTAGAGCCTCCTTGAAAAGTTCCAAATGACTCTCCGGTTAATTTAAACTGCCCAGCACATAAAAATGTACCTGCTGAATCAGCTATAGGGTCCCCGGGGCTCCAAGAAAAATTACCAAACATTTCTGTTCCATTTAATTCAAAAGAATCTGTTCTTATATCTTCAAGATAAAAATTATTTGGTGTGCTAAAAAACCCTATGTTTGAACCTATTCCATTGTTATCAGTCCCAAAATAATCTGTTTGAGGCAGTATCACTATAAAACTAGATGAAACTTTTATTTTGATAGTTTCTGTAATAAATTTTCTAGGTGTTACATCTTCTAAATTAATCCCAGCTCCAAAATTATCGTGATCAAATCCTTTATTGTCGTAAATAGTTACACTAATATCTTTATTTAAATAGCCTTGAAAATTACTATTTATTGAAATTTCGCCCGTTATTTCGTTAATAAAAAGCTCAGGAACAATATTGCCTTCGGTATCAATAACGGCTTGTATTTCAGGATTAGAATCCGTAGGAATAACACCTTCTCTACCGATTATATTTGGGAAAATATCATTAAACGCTATTGAATAATACCTTAAGCCAGATTCTTTATTTGTTGCACCTCCATTTTCAGCCTCAATAGTATAAATAACTTGGTTTACGTTATTAGTTGAGCTTAATTCTGGTTCAAATATATGAACTACATCAGGTGTTAAGGTAGAAAGTATAATAGGCTCTTCATTGTCCAATGTAAGCTCAAAAGGAGAAGAAACAGTTTGTATTGATCCATCTTCTTTTACAACACTAAGCTCTATTATAAAGCTAAAAAAGCTAGAAGCTTCAAATCTATTAAAATATAAATTATTTGTAGGTCTAATTTTAAAAAAACCAGAGCTAGAATCATATACAATTTCAAAACTTTCCGTTAAATCTTGATCCTCACCGCTCCATTTAGATCCAATACAGCTTATAATTTTATAATTTTTACTAGGTAATACTAATTGAGGATTGTGTATTTGCCCAGGTTGATCTCCTACCGTAATAACATTTCCATTATTATTTGTAATATTTAAAGTAGCAGAAAAATTATTAGTAGCAATGAATCCATTATTTGTTTTAATCCAATAAACAACACTTTCAGAAACGCTTTTGTTTTCAATGTTTATGTTTAGCGTAGTAAAGTCCCCAGGGGTCACGTCTGCCTCTATACCTTCGTTTAGCTCATGCACATATCCCGCTGTAGAAGTTTCATAGTATATATCTAACGCAGATTCAAAAGGCATTGTTTCTAAAACACTTAACCTTTCTTGAACACCGTATTTATAATTATATATTTTAAATTTTTCACCGTTACCTATTTGTGAGTATACATTAGCAATAGCTCCGTCGCATTCAATAAGGCACGGATCATTGCTTGTATGTTTTATTATTTTTACTAAATCTTTATCTTTTCCTTTTAAATAAGAACCTAAAGGAAAAAGAGCAAGAGTAGCAGCCTGATCATTCGTGGCTATAGTTAAAGAATTGTTTTTAAAAATACCCACATTTTCAGTTGAAACTAAAGTTTTTTCAACGCCCGCTAAGCCAGATGCTGTTTCTGATCCAATTTCTAAAGATGAATTACCATAAGGTATTTCAGCAAATAATGGGTTTTTTTCTAAACTAGGTATAAAAGAAAAAACAAAACCATCTTCATTTAATAATCCTTGTTCTTTAACGGTTCCTATACTTATAACATCTACATCATTTTGATAATTTTGAATTGAAGAGGCTCCGTTGATTTCAGATGGCGTTATTTTAGGATATAATCTAGCTTTACTAGTGCTTAAACCAATTTCTTGAGTATTAGCAAATTCTTTATCTCTTGTTACTTTATTTATACTATCTCCAGATATAGGTAAATATGTTTTGATGTCGTCCTGATCATTGTCGTAATTAATAATATTAGAAGCATAAACATTATGATATTCTTGCTCTACTTGTTTTACAACAACTCTATAAGAATACCAACCGTAAGTATTAATATTATATTTAAAAAACCTATAGTTTTCAAATGGCTTTAATACTTCCGTGATACCGTCTGGGTTTGTGGTTGTAGATCTATATGACTCAGAAATTAATCCATCCGCTAGTACAACAGTGTCTGATGCAAATTCAACACTTAATACTTTTACAAAATCTTTACTAGCTCCTTTTAAATAATCACCTGCTTGTAATTGATCTTGTATATTATTACCCGATACGGTAAGTTTTCCAACAAATCCTAAATCATCGTCTTGTATTAAAGCAGATACTACGCTCACATTATAATTTATTAATCCATCCTCGCTAAAAGCTACATTATTGATTATAGTGTAATTACCATAAGCATTTGGAATAGTCTTATTAAACGTAATATTTAAAGCATCCCCACAATAGCTTTCATTACCTGGAGATGTACTTGATATTGTCCCGATGCTGTCCCAAGAGCTAGAGTGAAAATTACTATCCTTATTATCTACTTTTATAGAACTTAATCCTTTTGTTGATGTTAAAACAGGAGATTGTCTACCAAACTTATCAGACAATACAACACCTACTTCGTATGTTCTTTTTTCTTTTATAGAGTGAAAAGGGTACTCTTTATGAAGGTAGTAATTATTAAAATCAGAATTACCCAATGGGTTTGTTATATCGTATTTTGCGTCAACGCCTACTTGAAAGTCTAAACCCGCCGCTCCGTTATTTTGATTAGGCAGAGCTCTATCTTGAACAAAGTTTCCGTATATTACTCTATTACCCACAGTCGCTTGAGCTATTGCAGATAAAGGTATATTATCATAAACTCTTGTTGTTTGATTTTGAGGTAATGTTTTATATGGCAATGTTGACTTATATTGATATTGAAAAACACCGTCAGAACTATCAATATCTTTAATATCAACAAGTTCAACAGCTCGCAATAAATTATTGTCAGATTCTTTGTATATTATTTCTATACCATTTATTTCAAAATCTGTAGTTACATTTTTAGAAGGTAATATTATATTTAAGTTAACAGCATTTACATCATTAACCATCCCTTCAGGATTACCGTTATCATCTTGAAAAGAAGCTTTACCTCTTTTTAATATTTCTTGAGTTTGAGTTATATTATAATTAGTAGTTTTAGGTATAAAACATATTTGAGTAAATGGAGCTATTGTAGAATATTCACCATCTTTAAATTTAAATCTATAAGAAAATCTTACAAATTTTTCTTTTATTTGATTATCTGGGAAAGAATTAGATGAGCTAGATTGCAGTGATTGCGTAGGTTCAGATACTGTAGGTGAATTAGAATTTAATGTTGTAGTATCGTATTCTAAAAGAAGAGGAGGCATGAACGGAGCAAATTTAGCAACGCTTACTTTTTCTTCAGTGTTATAGTATTCTGAATTTATGCCTGCTTGAACTGTATTTATTTTTCTTGGCTGATTCAATCCATCTGTCCAAAATAATAATTTTTCTAAAAGATTTACTCCGTTTATTTCGTGAGTTTTACTAAAATTTAGAAACAAACCAGAAACAATAAGCTTGCAAGTTTCCAAGCTTTTATCATAAACAAATATACCGCAAAATAAGTCTTCTGGGTTTAAATCAGTTACGCCTTCAGATTGCTGTTGCTGCGCTGTTTTAGGACCGTCTGTATCACTCACTAAACCTTCGCTTGTTGGATTTTCGCAAGTATAATTAGTTACAAAATAAAATACTTTGTTATTTTTTTCATCAAAAAAACACCCTATAGTTTCAGTATTAGAATACGATACTCCTTCTCCATAACTATGCTTGATTAATGAATTACCTAATACATTTTGTACCGTACCAACATTTTGATCTTCTGAAGTGGAAATTTGAATATTTTGAGCGCTTCTGTATTCTCCTTTAGGTAAAAGTCTAGCGTCAATATCGCCATTCATTTTACCCTGAAGAAATGTTTTTTTATCTTCAGCCATACGTTAGTGTTTTAATTGTTTAGATTTGTTCCTCATTACCTGAGATATTTCAGATAACTTGATATTTGACAATCTTAGTTTAGCGTTTCTAAGCGCTGCTCTTCTTTCTTTTTTATATCTTTGTACTATGTATTCTGATATATTTCTTTTAGAAGCTAAAACATTGTAAGCTATGTGTTTATACAGAGCCTCCTCTGCCATCTTATTTATTTTCATTTCAGCATCAGTACCCAGTCCGTCAGATACGTATTCTACAACTATTATCTTGCCAGCTAAATCACTACTAAAAGCAAAGCTACCAGTTTTTTCGTCAATTGTAAAAAACCCGTTTATTTGTGTTGTTTCAGGTGTGGCCCCGTATCTTTGTCCAAAGTCACTTCTTAAGTAATCATTGGTTGTAAGATAAGCGCTGTCGTCAGAAGACAAATCACCTGTTACGTTTTTAGTATCAAAAGATTTCCATCTTTCTTCGGTGATTGAACTACCTTCTACTAAATCGCCATTTGAATCATATATATAGTCGTAGTTATTATCTTGTATGGGAGCCTCTGTTGGATTCGTTGTTAGTCTAGTGGGGTAAATAATTCTACGGATACCAGAGCTGTCTATGTAGCATATTTTAACATAATTAACATAGTCTTGGGGCATAGGTATGGATAGTGAAGCTCCTAATTCTACTTCCTGAAGTTTAACTGTTTTTAAAACGTCATAGCTAAATTCTTGTAATCCACGTTTTGCGTGAAATATTACATCTGATTTTGCTACTCTATCTATAAGTTTACCATCTCCAACGTAAGCCACCATAAAGTTGTCTACTATTTCTTTTATAGATGTATATTGATAACCTCCGAATACGGAAGCTTCGTAATAATCCTGACTTGTTTGTCCGCCTAATAATCCCATATTATTGTTCTTGTTGTGTTATTGTTTGTTGTTCTTGCATTGCAGACTGTATAATTAAAGGATCTTTAATTGTTATACCAAAGTATTGTAGTATGCCTAGTATCAAATCTACTTCATCAGAAGGATGGAGTGTGAAGTTCACAGAACCGTCTAAGCGGTATTCATATATAGGTGTGCCAAAACTAGTAGTATCAATTTTTGAATTCCACTTTGGATCTTCAGGTGTACCAATATAGTACATAAGAACTGTGGTTAATGTTGTGGGGTATACATATATAGAATCAGCACTAACATAATACATAGGAAATGTAGTAGAAGGCGCTGTTAAGGGGGAAGATAATAGAAAGCTTAATTTAGATTTATTTATTCTTTCTATTTGGGTTAAGCTATCTGAAGATGAAACATTTATAATATTGTATACTCCTGATACATTGTATGTACCGGAAGAACCGGTTGGTAAACTACCAACGCCTGATGATAAAGTTATTGTGTCTGATGCACAAAACGGATCTATCTTATCTTGTATTTTTCTAGGAATATCACCATAACCTTCAACCCCTCTTCCGCTTGATTGTTTTGTTACAGATCTATTATACTCATAGAAGGCTCTGTCTAGTAATTCTAATTGTACTACCTTAGCTATTTTATTAAAATTGTCTGGTGTTAAATAACCACTACCCTTTTTATTTATTATAGATAAAACTGTAGTATATACTTTATTTACGTCGATCGCCATATTTTTATTTTTATTATAGTAATGTAGCCACTATAGAGTAGCTACACTACTTATAATAATTACACTATTTTAACTTTTTTTCTATTGATTTAAAAATTTCTACTCCTTCATCTGTTTTTAAGTACGCTGCAAATGCGGAATACGGGTTTTCGTCAAAAGGTACAGTCATTAGTTTTCTATTGTTTGTGCCCCAGGTAAAAGTTCTTTGATCCTGAGATAATGATATAATACCCATTTCACTAGCTTTTATAGCTAAGTTTCTTAGCATTACATTATCGTCATTTACTAATTCTAAGAACAAAAACGGGTTATACCTAGCGAACATGTATAAATCTCTTTTAAGTTCAGCAGAGCTCATCTTATCAACAGAAGAGCCAATTTCTACCCTTAATATAGCTTCAGCTTGGTCTATATCAATTGACATAGCTGTATTTAAAGCTTCCATTTCAGTTTCAATATCTACTAGATCTTCTTTTGCTTCAGCAACATCGTCAATTTCTTTATAGATATAATTTTTCTTAGGATGATATAAACTTAAAAGTTTCTGTAAAGGTTGTTGATTTTTTTGAACAAACAAGTTACCGTTTTCAAATATTATGTGGTCTAGTATTGCATTTGAGTCCTGCTCTTCTATAAAGCAAGATCTTTGATTACTAGCGTATCTTATTTCTTTATTATAACCTTCTACTTCATCAAACCATAATAACGGCTTTCTAGGTGTAGATTTTGAAGTTAAGACATAGGTTAAAGGTTCGCCTCTACCTATTAGTTTGTAAACTCTATCTTTTATTTCCCAGATTGGTTTAACTGGTTCTTTTATAGTGGTTTTAACCACTTGTTCTTTATGAGGAGCAACCTCAACTTTTTTTGCTGGTGCTTTTCTTGCAGCCATAATATGATATAATTTAATAGTTTGTAAAATGTGACGATAGCTAGTTTATATATATAATAAGAAGCTATTGTCGTATAAGAGTAATAATTACCCCCGTTAATGTAACGAGGGTAAAAATTACATTAATTTATTGGATTATGAATCAAGCGCTAAAGCTAAATCTGTAATACTAGAGTGAATATACTCTTGTCCTACATTGTCAGCAACAACAATCACTAGATCACTAGCACCAGCAACTGTTTTATTAATAGCAAAACCAATAGCTTTAATAACAGCTTTTGGATCAGATCCAGCAGCTAAAGTTAAAGTAACTTTATCTAAGCCGTCTCCGTCTTGAACTGTTGATTGGAAATAAAGTTCCATTGATGTGTCTGTGTCGTGTTGAATAGTTTGAAGCTTGTCTATTGGATAAGCATAAGCATCATTATTACCATCGCCAAAATATAAAAATTTCATGTTTTTAGTTTTTAAAGGTTAATATTATGATTCTTTTAGTAATACAAAGTTGTTAGCTCCTTGTGTAACTAAACATCTTTCAGATAAGTAATGCACTTCCATTACGTCTTCTCCAGTATAAGTTGCAGATCCAACAGAACCAGTAACCCAAGACTTAAGTCTTCTGTCGTCGGTTTGAGAAGCTCTATATCTTACATGTAAGAAAGGACGAGTCATGTTTTTACCCATTGATTGATCGTATACAGTTGAAGTTCCAGCAGGAATTAAACATCCTGATATATCTCCAAAACCACCTCTTGCAGCAGCATCGTTTAAGTATTTCCAATCTGACTTGTAGAAATCATAAGATCCTCTACGGAAAGCAGAAAAACCTAAGTTCAATGCCATGTCAGCGTCGTTTTGGAATACACCAAAAGAAGCACCACCTTGATAGTTAGAATTTAATCCAGCTACCATATCATCCATCGTAAGAGCTAAAGAACGATTAACATATAACATGTTTTCTTCAATAGCACCTTGCTTGTCAAGATTTTTAAGTAAAAGATCAAAGTCTCCTAAAGAAGCTAAATCTTCAAATACATTACCTCTACTTTCAATTGCAGCAAAAAGACCTTCAGTACCATTGATTCCATCAGGAGCATCAGGGTTTGTACCTGCATTATCCGTATCAGAAACACTAGTGTCAGCATCAGAAGCTACAGCTTTAACTGACTCTATCATAGAAGTTTCTAAGTAATCATCAAAACGTAATTTAGTTTCTCCCGCGGCTTTTAAATACCAAGAAAATCCAGACTGTCCAGATTCATCAGTTGTTTCAACCCATCCAATTTGAGCAGTATCAGATCCAGAAATCTTAAAGTGATCTTTAATGATAATTGGGCTATTGCTAAATTGAGTAAATTGTGGTTTAAGCTCTCCTACCATAGATAGAGATCCTTTTGGAAATTCAGAACCATATACAAATAAGTTAATAGCTCCACCATTAGCAACTACTGTTGTAAATGCGTCAGCAGTATAAGTTTTTAAAGTAGCTGTATTACCAGATACACCAGAAACATAACATTTAAGAGTTTTAAGTCCAGTAGCATTGTCGCATATAATAACTGTATTACCTGCTCTTAATGAATTAGCTAAAGCAGATCCAAGAGTTACAACTCCAGTCGAAGCAAGTACCACAGTAGAGTTAGCGGCTACAGCATTACTTTTATAAGCAATGTGTAATCTGTTTTGTTCAGACCAAATTACTTGATCAGATTCCATAGGCATTTCAGCGCCTACCATTTGTAAAAACCCTCCGATTGTACGATTTCCGTAGCGCTCTACTTCTTGCTCGTATAATTCAGGAAGATATTGTTGTGCCCAACCAGCAGTTGTTGAAGATGTAAAGTCAATATAGTTAGCATCACTTACAATTGGACTTGGTGTTGGGGTTAGTGAAAATGATCCACCTAATCCCAAAGATGTGTTAAATCCCATTTTTTTTAGTTTTTAATTGTTTGTTGTTGTTATTTTCTTATTTTAAATTTCAACCTCGAACTATCTTCTCCACCTAGCACTTTAAATTTCATTCCGCCGGCTTCTACAACTGGTTTATTAGTTCTAGCGCTCATATCAATATTTTTAGAATTGATAGCAGTTTGTTTTATAGCGTCAGCTTTACCTTGCTCGTAAAAATGTGATACAATTTTATCAATATTTTTACCTGCGTATAAAGCTTTGTGATAACCTTTAGCGTCTTTCATCATATCGTTTTCATCAAGGAACTCCTTTACAAAATTAGATATGTCGCTTTGGTAATTCTTAACATCACCAGCATTTTTCACATTATACCTATATTTTTTGTCTCCTACTTTAAAATCAAAACCTTTGAATTCTTCGTTGAAAACATTATTGGTACTTTGTTCAAATTGCTTGTACTGTTTTTGTTGAACCTCACTGGTAACAGATTGTTCTTGGTTGTACTTATTGTAAAAGTTAATAGCTTCTTGCTGCTCGGATGATAACTTAGAACCCAACTTGACTTCCTTGTAATACTCATCTTTCATACCATTAAGAAATTTCTTAGCTTTCGCAACTTCTTCTTTTAGTGTCAACTTCTTTTTTCTGATATCTCTATCATCATCTATGTCTTCATCATATGAAAAATTATCTTCAATTAGAAAATCTATTTCTTCATTGTCTAAATGACCCTTAGTTGACTTGTAATATTCTTTTAATAACGCGGTGTCATCCACGCTCGAATAGTCAGCGTTTAACCTGACGTATTCTTCAATACCCCCACCGGTATCTTCCATAAATTTTACCAGGTTTTCTATATTTTCCGGTAAAGTTCTTTGGAGTGTAGCTTCTACTTTTTCTTCAATAACAGGTTCATTTGCTTGAACCGCAACAGGAGCGTCTCCAGTATCATGTACTTCTTCTAGTACTTTTTGTTCTTGACTGTTTTCTTCTTGACTGTTTTGTTCTTTGCTACTGCTTTCTTGGTTGTCGTTGCTCTCGCTGATGATTTCATTTTTCCGTACATCTTGATCTGTGTTTTTATTTTGAAATTCTTTTAATTTTTCTAGGTCTAATTTAATAGTACCGTCTTTTTTTACCTCTTTATAAGAGATGGTTTCTTTAGGTGTTTCTACAGGGGCTTGCGCAGCTGTTTCAACAACTTCTTCAATTGTTTGGTTTTCTTCCGACATAATATAATATAATTAAATAGTTAAAAATTTATCACCTTGGCTCAAACTGCTCAAGACCAAATCCCCCTAGATTGTCTTGCCCGGCAGATTCAAAGCTTTTTGGTGGCGCGTTGTTTTTTCTTTGGTCTATAAGTTCGCTCTGCTGAGATGCTTGTATTTTAGTTCTTTCATCTTTACGGTCTTCTTTAAACTTGTCTTTATCGTTGACTTGTCTTAATTGCATTTCCTGCAGCTGCATGTTTAAATTAAACTCATACTCCATCAATTCTTTCTTTATAGCAGCTTCTCTTTCCATCTTAGTTATTTCTAATTGATTCTTAACTTGCTCTAGTTGAGCTTTAGATTCAGTTAAAGCTTGTTGCTTTTGCATATCAGCTTGAGCCGCTGCTTGAGCAGATTGCGTATTAGATTGCGTTTGAGCCTGAATGTTTCTCTGTTGTTGCTCTTGATCTAATTGCTGTTTCTTTTTTCTACGTATTTTAAGGAGTTGGTTTGCTAATTTTATATTACGCACCTCTCTAACTTCTATAGCGTCCTCTAAGTATATCTGACCTGATTGTAAAGCAACTTGTATATTGTTTTCAAGCTTAGCTTTTTCTTCTTCGTCTGGCGTTAATTCTAGGAATATACCAAAATCATGTAAGTGTAAATTAGCCATCTCTTCTAAAGTGGAGACATTAAACTTACCTAATGTTTTTATAAAAGACTCTTTAGTTGGCGAATATTCTATAACATCAGAGACACGCATTGCAATACACTCTGCCATCGTTAGGGTTATATACAAGCTTGATTGCAATAAATGCCTTGTTGCTGTGTTAGAATTCGCTGCGGCCATTTTCTGTAAACCCACTAAAGCGTTTTTATCTGGTATCCCGCCATCTCTAGCTTCGTTTAATCCAGTCACATCGCGCATCATTTGTAGGTAGTAATTATACGTACCTATAAGCGCTGTTATTTTATTATTACCACCGTTAGAATTTAATTCAGTAATCGGTAGCCTTCCTCTATTCATATCCCCGTCTTGTGTCATTGATCTACCAATAACACTACCTGTTTGGAAATACATATTTAATGCTTCCTGAGGATTGTAATTTGTTCCGTTACCTAAATCTATTTCAGCTAATGCATCAGCGTCTAAGTAAACGCCATCCGGCACTACCCTAGATAACACCTGCTGTAGTTTTAAGTGCGTTAATTGAATCATATCTGCAAAATTAGTCATACGACTAACTAGCGATTCTATTCTTCCTTCATACATTCTAGGTGCACAGATAGCATAGCTCATTTGAGCTTTTGTTGTATCTGCTTTAGGACGTATCATATTTTTCTTAAGTTCCCACTTAAGCACTTCGTTTGTACCTATAATTTTTACACCTTCGTATATTACCTCTATAGCTCTTTCAACTTTCTCAAAATCGTCATTAGCTGGAGGATTAAAAGTATCATTTTTTTCAATAGCTTTTTTACCACCTGTAGCTGTTTTCTTTATTTTATGAACTTGATTAGCATACGTTTTGTATTCAAAATATAAAACTGTTACACTATTGTTTTCATTAGACTTTGAATTGTAACCTGAATTAGTATAAGATGTATTATATCCTCCGTAAGATTCTAATTCTTCGTCAGTTAATTCTGGAAACTCTTTCTTAAGTTCGTTAATGTATATTTCTTTTACCTCACCTACGTAATATATATCGTCAAAGTAAGGTGAATCTGTATTAGACCAAACTAAATCTGTTGGATCTACATACTCCACTTTAATGCCTTCAGCTTTATTAAACGAGCTTTTTGCAGCGCCAATACCTATTACAGTTAAATCTCTTTTTATACGTCTAGATACTAACTCGTATTTGTTTTTATCAAAAACACTATTAATAGCTTCTTCTTCAGCAATTTCAATAGCTTGTTTGTATTCAAGCTGCATATGTATTTCAAGCTCTTCTGACGTTTCAGGCAACTTGCTTTGATCTGTTTGGTATATATCTATACCTAATTGACTAGCTACTGCATCATTGAATGGCTTAGCCGCCATATCTTCAGCTATCTTAGTAACATAATCAGTTCTTTCTTTTATTGAAGCAGGATCTTGCGAGTAAGCTTTGACTTCATATGATCTATCAGCCATACCGTTTACAACAATATCAACAAACTTAGGTATGATAGGCACAGGCTTCCAATCTAAATTCATATAAGACAAATCTCCGTTAATAGATAATTCATCTTTATATTTTCTCACCGATTGCTCTCCTCTAGCATATAGTCTTAATGAGTGAAATGATTGTTTGGATGTAGAATACCTACCCGATCCGTTTTTACCGTTGTAGCCGTCTTTAGAATTAAACCACTCGTGCTCAATAGCTCTCCCTACTTGTGCACCGTACTCAGCGCTCATTTTTTCTAAATCACTGACTGCTTGTGACGGGAAGGAACTTTTTATAGCTTTATTAATCATTTACTTAAATTATTTGAGATCTATATCCTTTGTTGTCGTATCTTTTTATCCCAAGATTTATACTTTTAATTTTTCTTTCTTGTGTTGGCGCATAAAGGTTTTTATTGCAAGCCATAATTGCTAATCCTGAGCTAATTGATGCATCAAACTTTGTTCTATTATTTATGTCAAACTTCACCCAGTCTTCTAATGTTCTATTGAAATACATATCCCCATAGCCGTCTTCAATTATTCCTACGTACTTTTCTATATAAGATTCTATAGCAGCAGCATGAGATTGCTTTATGTCACTTGACGAGTTAGGTATACCCCCTATTTCTTTTTCTGTAATAGAAAGTTTGTTATAATTTTTGTCAGGTCTATTCATTGAATACCCTCTGTACCCTCTTCTTTTAAAATGATACAATAATCTAGGCTTATTGTTTTCTACTAATATAGGCATTCCATAAAATACACATGCCATTAAAACGTCTTCAAAAAATATCTCTGCGGTTTGAGGTCTTGCTACATATTCTAAGAAAAAACTATTAGATGGAGCTTCTTCCATAGAGTATTTAGTTAAGCCGTGCAATGCTCCGTTAGATCCAATACCATCAACAGTGCCTGATATATCGTAACTGTCACAACCAAAAGCACCTACATGATCATTAGCGGGGTATTTTATACCGTTGTTTAATCTAACCCTATTTTGCATTTCTAGCTTAGGAACCCAGCTAACTTTAAACCTACCGCTCTTGTTAGGCATAAATTCAACAGCGCTATCTTTAGCCCCGTCTTTCCATTGAAAACTACCGACTGTCACCAATCCGTTTCTTTGAGCATCTTCGTTATAATCTATTTGTTCGTATAGCTTTGTTAGATTAAATAAAGACTGTTTTGTTTCATCTCTAAAAGCGTGGTTTTCAGTTCTAGGAAATTGACGATAATATTCGTTTAAACTATCTTGATCATCTTTTAATCCTTCAACTTCATTCTCCCAGTATTCTATAACACCTAAGTCTATTATTTCCCCATTTGGCCCTTTAACTGGTTTTTCCGGCGTGTTGAATACAGGTAATCCATAAGAATCAATGTATCCCTCGTAGTTCCATTCCATAGGTATGAACAAAGAATATAATCCTGAGCGAGTCTGGCCATTGGCGTTTCTTTTTTCAACATTTGAATTATAATATAATTTTTTAAAATTCTCACCACCTTTATCTAAAGCATTAGAGGTACTACCCATCATACACTTACCAATAATTCTTGAACCTAATCTTAAACAAGTTCTAGTGACTCTCCAGTTGTTTAATATATTTGTAGGTTTTTCCCACTTTCCACTTTCATCGTGTACTAATAGTTTTAATTTTTCACCATCGTAGGAGTTGTCACCCGTGTTCTTCCAGTCGATCGTTGTGTCGAGACCGGATATATCCTCGAGCTTCTCGTTGGAATCAAGTTTCTTACGGGTAAATTTTGACGCCGGGACTCTATACGCGAGTTCCGTTTTTGGACGGTCCATTCCGTCTTGGATAGGTTTGAAAAAGAAGGGGTAATTAACTGAGATTGGTACGACCTTATCAGTAAACATTTTCTTTGCGTCTGGCCCAGATTTTGATAGTATACCAAATCTTGAGTCTGTAGAAATCGTGGCTTGATTAACAGTCTCGCCTGAGGCCATGAACGAAAAGCCTGACCTTCTGTTTTTAAGGTAACACATTCCGTAACATCTTGCATCGGCCTTACAGGCTTCCCAAAATATGTAGAATAATCTATTTGATTCACGAAAGTCTGGCTGCCCAACATCAATCTTGGACCACTGCAGGTACATGTAGTGAGTGCCAGTAATATACACAGGAACCCCTTTGTTATTAAACCAAAAGCCTTCTTCCCTCTTTTTAAATTCGTTGTCAATATAGTCATACCATTTATTTTTAAATTCACTAGAGCGATTCTCCCAGTCAAAAACTGATTTTATTTTACTTAATTCTTTAGGATAATCTAATGCTTTCCAAAATTGCTCTAACTTTTTATTTGACAGCTTATAGCTATTACCACATAAAGGTAACCCTATTTTTAATCCTTGAATTTCGTATATTTCACCAATCTTACCGCTTCTAGATATAACAACGATATCGTGATCTTTATTGTAACCGTATTGCCACTTATTATATCTATTGTATTTTTCTATAGTGCTAGGCTTTATATAGTCCTTTAGCACTTTGAATAGTGTTTGCTTGTACATTATTTAGATCTTCCTTCAGCAAAACCTTTAAAAGATTTTTCTTTGCTATTAGAATCCTTACCTTCTTCTAAAAGATCTTGCTCTTGTTGTATTCTATCTAGTATTTCAAAAGCATCAAAAATTGCTAATTTTTTTGTAGCAGCTGCGTTTTTTAATCTGTCAGCTGTTATATCATCTCCTGAGTCTACGATTTTTTCTTTAGCAACTTTAATAAGTTCTTCCACTGCCTTTTGCCCAGCTTGGATTATATTCCTCTTCGTCTCCTTTGTTTTCATATTTGATTGTAATATCATTAGTGCGCATTCTGTATAACCTGTCACCATCTATTAAAAACTCATATTCACTGCTTGGACTAAAGCCTAATATATCCCCTTCGGCTATTTTAAGAGCTTCTAAGGAGCTATTGCCATATTTTAGTATACCAATATGCTTTCTTTCTTTTTGTTCGCTTAGAATTGAATTTTCTTTTTTTACTACAGGCTTTACAAAACAAAAATCACCTGGAGCTTTCCATTCTTTATTGTGGTTGTAAAGAAATATTTGATCGTAGTAACAGAAGTACATGTCTTCTTTAAAATAAGCGCTACTGTTTTTTTCTATTCCTCGTACGTTATAAAATCTTCTAAATACATTATGATGCACTATAACTTCGTCGTTAACTTTTATATCAGTGTCTCCTATAAGAGGTATTGATTTAACAATACCAATTCTATTAACAAATTTATGGTCGTCCATGGTGGTATTTATTATAAGCTTTTTACCCCCCACATCTACTTCATTTGTATACCTACTATCTTTAGGTTCTATAATAAAGCTGTATAAACTCTGCATTAGTATTCTAGATTATATTCTATTGAAATTGCCATGTTAGTATTAAACTTTTTCCATGGAATTATTTCATCTTTCTTACTTATGTATATATTATAAGAACCATCTTTTTTGTCATACAATATATCTGATATACAATGACCTCCGTAAACCTGTTGACCTACGGAGTAATGCATTGCTTCATTTTTATAATCAGAGCCGATACTTATTTTTCTAATCAGCTTGCTCATCAGACTTTTCTTTCATTTCTTCATAACTACCGTCTTCTAGGTTGACGGTAATTTTACCATACTTTTCCTCAAGAGACTGGCTCATTTTTTCAGCGTCAGACATTAATTGAGCAAAAGACCCTAGTACCTGTGTTTTTTGAACCTCTAAGGCTCCAATATCAGATAGCATCTGTCTTTTGAAGTTTTGCTGCTTCACTAATTCTTCTAACTCTACTTGTTCGATTTTTTTACTCATTTTATTTAATTTAATTGTTAATTACTCTTATGTATATTACGTGCGTAGCCGATTACTTTCTTATGTTACTTGTTTTTCCTAACAGCTGCCCCAAAGAAATATCCAAATATAGACAACACTATACCTTCGCATATACCTATTAAGTGTATCCACACTTCTTTATTAGACTCAGGTATTTGCAGGTATACTATAGCGTATATCATAAAGGTAAAAGACCCTAAACCTACTATACCTGTTAGATTGAACATAAGATCAAATTGACCTGTTTTAGCTTTCTCAACTTCTCTTTTACGAGCGCTGTCCCTATCTGCAACTTGTAGATTGTATAATTCAATAAGCTCCTCATGCATTTGGATCTTATCTTGACCTGTTAATTCAGGTTCACTATCTATTAAGTTTTTAACTATACCTAATATACCTTTATTGGGTAAAGTGCCTGATACAAAACCGGGTAGCTTTTTTAATAAAAACTGACCAACTTTAGTATCTTTAAATTTTTTTTTGTTTTTCATTTAACAGTTCCATTTTCTTCTAGCAGCTCTACCTCTTTCTGAAGTCCAACTTTTAGATCTAGCGCAAAAGGCTTTTCTTCTTTTAGCAGCCTTACTGCCTTTTTTTAATTTTGAAGGGGGTGTCGTAACAGCTGTTTTTAACTTACTGCCTGGGTTGTCTTTTCTATACTTCGCAACGCCTCTAGCAGTCATACCTCCTCCTGCTTTTTTACCAGTACCCCTACCTTTTTTTACTTTAGCATAGTACTTTTTAGATTTTTTCCTAGAAGGAGCATTTTTTGTAGCCATATTTTAAATTTTATGTAATTTATGTGTTTCTTGGAAACCCATAAAACTGATGTACTGAAGCATCACCTGGATAAACTTCATTGTTTCCAAAGTCTAAGAAGTCCGAACTTATTATATCATACGCCACACCATCGTAGTAAATTGGTGGTGTTATTTCGTGAATATCTTTATCATAAGTACCTTGTGTTTTTATAACTTTACCAATGTAAACAACTGCCTTTGTTCCGTTGATGTACTGCATTGATGTAACACCTTCTTCTGTTACTTCAGCCCATACATCTTTAGAGATTAAAACATCTTTACCTTGTTGCTCTGTATCAAATACTGTCTTGTAAATATTCATTTAAATTGTTGTTAAAGCTGTTAGTTCTGCATCTGTTAGTGCTTCTTTGAAGACTCCTAATGCTTTTACTTTGCCGTAGAAACTAGAACTACCACCAGTACCAAAAGTTAAGTTATTTAACCCAGAAATATTAAATGTATTGGTAGATGTAATAACTTCAGAACCATTTATCCAAAGTGCAATTTGTCCGCTTTTGTACTTTAAAGCTATTTTATTAAAATTTAATACATCAAAACTACTAGTACTTAAATTAAGATTATTTGGACTTAAAGGCTTCATAAATAAACCTATAGTATTAGATTGATTTCTAAAGCGTATAGTTATAGTTTGATTATTATCTCCATTTACACCTAAACTAATAGATCTAATGCTTTCCCCATTATTTTCTAAAGCAGCTATCTCAGCATACAATACTCCTTCTGTAGAGTTTATCAAAGTAGAGTTTCCCGAATTAGGTGCTATATCTTTAAGCCTTGTGGATGATGCTCCCGATGTGGGAATATATGAGGTTGCAAAAGGTTGTTGTTCTAATTGTGCGCCCCAAATATGTGCATCTATATTAGCTGAACTTGTAAACAATCTTATTTGAGATGTTTCTGTAGCAGTAGCAAGAAAAGTAAATTTATATCTTTGCCAATCATCAGTAATTGTGTATGATTGATTTGCACTTTGCCCATCAAAATTCGTTTGAAAACTTGTCACTCCTCCGTTGTTTTTCATATAAAATGAAAGTGTATAACTTTGACCACTTGCAATAGATATTTCAACTCCTAATCTGCTACCACTACCAGCTTTATTAACCCTTGTTGCATTTTGTGTTCCATCGGGGGATAGGGCATTATTTATTGTTACATTTAATGTAGAGTTTTTTATCCAACTTTCATGACTAAATAATTCTGAATAAGTTACAATATTCGTTGACTCATTTTCTAAAAGCCAACTCCCACAGCCATTCTCGTAGTTTATTCTCGGTAGGTTTGTATCGTTAGTTACTTCTTTTATTACTATGTTTGTAATGCTACCAACAAAGTTAGCATCTCCTTGTAACAATATTGTTGGGTTTATATCTCCCGATGTTGCTTCAGCAGTATAGCTTCCGCTTGTTGTTAAATTACTAAATTCAGCACCACCCGAATTGTTTAAACTACCACTTAAAGCACCTGCTGAAATATTTAATGTAAATGATATCCTTACTAATTTATTTTGTATGTTGGTTGAAATTGTTTGTATTAAGTTTGTTGCTGCTGATTGTGTGCCATCACAAGTTACCTTGCTATTTGCTTGATCGGGTGTAAATCCATCTCCAAAAGTCCAATTTTGCCCCACCTCTTTAGCAGAAATGTTTGATATAGAGCCATTAAAAGTATTGTAACCTTGTATGCTAAAAGTTGTTGATGCTGGTGTTATGAAATCAGTTACAACACCATTAGATGAATTAACAGAACCATTTACTCCATTAGCTCTCCATCGAATAGTTCCACTTACATAATCTGATATTGTGTATTGAATTTTATATGTTTTACCTATCTCTAAAACACTAGCTTGTGTGATAAAAGATGAACCATTTATAAGACTTGCTTTACCATCTGCAACTGTCCAATCATTTAAAGTCCAATCTGTTGAGCCATTAGAAAAACTTCCATTAGTAATCAGCTCTGCACCTATCTGTGAAAAGCTACCATTCTGTACCAAGTCTCCAGATAGTATCTGTACATTCTCAACTAACCCTTGTGCATTGACTCTAGTGGCAGCAGAATTTCTTGAGAAAGTGAAATCCCCATCTCCACCAGTTGGCTTGATGCTTAACATCTTGCCGTTATCGTAACCAGTCGGAGTCAATAAAATTGACGCTTTATCTAATAAGTTTGCCATTATGAAATATTTTCTAACTCGGTTAATGTTGCAATGGTGCAAGTAACATTTTCGTAGTATGCCGCTCTTTCTCGCAATGAAGATAATAGGCTAGATATTAACCCTGCTCCATTCACCACGGGAATGCAATTTAAACCCAATTTTAATTTTAGTAGAGGCATGATATTTGTTTAGTTTTTATTATATGTAATCTATTTCCATGGTAAGATCTATTTTGTTTTTATCAACAAGAATATTCCACTTTTCTTGAGTTAAATCTATACCTTCTTCATAAGCCATATTCAACCATTCTTCTGAAGTAAAAGGCTCCTTGTTTTGTAGCAAAGCTTCCAACCAGTCTTCTGCGTTAGTGAAGTAGTCTGTTTTCGTTAAAGAGTTTTCCATACATTGTTTAGGCTCTACATAACCATAGTGTTTAGCTACTTTAGCTTTTTGCCAAAATAATAAAAAACTTAATCTTGTTTTGTAGGATATGTACCATGTAATTACTTTTGGATATTCTAATTTTGTCATATTTATTTATTTAAGCTATACCGCCATCCGTTATTCCCCAACCAAAGTTGCTTATCAAAGATGCTCTAGCCGTTGCTGCCGCTCCTCCTCCAGTGTATTGTGAATTACCAAATCTGATATTTATATTTGGTGAATATCCACTACCATTTAAAAATGCTGCCTGCAATGTTGCCTCCCAACCTATTAAAATAGCATCGTAATTTGATGTTGAAATATTTAGATTCCTATGAAAGCTATTAAAATTTGTAACGCTTGTAATATCCCAATTACTTAGGTCTTGGTCAAAAGATGTTGCATCAAAAAACATAGAACTCATACTAGTTACACTACTCACATCCCAATTAGTTAAATCTTGATTAAAAGATGCAGCTTGACGAAGCATCTGATTCATATTAGTCACATTACTTACATCCCAAGAACTTATATCTCCATTGAATAACGGTGCATTTCGAAACATACTACTCATTTTTGTAACATTTGTAAGATTTGGTGCATCTGTAAACGAACCAGTTAATCTTGAACAACCAAAAAAAGCATTTTCAAAACTTGACCATACAATATCTCCCCATTGTTTAATATCAATTAATTTTGTTTTATCACCTGCATTATTAATATAAATTCTAGGAAAATCTCCACTTATAGAAACATCATAATCTCCAGCAGTAGCAAAAGTTATTGTAGCGTTTCCTGTTATATTTGGAATTTCTTGACCATCACTTGTTTTAACAGTATAATTATAACCACTTCCAGTTGTAGGAATAGTTATAGATTCATTAGATGTTGTTGTTCTCCAAGTAGTTATAAAAGATGCAGTATCTCCACCACCGCTTTTTGGTGAATTAAGGTATATAATACCAAGCTTTACGTTTATTAACGGAGCCATAGTTTTAGTACATTGCTATAATGTCATCTGCTGTCGTACCTAGCGTAAAAATTCTATCTACCTGCATAGGCAAAAAAGTTCCAGCCGGTATGTTCTGAAAAAGCACTGCTCTGTATATTTCATATGTTTCGTTTCCGTCAGGAAATTTATCAGAGTTAGCGTTACTGATATCTTTTAAACTAAGAGTAGTAGCACTATCTATAGCTCCTACAAAAGCAGCAAAGGCACCGTTGTCTGTGGTGTTAACAACAATATCTCTTAGTTTAACACTACCTCCTGCGATGTTGAAGTTAGCGGTTGAGTCTACTAGCTTATTAGTTGTATTCCCATTTGCTGTGCCTTTTGCTATAGAAGCGCTTTCTCCTGATAGTAGTACACATATATCACCTCCAGTACCTACATACAACGCAGCTCTATTGGAAGCGTCTACACTTGTTAGCTGGCTTAAGTCTAAATGATTGCTTGTAAAATCTACTGCAGCACTGCCTTTAGTACTGGTATCTTTTATAACTACAGCTCTATTAATAGTTTCAACACCGTTTTTTTCCCTGTAATTAATATCGTTTTTATGGGAGTTCCCAATAATATCTCCGTATGCCATTTGTTTTTTTGTTTATCTAGTTTTATCTTTATTTATTAGTTCGGTTGCTTTTTTCATTACTTTGTCGGTGTAGCTTATTCCTTTCATAAAAGGATTATGTCTTTCACCTACCGGCAAGTCGGCCTCGCCTAATAATATTTTATATATCTTGTTTATTAAAATTCTACACTTAGTAGACGTTTTATATATATTGTACTTTTGTGTTGTTTTGTTTCTATTTCTCCAAATAACAATCCAACCTTCGCGTACTAACCTTCTCCATCGGTCTTTATCCCAGGAATACGTATATATACCGTCTATATAATCTTGTCTACTAAAAAGATCAATGCAGTCAAAATATATTAATAGCTCTAAGTCAGCATCTGTTAAGTTATTTGTTTTACATGCCCACCTTCTTACTATTCGATAATACTTAAGCAAATTTAATTCTTTTAAATCCTTTGCTTCAAGCTTTCTCATAATACAATAACTACATCCTGTTGTTTTATAACTAAAAACATCTTGTCGTCTATTTCAACATTGAAACCAGCGTGCTTGTCATAATATATATTATCACCTGTTTTTACACCTTTTATAAACTCTCCAGCAGATATTATTTTACCTTTACAATATCTTATATCTTCTCTTAGTTTTTCACTAAGTATCAAGCCTCCCTTTGTTTTAGAGGCTTTTTCTTTTATTTCTTCTACTACCAAAAATAATCCTACTGCTTTCATATATCTCTCATGTTACTAATTACACAATCAGTTGATAGTATTGTTGAAGCAACAGATACCGCGTTCTTTAAAGCGGTCTTAGTAACTAATACAGGATCTATAATACCTGCTTTAATCATATTAACTTCTTTACCGTTTTTAACATCAATACCTCTGTTCTTTATAGTTGGGTATGATTCTGGTAAACCAGCATTTTCTAATATAACTCTATATGGAGCTTTGATAGCTTCTATGAATATTTTTTGGCCCTCTGTTTTATTACTTAACTTTCCAGCAGCATTGAGTAAGGCAATTCCGCCACCAGCTACAATACCTTCTTTTATTGCTGCTTTTGTAGCATGGATTGCGTCGTCTACTCTATCCTTTTTTTCCTTCAGCTCGACGTCGGAATTTGCACCTACAGTTATAACCGCTACGTTTCCTGATAAAACGCCTAAACGTTCTTGTAGTTTTTCGGTCTTTAAACTGGGTGTATCACTATTAAGCTGATCTTCTATTGTTTTAATTCTTTCTTTTGCTTCTTCAGGCATGCTAGATACCTTTAGTACTGTTGATTTATTATCAGACACTGCTTTATCGCATTGACCCAGCATGTCTGGTGTTATAAGATCTATATCGTCTCCGTACTCTTCGTTAATATGAGTGGCTCCAGTTACCGCAGCAATATCGTCTAGGAAGTCTTTCTTCCAAAAGTTAAAACCAGGAGGAGCTACTACGTTTATTTTTATATTACCTTTAATCTTGTTCATGACAACAGCGCTCATAGGTTGTTTTTCCAACTCACCTATTATTAACAATGCTCTGTTATTTGCAACTGCGTATTCTAAAACAGTTTGTATTTTTCTAACCGTAGCTATTGGTGATGAAACAAGTAGTACCAATGGATTTTCCAATGTTACATTTTGTTTAGCTACATCTGTTATTAAATTAGGATTTGCAAACCCTTGATTTATTTGAGAACCTGTAACTATATCTACCGATGTTTCTTCTGACTTTGAATCAGTGTCCATTAACACAACCCCGTTCTTACCTACTTTTTTAAATGCTTTTGCGATTATACCACCAAGCTCTGTATCATTGTTAGATGATATCGATGCAACTTGGTCTATCATATCCCCCTCGACTGGTATGGATACACTATCTAAGTACTTGATTGTTTTTTCGTATGAATCGTTAATATCATTTTTAACATCTCTTAAAGAGCCTTTAAACTCTTTAGCTTCTTTTAAAATAGCGTGAGCTAGTACAGTAGCGGTTGTTGTTCCATCACCTGCTTCACTTACTGTTTTCCTTGCGGCTTCTTTTATAAGCGTAGCCCCGATGTTTTCTACTGGATCTGAAAGATTAACAGAGTTCGCTACTGTTACCCCGTCTTTTGTTATCATAGGTCTTCCCATGAAGTCTTCTAGTATAACGCATTTACCGCTGGCTCCTAATGTTGAGCTAACAGCTTGAGTTAACTTTGTAATACCTGAAAACACTTTATCTTGAGCATCACTACCAAAGTTTAAGTGCTTCACAATTTGTTGTGAGTTTTGCATTGAATTTAATTTAATTTAATTTTTGTTATCTTACTTTTTTTTCTTCTTAAGATCTTTTTTGTGAACTAATGGCTTACTAGTTTTTGTGTGTGTTTTACCGGTATGTAATTTACCATTAGGCATTTTATGAGTAGCTCCCTTCCACTCAGTTCCGTTTTTTAAATAGTGTTTTACTCCTTTCATTATTACCTTTTTTTTCGTTTCTTTATAGCTTTAAAATCTGCTTGTGTTATTTTGTTAAAGGGTTTAGCAGCCTTGGCTAAAGCTTTTTGTTTTGGTGAGTATTTTTTTATTGGCATAGTTTATATATTAAGATGTTGCAAATGGTGTAGCCGCGTTTCCAGTGTGGTGAATATTTCCTGAGACAATCCATTTGTCTGCAGCAATGTTTTGAACTCTAAATGTTGAACCTATAATACCGGTAGTTGAACCATTGCAATTAATAGCGCTAAAATTATCACCTGCTTGAGCAGCAAAAGAAGCGTTAGCATCTGACGTATCGGTATCTATAGTATGTAATTGTCCAAATAATTTTTCATTACTTGGATCTGCACAAACTACTTTATGAGCATTAGACGTAGCCGTAACCGCAATTGCAAAATCGTAGTAAACACCTATTAAATCCCCGGGTCCTGAATCAGGTAATGTTAATACTGCACCATCGTTGTCATTGAATACAAATAGTTTTCCAGATT
>Ga0209337_1000741_pt1 | contig 26236 bp, 29 predicted proteins | sample LinPmetageLP53_FD_184044 | JGI IMG/M metagenome (GOLD analysis project Ga0209337, IMG submission 184044) | Marine viral communities from the Pacific Ocean - LP-53 (SPAdes) (version 2) | ecosystem: Environmental > Aquatic > Marine > Oceanic | place: Pacific Ocean | collected 2010-02-08 | reverse complement strand
TCGCTCGATGGGACGTACACTTGTGCGCGTGTCCAGTATGGCGCTCTGCGGGCAAATTGTACCCCACTCTGACCTAAAGCCGTGTCTTTGTAAAACGCCGGGGGGTTAGCACTAGAGTATTTGTCCACGGTTACTGTTTCAATAACAGTATTCCTCCAGTCCCTTAGTACTTCTACAGTAACTTGGGAATCTTCAGACTCTCGCAACCATAAATTTACGACTCGGGCGGTGTGTCGTACTAGTGGGATGGTAGACTGCATCCATGCAGTTTCGATCAACGCCTCTCGGGCATCAATCATAGATTGAACGTCCGCGTCGTTGGCGTTACCGGGACTGTCCAACACATAGACGCCGGTATAGTTGACGTTCGACTCTCCGGGCTTACCCGCCGTTAAGGTAAGAGACCTATGGTCTTGTGTCACACACACGGCTTCAGTTTCTGTATCAGTACGAACTGCCCAGCCCTGTCCGTTAAACACCATACAGACGTTGTTTGTTCTCGATGCGTTGGTAGACACCCAACAGCGGTATTCTTTACTCTTAGGATCAAAGTAAGCTACCGCTTGTAGTTTCCTAGAAGGTGTCAACTGACGAAAATACTCTCGAATCTCGTTTGAAATGGGCGCAAGTGCCGTCCCGTCCCAGACGTAGAAGGCATCTTTACCCAACCACATCACACGCCCGTCTTCTAATGTAGCGATAGAACTAGGAGCCGCACATCCTACAGCCGTTGATATTGTTGACGTATTGAAGCCAGATTGTGCGGGCGAAATAAGAAACGAACTTGTAGCGGTGAATACTAGCAGTCCGTTGGCTGTGCTAGCTAGTCCGGTTATTTCCCCGCCGGAAGGGTCTGGCGATAGGATGTCAGACGAAGGGAATGTACCAAACCGTCCCGGCTTAGACGCTCGTACCATTCCCGGATCTTTGGTCGTGTTGGCTATCCACAAACGTCCGAAAGCCATTCGACACAGCTTAAACTGAGGTACTGGGTCGATGTCTTCCATGACCCGGGTAAGGAATTGATCTGCGACATTATCGGGGTAGATAGTCGTCATGTTGTCCGTCAGTGTAGCGTACTCTGACATCATTCCTGTAGTGTTCTGAGTGTGACGGTAATAGCTCTGATCGCCAGATCCTACCATATCTTTGGTACGATACAGATTTCGTCCAATACAATGACGTGGCCCTGTAGAAATACTAGTCCACGCAATTTGTTTTCGAAGTTTGTCCACAGAAACTACGTTGTTGTCCGGAATCTCCGAAGGTTGAAAACTAATCTCAACAGCAGCCGACGGGGGTGACGACGCGGACAAATTACCAAACACGTCAACGTACTGGGTACGGCACCTGTACTCACTTCTTTGAACCCAGCCCGCTGCGAACACAGGTTTAGTCGAAGCGGAACTACCTGATGTCCCGGTGAATACCGAAGCGTCCATTGTTAACTCATTAAGCGTACCGACCCTGCCTCCGCCGAAGCCCCGGGTTGCGCCTGCCATGTACTTATCGTTAGCTGCGTCCCAAGGTGTTCCGTCGTGAGCGTAACCCGTGTCGTTAATCCCACGCCCTTTCTCCGTGACCGCCCCAAGGCGGTTGCTGGGACCTTTCGGCTGTGGTGTTCCGGGTACTTCGGAAAACCCTAATGGAGCGATAATCCGACCATCGTAGTACAGCGCACGGGCGTCCTGCGGTACGATTACAATACCGCGAGGAGTACTCTCAAATTGCGTGGGGAACTTGGGGTACGAAGTATCGGGCATATCTTGCGATATTGCGGCGGGAGGGACGTCTACGCCTGTGGGTACAACAAGCCTCCGCCACGCCCGATTCCAACCTTCGAATTCCCAAAGTTCTTTACCCGTGTGTAGCAACAAGACGTCACGGTCTCCATCACGCAAAATAGCATGATAAATTCCGTGCATCCGAGTAGAGTACTTAACCGTAGGTCCGTGTTCGGTAGCCGTACCGCTAGCGTTTGGGCGACTAGGAGTGGCTGAGAGGTGGCTAGGAGGCCACGGTGCAGTTCCCGAAGGTCCTGACTCACTCTCGCCAGCGCCGAGGCCGTCAGGGCCTGCCACATCTACATCTGGGCCGGACTCTCCAGCACCACCGGACGGACCTCCACTGGTATCAGGCTCAGAATCGTTAGGGTCATACGTTTCCGAGTCCCCGAACGGAGGTATTGTGCCGTCGTCCTGCGTGTCTCCAGATCGAGACCACGCGGGTGCAATTGTACGACTACTCGTAGGGGTGTAATTGTACATCAAAACAGCAGGTCCAACTACTGATCGTAACGTACCTTCTGGCGTTTGAACAAAGTTTCGGATCTCAGACGCCACATCATTGGGGGACAACAAACTGTCGGATTGTACCCGTAGTACATATGGACCTAAGTCTGTTACACCTGCTTTATTCGCCATCGGTTACCCCTTTTTAGGACGACCGACCTTCGGAGACGCGGGACGACCAATCAACGTAAACATGCCCCAACGGTCGCTACCGTGAGTCACAATCTCAGGAGCGTGTCCGGCAAACTGGATTGCGCCTGTAGTGTTGTGGACGTCTTTAGTCACTCCGACCAGCATACCTTGTTTTACTCGGTTGGCGGGATCTACTACTTCGTAGACGCCCCCACAAATCATCGGTTCCATACTGTCTCCCTCAGCTTGAAGTGGTCCACCATTTTCGGTAGTACCGGTTACCACGAAAAGAACTTTGTGCTCTTGTCATACGACGTAACACGGGGACGTTAGGAGGTCTAAGATCGCCGTATCTTTTTGAAAGCGTAAGTAATTCTTCTTGGTACCTGCCGTATGAAAGCTGAGAAAGCTGAGGTTGACCTAGATTTTCGTAAAACAGGGCCATAGCCCGGGAGAGGAGAACGTTCATGGCCTCGGCGTTGACCCAAGGAGTATCTTCGTCGTCTACCAACTCTTGTGGGCGGACTACCGCTCGAACTTCGGTAACGTACCGCTTATCGGGCTTCGGGTAGAACATTAGAGTCTGGTACCCATGAATGTCGCGTATGCGGCGGCTTCGATCTGGCAATACATCGCCTTTATCGAACCATACTCCCAAGTTAGAATTGTCTACGCGAGTTTCTGCCAGAAGATAGAAATCGTCGGACACGTCTAGTTGAGACGCGTCTAGTTTTGCTTGTCGGGTAGCTGGTGAGGTAGTCTGTTGCGCCAAGTACTGGGCAAAATTTGTCGTTAATCGCTTACGGTAAATACGGACGTATAGGCCGGATTGATTAAGGGACTGCCGAGAAGATCCACCGATAAAAGAGTTTAAGAACCCGAGTGCGTAGGTAATGTTCGGTAGTGACAACTTAACTGCGTAAGTGTCGGTGGGTCCGGCTGGAGTTACAACAACCGCATTCGACGCGGGGGACGCCGGAGACTCAAACCGGGGGGTACGAAACCGGTCGTCTGTAGTATTGGTGCGGTTTGTATCGCTCTGGGAGGGATACGACGTAGCAGAAGTCTGGCTCAACGGCTGTGCAAATCCGTTGTACGACGCTAGGCCGGGGAGTTGGAACTCTACGTCGCGCTTACCCCAAGTGTAGGTGACCTTGTACTCGAAAGATCCCGCAGGTTCAGGTCCCACCCACAGCACGTTTTCATCTTCGGTACTAATCGAGGCCACCGGAGCTACGCTTGGGCCTTGCATGTGGATGTGTTGCTCGCGGAAAATCACGCGAGGGATACCGGACGCTACTTGACTGGGAGGGCCTACTAGCTGATGCTGGGCCGCTTCATCTTGTCCAAATACGTCCAATGGATAATTGATGTCTTGGTCTCTAAGGCGAGCAGATTTTAACTGTACTACGTCGTCAGGGAGTGGGTACGCTTCGGTAAACACTCTGTACTTGTACTCTGAGGTACCGTAAGTGCCGATGTCCCATGGAGTGACAAGGGTAAAGTAGTAATAGTTATCGCTGGTATTATGCCAGACAGACCGGATTTGATTGCGAAGACGAGTACCATCTGTAGCCGTAATCTCAATCATACGACCGTCCCAAGAACGATCGTGGTTCCATGCAGTTAGGCCCTCGGGTACTTGGCCTTGTTGTACGGAAGTAAAGGTGGTACGCCACGTCCATGGGTCATTAGTTGCTCCCATGCCCGTGTTTGCACCAGCTAGGCGAATGGTATCGGTTACCGCATTACCTGCGTTATCGGTACCACCCGCCTTAGAAGACGCATCTGGCTCTGTAGTCAGATACACCTTAGATTCAAAAAACAGGAAGGGGGCTTCCAGAGCTAACTGATTGTAAGCCCTGTTGATGAAGCCATTCACACGCGAGAGTGCTTCAGGTGAACTACTCGGTGAGTAGTCCGCCTGAGCAAACATCGCAGTACGAATCCCCTTCAGGTTCATCTACTAGCCCAAGAACTTGACGTAGGCAGTACCCACCGCAGTATTCACAGCGGCTGCACCAACGTGTCCCACGGGGATGTTGGTTGCAGACGCGGCGGTTCCGCCAGTGAGGAGACCCGAACCATAAAGAACAAGCTGGGCACCGATCGCTGAGCCTTGACCCGTTTGGACAGTGCCGTAGCCTTCGGTCAATACGAATGCGTAGTCGCCAGCCAAGAGTGCCTTGGTGCCTGTTTGGGTGTTCGCCTGTTGAACTACACCTACTGCCCGCATTCCGTTACCAGTGGTTGACGCCAAACACGCGCTGTAGTCATCGCCAGCCTTCATTAGACACTGACCCTGAGTTACTGCGACGGTAGTCTTGATGTAGGTATACACTTGGAAGCCCTTGTCGCCGTTAGGAACGGTGAGTCGGAAACCAAGTGGTGCCTGCTGTGTAGTAGAAACGAGATCTTTGCTGATCCCTGCTGCTGTAAATCCAGACATGATACCTCCTAAGGTGTGCCTGCGCCGGTGACGACGAAGTTAGCGCGGAGTTGCGTAGTGTGGAGACCCATCATCAACACAAGCTCGTAGCGGAAAATATCTTGGTCAGGGATACGGAACGGTCCACGGAGAGCGAAGTCGCCCTTCGTTTCGCGGCTCGCATCGTGGCCGAGAGTAAACAGGTGCCAAGTCGGGGTCTTGAGCCCGTAGATGATTCCGTCGTTCGCAGGACCCGCAACACCACCAACGTTGAAGTTAGTGCTAGATGTGTCGATGGAGTCATCGAGGTAGAAGTCAGCTTCGAGGAACTTCACGCCCTGACGGACGAGAGGTGGAGCCTTGTCGCCTTCAACCTTGACCACGCGGACTTGATCGTCCAAGTCGTCGATGTAGTTGAGGTAAGAAGCCTCGTCACCGATCATCAAGTCAACTGGACCCATGGTCTTGCCTTGACGAGAAGCAGCGAAGTAAGCCTTACGCATTTGGCTACGACCGTTAACAGCAAAAGACGCAATGTCTTCATACTGGTTGTGCCAGCCAGCAACTTGGTTCTGTTGAAGGTTGTGGACGTTAACTGCACTAAGAGCCTGCGCCGCAACCGTCTTAGCCTGTAGGAAGCCGTTGCGGGCAGTTCCATCGGGGTTAAACGTTGTTTCTCCGTTAAGAGTAGCAAAGCCGCCAACGCCAGTACCGTTACCAGTACCTAGCTGATCTGAGATCCGCTCGTGGAAGTCCGAAAGCGCCAACTCTGGGTAGTGTTGGAGGATTCGTGCGAGGTCCATCTCGCCGTTAGCTTCAGCCAAGTCCTTGCCGGGGACATCGAACGCATAGATGAGGCGAGGTGCTACGACCTTACCACGGTGGGCGTTCTGTGAACGACCGCCTGCGATGATTTCCGTACCCGTTTGGACATGGGTAATGTTACCCGGGCCGTCCGTTACGACTGCGAACTCTCGCTCTGGACCCTTGAGGGTATCGCGAGAAAGGTTTCCGTTCTGCATGACCTTTTCCATCAACGGATGGAACTTGACAAACAACTCACTGTACGACGGCATAAGCTCATTGAGCGCGGTCGCCAGCACATCTGGTGAAATCGCCATTGATTATCTCCTTTTATTTGATAAGGCGTTACGCGCTACTTGCTTACGGAATTCTTGCAGGGACATCGGCTTGTTATCGGGCAAGCTAACTTGCTCCGATGAACGCGCCGGGGTTGTAGCCCCTGCCGTCAATGCCGCACCCGGGCGGGGTTTAGCGGGCCTGCTCTTCGCGCCCTGAGCCAGTTTAAGGGCGTAAGAGTCTGGGACCCCATCGACCTTAGCCTGCTTTGCTATTTCTCGTAAATGTTTTGGTAGACGCGCAGCTACCGCAGCATGTTCAAGAATCCAATTATCTTCAAGCAAATCTGCAAATACTGTAGAGAGTTCCTCATTGTTAAAGAGGTCGGGATTACTTTCCGCGAACTCTTCGGCGTAAGCGTCGGCTTCCGCCTCCAGCGCCTGCGTTACCTCAGATTGATACTGAGTAAACTGACGCTGTAGGTACTCGTACTGACCCGTAAGGCCAGTGTATTTGTTTTCCCACTCTCCGACCGAAGATTCTAAGTGCTTCAGTCGAGGGTCGGAATTTCCATTTAGGATGGCGTCGTAGACTTCTTTAGTCTTCGCCATTTGTTGTTGGGCCGTGAGCATTCGTTGATTGTAGTAATCCCCGAATTTCTGTCCCCATGGCCGTAGCTCTTCTGGTAGGCCGTCTGTGTCCCCTTCCCATTCGTCCCAACCGAAATCTTCGGGTGAGGGATAAGAGACAGGAGCCGCTTCAACCGCGTCCTCTTCTGCGGGGAGGGAGGGATCCACAGATTCCGCCACCTCCACAGGAGACGGCTCTGCCGCCTCGGCAGGAGCCACATCTGCCGTAGCCGCCTCCACTGGAGCAGCTTCAATCGATTCAGCAGGAGCAGCCCCTGCCTCTAGTTCTTCACCCATTTACCCCTCCCGAGATCCCAGTGCGTTACGCGCAGCACGCAACGTGTCTTTCATACGTCGTGCCCTTGGAGTGGCGTCCTCAGGCATTGGCATCTGCTCCTCAATAATGGTCATGTCCATAGCACCTTCAGGCGGCATTTCACCCATGCCCATTTCCATTTCTTCCATGCCCATATCGTCAGGACCCATGTCCTCGGCGTACTCTTCTTCCATAGCCATATCACCGTCCATCGCCATTTCGCCTTCAGAAGGTGCAAGACTGTAGCCCGTGGAGGCTAGCATGTCTTCCAACTCGTCAGGAGTCTGGGGAGGATTGTTGTTCAGGTCAGAAAGTAGTTTGTCCATCATAGGCATAGAAGTCACCTCATTAAATGATGTTTAGTGGACGTAAATCTTTTTGTCAAGCTTACCTGACTGTTTAGCTTTTTCTTTTTTACGATCGGTTTTCCGGTGCTCAAAATCCCGGTAGCCCATCTTGCGGGACCTAGCGTCGGCTTTATTACGAACCGCGTCACGATGGTCACGCCATTGTTTAGAATCAGCCGACACAATTGCAGAATCGGGGTTCTCTCGTTGGTACTTCTTCCAGTCTCTTTCGGACTCAAATGATTTACCGATTTGCTTAACTACAAGAGGTTTAGATGGCATGGGACCGATCAAAGCTACTTCACTAATAACTGTAGTTAGAAGTGCAGCGCACTCTGGACATTGTGTTTTCCCGTGTTGTGCCAAAGGTACAAACACATCGTTAAAATAACCACAACCCTCGGGACACTTAAAGTCATAGAACGGCATTACTTTTGTTTTCCTATAGATCGTCCGGTGTTGTCTAGTGACACTGCACCGTGGTTATCCCCGTTAAACTTGTGCTTCTTTTTTGTAGGTTTTTTTAATTTTTTAATAATAATAGTAGTCGCCATACTCGTAGGGTTTGGGTACTTCATTATTTCTCCCTTCGCTTTTTACGGCGTACCAAAGGCACCACGATGCGTAGGATAGAACCTACGACATCGAGGATTTTTTTAACGGGAACGCGCACTACTTTTTACCCGGGGGCGGTCCTTTGCCCGGGGGCGGTCCTTTGACAGGCACTCGCTTAGCCGCATCTGTCCGACGGCTTGTCTCTTTTTGAGTGTGGCGTTTTTGTGTTTCAGACCTACTGCTTTGCTGTTTAGTTCGGGGCGAAACCTTGACCTTATTCGGCTTACCGCGAGAACCACTTGACTCTTCTTCTTCTTCCTCACGTTCATCTATAGATGCGTGACCTCCGGTCGCTTTGTCTACGCCGGATTTATTTACTGCTTTTTGGATGAGATCACTCATCATGCTCTTGTACGCCATTTTTATCTCCTAGATCATGGGGTTACCCGGTCCACCCATTGGGGTCGGAACGGGGCTGGGTTCTGTACCTGCGGGCAAAGCCCCGGTTGCAATAGTGTCGCCGCCGGGTGCGGGAGGCATTCCGGGAGGCATTCCGGGCATTCCCGGCATTCCCGGAGGCATCCCCGGCATTCCGGGAGGTTGTCCCGGAGGTGCAGGAGGCTTCGGAGGAGCCAGAATGTCACGAATTTGGAGCAGATCAAGTAGCTTCATAATTAGCTTCTCTTGGTCTACAGCAGGTGATTGTAGCAATAGTGGCATGTACTGTTGTAACTTCTGTAACTGAACAAGACGATGATTCTCCGTAGGAGAATAAGGAATAGTCTCGTAGTCGTAGTCTAGTGGCATCTGTCCCGGATCACGCTCATCCCGAAACTTTAATGTTTCCCGAGTAACTTCTAGTACTTCTTGGCTGTCTGTTAAACGGATAGGAAGCCGAGTGTCTGAAGGTAAAAACTCTTCGTACACAGCGACGATACGTTGAGACATTGCTCGAATAATATCTTCAACGTGCTTTATTCTTCGTCCGTTTCTTGTTCGGGTCGCAGTGTCGGCAAGCGCAACCTCCGTAGCAACGTCCGCCACACCCACAACCCCCCGACTATACTGAGGGATGCCGAGGATAAACTCAATGACTTGATTACATCGCGCACGCATTTCGTCAAAGGCGGGCGACATGGCTGGCATGGGGGTTTGTCCAATAATATCTCCTAAGGGAGCACTGGCCTTACCCTGCACTGCGACCATAGAGCCCGGTTGATTGGCCTCTTGTAGTGCAGTTAGAATATCCTCAGGGTTGTCCGCGAGTGCAGTATTAACGAGCATAACAGGCGTAGAGGTATGTGCGTGCCATAGCTCAAGGGTATCAATCTCATTCAAACGCTCTTGAAGTGATTGGATCAACTTAATGTCCGACAAGCCTGCGAGGTCTGTCATGTTCTCGTTGAACGTCAACAATGTAAACGGGTTGCGGATGTACCGGTATGGTAGCTCGCCCTCAAACAAAGGCTCCTCTACATTTTCTAGGTAGTGGTAGTACCTACCCTCACCCTCAAAATCATAGACTTCGTACACTGTGACCCATTTGTATACATCCGTAGACGCCGCATTGACCATGCTGCCCTGACTGCTGTCTTTAAGCCATGTAGGGTACCCAAGAAACTTGGCTTTCTCCGCTACTTTTTTGTTGTAGTGAGACTTGTTGTTTTTCGCAGATTTTGTGCGTGTTTTAAATTCAGCTTCGGTCAGAACCGTAACCTCAACAAGATAACGTATGTCTTCCCAGCGACTTGCCGACATATCAAAAAACACCTGTCGGGGGTCTACGGAAAACAACTCAGCACTTTTTTTCCTAAAGTTCCAAACTGTTTTAACGAAGCCGCGACCGCAAATTGCAGTGCTAGTTGCTGTTTTCCACAAAATAGTGTGTAACTTATTACGTCGAAATACGTCATCAATCAACGCTTCGCGGAACTGACCTGCTGGTTTCAGAGCTTCTTGACGCGCCATCACAGTGACTTTTGGGTTCTGTGGGCAGACATTTGCAATCATCGTATCAATAAAAGCGTAAGGGTAGTTTGTCTCGAAGCTAATACCTTCAGACAAGTTACCGCCAATAGGGATGGAGCCCGAGGGCTGGTCAGAAGGTTGCCCCCAATACTCTGAAGCGTACCACGCACGCCATCGGTCCCAGTCTTGCCGATCCTTGCCCGCTTTGGTTTTATGTGTCTTAATGATTCCTTGAATTTGTTGTCCATTAAGTGGCATTATTCAGGTTCCTCCCCATAGGCCTGCATTAAATTATCTAGCTTTTTGCTACTCTCAGCCCACTCGTGATGGTTGGCTTTGCCACCAAAATGATCTGCAAGGTTGCTCCATTCTTCGTTCTCTACTCTAGTCTCAGGGCCGTAGATAAGTCGTTTCTCGCGGTACATACGGGCCTCGGGACTGTCCCACTTAGGTGACCCGGTAGCAATTCCGCCGTGGATATTCAGATTACCAATACTAAATAAATTGTCCCTAGAATCCTCTAAGGTCTCAGGTCCCGTCAAGGCCTCCCAAGCCGGGGCAATATAAGGTACTTTACGATTAGTAGTGTAAGGGTCCTGATCAAATTCTACATCGACTACTGATTGTAGATAATCTCCCGCCCAAGACCTAAGGGTGGGTCTAAGATATCTAGGGTACCTAGCAAGAAACGTGTCCACAGAATCCTCACCATCACGATACGATAGAAACATTTCTGGGTTGTTCTCTACAAAGTACATAAATTCTTTTTTGGCACCTTCTGGATCTGATCTCCAGCTTACTCCCGGCCTGTACTCAGGATTATCCGAATCCGATACATAGCGGCGGTGCCGATCTTCTTTGGTCTCGTAAGTAGGTTCGCCTCGGTGTTTACGGTACAACGCATATAGTTGGGCGGGCAAAATTGGTGTTGTCATTTGCGCCTCCTATAGCGACTTCTACGCCATGTGCGTTTCTTATCCTGCTTAGCAGTTTTCTTCCAGTGTGTCTGTACTTGATCATAAGTCATATCCCGGAACAATACAACATTTTCTAAGCCGGGGGGAGCACCTTCTTTTTTGTACCTACGAGGTGCATTACGCGCACCTACACACGCTAATTGTAGTGCAGATATTTTATCCCAGTGGTGCCTGTCACGTCGTTTCCCGGGCTTGCCCGATCGTAGAATTTCAGCAGAAATTGATTGTTCAATCTGTTTATCTTCTTTGTACGAGCCTAGTTGATCTACTGTGTCTTCATCAAACAGAGTTAGCTCGTCCTTCAGTGCATCTTGAAGGTACGATAGCATCATGGAGATTGACTTGACTGTGGAAGCAATACCGGGTTTGTAGGCTCGTTCGTAGTAGAGATTCGGATAGCCAGCATCTTCAAGTAAAGCCAAAGTAGCAACACCAACACCGTTACTCTCGACGACCACCAGTGCATCGTTGTATTTCTTGCCGACCTCGTAGATCTTCTTAGCGAAGCTAACCGGGTCGGTGGTATCTCCGAAGACAGCAACTTGGGTCCATTCTCCATCGTACACCTTTAGCACCTGAAAAGACGCGTGATCCCTAGCCGCATAGCCCGCAGGGTCAACGCCCATGGCGTAAACAGCCCCGGCTTCAGGCTGCTCGTACTCCATATAGGGCGCAACCCATGGTATTAGCTTAGATTCTTGGTGCCGCTTAAGTAGTGAGGGGTGAAACACAGAGCCTACAGAGGCAATCCAGCAACTAACGTCGTCAAATGGGTAGTAAACTCGGAACAAATCCGGGTTTCGCCTTACTTCGGCATCTGTTTCAATCATCAAACGACGGAACGCTAAGTTTTCTTTCTTGAGCCCGAGATGTCCGTACTTTTCAAGCAGTCGAATTTCTTCGTTCTCTAGTCGTGCGCCTTTGGGCCACTGCCGAGCGTTCAGTTTACCGTCCCAGAACGGAAAAAAACCGTAGACCCAACGTCCCATTCCTAACTTGGCATCACGACAATGGTCCCGCCACCATTCTGTTGATGGCTCAACGATCGGTGCCGGGGTAGACTCCAGAAGTACTAAAGAGTGATCGCGGTTAATCATTGATGGGTAAATCATCGAGAACTGATGACCGGCATTTCGCCAGTACGGAAGCTCTGACCCGTGGAAACTATCCGGTGATTGACCAATACCTACTGCGCCAGATTCTCCAGACAGCACGCGCATCTTCCCGCCGTGCTGAAAAGTCAACTGCCTTACCTCCCGGTTTGGTACGGTCTTTGCCCGTACAGGTTCTGGCCACCTGCTATGCGTTAAGTGGATACGACGGTGGAGGTATTCTGCCCGATCTCGGTTATCCGCAATACAAACATGGTCGTGTCCGGGTGTATACGCAGAACGGACATACCCACACAGTTCAGCGGTTAGGCTCTTCCCACCCTGACGATAGCCAAGCACAGTCAGCCATTTGGTCTGTCCAAACTGAGTTTTTGGTGGTTCGGCATAGTAAGCCACTACTGTCTCTTGAAGACGACCCGTAATTGCAAATGGGTCGAACGGCATCTCGTTACCAGTCTTCTGGTCGATAATCTTGGCATAAGCTCGGAGGCTGATGGAAGGATCACGCAGTGCTTCTAAAGCTTCGTCTTCAAGAGGTAATGTCATTCGTAACTAAACTCGGTTAAAAGTGCCTGTAACTCGGCTTGTTCCGCCGCCAGATCTTGAAGTTGTTCTGCCGTCATTTGCGACCGTTTCCATGTCTCGTACTTTTTTTCGATAGCTGGGGGAACGAGGCCCCTAGATATTCGGTCTTCCATTGTTTCGGCACCGCCGGGTAATTCCCAAGAATCTGTGATCTTCGGGTAATCAGGCTGAGATAATCCACGGGTTTTGTATTGGATATTCATCCCTTTACCGGGCCGCAGGTCAACGTCAAAAAGGTTTTCTGACCGTATAAGAAGTTGAGACAGTGCGTCATCATTAACATCATCAAGATTGAGTAGTCTTTTAAGTCTGCGTACAAATGCTGTCCAAGCAGACATAACTTGACCTTCGTGCGTTACGGTCATGGAGCGAAGTACGTCTTGAAATCGAGGATCAGTTAGTCCATAAGCCAACAACTCATCCGTATTGATTGTCACTATCGGAGGTAGGCCGGTGGGTAGCTTCTTTTTTTCTAACACTTGTAGTTGTTTGGCCACGTCTACAAACAAACCATCTAAATCCGAAGTAGCACGAGCTAGTGCCGTACCCGCGTTATACTCCAACCTACCGTCCCTGAGGGTTGCAGCCGTGGCCGAATGAATCAACTCGTGAGTCATTGTTTGCGGATTAACCCCTTGGCCAGTCATTTTAAGACCGGCGACCAAGGTTCTATCCGGTGCGTCCATTTCAACCATGTGTTGCCCGTGAGCGAAGCCTCGATGTACTGCGGTCGCGGGACCCGAAGGGATCGCGCCCGGTTGAACGACTTCGAAGGTAGCGTCTGGGGGGATTAAGGGCATAATTCTTCCGAGGATCTCCTTCTGGGCGGGATCGGCTGCATTCTCGATAACAAATGCAGCCGCACCTCTGGCTGTGGGTATTTGCATTAACTGCTCTTCCGCTTCTTCCAACGACATTTTATTGTACTTAAGGGCATAGTGTTGTCGTATCTCAGGGGAGTATACATGGGGCTGCTGTAACTGGATGTCAGACTGCGTAAGTCCTTCCGCTGCCTCTGCTGCCTCATCTACTTCATCCACTGTACTACTTAGTCTGCTTTTAATCGCATTACGCGGTCCAGTGAGCGCCCGCTTAACCAAGTTACCCGGGACAAGCGGTAACATACCTATGCCCCCAGCAGCAATTTGGAGCTTATCGTTGTTCAGAAGGCCTTGGGTAATGTCCTTGGCTCCGACTGCAAGGCCACCAATGGGGTTCATGCTCACAGCGGTCTCAGCAGCCAAATACGCGATATTCTTTTTCTGTGCAGGAGTCAGATACGCGGTGGGCTTATCGGTGTAAACATCGGCATCGGTGATGTGCTGCGCGGCGTTTGGCACACGCGAAAATACGTCCGACGCAACACGCTTAGAGCGTTCCGCCGGAGTTAGTTCGGTTAGATCTTTTTCCTCAGTAGCCATTACTACTCCATAGCACGTTTCGCAGCGGCTCTACGCATAGCCTGAAAAGTAGCCGACATAATCTTGTCCCGCTCTGGGTCAGGAAACACCTCTTCGTCAAACTCCACGAACCCGTCTGGGTGCGTAATTGTACGCGACAACTCGTTTGGATAGGGATGTCGGCGCGTAGACGTAGCGGGGACTTCGTTGAACTCCGCAGACGAATATATACGATTTAGTTCTCGTTCTGCCGCGTCATGGTCTTCTAATGTACGGGGACCGTCATCGTAGTCTGGGATCTCGTTAGGCATTATTTCATACTCTTAGTGCCCTTGCACTTCCAACGCTTACGCGACAGGTTGTTGGGCGTGTTAGGGTCATTACGTTTTTTTGCGGACAGGCCTCGCTTGATTCCGGCTGAGCGAGCGCAGTAGGAGTCGCCCTTAGACGTCCCGGGCTTGACGCGAGGGCCTCCGCCTTTCGCTTTACCTGCTTGGCCATAGGACACCTTCTTGCCGGACGCAGTACGCTTGACGCGTGCCTTGCCCTGCCGGGGCTTGAGGGCCTTGCGTGCTGCTTTCCGTGTCTTAGTCTGTAGTGATGCCATGGTTACCTCTTCTTGCTTTTTTTCTCAGGCATCGTACTTCTTCCTATTTGTAGTACGGCTGACCGCACGGAGGTTTTCTTTGCTATTGCCTCCGCCGTTTTTAATAGAAGTTTTGTGGTCCGCTTCACGCGGGTCGCCTTTCTTGAGCCCGAGGATGCGGCGTGCGGCATTACGTTTAGCACGCTCTTTCACCTGCTCGGGGTTGCCATGGTACTGTGCGTACTCTTTTTTATAGTCCCTTGGCATTACTTCTCACCCTTGTCCCAGTTTTTAATCGCGTCAGAGGCGTAGTCTCTGGCCATTCTGTGGGCTCTCTTTGGCTTCATCCCCCGTTGTTTCAGGAGTTCATTCAAGTAGTGTACTCGAATCTTGTCCTCTAGGGTGGGAAACTTCGGCGTACCTTCTGGGTAGTCGAGACCAGATTTTCGAGAAGTACCCGGTTGTGGGCGGTACAATTCGGGAGCCAAAACTGTAGTATCAGATAAGTCTTTTGGATCTACCCCTTCGTCTAACTGCTCTACAATCTCCGGAGGTAACTCCGGTTTCTCTGGACGGAATCGCTTACGGTCGCTCTTGGGGTTACCTCTATAGGAAAGAGGTGGTGCGTCCTTATCAACAGGAGGCGGCTTAAGGTCACGGGTTAAATCTTCCGAAGAGGCAAAGAACGGCCCTTCTGTGTCACGATTAAATGGTAGTTCTGTAGTACGGTCGGTACGCATAGGCTCTGTAGTCGTCTCGGTGATCGGAAGGCCGTCGTCACTTCTGCGTACAGCGTCTTTGCCTACTGGTCCATAGTCGTCAACGCCGTAGCTACGAAAAGGCGGGGCAGGAGGTAGATCTGATGTGGGAACTGAGGGAGCAGACCTAACTTCGGTATTGGGGTCCCGGGATTTTAAAATGCTCCGTACGTTTTCAATAAACTTATCTCTTGCGTTTTCTGTACTGTAGATTTCTTCAATCTCACCACCCTCAGGCCGTACAGCTTTAGATTCAGGTTTGTTTTCTTCTAAGAATGCGTCTGCCCGTCGTGCTCGCGACCTAGAAATAGCATCTTGTCTCTGCTGATAAGCACGGTCTTCCGCTGCTGAAGCAGTCTTTTGGTCGGACTGAATCTTTAAGTTCTCTTGAGATTCCCGGATGTCGGCTTCAGATTTATCCTGACGGCCCGGACGCATACCTAATTCTTCAAGCTCTTCTGGACTTAGCCGACTAGACATTGGCTCTTGTCGAATGCTTCGATTCCGAATTGGATCGGTCTCGGGATCGTACGAATACACAAGGTCGGGCTCACGAGATTTGTCAGCTTTAGTCGGTTTACGGGGGGTTCGAGGCGGCGGCTCTACATCAACCAGCCGCCTACCTACTTTTTTTTTGAGTCCCCTTCTAAGGCACGTCGAGCCACGCCTTTTAGGTCGGGCATAGCTTTTTGGTATTGAATGTCGGGATCGTTGTCGAATCTGTCAAGAGTGTCAAGATCTTCAGCAATACGATCGACCATATCGATTCTATTGGGATGATTAGAGGGAATACCCGCCGCATCAAGGCGCTCTTCGATGAGTGCATCTATGTCCGACATAGTTAGCGTCTTGTCGGCACGAATAGCATCTGCGAGTTCATTCAGAGAATCTGTACCCAGAGGGTGATAACTACCAGTGAACCTGTTCGGATCTCGGAAGTAGCGGTCTGCCGCGTCTTTAGCAAACTTCTGAGCTTGTTCGCGAGTCAGATCCGGAAAGTCACCGAATTCGCCGTCCAAAAGGCGCTCCGAGTAGTGATCGCGTACATTTTCGTAGTCAACGTCCATGTCGAACATGTCGAATTCGACATCAAGATCTTTATCTTCGATGCGCGGTCCCTTGAACTCGGTTTCACGCATAGGGTCCAACTCAGCGTCTAGTTCCCCTTGTGCTTGACGGTCAAGCTCTGCCCGCTGGGCAAGTTCGTGCCGCTCAGTGTCCAAAGCGGAATTAGTGCGGTAGGGACTTTCGATATTCTCGAAATAATCGTAATCACTCATACTGTCAGGTTTTCTATTGTGGTAGCCCAGAGGGTAATTGTCCCCAGACAGAAACTTCAATCGGTCTTGGTAACCAGCTATACGAGCGTCAGAGGCGTCTTTCCCCGACATGCCGTGAGGCACAACCCCGCCGGATTCGGTGTAGCGTTTGGTACCTTCTTGCCTTTTTGCCCTGTGTGCTTTTTTTACGTCATCATCGTCAACATCGGCATCACCAAACAGTCGGGTCCTGCCGCCTTCCTTCACGCGAGGTCCCTCAGGGCTAGAGTCACGCTGAATCCCCCGTGCAGGCCGATCTGGAGTAGGCGGATACCTCACTATATCCGTACCAACATTTTCATTCCAATTCGGGATACCAAATTCGTTAGCGATCGCGTTGAGTTCGTCCTCAATGTCGTTGGCGCGGCTGGGATCTCCACCTGCACCACGCCGAAGTTCGGCTTCGAGCACGTCTGCCCGCTCTAGAGCCGAGTCTAGTGCTGCAACTCGTTGCCTGAAGTGGAATCTAAACTCCTCGCTCTCAAAGTCGTCTAGTGAGTATTCAAGTAGCTCTTCTCTACCCGCCCGTAACTTGGTTTGCAGACCACGAACATTATCCATGTCGTTAAGACTTACGGCTGGGTCCATAAAGGCGGGATCGGGAGTAACCTCGCCACCTACCTCATCAGCGTGTCGAACATCGACCTCGGGATCTGTCCCCGGATCAAACTCGGTGTCCATATCAGCCTGTGACTGCGCGGCTCGGTCTGCCTCGTCGGCCTCATCAAACAGTCGGGTCTCGTCGGCAGCGTCCAGAGCTTCGCGCTGCTCGATGTCTACATCACTCATACTACGGGGAGCATTCGCGTCAGTAATTGTACCTGTATTCGTAAAATCGTCGATGGCACGTTGCACAGCAACTTCAAACTCTTCAGGTTTACGGGCGTAGTAATCCGGCGCGGTGTCGAACACTTCGTTTCGAATTGCGTCTTCGTACTCCGGAGTGATGGACATATTAGCACTACCTGAGGGCGCACCGCGCATTGATTGAGCGAAATCTCCTGCAAGTACAGATCCCGAAGTTACTTTAGGTCGCGTAGCCCTTGCAGCGGCGGCTGCTCTTGCGGCTTGCATTCCACGACCAAGCCCGTGGAGGGCCACTTCTTCCCCGCCAATTAGGTTACCAATGTCCTGAGTAGCCATAAAATCGTAGTAACCAGACATATCTCCGGTACGCATTCCGTCTCGGTACAGACGAGCGGACATGTCGGATTGGCCCGGAGAGATTCGACCTCGGTGTAGTCCTTGCTCCATGGCAACGGCTTGATCTTCTGCGCGTTGGCCTCGGTATGGAATACCGCCGGGACGTTGTGCGTATGCACCGGGACCTTCTTGGTTCTTAGCCAACCGGATTTGCGTCATCTTCTCAGCTTCAGCCGCTGCGGCTGCTTCTTCCGCTGCCTGCGCTCGTTGCTGTTTAATCCTAGCCATCATAGAGGACTCAATTGATGGGGTCGAACGTTGTACGTCAAACTTATCGGCCATAGTTATTCTCCTGATGCAAGACGTTCTTGCTCTAGTTCACGACGAAAGTTCTCGTCCCATTCGTCACCTGTGACATCAAAATCTGCCACGGTAACTTCGGACGGCTCTTGACCATAAGGGTTGTTAATCCCCTTACGGTTTCGTTCGTTTATTTTTCGATAGGCACGGGTAGCGTCAAACGGAACATATTCTCTAGCGATGTTCCCTTTAGTCTCTGCCACCTTTAGCCTCCAACGCGACAGGCTCGGCTTCTACGACCTCTTCCGCATTGAAATAATCACCACGGAGTTTCTTCGTTTCCCGCTTCACCTGTACTAACGCAGTTACAATATCCGTATATGCATCTTGAGGCGAACCTTCAACTGAGTTTTTAGTTGCAAGGATGGTGAAGTTTAGTTCGTGCCACGCCCGAAGCTCTTGAGCCACAACAGGAGTGATACGACCTTCCATAAGAGCGGCCATGATGGTACACCCAAAAGAAACCAAGTCATCATACTCCTGAATCGGGTTGTCCCGAATAAAGTCAGCTATTTCTTTTCGCTTGTCTTTTGGTACAAGCATAAGCCACGCGGAGTAATCGGCCCCCGGTGTGGGTGCCGCCCGGCTCGTCCTCTGCGGTGTTCGATTTCTACGAGCCATTCTGTTCTCCGGTGCGGTAAATGCGGCAACCCTTAGTAAGTCTCATACGCTTTGGGGAACCATAAATCAAGTAAGAAAAATAAGGCGGTGACTTAATCAACTTATCGGCAAATGCGTGATCTGCCAGAAATGGATTAGATTGAATCGCCGCGGTAAATCGCATTCTAGTCTTCATAGGTATTCGCATTACAAACGGAGGGATGACTGCCCGACGAAAATCAGTCCCCGACGCCCAGAGTAAGTAATGGGGATTTTCGTGTAGTGATTCAATTGCGTTGTACATCATACGATGCACTTCAGCTTCGGAAGTCTCGTACGCCTTAGCTATCTGCGTCACACTCATACCCATACAGTATAATAATACGACTAGAAAGTTACGAAATACACGCCCTGTAGGCGCGTACTTGTAATTCATATCTACGTTGGCAATCTCGTGAGGTGACGGAATTAAATTATAACGGAACGCTTTATATACGGCGTTCGGCCACTTCTTTGGTGAAACTAGGCAAGTGTCTGACATGACCCATTCCTTAAGACCGGGTGTACGTTCGATCCAATCAATCACTGCACCCGCTGGTCTTTGTTTGGTGTACCCTGACCACGGAAACTTTTTACCCCGAATGTGTTCGACCGAGGCGAGTAGAGGCATCCAGTTTTTAGTCTTTGTATATTTTTCGGTGGGCAAAGTCTGAAGTGCCATCATATGAGGACACTTCAGTTTATCTTTGATCCCAATCTGATACCTTTTCAGACTAGCCACCGATCCCCCTAAAGTTGACCACATGCCCACCCGCATTCTCACTAGGCCGAATAGTCAAGCCGATCCAAGCACGGACAACACGACCGCCAATCCGAGTAGACGTCAGCTTAAAGTTCCGTTCCTTAAGTTGTCGGTTAAACAGTCGATAATTCTGGGGCTTCTGCTTCAACTCATCGCACCACTCTGTGTACTTTAGGTACAGTTCTTTCTGTGGCACCCTGACCTCGGCGTCTACCAAACAGATTTCTTCCATGAAATCCGCCAGTACATCCATCTCTTCGCGGTACTCACCCGTAGCCAAGGAGATCTTCTCTGGGGACCTAAGGCCGTCCGCCTGCCATGCCATGCATCCACGGACCAAGTGGGCCAAGATCCCGGGAGCCTCTTCTTTCAATTTGTCTAGGAAGAAAGGGTCTTTTCGGTCCTTAGGGATTTGCCTGTTCCAAGGTATGCGGAGCACACGACGCCAAATGCCTTCGTCATTGCCCTTGATGATCGGCCTATGGTTTGCTGCAATGCAGAGCTTGTGCGTAGGCATGAACTGGTAGAAGTCCTGACGCATCCGCCGAGCGCGTACCGGGTCACTACCGGTCAACTGTTTGATGAGCGCCTCAGCGAAAGGCTTGCCCTTCTCGACCTCTGAGTTGGCCACGAAGCGCGTCCCTTCGAGGTCAGCCACCTCAGTGGGGTGGGACTCGCCTTGCTTCGCTAGGAGGAGGCCGGGAGCGCCTTGTATTGCGTAATCTCCTAACAAGTGCATGATCATCAGCAGCGCCGTCGTCTTACCGTTACTCCCGGTCCCTTCCATAAACAACAGCACCTGTTCGGTGACGAGTCCGGTGAGGCAGTAGCCGAAGAACCGGTGGATGAAATCGACGACTTCTGGATCTTCCTCCATAGCGTAAGACAAAAATTCATCCCACAAAGGACACTTCGCATTGGGGTCATAGGTTACAGGGCTAACTTTCGTAATGTAGTCAGTCCGATCGTGCTCTGACAGGACGCCCGTCCGTAGGTCGATTGTGCCGTTTGCAACGTTAAAAAGCCAAGGGTCTGAGTCCATACGATTGGACAACAAACTCATCTCAATTTCGGTTGACGCTAAGCTAATCATTGAGTTAATGGCTCGTGAGCTTTCACTGCGAAGAGCGTGACGACGAATAGACTTCTTCTGAGCTTTCCCCGGAGCAGCCTCTGCCTCATCGAATATCGTCGAAACAACAGCTTTGGCCCTACGATTCACCTCGCCGTCCATGTCCCGCTCCCAGTGACAATCTCCAAACACATACCAAGCCCCGTGCGTCGGGCAATACAGGAGTTCATTTTGCCACATTCGTACCATCCGTTTAGCATTACCCAAGTCCGTGAGATTCGGGGAGTCGGTAGTGGAGGCAGACGTAGGAGTAACTTGGGGATCGAACCGTTCCCCGGCCAACTCCTGCAACTTATCCCACCCAATATGCTTGCCCTCATCGTCTTTTGGGTGTCCCTCACAATTCTTGTGAAGACATCCGGCTGCGATGCCGCCATCATTGAATTGCAGAACATAGGCACTGCGATCCAAGTGTGATTCGTCCCAAGGACAAATATCAAAGGTCCAGCGACGTCCTTTTCCGGGCCAGTCGTCTGGACCTTTTAGTTGCGGAAAGTGTTCAGACAGGTAAGAATCTAGCTTGTCGAAAACAGCAGCAACCTGAGCGAAGTTGATGTCATCCTCAGCTTCACCGCCTTTGGCGGTTAGTCCTTCTAGCTGCTGCACTGAAACTGGTACCAGAACTTCAGGACAGTTAAGTACCGTTGCCTTCCGGTGTGGACGAGTTAGTGTCGGCGATCCCTTCTGAGGTAGGGTTCCGTACACTTTCCAGATGCGAGACGGGTTAAAAACGAGCCGATCTACCTGCGCGCCGTCCGTACTGAACTTCTTAGACAGATGCTCAAGCAAAGCGCGGTGCTGTGCGGACGTCATACCGTCTACGCGGTACATCAAGTGGTACCCGTTACCCGAATCTGCCTCAATCGGGGCCGGAAACCCTTGTTCTTTTAAGTAATCACGCACATTAGTCGTAACTTCGCGTGCGTATCCCTTCTCTTCGTCGGTGGCGGACACACCTGCGGGCCGTTCGGGGTCAATATCGACCAGAATCCAACGAATGGCCTCAATATCACTGTCTCGGGTCGAACTTCCGCGAGACCCAACGGTCAAAGTGTTCAAATGACGGGTTTTGCGGCTGGCTTTTAGTGCATTTGGGGTAAAATAGACTCCCTTAGCCCCCTGATTGGAAAGTGCTGCCGCTGCACGGGCCGCAATGTCTAGATCGTCGAAGAATCCACTAAGTGTACGCCGGATCCCGTCATTAGAGGGGACAGACAGTGCACGAATCTCCACGATTGTCCCCCCCTCGATGATTTTGCCAAGCGCAGACCTAATTTCCTGCAAATTTGCTTCCATAAGTGGCTCCTATACCAGTGATGTTGGGGTGTATCCGTCCGCAGACACTGAACATTCGCGCAGTAGAGTATCTAGTGCAGACCGGTGTACCCGTATCTGTCCTCCTACTCTAACGGCGTCCAACTCGCCACGTTTCACCATACGTTGGACCGTGCGCTTACTCACACTCAGGAACTTAGCTATTTCTTTAACACTCAACATGGTGTCTTCCATGTGTTCACCTCCTCTGGCGCGTCATCTAGTAACACATGCGGCAGACACGTCAAGTGGCGCAGGAAACTATATGGACACCCCATATATGCACAAAATGTAGTGCGAACGTAACTACTGTTTGTCAACACGAGAGTGCAGGTTCTAACTGCGTAAGCCCTGATTGTAGACGATGTAGACGATTTTTTCCCTATTATAAGCTGTAGAGGCACTTTTTTTCGATTAATAGTAAAGTGTTTTTTATTAATGACTAAAAAGTGTGTGTACGGTTGTTAACCGGAAAAAACAGTTACATAGTTACAAATGCTATAAAAACAACCATAGTAAAGGACAAACCTACGTTTTCGTTGTAGACGATTTCTGAAAAAAACAGTTACAAATCGTCTACAACCGTTACATCGAGGTTAAACCTTCCTTTTCAGCAAATGCCTCGGGCTGGGCAAAAATACTCATCATGTTGAGGGCACCCTCAACGGAATAGAAACTTCCGCAGACCGGGGATGCTATCTATAACTGTATGGCGACAAAAGTTATTTTGTCGCTGGTAACCCGAGCGGAGGCGCACCTTCCCCGAGGACAAAAGGCACTCCCGTGCCTTGTCCTCTGGGGGAAAGGTGCCCGCAGGCGAGAGGAGCGTTGGCGCGATGATTGCTGAGCTTTGCTCAGTGCAATCAGCGTGACAACGCGACTCAGGCACATGATAGTGTGCCTGACCAACAGGTGGGGGCCGTATAAGCGGTGGCTAGCCGCAGGGTAGCTACTGCTTATTGAGGTTCACGCCGTCCTGTTAGGTGGTGCAGCTTGCTGCGCCCGGTACCATTGCCGCTTGGGGGGATAGGGAAAGCGGGCACTCCAGTGATTCCGCTCTAGAGTTTTTTGCTCGCGGCACGCGACAAAAAAAGGGAGCCCAGCCTTTAGGCTGGACTCCCTATGCTCTAGAGGCCCGGAATCGCGTCGAGTGCGATCGAAGATTTCGCAACCGCGGAATCGAGATTCGTGACTTGTTCGAAACGAACAATGTCACGACCGGAGATGTTTTTCCACCAAGTCTCGATACGAGACTTTGTGAGGAAAACCTCGATGGCTTTCCGCTTTCCCTTGGGGATGAAGCTTACGCAGTAAGCGCCATTCCCATCCCCCCCAGCACCTGACTGCCATGCTTTGGCCCGGACAATGGACACATTCTTGTGTCCTTGTTCGGGAAGCCAAAGCTCAATGGCAGCCATGTGCTTCCGAAAATCCAGCCAGTTGCGTCCCGCAACTTCTGGATTTTTTTCGTGAGAAACATAGCGGAACGCTTTGTTTTTCAACGAATCCCAAAACAGCTTCTGGGCAATGGCGTCTTTGCAGGGCGGCGTGCCGTCCTGCGGAGAGGCCAAGGCCTTGACGCTGTTGTAGTTTTTGGTCCATGCCGTAACCAGCTTTAGCTGGTTGAGGTTCATGGCCATAAACTCCCGGTCGGCGGCGGTTTGCTTTCTTGTTGAGTTAGACATTTTCTTTCTTCCTTTGAGTATGGCTGTCCCGTTCATCGGGTGCCGCAGGCCACACCCGATGCTCGGGTCAGCTAAACTAACTTCCAGAAAATGCAGACTCAACACGAAAGCAATCCGCGACGGCCAACCCTATGAAGAAACCCGAGGATGCATTCCAGCTATGATAGTAGTTTGGGAATATAGGCTTTTTTTCAACAAAAAAGGGGACGAGACCTAAGTCTCGCCCCCTATGTAGTCATGACCTTGGTGGCCACAGTATGTCTAGTACTATTTCATATGTTGCATACAGTATGTACCAGCACACTTTAGCGTGCTTGAATGTCGGTAACCGTGGTTGGGATGACTGCTTGGGTGAGTTCACCCTGAGCATCTTTCCACTTAGCCATGTGGTGCATCGTCAAGTACACCCGATTACCTTGGATACCACGCAGATATGCGTTGATGGGTCTACCGTTGAAGTTCCAAGTAACTGGAACGCTTTTACCCACGGCTTCCGCTTGCTTGAGTGCAGTAGCCCAAGAGTCAATTACCGCAGACATAACAGATGGTGGTGCTGCTTGTACTTGCGGCACCTCTGCTACTACAGGTGCAGGTACGACTGCTGGAGCAGGAGCAGGTACATGCGCAGCCTGTACATTCTGCGCGGCACTTGCTGCCGCCAGCAATGCTTGAATGTCAGTAGGGTCTGATACATTACCAAGCAAGGCTTTTAATGCCGAATACGGTCCTGTTGGCTCTGGTGATGCGACTGGTAGTTGCACAGTTGGCGTACCATCCGCATGTTGTACCCCACGATTTTGAGTGAAGTTGTCTTGCAGTTTGTTCCTAGTAGTCCAGTACCAGTCAGCAATCATCTTCCATTCGTTCTTATCGTGTCGTCGCATGATTGCTTCGAGTGAAGGCATACTTGTCTTCAATCGTCCTGTCCGTGGGTCTTTCTTTGCTTTACCATCCTTGAGGAATGTGTACGCTTCACCTTGATTGTTTACTTTTAGTACAGCGTAGTAATCGCCATATGGACATTTGACTTCTTGTTCTTGAGACATTGTGTCTCTCCTTTTTGTTGTTGTTTACATCACGGTGGTAAGCCCGTGATGTGATAGTTAGACGCTTACCCGTCAAGTGTTAAGGTTTCTAGTTTAGCGCCGCGTTGAACGATGTGATCTCTTCGATACGCTCGTCTTGTAGTTTGATCTTGATGCGTAGTGCTTGGATTGTTTCGTGTCGCGATCGAAGTGCTTTTTGGAAGTAGCTCTGTAGATCTTCGAGCGTCTGGATGTTTTCTTTCTGTAGTGTGATCAATTCGTTTTGCCTCATGATCAGGTCTACTAGTTTCTTGTTGTCGTCGTCAGTCATTCTTCGCTCCTTTTAGTTTGTCGTATTCTTTTTCTAGTCTTACGAGTTCGTCCCAGTCTATTGCGTCACAGATCTCTTTGTCTGTGGTGTCTTCGTTGTCTCCGGCTGCATCTAGTACCATCTTGATTGCGGCCATTGCTTCATGTATGTTCATTCTTCGCCTTTCGTTTGTGAGATGTGGTCGATTGTTACTTGCTTTTCTTCTTCGGTGAAGAAGTTGAACTCTTCGTTCTGCATAACTTCGGTGATACCTTGCTTATCGCCTAATAGTATTAGGTAGCCTCCAGTGTCATTATACCGTTGATAAACTGTGAGGATGATGGCGTCGTGTAGGTTACCTTCGTGATCTTTGAACTTGCAGTATGCTGCGTAGGTTTTGTGTTTGTAGATTAGTGTGTGGTCCCAGTTAGGCATTGGTTCGCTACAGTAGAATATGTCTTGGGGTAGCAGTTCTTCTGCCCAGCCGTGTGCGTAGTGGAATCGCCATCTGTGTTTCTCGTTTTCTGCTGCAATCATTCTTCGCTCCTGTGGTCGTTGAGTCGTTCGTTCCAGCGTACTGCTTCGAGTACTGCGTCGTAGGTTGCCCAGCGATGTTTACCGTAGGATTCAGGCGCACAGCTTGCGTCGATGCAGTGGATGAGATCTGGACAGTAGAATTGATCTGGTGCAAGTTGTATTGTTTGTACGCCTTCGTCTAGTGTTACTGCCCAGTATGCTTGGTAGAGTGCTTCGGCTTGGAAGTGGTCGATTGCACTTGCCAGTTCGAATAGTGCTTTGACGTATACTTCCGCCCAGTATGGCTCGTTGTATTCTGCGAGTGCTTTCTTCCGCATTTGCTTGAAGTCTTCCGTTGTGCCGATGTAGCGTTGTAGAAGTCGGAACAGTTTGAAGTGTACTTCCATGTCGTTTACTTCTCTGTTGTACCAGCCGCAGTAGTCTGTGTAGATGTCTTGTGCGTCACCGCATTGTCGCTCTAGGTCTGAGAAGAGTCCGAGTCGGTGGAACTTGTCGATGAATGATAGTAGGATTTGCCCTTCTCCGTTTGTCAGGCTGTCCTCGTCTCTGTGGATGAAGTAATGTTTTCTTGGCATCCAGTGGTACATTGTTGTGCCGAGCCTCCACGTTCTGTGCGAACGTGGATTGCTGGTTGTTGGTTTGTTGGGTAGTCGCATTTAGATAACTCCTGTTACGTTAAGGCAAGCCCAGAGGACCGCTCCGCAGTAGATCCACCACAGCATTATTGCTGGGTGGGTGATGATTTCCCAGATACTCATTTCTTCCTCCCTGCTTCTAGAGTGTTGATTCCTTCTTGTGCCAGATAGAATCGTTTTCTGATTTCTGCTTTGCTAATGTCTTTATCC
>Ga0209337_1000740_pt1 | contig 26255 bp, 34 predicted proteins | sample LinPmetageLP53_FD_184044 | JGI IMG/M metagenome (GOLD analysis project Ga0209337, IMG submission 184044) | Marine viral communities from the Pacific Ocean - LP-53 (SPAdes) (version 2) | ecosystem: Environmental > Aquatic > Marine > Oceanic | place: Pacific Ocean | collected 2010-02-08 | reverse complement strand
GTGTGTGATACTTGGTAGGGCACTTTTTTAGCAAATTCAAAAATCAAAACAATTGCATAAAACTAAAAAACTTACTAAAAACCACCAATAAAATCAAAAAACACTACATAAAAAATATTAGAATGTATATTTTTTTATGCTAATAATACTATATATAATTTTAAAAACTTTTTCATAAATTTAATCTACAATATCTATTTCATCATCACTATCGTTTTTATCTATTAGAGTTTGTTGAGCGATATATTCACCGATGCTTGGGTCTTTGCGTCTTCCTAATTCTAATGTTTTCTGGCGACCCGCCTTGATTTCAATACAAATTAAAGAATTCGCTTGGTGGTGTTTAATTGAATTAAATAGCATAGGGCGATTACACTTGGGACAAAATCCATAATCTTTATTATCTTTGTCGTGAGCGTTTGCTAAAATTTGTGCTCTTGAAATTTTCACACCCATATCTTTTTTGGGTTGCATGATTTCGCTGTGATTAGATACAAATATAAGGTCAGCAATAATATCCATTAAATTTTCTGTATTATCTGGGTCAAACATAATTGTATTCGCTTTTTCAAAATCTTCATCATCAATAGCAATTTGTAAATCCATCATAATTTTAAGAGCACTTTGTGGTGCTGATTTTTTAATCTCGTCCATCTGCTCTGCGAGTGCTTGGCGTTGTTTGTATGTTTTAGATTTTTCTTTTTGAATTTTACGGCGTTCATTAATAATATTAATAATTTTCTTTTTACCATCTTTATCGTCAGTATCATCCAGACACCTCAATAAACTATCCCATTCAGCATCTTTCTTTTCTTGGGTGGTACTTCTGTTGGAGATTTCCATAATCTCTCGTTTTTTAATTATAAATAAATTATAATTAAATTTCAAATTAATTTTTCCAGAATTATTTTTTAATTCCCTAATTAGTTAATTAATATTTCAAATTATATTTACGCAATAAAAAATATTATATTATTATTATATTATTATTATGTTGTACTTATTCCTTTGTAATTTTCTCTTTACCAATAATATATTTAGTACCGATTCTAATTGTAATCTTATCAGTTCTTAATGAATATTTACCACTCTTTCCAATATAAATTTCTTTTAGTATGTATTCAGTATTATCAGTAGTGAATTTATCACCGATTTTTAATTCAATTCCATTAATAGTAATAATTGTTTTGTCTTCATTCACAACAACACCTTTTATATCTTTTGCTTTTTCGTTTTCCTTTTTGCTTTCATCAAATAGTTTTTTGTATTTATCAAGTTCATCTTTTAGATAATTCACGATTGTTTCTTTGTCTTTCAATTCTCCTTCATATTCTCCTTCACTCATATCGCTATGAGATTTCATACATTCAATTTCATCAATTAGTTTAACATTATCATCTTTGAGTTTTTTAAACTCAAATACGAGGTGTTCTCCGTATCTTGGGAGATTGGTGTTTTCAACTAATTCACCGACTCTCACGAATACATCTGCGAACTCGTCGGCGGTTATCTTATATCTACACAATTCTTTTACTTCTTCTTGTAGTTCTTTGTTTGTATTTTCTAAATCTTCAATAATATCTTGATAATTACCATTCTCATCATCTTTTCCAATACTATTTAATTCTTCTTGTTCTTCTTTTACCATAGTATTATATTCTTGTTTTTGGAATTCTTCTTGGTATTGCTTTCTTAAATCACTATTATCATTATGGAGTTTATCATACTTCTTTTGGAGTTCTTTATTCTTTTGTGTTAATTTAATTAGTGAAGTTTCTGCATCACTTGTTGTGTGTGAAAAACTCATAGTCAAATCATGCATACTTTTAGATAATTTCTTATTCTCTAAAACTAATTCTTCACACTTGTTTTTATAAAATTTTGCTGTATAACTTTCTTTGATAATACCACCAACCGCACCACAACTTTCAAGATAATCAGCAAGTTCAGTATCCATACTTATTGTTTTTTTTTATTCTGGTTTTTTTATAATTAAATTTCAAATTATTTTTTTTCAAATTAATTTATTATTATTCTAATTAATTAATTAATATTTCAAATTATATTTTGTCTGTTATTGATAAATCCTCAAACCGAAAATTATTTTCCAGTTCATCAATTAATTTGGTTGTTCCACCCATACAATTAGATAATATTTTGTATTCACTTAAATTACAATTAATTAATAGTTTATATCTTTTAATTAGAATAGTTGCACCAAATTTAAACTCTGGACTTAAATTATCATCGTTTTTTACTTTATTCTCAAAGTCATCAATATCAATACCAGCGATTTCGTATTCCATTATATATACTTTATAATATATATAATTTATAAATTTTTAAAATTAAAGATAAAATTAATAGAACCACTTGTTCTCTTCTCTTTCTTTTTTCTTTTCTATATAATCTTTTATAAACGACAAATCCGTTTTCATTACATCAACATCTCGTTTTATAACTAATATATCCAACTCTATTCTTTTTAGAATAGCGGTATTATTTACTACTGGATTAATTTTTGTAATCTTATCTACTTTTGATTGTTCCATTATAATATATATTTAGAAAATAATTTAAGTTAATTAGACAGAAACGCTCATAGAACCATCACCATTAATATAGAATAGAGCGTCAGCAAGGACGAACACATCAACATTAGTAGCGGTAGGAAGGTTTCCAGTATTATAACCAAGAATTAGAGAGATTGGAAGCGAGCGGTCAGCAGTATTAACTCCGCTTTCAATAGCGACACGCTGGAATGCCTCTAAATCCATTCCAAAAGGAGCAAAGCGGTATGGCTCATTAGATTTTGCTTTCGTGCTCTCAATTGTGTATGCGGTGGTGCTGTCTAAAATACCGAGACCCTTAGAAGAACCAACATTACCCCACGCCTTAGCAAGTTCCATAACAACTTCACTACGATTTTGATAAACACCATTAGTTCCAGCAACACCAGAACCAAAGTTTGCTCTAATTGGAGTTGGCGGATAAACAACTGAACCAATCTTTAACTGGAACTCGTCTAACTTCATGTTGCCTCCGTGTCCTACATCAAAGTCATCATAAGAAGACCCAGCAGCACCAGAAGCAAAGAAAAGAGATTTCATACTCTTAACTCGTGCTGGGACATTAATAATCTGGTCGCCAGCAGTTGCCGTAATAGCACCCGTAAATTGTCTGTATGTCTGCCCCGCCAGAGTTAGAACACCACCAGACATCTCTTGAACCATACGCAACTGACCCGCGACATCTTGTCCTACTTCAATAAGATTAGCAATATAACGAACATTAGAAATATCATAAGCACCAGTATTAGCAGCATAGCAAAGTGGTTCAAAACTTGGTGCTAATTCAATTTCAATAGTTAAAGGTGCGGACATAAGCATCAACGGAATTAACTTCTCGTTGTTGAGAATACCACTTGTAAGCGGAATGCAGAAATTGTATCCAGTAGCAATCGCAATCTGGTCGTTCTTGTTATTTAATCGTCCTTGAACGTTCTGTGCTCCCGATGTTCCAGCAGCATTAGCAGTATTAACAATAATATCAGTCATAGTGTCTTGTGTAGAAGCGGCAAGAACTGAACCAAGTTGTCCGTCAGCCCTAATACCTTCTGTTAAGGTGCGTTCTTTCTTATGGTCTTCACCAGACATACAAGGCAATACGATTGCTCCCATTAGACGATTGTATGAATTTATATCTTCTAAAACCACTCCCGACTGCTCCACGCGAAGTCGTTTGATAAAAGCGTGTCCGCCAGCATAATCAATACCAGCAGTAGTAGTACCAGTAGTTGGTTTCATCGTAAAACGAAGATAAGAGTGCTGGGTGTCTAAAAGAGCATCAGCACTTAAATCAATACGAATAATATTCGCTCCTCCACTCTGGAAGGTTTGTCCGTTAATGGGGAAAAAAGTTCTGCGACGAGAACGGCTCTCAACGGCGAGAGGTAATACATCAGTATAATCAAGAGTTCGGGGTAATACACGGCCTTCCATAGTTATTTTTATAATAATACTTATATAATAATTTTGAATTTATAAATAAAAATTTTAGTTTTTTAGTTTTTTAATTCTGGTCTAATACAAACACTTCTAATCTAACACTTAAAAATCCTTCTGGTGTTGCTCCTCCGCTTTCAACTGGATATATAGAACTTCCGCCGTCTGCTTGATTTTTAACACCTTCTTCAAATCTAAACCTAACAATATTTCCAAAAGGTAATCCACAAAGTAATCCATCAGCAAATATACTATTTTGGTCGTCAGTAGAAACATAAGCAATTTGTTCTGGTGTAGCACTATATATTGGAATACTTAGATTTGAAGATACAGCATTAAATTCATTATTGCTTTGATTTGCTCCCGTTCCACTTGTTGCACCATCACCTCTATCATTACTAATATTACAATAATTTCTACTAATTAAATTAGTTTCTACATTAATCCCCATCGGTAAATAATTTTTTGAAGCACTTGCTGGTCTATACCAATCAAGCGGTTTTCCAGTAGAACTTGGTGCTAATTGAACTTTGCTTATTTTAATTAAACACCCACGACTTGTTCCAAATTGATTTGAATTTGCTGGTGGTATTCCAAAACTACAACCACCTTCACTATCAACTAACGCCGTAAAATCATACACAAAATATCTATCTGCTGTATTTGTTGAACTTAAACTCATCTTATATATTACTATAATATATTTTAATTTTGTTTTTCAATTTGTTCTTTTAATTTATTTAACTCTGCAACCAGTAATTCATTCTCAACCTTCTTTAATCCTTCGTTTGATTTTTTAACACAATATTCACACAATTCGCAGAATATAACCCCAAACGCAAAACCTAAAAAATATCCAATCATTATATTATATATTTAGAAAAAAAATTTATATTTTTAATTAATTACCTAATTGTAATTGTGGTACTCCACCAAGCATTCTAACAGCACCAGCAGAAGCCGCATTAGCAGTATTAGCACCACCAAAAGTGGATTTCATACTACTTACTTTATCTGCTACACTTCCAACTGCCCCAGCAACTCGTGCAACTCCTTTTGAAGCACCAGCAACCGCACCAGCAACTGCTCCAAGTGGTCCTGGTAAGAAAGAAGCGGCACCAGTTGCAACATTACCAACCTTACTTGCTATACTTCCTACCTTGTGTGCTAATCTACCAATACTCTCACTATGTTTTACACCAAACCTAACTGCTCCACCAACTTTATTTGCTAATCGTGAAAAGAAACCCATTCTATTATATATATAATATATATATATAATTTAAAAAAAAAATTGTTATAAATCGTTTTAGTTATTAACAAACTTCGCAGTATCTTTTATCCTTAAAAAATCTTCCAATTCTTTTTTCTTACCACTTAATCTTATTCTGCGTTCTTCTAATTCTAATTCTTTTTTCTTAATATTATCGTTTGTTAATTCTCTTAAATTTGGTGCTATGTGTTTAACATCTGGTGTTTCAATAAAATCAAATTGAAGTGATAAATTCCAATCCAATCCATTCAAATCAATCAATCTATTATTCACATCAGTTAATCTTATAAATACTCTATCTATTTCTCTAACCTTTAAAAATAACTTATGATTAATTCCGTCTCGCGGTAATATTTCAAGTGTATCACCATTACTAACATCATTCGGTATTCTTGCTAATATACTGCTAAACCTTCCGCCGTGTTTTGAATTCAATACTGAGTGTTGTGTTAAATTAGATTTTATATATAAACTCCTTATGTGAAAATTAACATCAATTGCACTAAACACAGATTTAAAAGTGTTTGCTGGTAGTGTTGTTCCATCTGGTAAATTTGTTGTTGTTGTATTTAAAATATTTCCAGACCAAGTTAAAACTTTATAACTTGTATTTGGAAAATCGTTTGCTTCTTTGGATTTGAATATAAAATAATTATTACCAACCATAGCACCCCACCTATAATCATCAAACGCTTCACCTCTTATATCACCAATAGTGGAACAATAATAATCATAAGTAATACCATCAATCCATACATTATCAATAAACCCTATTTCGTCCTTAATACTTATATCTTTGTATATTCCAGTCGCCCACTTGAATATCAAAATAAATTCTTCACCACTTATAGCATTCGTTCCACTATTCAATATCCATTCATACTTTAATTCACTTCTATTAAATCTCATATAAAACAATAAACCTAAACCACTATTAGCACCAGTTATGGGATTTGTTATACTTCCTAATTGTGTATTAGTTGCTCCACCTAACCAATTATTTATTTGTGTTGATATTATACTTACTAAATCAAGAGCATTATAATTTGCTTGTTCTAATAGTATATCTAAATTACTTATATCACTATTTAAACTTTCTGTACTTCTTAAAGCAACATTCAAACCACAATTCCTAAATCTTTGAAAGTTATAAAAAGTATGTGGAATACTTGCTCTATGTAGCGACATCAATATTGCATGATGATTTGGAACTACTATTGGTTGCTTTAAAGTTAATTCAAAATCAGTAGTTAGATTTGGATTACCGCTTAAATTATTACCATCGGCACTACTCAAAAATAATAATCTGGAAGCACCAGTATTTGTTTCGTGATTGTTATGGGACATTCTATATTATATAAATATATATTTATTTTCCTTCGGTTCTAAAAACATCATTAATTCTACCAGTTGTAATCATACGCCTTCTATCAAAGGCACTAACATTACCAATAAAATTTCGTTTGTTCTGGTTGGGGTCTGCGACTATATCGCGTGTTAAACCACCACTACTACTTAACAAAACATTCTGTTTTGCGACTCGTGGTTCATGATGAACTCGTGGTTGATTCACGGCGTGTATAACTTGGTGTATATTTAAACCCTTTCCAAAACTCTCACTTAGATTGCGACCAATTGGTGCATCACTTCTTAAACGACGTTGAACTGCTAAACTCATTATTGTATATATTAGTATAATATATTTTTAATTTTTCTTTTTCTTTTTCTTTCTTTTAGTTTTTTTAGTTTTGGGTTTATTCAATCTTTCTATTTTATTATCTTCTTTTTTTTCTGTGATAAAACTTGGTGGAGTATCTTTAAAATTATTACCAAAACCAACTGCTCTCTGTTGGGGTTGTTGTTGTGGAACTCTTTGATTTATGAATTGTGTGTATGCTGGATTAAACATCGTATATTATAATTATATAAAAAAATTTGAAATATATATATATATATAATTAGTAATCAATTATGAGTAAGTGGATATATATATTCTGGAATGATTTATATATATCAAAATTTAAATACACTACAAAAGAAGGTTTATATACTTGTGGAAGACGATTTGTAGAGAATAATATTAGAGAAAATAAAAGTATTGATTTACAGATAAAAGTATTCAATCACTTTATACAACAAATATATATTAGAAAAAAAGAGAAATTAGCAATTAGAAGAACAGACCATAGAATAGTATTACAATCAGTTATGGCGTTATTAGTTTTAAAACAATACGACGAAGAAGATTTATTATACTTCCCACCAAAATATAAAAAACCCAAATCAATCAAATCTAACGCTAAATTTACCACGAACAACAGATAAACCTTGTGGTATTGGTTTCTTTGGATTTTTCTTAACTTTCTTAACTTCATTCTTAATAGATTTTTTTGTTTGTGGTTGTCCCCAAGTATATCTTGATATTATACCATAAAAATCCTCTGGGAGATTTGGATATTTTTGTCTGTACCATAATTCACCTTGTTCTTGTGATTTACAAGCAATATAACTTAATGGTTTAGTTTCATCAAGAGTTCCAATATTATCTTCTGTTTCTGGTTCTCCTTTTTTTACAACTATACTATAATCTATCATGCTTCTATCAATTACTTCTGGTAGATTATTATTTATATCAATATCTTCTTTTTTACAAAAAGTATAATTCAATCTATTATCAGTAGCACAAATATAAGTTCTTGGGACAACTTTATTATCAATCTTTGCAACTTCCTCACGCTTAATCGTTCCAATCAAATCCTCCATAGTGTGTATATATATATATATAAATTAAAAATAATCTTCTAATTTTTATTTTTCCACTTTCACCATACTACCGCTTTTTGGTCGTCCTGGCTTCCCCTTTTCTTTACCAGTTTTTTTCCTAACTTCCTTAACACCTTTGCTCTTGGGTTTTGCTTTGGGTTTTGCTCCTCCTCCTTTCTTTTTTATAATTCCTAATAGTAGTCCATCACTTAATTTATCATACTGACCTTTTGTAATTACTCCGTCCTTGAACGCTTTTTGGATTTTTGGATTATCACTCGGCATACTTGTTTATAATATATATAATATTATATTCCATCATCAAATTCATCAAAAACAATTTTAATTTTTCCTTGTTTGATTGATTCTTGAAATTTTTTATCAACCTTTGGATTAGCAAGATTAACTTTGAATAAATTTTTTTGTGTTGGTTTCAATTGTTTTCCAGTATCATCATTATAAAAATAAAATCCACGATTTGCTATTGCTTGTCCTTTATAATCTGTTCTTTGTAATCTAAATTGCTGTCCTTTCTTAAAACCCGCTTGTCTTCTTTGTCGTCCTAATTCTTCTGGTTCAATATCTTCTAATACTTGTAATCTATAATGTTGTTTTTCATTATCAAAATTTTTTGGTAGTCCTTTCCGTGTTTCACTAAATTTTGCTAATTCTTTATAGTTTTCTAATCTTGCGTCTAAATTAATTTCTTCTGCTGATTTTCCAGAGGTTGATGGGTCTGGGATTTTTCCAATTCTATCTAAAAAATCTTGTTCTGTTTCTCCTTCTTGACGTTCGTTTGCTGGGTTTGGTGTTCTTGGTTTTTCTTCTTTAACTTTTTTCCCTTCTTTTTCTGCTTTAACTTTTTTTGCTATATCAACTATTTCTGTATCACTTTTTGGTTGTGGTATTCCAGCAGATAATGGTGGTGGTATTATTGGTATTTCTGTTGGTGGTGCTTTGGGCGGTGGCGATTCTAATGGTGTTAAAAATTCATCTGTATCTCCTTGTTCTTCTAAAAATAATTTTCTTCTACCTTCTGGTGTTGCTTCTTCTGGTTCTGGTTCTGGTTCTGGAACTCTAAAAGGTGTATTAATTGAAGTTCTTATTGCTTCTATTTCTGCTCTGCCTTTTGCATCAATTGGATTGCTTGGACTTGGTCGCGGTGCTGGAACTGGTGGTATTGGTGTTGGACTTCTTTTACTTCTTGTAGTAGCCAAATAATTTATATCGTCTTCTGGTGGTCTGCGTTCTCGTATTGTTATATCTTCAATATCAGCAACTCCAAATAATTCTTCTACTGGGTCATCATCACCAAATTTTATAACTGGAACTGGTTTCTTTTTTAATTCTTTTTTTATATCTCTTAATTCTTCTACAATTTCTCTATCTGGTAATCTTATTGGTGCTGGTGCTGGTGCTGGTAATATTACTGGTGCTGGTGCTGGTGCTGGTACTGATACTTTATCAACGAATTTTTCTACTGCTCCAACAAATCTACGCCTTGTATCCGCTTCTTGTCTTTTGAATTCTAAATCTGCTTCTTTTGCTTCTTTAACTCGGCGTTCTTCACCTATACTTGTTCCAGTAAAAGTTCCACCAGTTGATTTGGTTTCAGCAATATCTCTTAATTGATTTTTTATTGCTTGATTGTGTATTCTTAAATAATCTGCTGGATTAAAATTATTTCTACTATCGTTTCTACTTGGCGGTGGTTGTCTGGGTTCTGTTCTCCCTTCTGGTTTGTATAGAGTTCTACCACTTAATCCACTACGCCTCTCACCAAATCTAAATACTTGTTCTGCTCTTCTTTCGCTTGCGAAGCGGTCTTTGGTTCTTTTGCGACGCTTTATCTTTGGTTTCTTTGTACCCTTCTTTTTCTTAACTGGTTTATTTGTACTTCTTGGTGGGAAAGAACCTTTGGGGTCTATTGATTGTCTAAACATCGTATATATTATATATTATATATTAAAATAATTATATAATCGTTATTTGGTTTTTAATTCTTTGAATTCTAATTTCTGGTTGAAATAAAAAATCTTTATTTATGTATGTTGGATTGAATCTACCGCAATTTATATCTGCTACTTGTTGATAAGTCATGCCGAGATTATTTGCAATATCTCTTAAACTTTTATATTGATTAGAGTGAATAATATTGTCGTTGAATTTTATTTCTACTTTAAACATAGTATTTGTTTGTATATAATACAAGTTTATTTTTTAAATAGTTTATAGTGGTAAAGATTGATATAAAATACAATATTTTAAGACACCTCGTGCTTTAATTAATCCGTGAAAATAATTACTTATAATTTGTGTATCTATTCCTAAAACAACACTACAATCTTTTATAGTATCAAACTCCATAATTTTAATTAAATCTGTGTGTTCTATATCTTTATACAAGTGCAAAATCCAACTATTTTTTTTCATACTTTGTTATATATTATCTTATATTTTATTTTAGTTTTTATAATTAGTAATCATCAGTCGGTGGGGTCAATATTGCTGAACTATCAATTGGGATACAATCAAATACAGCGGGACCAAACCCACCACCAAAAGTTAAAAATCCAGACGCACCACTTCCTTCAATTATAAATCTTGGAAAAAAACTCATAGTAGAATTTAAAGTTAATCCAGAAACAATCATATCATAAGTTATTTGAGTTGATGAAAAATTAGCAGCATAATTCAATATTAGAGTGAGCGATGAAGTTAAACCCAAACCCCCAGTATTAGCACTATCAACTCGTCCATACACTTTCCCCGCTTTGCTCGCAATTCTATCAAAAGTAAAACACCCTCTAAATCTATAAGTAGTGCTTACTATTTTAACATTACTTACACCAAATCCAGTTATAGACAACCAAACCGTAGAAGTTAAAGTTATGCTTGTAGAAGGAAAAGTTGGTATTGTATGTATTGCTTGACCCCCAGTTCCACCAGAAATACTTTTTTGAACGTTTCCAAAAGTAGATTGTGTTATTTCTCTTCCATCAAGATTTACATACTTTAATTCAGTATCATAAATTGTATTTGTTAATGTATTAGAACCTTCTATATCTCCCGCCGATGCTGACGCTAAAATTAATCCACCAGCAGTTATAGAATTAGACACACCCCTAATAACATTCGTAGAACCAGTTATACCTCCACCAGTTAATCTACCAATTGTATTTAATCTACTTTGAAGTGAATAACTCGTATTAGTTTGATTAGAACCCATCGTTATATCTGTCGCCAAATTATTATAAGTAGTAGCATAAGTATTTGCACCAATTGTAATTATTTCATCAGCACTTATCGCACAATTAAAACTTTCACACTTAATATCACCATTATTACCATTAATTTCAAATCCCGCTTTATTACCTTTAATTTTGTTATTAGTTAATTCTATATCTCCATTATCCATAATTATACCAGTTGGATTTCCAGCAGAAGGTGTAGCAGTTCGTATTGTAATACTTGTTCCTTCTATGTGTTCTTCTGTTATAGTTCCCTCAACATTACCATAAATATTTCCATCAACAATAAGATTACCGCCGACGTGTCCGTGCCCCGTAGTTTCAGTTAAATCCAACGCCCAATCAGTATAAGTATTATCAGTTGGTGGAGTTCCAGTTCCCGCTTTAATACTTTTATATACACCATCTAAATTCATGATTTTACCAGTTGGACTAATTCTTAATACTAATTCATTCGCACTATTTTTAATATCAATTCCTCCGTTTCCAAGAAAATCAGCACCACCATTAAAAGTTGATAAACCAGTTATACCCAATTCACCACCAGCAACAAGATTACCAGTAGAAGCAATAATATTTCCTAATTTACAAGTTAGAGTACCAGTATTCAAAGTAATACTTCCAAGATTTCCAGCAGTATCAGTTCCAGTATCAGTAGAACCCGCAATAACTAAACTATCAGCAGCACCAGCCCCACCATTCAATATAAGTGATTTAAAATTCGCATTAGAAGTAGCACCAGAAATTGTGTATGGAGTACTAAAAGTCATTAAATTACTTGTTAAATTAAAATCAGCACCAGAAATAGTTTTTGGTATAGATAAAGTATTACATCTTAAATTATCAAAACCAATACTACCAGTATGATTTTTAACGTCTAAATTATCACAAGTTATAGTTCCGTCTTTCTCTAATATTATTTTATAAGTATCAGCATCAGTTCCAACACCTATAAAACCAGCACCAGTTCCAGTAGCAGTAATACTTCCAGCAGTTGTTATATTACCACCACTAATCAAACCAACAGCAGTAATAGTTGAACCAGCAGTAATAGTTGAACCACTCGCTAAACTTGTTCCAGAAATTGAAGCACCAGTAATATCTCCATCAGTAATAATATCTCCATCACTTAATATTTCACACTTCGCAACACCAGATTTCGGTAGAACTATTTTATCAGTTTTTATTTCGTCAGCAGTAATTGTATTACTTGTTTTTATAGTAGCATCAATACTTCCATTAAAACTTGTTAAATCTGTTCCATCACTTGTTTTGACTATTTTTATATTTGTTCCTTCTCTTAATGGTTCTGGTAGTATTGATGAATTAGTCCCCCAAAATAAAGGTTCGTTTTCACCAGCACTTGTTAATACTTTTCCACTTGTTCCAAAATCATTATCTAATCCTACACCTAAATCAAAAGCAACATTCAATCTATCAAAATCTCCGTCTCTAATACCAGTTGTTGAACTCATTATACTATATTAAGATAAATTAAATTTATTTTTATAATTTTTTATTGCATCTTTTAAATTTGTTGCTTCACCCCATAAAATAAATCTTGAAAGTGTTGAGGGTCTTTTGGGGTCTGTGTAAAATTTCTTTTCAGTTGCCTCATGACGCTTTCTGTAATTTTTGCGTTTCTCTTTATCTTTGTGGTCTATATAAGTTGAACCACCCTTGAATCCAAAGTGTCTTGTAATTGTTTTGTTATTACTATCAGTAAAAACCGCTTTTAATCGTTTGTTTTTATTGGTAGAATTAGAAATAGTTAGTTTCATTATACTATATATATTATAAAGAAAGATTATAAATAAATAAATTTCTTGTCGCTGGTTTTATATCCTATAAAAATACAACTTAATCTGTATGGTTGATATTCTCCGTCAGTTCCTATAAAATCAATTCTTCTCGGTAGAAAATATAAAGTTAGTTTATCCAAATCGTTTTTGAATATCTTTTGAAAATATTGTCTATCAATTGTATCAAGTGGAACTAATAACAAAAAAGGTTTATCAAGTTCTTTTAATCTTTGTAGTATTATTTTCTTTAAAGTAAAAGGTGGATTACTTATAATCCAATCTCCTTTATTGTTCTCAAAAAAATCTATATCTTCGTGTATTACTTCGTTTCCTAATTCTCTTAAATATTCTCCACTTTTTCCATCACCATAAAACGCTTCCCAGATAATTATATCTTTTGGTATATACGGATTTAAACTTTCCCATACCCACTTTGGAGTGTTCCAATTATCATTATCTTTTAATTTAGTTGCTGTATTTAATTTATTGAAATTACGATTATCCATACCTTATATTATATCTTTTATTTTTCTGTTGGAACTTTAAACTTAACCTTATATTTTTTTGTTATATCTGCATCTGCTTTTCTAACTTTTGGATTACCCATGATATATCCGTACAAACGACCACGAGCCCAAGATTGCGGTGATTGGTTGGGTCTTGAACCACTACTGAAATACGCACCCTCGCCAGTTTTATACACTTCATCAATTGCTTTAAAAGGAATACCAGTAATTTTTGCTATATTCTTTTTACTTCTTTTACCTTTCATCAAATCTAATGCATCACCATAAGTTTTATCAAACTTTGTAGTGTATTTACTTTTTTTGCTTTTTGCTTTTGTTTCTGGTCTTAATTTACCTTCAAAAATACTTTTAATTTGTGCTGTTCTATCTTTACCTTTTAAAGTATCTGGAATATATTTTTTTGGAATATCTCTCGTTTCTCCTTTATAAGTTATTTTAACCATAGTATATTATATATTATAAAAAAATTTAAAAAGTTCCTCCACTTTGTATTACACTATCTGCTAATCTTAAACCTCCACCAGCAGTATTGGGTTGGAATGCGTTTGCTTCAAAATTTGCTGTACTTCTATCACTCATCGGTCTATTATCTCTTACTCCTTCTGGTTGTGGTCTTGCTCTTGCTTCTGTTCCAAGTGGCGGTGGTGGTGGTGATATAAATTCTGGTTCTGGTTCTGGTTCTGGTTCTGGTTCTGGTACGCGTGGTTTAACTTCTGTATGTTTTATTCTATCTTGTACTACTTGGTCTAATCCAGCACCACCAAATAAAGCATTCGCTAAATTAATTCTATCACTACCAGTTCCAAATACTCTACCAGCAACTGCTTCTTCGTTTATTCCTTTACTTAATTCACTACTATTTAATTTTTTATTTATTTCTTTTCTAAACTGAAATTCTTGCCTTGATTGTACTGATAAGGGTTTTCTATTCACAAAGGGGGTGTTTTCTCTAATCTCTTCACTTCTTGCTCTACCAATTCTGCGTGCTTCTGCGATTTGCTTACTCGTTAAACCAGTTTGTCTGCGTCTTTCTTGAAATTCTGCGTTTCTCCTTCTTTCGTTATTGCGTTCTTCAACTGCTTTAAAAGCATCAAGTTCTTCTCTTGATTGAAATAATCGTTCTACTCTATCTGTTTCTCCTTGACTTAATACTTGACGACTACGTGCAACTGGTATTCTTGCTCTATTTGCTGCTATTGCTTTTCCTCTCTTTAATTGTTCTCTTGCTCTTAAAACATTATCTGCTGTTTTTCGTGGAATGGGGGGTGGTCTTGAACTCATAGTATCCTATATATTAATTAAAGGAGATAATAAATTTGCCGTGTTTTATTTTTATTTCTGTTTTAGTTCTTTCATAAACTGGGACATACTTATAATACTTCCCTCCCTTTTTATAAAGTTCTTTATTTCTTTGATAATAAGATTTGGGTTTCTTAGGTTCTTCCATACGTTCTATATTCTTACATAATATTTTAATTTTTAGAAATAAACGAATAAAATATAAGTTATTATATAATTATGGAAGGTATTGAAGCGGAACTTGAAAACAAAAGTATTGAAAAATCTATTGAAATTAAAGAAGTAGAACCAAAACCAAAGAAACCGAGAAGTCAAGCACAAAAAGACGCTTTTGAAAAGGCAAGAAAAAAGAGAGCAGAAAATTTGTTAAAGAAAAAAACAGAAGAAGAAGCAGTAGCACCAGCAGAAGCAGTAGCAGATATAAAACCAGCACCAGCACCAAAAGTTAAGAAAACAAGGGGGCGACCAAAGAAATTAACTAAAAATCAAGAACCACAACCACAATCTTTTATACCACCACCAGACCCACAATTGTATCAGTATCCATACCAAGTGCAACATCAAGCACAACCACAATTTAATCCTTATCAATATTGGGGAGGCGGAGTTGCACCACAGCAAGCACCAGCACCGCAACCAGCACCAGTAAATAATTATTATTATTATGGAACACCACCACAGCAAGAAGAAAAGAAAGTTGAATTTGTAGAAGCAAGAGAACCAGAACCCTCACCGAATGGTAGTATTGAGTATGAGTATGAAGAAGAAGAAGAAGAGATTGAATACGGAGAACCAGCACCCCAATTAAAGTATAGGTTTGGTTAAAAAAAATAATATATAATATATAATATATATAATGACGTCTATAACAGAAATTATAAACGAAAGTCCTATAATTGTAAATAAGTTTAAATTCACTTGTGATGATGAAGATATAACAATTCCAAAACCACTACCAAGACAAGGCGGATTTGCTATGTTAATAGTTGGAAAACCGAGAAGTGGAAAAACAAATTTATTATTAGCACTAACTACTAAGGCACACAAGAATTTCAATCGCAAATTTGATAGAGTGTTTTTATTTAGTCCAAGCGTTCATACAATAGAAGAAGACCCCTTTGAATTACTACCAGACGACCAAAAATTTCAAGAAGCAAGTTTAGAGAATTTACAAAGCATGCTTGGAATGATTAAAGATAGTGGAGAAAAAGTATTACTTATACTTGATGATTGCATTAGTGATATTCGTGGTAAAGGTAAAGCAGAAGTAGAAAATTTATTACATAGAATGTTTTTCAATAGAAGACACTTGGCGGGGAAAGGTGGAAGTTTAAGTATTATAGCAACAAGCCAAACATACAATAAGATAGACCCCAAACTGAGACGGACAGCAAGCCAATTGATTTTATTTGAAAATAAAAATAAAAAAGAGTTAGATAGTATTTTTGAAGAAGCAATACTAATACCAAAAAAAGAATTTTATGAAGTATTAAGATATATTTATGATAAGAAATATCAGTTTATGTATATTGATACTACACTACCAGATTACAAGATGATACACAAGTGTTTCAACCAATTAGAAATATCAAGTCCAAATATTATGGGTGATAATTATTTTGATAATGTTGAACTTGTGAGTAAATAAACAACACTTACATAATTTTATTTAAGTTCCAATCTCTAATTCCTTCTCTTAATTTTATAAGTTCTTCACAATCATTAAGTCGTTCAATATTAAGTGTTTGAATTTTTTTGATATAATCAATCCATTCTTGTTCTGTATTGTATTCTAAATTAAGTTCTTCTTTAAAGTTCTCAAAGTTATATTCTTCTTTTTCTTGAATTAATGTAATTAATTGTGCTTTCGTGAGTTTCGTTAAATCGCTCATACTTTATATATATATATATATTATATTTTATTTTTATGCGTTTAAATTATATTATTTTTATATTTTATAAGTTATATCATGAGTACCTTTAACAAACCCCTCTGGACTCTTGGAAACAAAATTGAAGATGAGATTAAACCACACTTGGAAGAATTTTTAGGAAAAGAATTATATAGAAGTGATGATATTTATGATATTATGGATTTTAAAAGTAAAGACAATAAGTTAGTTGTTGAAATTAAAGGTCGTCGTGTGAAATCAACACAATACGATACAACTATTATAACTTGTGGAAAGATTATTGAAGCAGAAAAATTAATGTGTGTTGATGAAGAAGTTAAAGTATATTTGTTTTTTGTTTATACAGATTGTGTTAAATATATTCAACTACCAAAAGAACGACCAGATTGGAATTGCAAACATACTGGTACGAACCACATACCTCACTTTTTAATTCCAGTTAATGAACTAATGGATTTTGAAGGAGTAGATAAATTAAAATCTAATCAATAATATATATTATGAGTGAAAGTTCTATGGAGAGACCTATGGAGCAATTCAATATTAATGAACTTGCTGGTGCGAGTGCTATAATACTAACTGGTATTTCAAGTATTTTAGTTATTATATTTAAATCTCGGTGCTATTGTAAGTTTAGGGTTGGTATAAGTGATAAATTTAATCTGTGTATGTGCGAACGCAAGCCCCCAGTAGATATTAAAGAAGAGGGAGAGGAAGACGAAGAAAACCCAAAAGAAGCAAAAGACACAAAAGACGCAAAAGACGCAAAAGAAGATAAACCAATAAAGGATAAACCGATAAAAGATAAACCAAATATACAATTAATACCAACAGAACCAGAACCAGAAATTATTACTGGGGCAGACCAGAATAATAATAATCCGTAATCCAATTACCACCAGTAATATCTGCACTAATATCATCAATCCACCACCCACCTTCTTCTCTGTGTAAAAAATAAGCATACAATATAGGAGTTTCTATTAGTTGGTCTAAATCAGTATCTTCTAAATTGTAATTAAAAGTTTCTATGTCTATTAATACTTTTTTAAATTTATCTTTATGAACTCTTAAATTAAAGTGTTCTGTTTTTTTTATTTTTTGATTTATAAGATAATGTATATCATCACACAATTCCAATAAGTTCATACTATACTTCTTATAATATTATATATATAAGTTTTAAACGAATAAATATAATTTGAAATATTAATTTGAAATAATTATAATTAAAATAGAATAATAATAATATAATTTGAAATTTTATTTATTTATTTGTGATAAATACAAATAATTTAAAGAAATAAAAATATATATATATAATATATGAAACTCACTATTATTCCAGATATAATATTTAGAGGTCTAACAATTGATTACGGGACTTATAATAGTAATGGTGTTAGAGGTAAAGTATCAACAAGAACTTTTAGATTAGTTCCAGAAACGCCAATAAATATTGATATTAATGTTAATCCAAGAGATTCAATTATGAATATTAGAAAAAAATATACAAAATTAATTACAGATGAATTATTACAAATAACAAAAGACGCTATACAAGTTGGTATGGATAATGATATATCTATATTTACTGGCGAGAGTAATTCACCACCAATAGTAATCAAAAAACCGACCGATTGGGAAAGTAGTTCGTCAGTTCAAAATATATTCACTACAAGTAAAACAAAAGCCACTTTTAATGTAATCAAAAGGAATGGTAGAAAATTAGATAGTCAATTTGGTAAAGAGAGAGTATGGTTATTGAATGCACCACAATTAAATAATAATATTGATTTTTGGAAACATAACGACGAAACTTTAAGTTGTGGTTATGATTATCTTGTAAATAATTTTGGCGATAAGAAAGGATTGGTAAAATTAGCAAAGAATAAAAAAACAATAGATAAAGTAATAAACAATCCAACAAAAGAAGCAGAATTAATTTATAATGAATGGTGTAAAGAATATTGGGACGAATTCAATACTGATAAAGATGATATATATACACTACCAGAATATATTGATACTAATGAAATAGAACAAAGAGAATGGTATAAAATCAATTGTATTGATTTAACAGAACCATCATACAAAAACAAAGATATTGATAATAGTTTGTGTATTTTAGATTTTGTTAAGTGGTGCATTATGGCGAAAGTTAGATTGAATGTAATAGACCACGATAATAATTATTATTTAACATACAATCCGCAAAATTACAAGGATAAGTATTCAAAAACAATTAGAAAAAATCATAATATGAGTATGGTTGTAAAATACAATCACGCTTATTTTATAACTGATGAAAAAATTAAAAAGAGTTTAAGCATGAGAGATACAAATTTTAAATTAGATTTAGATGGATTAACAGCAATTAAAGGTAATATCAATAATCAAAATTTAGAAGATAAACCAGAAGAAGAAATAGAAGAAATACACATAGCAGAACAAGAATATATTATAAGACCAAAAGTACCACCGACAATAGAAGAATTAATTGAATTAATGAATGGTGATAAAACTACAAACTATTATATTGATAAAAGTAGATTGAATGGTTTAGTTAGTTATTTATTTAGATATAATAAACTAACACCAGAAAATATAACAAATCAAAATAGAACAACAATAGATAAAATAAAGTATGATAAATTGACTATATATAGCAATAAAAGAAATCCACCAAATTTAAAATATTTGGATTTAGACAGAACTGATTATTATGAAAAGTTTGGACGATTGATTAAAGTATATCCAGAATTGAATAAAGCGTATATACCAAGTGATACAGAAATAGCAAATATTATTTATGATGATATAGCAACAGAAGATATAAATAGTATGTTTAATTCAAATACAAGAAAACTATTTTTCAATTGTGAGATTAAACCAGATAATAGAAAATTAAGAAAACCAGATTTTGAAGACAACCCAATAATAAGTTTTGATTTCAAGAGAGCATACACAACAGCACTAAAATATAATGAATTTAATTATTGTGTATTTGATGCTATTAATCACCCAGTAAAATATAGGGGTGAATTTAGACCAGATAGATTTTATATTTGTAAAAATTTAGATAGAAGTTTAAGGGGAGGTTATGGAAAGCGTATGTTATATCACGGAGTATTCGTACAATATATTATGGATAAAGTAGAAATACAGAGTGTTATAGAACCAATAAAAGAAATACCACATAAATATTTTGATAAGTTTTTAGAACGAATTTATGAATTAGAAAATTATTATGGTGATGGATTATTAGCAGATAAAATAAATCTATTAGAAAATATTACAACTTCAAAAGCACTTGTGAATAATTTTATTGGTGCATTAAAACACAAAGACGGAATTACTGATTATAAATCGTGGTTAATTAACAATAAAGAAACAGCATTACGAGAACTAACAAAAGGTAATGTACCTATAAAATTGAATGATGATTGTACTTGGAGGAATGAATGCATGATGGTTTCAAAAGCAAAACATACTATTCACTTTCAATCAGCACAACCAATAAGATTACAGATTATGGAGACAATCAACGCACAAAATATTTTATTAATCAAACACTATAAAACTTGTTTATATAGTATGAAATTCATTCATAACTACCAGAATGATATAAAACAAAGAAAAACACTATCAAAAATTAGAAATAAAAAATCAGCAATACCAAAAAATAAAAAATTTAAAAATATTGATTATATACCAAAAGTTCAAAGTATAAAAACTGATGCTGTATATTTTAGAAGTCCTTTTAATTGTGAATGTATCAAGAAAACAATAGTAGAAGATTTTGAAACAAAAGAAATCCGTGTATGGAAGAATGGTGAAAGTATGATGAAGTTTATAGATTATGTAGTAGATAGTTTCAATAAAAAAAGCAATTGGAAAATTGTTAATGAAAATATTATGGAGAGTTATGAATACAAAGAATATTTAAAAGAATACAGAGAACAAATACCAGTTGTATTATCAAAAAATAAGTGGAATACAGATATAGATATAAAACACAAGTGGGATAAAGATATTGGAGGAAAATTATTATTGAATCATGCGATATATAATGGAGGTGCTTGGTTTGATGGATTAGGTGGAAGAGGTAAAAGTGAATTAATTATTGGATTAGATAAATTAATAGCAAAGAATAAAATTAGATATAAGTGGATAAAAGCATTCTACAAAATAACACAACCAAATAAATATTTAGATTTATGTGAAGAATGGAGAAATCGTAATCCAGTATATTATGAAAAATTTGCACCAACTAATATTGCGTGTAATCGTATTGAAGGTAAAACACTACACAAAGGATTAGGAATACCAGTTATAACAGATGAAGAACAATTAGAAGAAGGTGAAGAACAACCAGAAGAACAACAAGAATACAAAAGTTATATCAATAGTATATTGAAAAGATTAGAAGGTAATGGTAAAAAACCTTGTTATGATATATTGGTAGTTGATGAATTAAGTATGGTTGGAGGTTATATGCTTTCTATACTAACTTATATCAAAACAAGAATACCAAGAATTAAATTTATATTGATGGGTGATTTAGACCACCAATTAAAACCAGTTGGAGAAGAATATAGAAATTTTGTAAATTCATTAGCAATCAAAGAATTAGTGAATCATAATAAATTAACTCTACACTACAATTTTAGAACTGGTAGAAGTAATGATGTATTATATGATATTTGTAAAGAAAAACCACACACACTAAATAAGGTAGGTATAGCCACCAAACGAAACTTATGTTATACACATAAGAAACGAAAACAAATTATAGAATATCACCAAAACAAATTAATTAATTCATTAGTTATAAAAACAAACAATACAAAAACGGGACATAATGATAATTTAAAAATAGTTATTGGAACACCACTAATAGCAAGATGCAGTTTAAAAGGTTTTGAGGTATATAAGAATGAAATATATTATGTAAAAAGTATAGAAGAAGAAATTATTGTATTGGAGAATGAAAGGAATGAATGTGAAATAGAAACTCACGAAGAATTGATAAGGTGGTTTTGTAGTGCTTACTGCATTACTATTCATAAATCACAAAGTCAAACATTCCGCGATGATTATACAATACACGAATGGAAATATATTAGTCAAAGAACCGACAACTTTTTAAGATTAAGATATACAGCGATGAGTAGAAGTGATGATTATGAAAACAAAGTTTATACAAGGGATAATTAAAATTACAATAATATAATATAATATATAATATAATGGTTAAAGTATTAGAATTATTCAAAGGGACTGGTTCAGTCAGTAAAGTTTGTAAAGAATTAGAATGGGAAGTAATAAGTTTAGATTTTTTATCTAAGTGGAAACCAGACATAGTTGCTGATATTTTAGAATGGAATTATAAAGTTTATGCACCAGATACTTTTGATTATATTTTTTCTTCTCCACCTTGTGCTGAATATAGTAGTGCGAAGAATAGATATATTGGTAAAGAAATATTTGATAATGGTGAAAAGATTATTTATACACGAGAAAAACAAGAAGAGTTAATGAAAAGAAGCGATAAGTTAGTTTTAAAAGTTTTTGAAATAATTGATTATTTTAAACCGAAATATTGGTTTATAGAAAATCCAAATACTGGTAGATTAAAGTGGCGTGAATTTATGGAGGATAAACCTTATTATGTTGTTGATTATTGTAAATATTGTGATTGGGGATATAGAAAGAGAACTTGTATTTGGACTAACAAAAAAGATTTTGAACCGAAAATTTGTAAGTGGGATTGTTGTAATTTAATTGAAGGACAAAAAAAACATAAAGCAGATGTATCACAAATATCTTCTAAATTAGAAATTAAATATAGAATACCACCACAATTGATTAAGGACTTATTTAATTAATTAATTAATTCTGGAATTACTGAAAATATAATTTGAAATTTTATATAATTAATTCTGGAATTAAAATAAATAAATTTGAAATTTAATTCTGGATAAATCTGGATTAAATAAATTATTCTGGAATTAAAATAAATAAATTTGAAATTTAATTCTGGATAAATCTGGATTAAAAAAGTTTGAAATAAAATTCTGGAAATCTGGAATAAAAAAAGGACAATCATGGGAATCACGGACAACTACCAAGAATTTTGTAATACATACCATAAAGGGTTAATTGCAAAAAATAATGAATTAAAATTTTGTAATATAGAACAAAAGAAAGATAATCAAACACTACGACTAAATAATAAAATAATGAGAAAAGAAATTCATAAGTTGCGTACCGCCGTTGAGAAGGTGGCTGATGCAGAAAGTGTTAAGGTACTTAAATTGACTACAAATATATCTAATCTAAAATCTCTACTTGTAAATCTTGAAAAGGACTCTAATAATAAATTAGAAAAACAACACAACGAGATTGTAAAATATAGAGAAGGGATTGATAAACTGGAAGATAATTATGGAATTGAAGATATTAATGATGTTAATGGGTATATACACGATTGCGAAGAAGATAATGAAGAACTTAAAAAGAAGGTTGATGAACTTGAAAAGAAGGTTGATGAAGCAAATAAAATTATGGAAGAATACAAAGAACTAAAAGAATTCAAAGAAAAAACAGAAGAAGAATGTGAAGCAAGTGCAGTTATGGAAGATATGATGAAACGAATTCAAGAAGCGGAAAGAAAAGAAAAGATGTGGTATGATAAGTATAAAGAGCAAAAACCGAGTATGGACGATGTTATAGAACAGAATAAATTATTGGGTGAATATCTAATGGAAGAGTATAACTTGAATAAACCTTATACAATTAATAGACAAGATTGGAGTGATAGAATGTGTAATTTCTATAATAGAGTTATGAGTAAAACAACTGATGTATCTTGGTGGGAGTTCCTTTGTGATTATGATATTGATTATGAAAGTTATGATACTATTATGGATTGTTATAAAGATGGTGAAGAAATTAGAATTCAATATAGCAAAGAGTGTCTTGGTCTTGATGAGGATGATGAAGATTATAATAAAATTGTTAATGGAGAAGAAGACGATTATGATTGGGACAACCAAGAAGTAGATTATGTTGAATGGTATATTGATGATTATATGAATGCACGTGCTTCGTGGTGTGATTATGATGGTTCTTATTGGTACATAAAATAAGTTTGAGTATTAAACACACACACACACACTAATAGAATATAATTCAATAATAATATAATATTTTTTATCTGTTTTACGCCGTTTTCCAATAGTAATTTGAAATATTAAATACACTAATTGCAAAGGAATAAATATAGTTTTCCAATAGTAATTTGAAATTTTATATAATTAATTCTGGTATTAAAATAAATAAATTTGAAATTTAATTCTGGATAAATCTGGATTAAAAAAGATTGAAATAAAATTCTGAAAAATCTGTAATAAAAAAAAAGAGTAATCAACTATGGGATACAAACAACGCAACAAGAAGAAGGGAAACAACAATCTTGTTAAGGGAAACACTATGTCTCTCAATCACAAGAAAGGCACACCACAGCATCAAAAATTTATATTAGCACAAAAATTCTTCCAAGTTCAAGAGATGCTTGGGCGTCCATTCAAAAAATACAATCTACTAATAACACAAGATGACGGAGATTGGTTCAGTAGTGAAGATGATTTAAGCGAAGGATTTATAAATAGTGTTTTGAAGAAAAGAGAAGCACAATATAAAGATGGTTGTAATAATTGGAATATGATGTATGCTTTGAAATCAAGAGGATTGAAAGATAATCAAAGGTTCTATTGCTATTGCAATCTATCTAATGATAGAAGTGGGAATTATGGTAAAATTGATAAGTTTGAGTATTTCACTTGGAAACAAGAAGTATAAACTCACAAAAACACACACACACACACAATAGAATATAATAATAGAATATAATAATAGAATATAATAATATAATATTTTTTATCTATTTTACAATTGTAATTTGAAATATTAATTAATTAATTCTGGAATTAAAAAAAGAGTTAATTAATTCTGGAATAAAAAAATTTGAAATTTAATTCTGGAAAATCTGGTATTAAAAAAATTTGAAATAAAATTCTGGAAAATCTGGAATAAAAAAAATTTGAAATAAAATTCTGGAAAATCTGGAATAAAAAAAAGAGTTAATTAATTCTGGAATAAAAAAATTTGAAATTTAATTCTGGAAAATCTATTTTATAAAAGTAATTTGAAATTTTAATTAATTAATTCTGGAATAAAAAAAAGAGTTAATTAATTCTGGAATAAAAAAATTTGAAATTTAATTCTGGATAAATCTGGATTAAAAAAAGTATTATGGTCGCACAATCTCAATTAATGCAATTTATCAATTGTTCGCAAGAACTCAAAGAACAGATGAAAGAAGAATTTTACAAACAGAAAATACAAGAAGCAAAAGATAAGAAGAAACTACCACAATTCAACTGGGCCAAACTACCAGAAGAAGTAGTAGAAATTATAATGAATTATAAAGAAAAGATAGAATTTGTTGATGGTCCTTGTGGAAGCGACTATAATTGTGAAGGTTATATGTTGGAGATGTGGAAAAAACATAATATTACTGGTAAATCCGTTTGTGATTATTTATTCAACGAATACAAAAACGAGAATGGCGAAGGTCTAACAAGATGTTTTAAACCATCCAATTATTTATCAAAATTTCTGTGGTGCATGATAAATAAGAAAAGTTTTGTTGAAGAAAAATACCACTTTCGCTTTAATGAAAAAGATATAAAAAACGATAATAAATTTATGGAAATTACAAAGAATAAAGCACCTTCACTTGAAGAACTGATTGTATTTAGACAAAAACAAAAGAAAGAACAAAGTGAAAAAAGAAAAGCAAAGAATAAAGAAAAGACAAAAGAGAAAGATGAAGAATTAAAAAAATTAAGTACATTCAAGATAGGTGATTTGGTATATATACACGAAAAGAATTATTATGCTAAAAGAACAGCAGTAATGATTACTGGTGAAACAAAAACTCAATACAGAGTTGAAAAAATTGAATGGACTTATGATGGAATAAGAATTACTGATAATGATACAATATATATAAATTATGGATTATCACCAGATGAAAGCAAGTGGATAAAATCTAAATATAAAAATATTGGTAAAAAAAGTAATATTCAATTGTTGAATTGTACCGCAGACCATAGATGTCCGTATGACGGCGAATTGTTTTATGAGAATTATTCGTATTCTATGTTTGACTAAATTTATGAAAAAGTTTTTAAAATTATATATAGTATTATTAGCATAAAAAAATATACATTCTAATATTTTTTATGTAGTGTTTTTTGATTTTATTGGTGGTTTTTAGTAAGTTTTTTAGTTTTATGCAATTGTTTTGATTTTTGAATTTGCTAAAAAAGTGCCCTACCAAGTATCACACAC
>Ga0209337_1000739_pt1 | contig 26261 bp, 29 predicted proteins | sample LinPmetageLP53_FD_184044 | JGI IMG/M metagenome (GOLD analysis project Ga0209337, IMG submission 184044) | Marine viral communities from the Pacific Ocean - LP-53 (SPAdes) (version 2) | ecosystem: Environmental > Aquatic > Marine > Oceanic | place: Pacific Ocean | collected 2010-02-08 | reverse complement strand
TTTCCTTTGCATGATGATGCGGCAATAAATGTAGTATGTCAAGCAATTGAAATAGTTAAACCAGATACTTATATAGATTTAGGTGATACAGGAGAGTGGGAATTATTCAGTAAACATTACTGGAAAGATAAAGAAAAACCACCATTGGAGATTTTAATACCAATGCTAGATAAAGAAATTGCTCTTGTGAATAAAGGTATGGATATAATAGATGCATCGTTAGATAAGGCAAAATGTAAAAAAAGACACTTCATACAGGGTAATCACGAATTATGGTTAGATAACTTTGTAGTAAGACACCCTTATTTACCACAGTATATGACTCAAAACGCATTAAAGATTAAAGAAAGAGGATATAAGTATCTCAAGTATCTATCTAATAAACCACTTAAAATAGGAAAACTTAACTTCATACACGGTAAATATACTCCTATACATCACGCAAAGAAACATTTAGAAAAGGGCGGTCAAAGCGTAATATATGGGCATACACATGACTTTCAAAGATTTACAGATACTAAATGGGGAGGAACAATAAGTGCTTGGAGTATGGGATGTTTAAAAGATATGTCCTCAGAAGCTAATGAATGGTTGCGAGGTAATCTTCATAACTGGAATCATGGTTTCGCTATAGTAGATTGGTTTAAAGGTGGAAACTTTAAAGTAGAGGTAGTAGAAATAATTGATGGAAAAACCTCTTTATGGGGTCAGTATTTAGATGGTAATAAATAATGGAGAATAATGGAAAAAGAAGTCATAGAACATCTTATAGGCGAATATGGATGGATGTTATTAGGGGCATTCTTTTTTCTCTTAGGAAAAAGTACTATAGAATCTGCAATAGAAGGGTTAAAAGTGATGGCTGGAAACGACCTGAATGTAGACGATACAATAATTTTAAACGGTAGACCTGCACGTATAACAAGAATATCAATGTGGAAGACCACAGTATTTGTTTATGATGTTGGATGCCAAGATAATGGTAAACCATATATAAAGGGTGGAAATAAATTGTCAATACAGAATACTAAACTAAAAGACCATATGATAGAAAAGCCATTACCAATGCTTGACTTAAAAAAATGGGATGATTGCAAGGAGAAAAAATGAAGGACACATTAAGAGTTTTAGCTAACAACCCAGAGATAGGTATAGGTACTAGCTTTTTATCGACACTAATAGGCATTTTAGACGTTTTAAACCCTATTCTAACATTTATATCATTAAGCTTTGCTATAATATTGGCTATAATGACATTATATGCTAAGTTTAAAGCATGGTTCAATTAGGGTTCTTTTTATTAGGATTTATTGTAGTCTTTTTAGGAGGACTATATTTTATATATAATTGGGAAATATTTGATATATATGATAATGAAGATGAAGAATGGGATTAATTAATATGTGGAAAAAACAATTTGAAGAAGAATTACTTGAATTAAGATTACGAGTATCGAAACTTGAAAAAAAGTCACACACTCCAAAAAAGTTTGTTGTATGTGAAGAATGTAAATGTAAAATAAAGGAGAAGTAAATGGGAGCAATATTAGGCTCAATAGCGACAAAAATGTTAAGTCAAAAAGTAATGATTGCAATATTAGTTAAATTAGGTGACTGGCTTGTTGGTAGAAGTGAAAATAAACTTGATGATAAGATATGGGATGAAGTAAAGAAAGCTTTAAATGCCTAAAAAGTCTCTTGAAATAAGTGATTTTAGCGGTGGTCTTGATGCTATTTCTGACCCTAGAGATATAAAAGATAATCAATTTTCTAAAAATTGGAATGTAATAGTTGATAGAAATGGTGTTCTGCGATTAGCTGGTAGAGGGCAGCATGAAATTCCTGCTTCAATGTTTAGTAGTGAAAAATTCCAAGAAGGTTTTGGATTATTTCAATTTAGCGTTGATTATTCTATTAATGAATTTAGTTTTGATGCAATTAATGGTATTGAAACTGGAACCATTGATGCATTTACAAGCACAAGTTCATTTACCTTAGAAAATACTGCTAGTTTACCTGCTCTACATTCTGATTCTAATAATTATTATCAGAATATGACAATATTTATATATTCTGGAACAGGAGCTGGAGAATCAAGGCTTATAACGGGTTATACTGGTACTAGTAGAGCAATAGCATGTACAGCTTTTGCAAATCTTGATACTGATTCTAAATATATAATATTTCCATGGCAAGCTACAGGCCCAGTTTTTGGTACTGCTGACCATAAGGATTATGTTACAAATGGAACTATCCCTTCAGCGTATGCTTCTAGTGTTATAGACCCTTTAGAGGGTAATGTAATCAGGAGTGGTTATTATTTTACTAATAGAGAACTTTCTATTGCCGATGAAACATCAAATACAATGGGAGAGCTTATATATAAAAAAGATTTAACTTTAATAGCTGGAACTGAATATAATTTAGAAATAACTGCAGCTTTTAAAAACAATTGGAAAAATTATGTATCTGATGGTACTGTAGATGGTAGTAGTGTAACATATGGAGATAGACCTACTTGGATTGAACTTTATTCTACATCAGTAACTGATGGAACAAGCACAGGATTATCTTTATATGCAGACGGTCAATGGGTATCAATTTCTGAACAAGGAGGGTACGCTTCATTAACTGAAAGTAATTTTATTGATAATGGAGATTTTAGAGACTCTGGGCTTTCAGCTCCTTGGTATGAACATGATTTAACTAGTGTTATAACACATACAGAAGAAGGTGCAAGTGAAGCTTATGGCACGCATGATGGAACACTAACATTAACATCAACTGCTGATTTAGATTATATAAATGGAAGACCTGAATCTTATATATATCAACAAATGTCTCTTGATAATAATACTCCTTATCATCTTAATTTTGTTTATAGTTCTGATGCTGCTTCTGGCGGTTTAAAATATTCTATTGTTGATGTAAAAAATTTAGTATCTACTGGAGTTGTAACTAATGGTACACCAGCAAGTGCAGGTTCTGATATATCAGATACTGGAGACGGTTTGACAGCAGCAGATACACTTGTTGTAGCTGTTGATACTGTAGATGCTACAAGTAATAATTTATTAAATAAAAATATTTATTTAAGTACTGGTGTATTTGTCGGAATTTGTACAGCAGTAGGTAGTACTACAGCTATTACTTTAGGAGGTGGAGTTGCTGTAGATTTAGATAATAATGAAGTATTATATATAGAAAGCGTATTGCTTCCTTGGACTAGAGCTGAAGACACAGGAGGTTTAACTACTTATAAATTTTTAAATGAAGTCTCAAATGTAAATAATAATACTATAACAAGTTATGCAAAATTCAATGTACCAGATAGCGGTGGAAGTGAATGCGATGTACAATTAAGATTTGCTCCATCTTCTGCTAGTAAAAATGTTAATATTGCAGGAGTAACAGTTCATAAAGCATTCAATGATTTAACAACAATGTCTAAAGGCCCAAATGGAGAAAATCCATTCCTTGGAAGCAAAAATAGTTGGAGTAAATATAGTACAAAATTTAAAGTTCCTATTGAATATGAGCACAGTGGAAATAAATCAGATTGGGTTTTTAAAGTACATTTTGGAGAATATGGATATAGAGAAAATGCTACTGATGCAACTGATTATCAAAGTGTATATCTTGCTAAAGTTAATTTAACATCTCAGCAAGGTGATACGATAACAGCTTTAAATGATAATACTTATACAAAATCATGTATAGGATTATTTTCAGATAATACTAAATCTTGGGATAAAAGTACTCTAGTTTGGGAGTCTCCATCATCAAAACCTGTTTATGATTATATAAACGGTTCACTGAAATTATCAGATGCAAATTTTGACAATAGTAATAGTAATATGATACTTTATTATAATAATAGAAATAATAATTTCATTTCTGAAAATAAATGGGAAGTTCAAAGAAATCCAATAAATACACCTCCACAAACTATAGTAACTAATATTACAACAAATCCTTATTTATCAACAGAATTTGATGCATGTGCGTATTTAAATATATTGCATGCAGGAGACCATTGGTATGATGATTATGGTACGGTAACTAATTGGAATCAAGATGAGTTTGGTATACCTGATGGAACAGGTGCTCCATTTGGAAACGGTCATATAATAAAATATTTAAGTGCCTCTGATATGCCTATATCTTTATTGAAAACCAAAAATTTTGGAAGATATTTACCAGACCCTAATAATACTGATAATCATTCTACTAGTTCTGGGATAGAACCTACTTCCCGCCTATATGCAGACCACGATAATGACAAGCAGCAAAATCCTTTATGTGCAAGAATAGTAGGTCTTGATACAATAAATACTTCAGAAGGTATGTCTCAAAAAATAACAGCTGATAAAATTGCTAAAGTTAAATATTCAATATTATGGGAAATATCTTGCGATGCTATTTTTGCTGGTGGTGGTCATTGGATGAATACCGTAGCTGGTGTCCCATATTTTGAATTAGAATTATTTTATTCAGACCCAGCTCGTTTTACTGTTAATTCTACAAGCGGAACAAGTCCAAAGACACATCAAGAGGCAGTATCTATGAATGATGCTAGTCTTGCACAAGGAATAAGAATAGGATATAAAACGCATGGAAAGGCCGCTGCTGATGAAAACGTTAAAATCGGTAGCGTTTATAGTGGTGATGATGTATGGGATGATGTAGAAATGGTTTCATATAATCATAATGTTGATGGTACGCATTCAGAAGTAACAGTTTTGATTAAAGGTGAAATGAACATTCCAGAAAATATTGAAATAATAAACGATAGTGCTGCTACTCAATCTGGAGTATTAGATACAGATGATTTAGTATTTAAAATTAAACAGATGGCTTCATATCAGCACGAAGACACATATGCTCCTTGGGGGAGTTGGCAAAAAGATTTTAGTTTATATGCTTATAGTATTGATACAGTTGCTGCTGATAAAACTTGTACATTTCATCCAGATAGACACCATGCAGTTTTTTCTAGGTGGATGGTACAGAGCCTTGATGTAGTTTTTTATAATCCTGCTTTTAGCTTAGATACGGATTTAGTTGTACTTAATGGAGATATGGTAGGTCTTAATATAGTTTGGAACTCTCCTATTGGTTCTAGTTCATCTAGTTGGTCTGAAAGAAGTTTTAAAGTAGGTACCACTTCAGTAAACTATTTCAATGAAGAATCAGCTATAATGGAAAGTAGTCAGATTATAACTCCTGTTTCTCCAGGATATTCTCCAGAGGTTTGCGTACAAATGAAATCTGAATCTTTACAAGATATATATACTAGAAAAACTAAGTTTTATTTCAAAGATAATGAATCAGATATTTGGTATTTACAATTTTATGTTGACCATGACACTAGGATGTTTCATTCTACTACTTCAGGATATAAAACTGCTATGGGTACAGTAGATGATGTAAATTTCATTGCTGTTATTCAAAGAGAAAATTTAAAAGATTTCAATGAAGTTAATAGTTATGAATCTGAAACTATGGTATCGCAAGAAGATGCTACTTCTAATGGGAAATTAACCGCTAGATATAAAACATCTGTCGTTGCTAATAATAGATTATACGTAGGAAATATAATGCAAAATGGAGAGGTGATGGGAGATAGACTTCTTAAATCCCCTATAGGTAAATATAATTTATTACCAGCTTCTAATTTTATAGATGTAGCCACTAATGATGGTGATGAAATAACAGCTTTATCATTCTATAAAGATAAGCTTCTGCAATTTAAGAAGAGAAAAGTATTTGTTATAAATACATCAGATGATTATGAGTTTTTAGAAGATACTTTCCAAGATATAGGTGTTAAAGGTCAATGTTCGGTAGTAACAACTCCAAATGGAGTAGCATGGGCTAATAAAACTGGGTGTTATTTATATGATGGAGAAGAGTTAACTAATTTAATTGAAGGTATAATACCTAATAGCAATAATTATGCTTCAGAAACTAATAATACATGGAATCCTGGAGAATCTGCTACTAATAATTCAAAATATGTAATTGGATATATAGAAGATAGAGATTCTATTCTTGTTAATTTTTCAGATAAAGCATTAACTACACTTACACATCCATTAGCAGCAATATATCATTTTGGTACAAAATCTTGGACACCATTATATACATCATTATCTAAACAAAGTGATGGAGCAACTGGTAATTTTTCTAATTTCATTACAGATAATAATGGAGATATTCTTTATTATCATCACGATAGTACAAAAATAGCAGAACATATTAATGAAATAAAAAAATGGAACCATGATGCAATACAAGATAGTGATTTTAGCATAACAACTAAAAACTTCGTATTTCAAACTAAAGATATTACTTTTGATTCTATATCATCTACTAAAAACATATACACAGTATATATAACATATAAAGTAAAAAGAGATGGAACTGATTCTGGAGTTGTAGTTAAAGCAGCGGTTAATGGTTCTGGGGATTTTTCAGTTAGCCCTATATTATTTAGTAATAGTACAAGTAAATTTCAAGGAACAACCACTAATTGCTATGATGACAATTTACTTGAAACAGATGGAATATGGAAAACCGCTAAACTAAAATTTGATAACCCAAGTTTAGTTAAAGGAATTAATAGCATACAATTACATCTATCAGGAGCAGCAGCATTTGATTTTGAAATCAATGATATAAGTATTACATACAGAATTATAAAAAAGAATTAATGGCAAATCTTCTTCATTCAAAGGGGACTAGAAATAAAGTTTTATCAGGTTTCCCCACTAATAATTTTGGAAATAATGGAGATATAGTTGTTGTATCCGCTAAAGGTAGAGGTGTTTATTTATGTATTAAATCAGGAAACAGATGGCATGCAGCAAATAAACTTCAAGATTTACAAAGATTAGAAAAAACATCACTTAAAGACCTTAAATTAGAAAAGCTAATGATAGGTGGCACTACAGTAACTAATGGCGAATATGACGTATTCTCTGGCGATTTTACACTAGATGTAGCTGGTGATATTGAATTAAATGCAGATGGTGGACAAGTAACTATAAAGGATAATTCTGCTAGTCACTTTCTATTTGATTGTGATGCTACAAGATTTAGAATATATGATGATACTAATGCAGCTGACTTCTTTTCTATAGTAGTTGCAGCAGAGGGAGCAACAACTCTATCAACTACAGATGCAGACACAGTAGTAGGACATTTAACATTAGCACCTGATGGAGATTTAATATTAAATCCTAAAGAAGGGAAGTTTATAGCTCAAAAAGATGGAACTGAATTTAGTGCTGCTGATTCTGCTTATGCAGGAATGATACTTGGATATACAAGAATTGCAAATGATGGAACAGGTGGTGCTGATGCCTATATAAATATGGATGCAACATTAACTGTATTGCAAACAGCAGATGCAAGTACAAATGTAAGTATAGCATTTGTTGCTCCTCCTAGTGGAAATGTAGAGATAGTTTTGACTTGCTCTGTATATGCTTCATCAAAAGCAGTTGAATTTGCATTATCTGATAATGCAACTTATAATGAAATATCAGAAACACATACTTATGATGCAGGTGCTCAAAGTTCAGATGAAACAGATGTTAATATGACAGTTGTTTCGTGGGCAGTAGTAGGATTAACAGCAGGAACATCTTATACTTATTATATTGCAGCTGCAGAGAATCCTACATCAGGTACTGCGATTATAAGACATGGAAGATTTAGAAGTACAACTCAACATTATCCACCAATTATAGTTAAAGCAATAGCATTACCTGCAACAATAGTAACAGGTGGATAATTTATGATGGAAGTTAGTGATTTGTATATGAGTAAAAAAAGTGATATATTTAATAGTAAAATTTTAGAGAAAAAGGAGTAGTAATTATGGCTTACGGTAGTTCTTATGGAATGGCAGGAGTAAACAAAGGATTTCTTGAACAGATGATGAAACAGAATCAAGAAGAAAAAGAGGCTGGAGCAGCTACAACTGAGCAAAAAAAAGAAATGCAAGCTAAATTTCAAGCTGAACTTGAAGCAGCTCAAGCTAGAGCTAGGAAAAAAAGTAAAAAATTTGGAGGACTAGGAAAGCTTTTAGATATAGCTGGAATGTTCATGGGGCCATTAGGTGCTGGATTAACAGGTGGTATAAATGCATTAATACAAGGAACCCAAGCTAAAAAAGGAGCAGAATCATTAATGGGCGGAGTTAATTCTAAAAGGTGGGGAAATACCTTTATGTCAGAAGGAATGGATGAATATAAGAAAGAAGTCGATGATTCTCAAATGTCTATGGGTGATATGCTTGGCGGTGCTTTGATGTCTGGAATAGGTTCTTTTGCTATGAGTAAAGCAGGTGGTGCTGAAAAGGGCGGTGCATTTAAGGATATGTTTAAACCTGGAGAAGATATGGTAGAAGGAGCTACTAATGCAAGTTTTGGAGAAGGAAGTAAGGCGGCTTCTGATTTTTCATCTAAGGCAGGTGGTATAGATAATTCATTAGAAATGTTTGGTGAAAAGAGTGCAAACTTTGATGCTTTTGGTAAAAATAAATTAGGTGGTATGCCATCACAAACATTCACAGCAGGAAAGGCAACTCCTTTAAAAAATCTTCTTGGAGGAGCCAAAGACTCATTTAAACAAATGACAGGTGATTTCGCTGAAGATGGACTTAAAGGTATGGATTATCAAGAAATGATGAAAGTAATGAATATGATGCAAAAAATAGGAGGTCAGTAATGGCTTTGATGGATAACATTATGCAGCAATTTCAAAACTTAGGTTTTGGTAATATGGATTATAATGATATAAGTGGTCTCTCTCCTGAGGCAATACAAGCAAAGCTTAGAGAGAAATTTGGATTGGGAATGGATGATTTAAATCCTGGAATGTTTCAAACTATAGACCAAGGCTTAGTAGAAGGAATGATGGGAAAACAATATAGTGGATTTTTAGAATCACAATCTCAAGACTTATTAACTAAATTACTAAAGTCATCTTCTGGTAAGAAGGCAAATCAAGCAGCTGGAGGATTTGCAGGTAGTGGAAATATAAACCAAATGCAATCAGCAGCTAAGGATGTCTATGGAAAAGGTATGTCTGGTGCTTTAAGTGGAGTGCAAGAAAAACAATCAACTAGTGCAAACAGTATCCTTGATGCTATAAATTCATGGAGAGATAAAGCTTCAGAAATATCAGGATAACCATTAACAAGGAATATATATGGCTATAAAAGGATTTGAAAAAAAAGACCCAATGCAGCAGTTCAATCAGATGATGCAAATGATTAATCAGATGAACCAAATGCAAGACAGAAAAAGCAGAAGATATATGGGTATGTATGATGAGTTTGCTAAAAATACTAAATCCTTCGATAATAATACCTTAGAAAGAGACCTCCAGAGAATGAATAATTATTATGATAACAATGCTTCTGGAATGTCATCACAAGACATAGAATATCATAACATGGTAAAAAATCAATATACAGACCAAATTAAAGCTAACAATGACTTTGATATTGATATTGAAAGAAGACATGATTACGGACAAAATATGATGGATATAGCAGACAAATATAGTTCTGCTGATGACTCTTGGAATTTTTCATGGACTGAATCTACTATAAATAGAGATACTGGAGAATCTACAGAAACAACTCACGGTGTTGATATGCCAAAAGCTGAAGATTATGAAGGTGGAGTAAATAATCAGCAGTATATAAAAGATAATAATGAAGCTCTTGCAGCATTAGGAGGAGTAAAAGGATTTGAAAGAAAAAGAGATGATTATAAAAGATATTTAAAGAATCAACTACAGAAACAAATTGGTGGGTACTCTGAATATCAAGAATTAATGGTTAAAAAATATGCAGGTTCAGGAAGAATAAATAATATGCATGTCAAAGATTTCGGAGAACTAGACGAATCTTATGCTTTTATTGTGGATTCATTAAGTGACGATGGCTATTTTGATGATGAAGAAAAAGAAGCTTACCAATCAGCTATTATGCAAAAATCTTATTCTCCAATCAAAAACTTTATTGCAAAAGATTCAGAAATAAAGAAATATAAAAGAAACAATTTAATGGCAGAAATGGATGCATTAGAAAATCAAGGAGCTATTATATCTGACCATTTAGACAAAGCTTTTTCAGCACAAAGTGGAGCTCCAGGAATGGATGCTGCTTTTACATTAGATAAAGACCATCAATATAATACTTCAGGTGAAAATAGAGTTATTACTAATAATGATATAATAAACACCTTAAACGATAAAGGGACACAAGACCCTGATTTATATCAATATTTATCATCACTTGAAGAAACCCAAACAGGAATATTGCAAAAATTAAAAAATAAAGACCAATCTTTCATAAAAAATGATGGTGGCTCTTATATATCTTCAATGGAAGACCAACCTTGGACAGCTTCTATTAGAGATATTCCTCAAGGTAGAGTACCTAATATGTTAAGTGGAACTACTAAAATTGACACTAAGATTGACACTAAGATTGACACTGGTGGTGACACTGGTGGTGACACTGGTACTGCTGATGATTATTCAGAATTAAAAAACACTAATCTCTATAAAAAACAAAAGGTTAAAATAGATAAAATAATTAAAGATAAAGAATCCTCTGAAAGTGAATTAATTATAATGGAGGAAAATATTTTAAAAGATTTCAATTATGATTCTATGGAAAGTTTTGAGAAAGATTTAAAAGATAATCCGAAGAAGGCATTAAAAAACAAAGAATTAAGAAAACGAATAAAAGAAATCGGAGATTTAAAATCTAAATTACTACAGCTTAATAGAAAAATTGAAACAATGGGCTTTGCAAGTAAAATATATAAAAACCAAAGTTAATGACAGTTTACGAGTATTTAGCAAGAAAAAGAGAAGAGAATCCTGACTTCACTACCCTTAGTGATAGGTCTCTATACACAAAACTACAAAAAGAAAACGACCCCAATTTACCACAAATGTCCTTAAATGTATCTGGGACTCAATCATCACAACCTACCAGTAGAGGTCAAAAATACTACGAAAGAAAAGTCAATCCAGATATGGTTAATTCATTGTTTGATTGGACAGACTGGGGTATTAATGATGAATCTTCTGAGTGGGCTAAATCTGCATATAATAATTCAATTACAGGTCTTGCTTATCAAATGTATAATGGAGAGCAAAGATTTAATTTAGATGGATATAATCCTGGAATGATAGCAGATATAGGTAGTGCTGTATTATCTTTTTCTATGCCATTAGATTTTGCTTCAATGTTTGTTGGTGGAATTGCTGGAAAAGGATTAACATCTCTTGGTGGATTTGGAATGAGAGCTGCTGCAACAGAAAATTTAGTAAGACTTGGAGCAAAAAAAGGTATACAAGAAACTGCAGCTCAGTTAACAGCACGAAGAATTGCAGCTAAAGGTACAGTAGCAGAAATAATAGGAGCCAAAGGTGGAGGTTATTCAGCTTTATTATCTCAATACGCACCCAAATCAGCAGGAGCAATAGCTCAATCAGCAACACTAGCTACCTTTGAGGGAGTTAGAGGTGGTATGTCTGCAGCTGTCAATGATGAAGATGTATGGGAAGGTATTGGACATGGAGTTATGCATGGTGGTATTATGGGTGGTATATCAGGAGCTGTAGGAGCAAGTCTTAATGTTAAAAACGCAGCATTATGGAATAAGAAGAAGAAAGGCCCATTAACTCCTGCAGAGGAAAAATCATTAGGATTCTGGAGAACAGGTAAAGGTGGACAAGTTGCTATAGAAGCTGGTGTATTTACAGCACCAGAAATTAAAAATCTTATCATGGATGAAGATTATTCAATGAGAGATTTAACTAGAAGTTATTTTACTAATGCTGGTATGATGGGAGTATTAAAAGTTCAACATAAAGGTCAAAACTATCTTTGGGGTGAAGGTAAAAAAGCAGTAAAAGAATATTGGAAGGGTGAAGGTAATCATAAAAAAATAGAATCAGAAATGTTAAATGATGCTATAAAATCAGTTGAAGAAAATACTGGAATGGATATAGAGGGCTCCACTGTATCTCAAGATAAATCCATGAAAGAAACTAGAAAAGCTGTAAGTAAGATGGAAGAATCATCTCTTAGAGCGGCTAATAGTAATAAAAAAGAAAGCAAAGAATGGGAAAAGAAATTCAACGATGCTGAGAGAGACCTTGCAAAGATGGATGTTAATAATAAGGATGGAATTGAAGTAGATATATTAAGACAAAAATCTGATGGTAGTTATGAGGTAGTAGGTAAAGAAACAATTAAACATGACCCAACATTTAAAATAAGCACAGAAGGAATAATAAATACAACCGATGTTATAAATAGTGCTTATGGTGCTATGAAAAAAAGAATTAATAGATATAAACAAGATAATCCTGAATCTAACGCCGCCAGAGAAGGAAAGCTAAAAGAATATGAAGAAATGGCTGATGCTTGGTTAGAATTAAAAAACAAATCACAAGACATTAATGCTGTTAAAGCTGAGAATAAAAAAATGTCTACTAAAGACCTTAATAAAGCTAAAAGCAAAGCAGAACTATCTTTTAATGAAGCTTGGGATACAGCTAGCGAAGCTCAAAGAAAAACTTTACGTAAAGGTCTTGAGGATAAAATATCAGAGACAGGAGAAGTTAAAGATGCTTCTGATTTCCAAACAATACAAGATAGAGCTAACAATTTACTTGAAATTAAAAAACAACAAAAAATTGCAGATGTACCTGATGTAAAACCTAAAAATAAAATAGAAGCTAATAAAAAAGAATTTGAAAGAAAGTTTGATGAAAACCTAAATGTTGATTCATTAACTGATGTAGCAGAAATAAATGCAAAAAAAACATCAGATAAAGCAAGAGGAGAGGCTGACAAATTACTTGAAATTGATAAAAATATGCAAAATGAAAAATATGGAGATACTCCAGAAGTATCAAATGCATATAATACAAGTAAAAAAATTGTAGGATATATACATAGAAAAATATTGGGCAAGGGAGGCTTGACAGGACAATCTACCCAATTAAATAAATTAGTTAAAGTTGCAAAAGATATGGCAAATGAAGGTAAAAGTCTTTTTGAAATGTCTAACCAAGATATAACAAACTTTATTAATGCGTATAACCCATCCCAATCAACTGTAGTAAAGCTTATTCAAGGATTGAAGCAAATAAGAAAACAATCAGGGGTAAGCGAAGCTGAATTGTTTAAATTTAGTGACAAATTTGATTTGCTATATTCTGAAAGATTAGTTAAAGATGTTCAGGAATTAATGGGCAAATTAAAAACAGAAGGAGGAGGTGAAGGATTGCAATTTCCTGATTTACCTACAAGTGGGTTTAAAACAGGACAAGGTCAAATATCCATACCTACAAAAAAGGGTTCAAAGATTAAATATGTAACACAAAAATTACAAGATATGTTTACTAATTTAATACAAATAGCCAAAGGTAAACCTTCGCAACCAGGTCATGATAAATATTTACTTAGAAATTTAGATGGAACAGCATTAACTACCGCAGAAGCTACAGCTTTAACAATAAAGTTTTTCAAAAAAAAGCAGTTTAAAAATTTAAGCTATGGTGATGCTAGATTATTTAGAAACGCAATAGAACAATGGGCTGTATCTAAGAAGAAAATAAATAGCCCTGAATTACAAAAATTAATAAAAGATAATATAATAGAAATTAAAGATATATCTGATATTGTAGATAAAGTTATTGTTGGTCATGGTACAAGAGAAAGTATGAAAGAAACATATGCTTTTGCAAAAGATGTTCCAACTACAAAAAAAGTAGTTAAAGCTATTTTAAAAGAATACGCAGCTGATATAGCAAATCCAAATATAAAAACAACAACTTCAGGTAAAGGTTATGCTATACAAGAAATAAGAGCTGGGTTAGAAAAATTAAAAAACCACGAAGGTGATATAACATATAAAGATAGAAATGGAAATCCTAAAACAATTGATAAAGCAACTGTTGAAGCTATGTTTCAATATATGCTTGAATCTGGGCCAAGATTAAATGAAATTGCACCTGATAGTAAAACTTTAGGATATTCTGAGAAATATGCTGCAAAAGAAGGCAATACTCTTGATAGACAACTTTTATCTGAAGCTAAAACAGCTGAATCTTTAGTTAAAGCCTCTGAGCTTGTTGACCAAGTAAAATGGGTTAAAAATAAATTTCCTCAACTAGTTGTTGAAATGCACAATAAACTTGGAAAACATAGAGGTAATTATGTATTGGGTCAAATACAAGGACATCTTATTAAGATTGCTAAAAATAAAGCAAGAATTGATACTCTTCCACATGAGGTATCTCACCATGTTGTTGATGTATTAAAAGCAATGGGTGACCCCTTTAGCAAGAAGCTTGTCAAACGTGGAATAGAAATGTTTAAAGGAGAAGAAGCTTTTGTTGAAGCTCTTGGTAAATATGTATCAAAACAATTACCTAAAAGTCAAATGGGAAGAATGAGGTCTTGGATAGCAAGAACATTCAATCACTTTAAACAATATTTTGGTATTACAAACAAGAGAGATGTTGCTAAGATGCAAAAAGAGCTTGTTAGTATTGTTGGTGGTAAAGTATTAGGTGGTAAAATACCAACAGATATTATGCCATTAAAATCAAGACTTAAAATTAAATATCAAACATCAGATACTGAGGTTGGTAAAAAGTTTGTTAAAAAAGCAAAAGGCAATGTATTAGACGTAGAAAAGCAATTAATGGAAGACTATAAATATACTAAAGAAGAATTACGAGAATTAGGAGAAAATATAATAGGGGATAGACAATGGGATAAGCTAGATGTATCTTCTATAGAAAAGTATCAAGAAAGATTAAATATATTAATAGGTAATTCTGTTCAAGGAGTATCAAAAAAACAATCATTAAATGAAGCAAAAGTTCTTGATATTGAAACACGTTACCAAATTACTGCAGAGCAAAGAAATGAATTTTTTAATGATGCTTTAAATGTTTCATTTGAAAAAGCAAATGATTTACAACTAAAAAGTTATAACTCTTATGTTATAAAAGGAAATGAAATTAAACCTAGAACTGATAATGTTGTAGATGCTGTAGCAGGTTTTGATGGACAAAATATGCCTAGTATCGGGATGTTTGGAAGAGCTTTTCTTACATCAGCTGATGTTATTTACAAATATGGTGGTGAACCAGGAAAAATGATATCAAGAAAATTACTATCACATGATTATACAAGAAGTATACTTAAAGGTGAGGGTGAGGTTGTAACAGAAAGAATTAAAACAATACTTGGCAAAGATAAAGATACTTTATATAATAAAATGCATATGCTTGATGGTGATTTAGCAAAAGGAGCATTAAAGGATATTCAAAAACTTCATAAGGATTTTGAAACTAAAAGGGATAATAATGAGTTAATGAATCCAAACGAAATAAATCCATGGAAAGCGGAGCTTAAAAGTACAGCAGATGCAATAGTAAACTTTGGAAAAGGTGGAAAATATTATGAAGCAAGAGAGCTATGGAAAGGATTATCTGACGGATATTGGAAAACATTAATAAAAGAAATATCAATAAATACTAAAGGCAATAAAGAATTTCAGCAAATAAAAGAAACGCTAGATAAGAAGTTTATAAAACAATATTTTGCAAGAAGAGTTACAAGAAAAGCTTTAGAACATTTAAGCAAAGAATCTCCTCAAATAGAAAGACTTATTCAAGATAATATGGCTAGATTGACAAAAGAGGATTTACAAAGAGCTGCCTCATCTTTAAATATTACTAAAAATAATAATCCTTTAGAGTATGCAGAATTAATGCGTGGTAAAGGCAAGCAGCTTGAGAACTTAATAGCAGAAGAAATATTAACTATGATAGAGTATGGTGGACATAAAGTTAAACCTGCGTTTTTAAAGGAAAGAGGAGCTCAATTACCTGAATTTATGGAGGTTAATGTTAATGGAGGAAAAGAGCTTATCAGAACATATGAGACAAGCTTAGATGGAACTATAGGTTCCTATGTTAATGGTATGGCTAAGTATATAGCTACAGTTAAACATTTCCCTGAGTTTACAGAATTAAAAGGAAGGTTTTCATTAAAATCAGATGCAAAATTAAATACATTAAATTTGATGTCAAAAAACAATACAATGGGAGCTTATGCAGCAGAAACAATTAAAGCACAATTAGGATTAGACTTTAGTAATAGGGACATTTTAATGAATCCTGCCTTAGAAATGGCTGGGAAGCTTACTAATATTTCTGCAGTTATGGGATTATCATCACCTATGGCTGGTATAAAGAATGTACTAATACAGATTCCACGTAGTGTTGCTATATATGGAACTCGTAATACAATGAGAGCTTTGAGTTATGGGGTTAAAACAATGAGAGACCCTAAGCTTTTTGAAAAGGCTATGAAAAGAGGGGAAATTGGATATGGAACAAAAGAGCTTCTACGTAAAGAATCTCCTGGAATTAAATGGTGGTTTGATAATGTAAACTTAATGACTAAGACTGAAAATTTAAATAGAATTGTACTTGCTGAAGCTGGTAGAATGCATTTTGCAGACTTAACAAATGTTGCTAGAGGAACTAAATCAATGTTTCATCCTCAAGGTAAAAAGTCTGAAGTATTACGTATGTTTAAAGAGACATGGAAACTAACTGATGGAGATATAAAATTTATTACAGAAGGAAAAAATATATCTGGTTCAGCAAGATATGAAAAGATTTTACAAAGAGTTGGTTTTGAATCTCATAAAGCTGGAGCAGGAGCTACGGGAGTTTCTGACCTTCCATTATTCTTTTCAAATAAATATATTAAACCATTAACTCTATTCCAAAGAATGGCAACATCAGTAACTATTGATAGTTATAAAAACTATGTTAAGCCTATGAAGAACGGAAATTTTGCTCCTATTTTAAAAGCTGCCATAGGACATGGGCTAACAGGTGCTGCATTATTTGCTATGTATGATAAATTTATGGGACAACAACCACCTGAAGAAGAAAATCCTGCTATTGATAGAGCAATATCTTATCTATGGAAAGGTGAATTTTTTGGTATGTTTGGTGAAATAATTTCTCCATATGATAAAGGTTTGTCAAATCCTATTATGGAACCTGTTTTATTAAGAAATGCAAAAGCTATATGGTCTGAAATGTCTCAAGTCTTAGGGTATGGTAAAGGTTTTGACCAAGCTGTTAAAGATTTATCATTACAATCTATAGTTATAATGGGACAAGCAGATAGAATATTTAATAATATTAATCATCCTTATGTTACTAATACTAAAAGAGTTAATACTTTAAGAAGAAAGTTTAATGAGAAAATGGGATATGGAACAGTAAATGCTGGAAATTTTGTATCAAGCAGACAGCCTTATTATTATAAATTAAAGGAAGCTATATTATTTGGAAAATCAGATAAAGAAATATCTAGAGCTTATTACGCAGCATATAATTTCATTGTAAATGAATACGAAAATAAAAACATTAAATCAAAAAGCATGAGAGAGAAAAAAGCTAAAGAATCTATTGATGCTGTCATTAGATATATGCATCCAATAAACCTTCCTGATGATAAAAAAGGAAGACATGACTCAAAAAGAAATGAATTTCTTAACTATCTATCTCCTGCGAATAAATCTCTAGCCTTAAAATTAGAAGGTGAGTGGAAATATAAAGAAAGAGCTTTCAGAAGAATTATTAGAAATAGAAAATGGAAAAATCAATGGAGTGTATATGTTGATTAAAACAATTCCTTTATTGGTAGTAATACCATTTGACTTACATTATTATCCCCACCCATAACCATTTTTAAACCACCCTCTTTTTGGAGGTTTCTTATCTTATCCTTTAGTACATCTACCTTAAACAAGAATCCTCCCTCTATGTGCCCTTTATGGGACAATAGGTGTATCCAGGTGCTTGATTCAGTGGTTGATAAACCTGATGGCTTACCGCCACACCTAACTTCGATGCAAATATTGCCTGTTGTCTTCCAAATATCTCTCTCTGTTTTTACCTCTATTTTACTATTACCTTCAAATACTTCCGCTACAAACTCTTCACCCATTTTACCGAATTTTAAGTCTATATCGAATCCTTTACAGTACCCCTCTGTTAATGGCATCCAATCATCTCCTTTCTTAATCATGGCTCCTTCACCTGCAAACTTATATATGTCCATCATCTTAATCAAAGAGAAAGAACATTGTTATAAGTATTAGCTTATCAAGAAGCCATAACATTATTATTAGTGTTAATTTATCGTTTTGGTTCATTGTTTAAATTATAGTGGCCTTTAAACCAACTATCTCTCCAGTCTTTAAGTATTTGAGAATTGTTCACTTTTGGTAACCTTACTTCTTTTTTATTACTTGGTATTATCTGATTCCCCATCTTAGGGAATGTAGACTTATTCTTGTTATTATAACTCATTTCAGTTCTCCAAACTTGCTTTTATATTGATTAATTAACAATCCTACTTCTTTAAATTTTTCAATTTTCAAAAGTTTATGTATTCTTTTTTTAAGCCTATTTTTTTCAACTTTGATTGTCATTGAAATACTCCTCCTTTGCATATTTAACTATCAGAATTGCATCTGATGTTTTAAGTGTTATTTTTTTAAGCTCTGGATAACATTCCTTAGCTTTATCTTTTAACCATCTCTTTCTTATTACACTCTTTAAAGCCTTTGGACAACCTATCCATCTTATCCATTCTGCGGGAATAGCTGTATTCATCTTGACCTCATGTGATGCTGTTATACCAAGCCATTGTCCATAATTTGTACCATATGAAAAAGCGGCCCTTACAGCATTGGTTGGTCTTGCCCAAACTCTCTCCATTAATAGCCTTACGTTATCTGGAGGTGTATTGCCTATAATTACCTCAAACAATAAAGCCATGTCCTCGCTTGAATCAGCACATTTATATGCACTTATTTTTTCATCTTCATCTATACACGCAATACCACCAGATTTTCCTGGGTCTATTCCTATGTATTTGTACTTAGTTTCGGAACGGAAGTTCTTCATTTATCATCTCCTCTATTGAATTGTAAACTTTACATTTATCACCATCGTAGCCTAAGTCAGCATATCCTGATTCACCATACCTTACTTTAGATGCAATAAGTGTTATTATGTTTTTACCTTTACCAGCTTCTCCTTGTACCTTGTAATCATAGTATGAAAAGAATACGTTCTCTGCTACCTGCTCTATTGCTCCACTTTCTGCAAGGTCTGATAGCTGAGGCATTAAAGCCTTTCCTCTCACTCCTCCTCTTTCTATAAATCTATTTAATTGTGATGCTAAAACAACAACACAATCATTCCCTTTAGCTAACCACTTATAGTCGTTTACAAGTTTCTCAATCTGTAATCTTCTCTCGCTATGTGCACCTTTACAGGATATGAGTTGTATGTAATCATCAAATATTATATCAGGCTTAAATCTTTTAGCTTCAGCTGATGATGATGAAAAGTCTTTTAGATTATCAAACATCAAAAACTTGTCACTTGAATATTTTCTCCTGATTTTTTCTATAGTATTGTTTACTATTGTTAACGATTGGTCTGTGAATACATTTTTTCTAACTAACCCGTAGGATAACTGCTCAGATTCTAAGCATATAATCTTTTTCATTAATTCAGAATTAGGTAGTTCACGACTAAAGAACATACATTTTTGTCCTTGCTCAAGAGCTTTAGATAACATATTAATCATAACTGTGGTTTTTCCATGTCCAGGCCTCCCACCTATAATAGTAATTTCTCCTCTAGTTAATCCTCCTGAGAATTTATCTACTGCTGGGTAGCCTGTTTTAATTAGTTTGGATGTTTTATCTTCTATGCTTTTTAAGGTTTCTGATATTACTTCTTCAATGTCTTGTACTTGGCTTGGTCTAATATTTAATATCTCTCCAAATATTGAATGAGCCTTTTCTATTGAATCATAAACATCTGCATAGTTACTCTTAGCCTTCTCTTTGATTTTTTCGGAATGAACAATAACCTTCCTAAGAAGATATTTTTCATATATTTGATTGGCATAGTATTCAGCCATACCTTTTGCAGGAGAACTACTTGTGCACTTAGTGACGTAGAAGGTGGTTAGACCTTTCTTTGTATCGTTCGCATTCAATGAAGAGCATATGGTTAACATATCTATTGTTAACTTAGCTTTCATCATTTCTCCTATCTTGTACCACAACTTCCTAGCCTTGTCTTGATAAAAGACATCGTTGTTCATTATGTACTTACTAACGGAATCATATTCCGCAGGATTGTTTATAACAGCACCCAAAATACAATCTTCTGTCTCACTGTCATATGGTAGATTTAACTCCATATTATTTCTCCTTTATGAAACAATTTAATGTTTCTCGCTATTTTTCAGTTACATCTTCGCTTGGTATTGGTAAGTAAATTAAGTATTCCGCTTCACATTTAGAACAATTTAAATTACTAACTATACCTTCTCCTTCCATACCATAGTCATCATAGTCGTGGTCTCCACCCCATATGACCTCATGGTTACAGTGCCAACATTTCATAGAACCTCCTTTCTTTTAATCCCAAGGAACCATGTCATCCAGTGTTTGTTCCCATTGTTTTTCTTTTTCTTCTAGTTCAGCTACTCTATCTTCAGTGTTTTTAATAAGTTCTTCAGTGACTAATACATTGAACTCAGTATACTCTCCTATTCTTAATCTGTATCCAATAAGGTCTGATTTGTACCAATCGATAATTCGTTGTCTTCCTGATTTTGCTTGTCTTCGGCCTGATGATTTTGCCATTCGTTTAACCTTTCTTCCATTGCTAGTTTGATAGCATCTATCAATCTGTCATCACTCACTTCATTGATTTTATAAAGTGATGTGTTGTCTTGAACTGGTAGTGATTGCATTGGCTCATTTTTAAAGAAGATACCCCATTGTTTCTCTTTTAATATTTGACATACAATTTCTGCTATTTTTGTTTTCATATCGTTCCATCTCCTGTCTTTTATTCTTATTTTTTCTAAAGTACATTCGTGTATGATAGCTAAATATTCATCAAAAAATGGTTTCCCATCACTTGTTAGATAGCTTATCGCTAGTTCCGTCTTTAGACATTTTCTCAAGTTTTTTATTGACAAACTTTTGAAATTTTGTTGTTTCTTTTTTATATTCATAATAACTACTGTTTATAAATTCATTATTTATTAGTCTTCGATTTAACTGCTGAACTTCGCTTATCAAGCTCTCCGTCACCTTCATCACTTCCTTCAACGTTGGTTTCTTCTTCATCTTTATAATCTCCTGTAATTACACTTCCTAAATCTTCTTCGACCTTTTCTTCTAATAATTCTTCTTCAGCTTCCTCTAAGTCATCAAATATTTCATCTACTTCATCTAACCTAGAAACCATACCTCTGACTTGATTTTGCAATCTTTCTATTTGTAACTTCATCCGTGCTATATCACTTTCCATATCTATTGCTCTACCCATTATATCTCCTTTTGTTAATATTAATTCGTGTACAGGCATATAAGTAATTTCTAAACATTGACATTACAAACTCATATGCCCATACAGTCTTCTCCTCTAAGTTAAAATGGTATTCCGCCACCATCAGAACTTATGTCCTTCACATTTCCACCTTCCCACTTCTTACAGAATTTACAATCCCAGAAGAATGTTCTCTCTCCCTTTTTGTTTGTAAACTCTCTCCCTTTATCTACAAAGGCAATAATTGGCTGCCCAAGCATTGCTTCAGGAGCAAGTGTTGGTAATATTTGAACTTCAATCTCACTACCATCAATGGTTCTTAATTCAGTTGGACATTCTACTCCAATAGTCTCACAGAACCTTAAATAGCCTTTATTACCGCTAGTATTTGATTCAAAGGTATCATCCTTAGAAGGTTCTAAAAACCTCCATAATTTACCCTTAAATGTTTTACCTACATATACTTCTCCTCCAGTTTTAACCATTTTTCCACCTATATCTTCATAGAAAAACTCGTTCTGTGAATTTTCAGGAGCTACGGTTACCGTGTATGTAAACAGCCTTGCTTTATACTGCCCACCTTTCACGTCAAGTATCTTTGAATCTACTTCTGTTATGTGACCATAGTATTCACCTTTAGCATATGGACTATACTTATTCCTCGTATCCTCTACTTTATCCATATCTTTTCTGTAAAAACTCTGCTCTTTTGTTACTTCGTTAAACATATCGTTTACGTCAGCCATGTTATTTTCCTTTCTCTTTTGTCATGTTTATTATTTTTTCTACACATGCTTCGTAGTTGTGTGCGTTCATTTCCATCTTACTTACTTTGTGTCTTAAATCATCAACAAACTTTTTACCTAAAGGTTTTGCTAAATCATAAAGATTATCTTCCTCAGCTGGAGTTAAAGCATTAGGCTCTGGAAGGTCTTCACCTGCAAAGATGTATAGACCTAGCCCGTGCAATGCTATAGCCTTCGCTAAGGCTCTTTGTAAGCTAGTATTGATTTGAAACGCATTTGGTTTTTGTACTGCTTGATTACGATTGTCAAGTACAGGATGGATTTGTGATAGTGATATACCATCAACCTCCACCCATACATCAACAAAGTAACCACACTCTGTTTTAAAGAATGGAGAACCATCCTCTGCTTTCGTTACACCCCATCTTGCATTAGGACAAACTTTTTTAAGTTCGGCTACTGCATTGGCCCAAGATAAATAACTAAACTGACCTTTTTTCTCAGTATATTTACTTAAATCGGTTTTATAGAGCTTCATGAATGTGCTTTGTTTTATGTTACTCATATTCACTCCTTTACGTTGGTGGATTACAATGGTCTTTGAATTGACAATAGTTGCACTGCCATTTTTGGACAGGTGAAACTCCAACTCTAAACTGAGGTAATCCTTGTTTATGTTCATCGTTAATATTCTTCCAGAATAGATAAGCTCTTGATATATAAGTGAGTGGTACCTCTACGCATCTCATCTTAGAATCATCTTTATTGTAGTAATAAAGAAACATACCATCTAGCTGTCCGAATTGTTGTTTAAGTGCATAACCATATGTCCCTAATTGTAATTCATAATGAATACTAGGGTTAATGGTTTTACTCCTCCCAAATTTCATCTTCCATGACCAACCGCCACAAGTTTTAATATCATACAGATAAATTTTCTTACCATCATCTGAATGCTTTGCAACTACATCATAGAATCCTCTAACATTTAAATCTTCAATCCTAATTTCACCTTCAACTATAAATTCCACATCTTTTTCTTTATTATTAATTTCTTTTTGAATAAGTGTATTATCTATAGATATATCTCTATTAGTATCTCTATGAAGTGCGTGTGTGTGCGTAAGAGACTTCTGAACATCTTCATGCACTAAATTGCCTAACTGAAGTAATCGCTTAGTTCTTTCATCAAAAAAAGGTTTAGTTTTTATCTGTTGAACTGATTCAAAATATAACTTTCTTGAACAAGAACCTGCTCCAGAGGCATGATACCATGATTCTTTTCCTTCATACCTCTCTGTTCTATTCTTCTCCTGTAGTTCATCAAGATAAGAGTTATATATTCCCTCAATATCCGTAGGACTTTTAACTCCAAGCACTATACATTCCCCTTTGAGTACTCTTTAATGAACCATCTGAAGCAGTCTGCTATAGTTTTGTGTTCACTTTTAATACATTTTACTTTAAATTTAAGCCATAAATCTCTGTCGATTCCTTTGACTAAATAAGACGTGTTATCTTTCATACTTATATCCTCTCTATTATGTGTATATACTCTTATTATAAATATAACAAAACATATACGTATGTTGTTAGTTATTTTTCACTTTTCTTTTACTTAACTTTTCTTTCTCTTCTTTTTCTTATTATTTCATCGATATAATCTTCACTATCTTTTAATTTACTTTTTAACCTTTTAATGGTTAATTTCATTTTTTCATTTTCCACCCTATTTGCACCATCTTTTTTCTCTTTGCCTATCTTTACCCTTAGTTCATCGTTTTCTTCGATTAAAAGGGCAATTTCACGCAAATAAATGCTATTTGAGGCATCATCACTCATACTTTTTAGTAGTTCCATTACATTTTCCATTATTTTTCCTTTTTTGTTATTTTTTTCATAAACTCATACAACATTTCTATTTCTTTAAAGTTTGCATTGCTTTTCATTTGGTTTGCTTTTCTTGATATAATATGTATATTGCTTTTAATATATCCTAAATTGTTATCTAATCTATCAAGAGTTGGAGAGTTGTCTGTTGCTACCCAACCTACGATAAATAAAGGTATTTGTAATACTGGACACAAATCTGGAATTGCAGGAATATCTTTATAAGAAGGTATTTGAAAGTCTATACCTTTTTTTATGGCTCTCTCTCTTGCGTCATTTCTCATTCTTATTTGAGGTGTTTTTTTATGCTTTTCTCTTCTATGCTTTAAAAATTCTTTATGCCCCATTTTTCTCATACTTACCTTTCATTATTTAATGCTCTAAATACTATTATATGTGTATATGTGCATTCTCTTCTAAGTATATATATTTAAATACACAAATGCACAACAAGCAGGAGCCGAAACCCCTGCTCATATTGTGTTATTTACTTAACTAATAGGTCTTCAACTTTAACTTCTTTAATAACTTCGACCTCTTTGATAACCTCTACTTCTTTGATTATCTCCACCACTTCTGGCCCAGCTAATTCTAATGAATTTAACCTATCAATAGAATGTGATACCTCTCTTACAAGTAAGTTGTAATTTGTTTCCATATTACTTAGACTTGTAAAAATATTACCACTCTTAACTGAGTTCCAAGTACACCATATCGTTAGCATAATTGCTAAAGAATACAATGTTGTTGTGTTACACTTTTTCATCTGTTCTCCTTTTGTTATTTACTTTCATTTAGTTCTCCAAACTCTTATGGCTGTTGGATTACCTGAATTACCTTCTAAAGTTCTAATAGTAAACCTTTTAGAACCTTTTGTATTACGCCCATAAATATGAGACCTTATTGTTGTTGGAGAAAAGTCAGGAGTGTTTCCATTTATCTTAAAACTATCCCCGTCTTCCATTGTATCTATAAATAGATATTTTTTATAGTTCCCTTTTGTCCAAGTTAGTGCAGGTATCGGCACATTTTTTTCTATTGTTATTACATTTATATTATCTTTCATAATTTACTTTCCTTTCTTATTTATTTGTCCATAAAGGCTGTTCACAAGCCTTCATTGTTGTGTTTGCATCTCCTAAACCATCTCCATCTCTGTCTGCATACCATACTGATTGACCATCACCACCACATTCACCACATTCATCTCTGTCGTTTGTTGTGCAATAATCATCATTATCATCAGAATTTCTTACCCAAGTTCCATCATTTAAAATAAATTCATTTGATGATACTATCGTAGTGTTTTTCTCTGCATAATCAGTACTATATACATTTCCTCTCCATACAAAAACATCATCAGGCCCTAAATCTGCTCTTGCTTCAGCAAATGCCTGTTCAAACGTCTTTTCTGTTGCTTTGTAAGCCAATTCTGCTTGTTCAAGCATTTCCTTTTCTTGTATGTTACTTATCATACGATTAACAGCATCATCTATCTGTTTCTGCTCATCTGCGTATGTGTTTATTTTACTGCTGTTCATTGTTAGCCATATTGTTGTCATAATTAATATAGCCCATACTGCTTTCATTTGTGTTTTCATGTTACTCCTTTGTTATTGTTTCAATTATTAATAAAGCAAGAATTATTACAGCCAACCACCCTATCATTTACCACCTCCATAATACTCCATCTCGGACATTCCTTTATATTTCCATATAGGCATACCCGTTATCATTACCATTCTTATATCTTCTAATTCTGGAAGTGCGTGAATAGTATATCCTAACTCATATCCATATTCTTCCAAGAAGTTTTGTACGTAACTTGTCATTTTGCTCATTTATTCTCCTTTTATTGATTCAATTATCACTACCACATTACGATTTAATGTTTCTTTTATTTTTGTGCCTAACTCATCAGCCATTTCTTCCCAATCATAGACATACTCAGTTCCCTCTATATCCTCATGTTCACTTGCATCATAGCCGTAGATAGGCAATTTTATCTCATCATTTAGTTCTTCTATCTTCTTTTTTGCTCTATCAAGTCTTGATTGTAAACTTGCTATTTTTCCAGCTGATTCTTTGCTCATTTTGTGCATTA